>JAAUXY010160020.1_pt1 | contig 13503 bp, 12 predicted proteins | sample 7278121 | NCBI WGS metagenome assembly JAAUXY01 (sample SAMN14350117, study PRJNA611818) | marine sediment metagenome | isolation source: surface marine sediment (1.8m) | place: French Polynesia: Moorea | collected 2018-08 | reverse complement strand
GGGTCGAATTCTGCTCGCGGACCTGCCGGGCCCGAGCTACGCCGACCTCGCCGAGTCGTTCGGCGTGGCCGGCTACCGCGCCGGCAGCCCGGCCGAGCTCCGCCCGGTGCTCGAGCGGGCACTCGCCAGCGACGCGCCCGCGCTTGTCGAGATCGAGCTCGATCTCGCCGACGAGCCGATTCCGTGGCACCACATCGTGCGCGGCTCCGGTTATCCGGGCGAGCGTCGCAAGTCGTCGTGACGGTCGCCAGAGGAGGGTGATCCGCATTTCCCGATACCGACCGGGTCGCGATTGCTGGACGCAGCAGGCATGGCTCGTTGGCTGGCCTGCAGCGCCGGCACGACCCGCAGCCGGCTGGAGCAACGACCGCGACGATGGCGACTCGACCCACGACCTCGGACTTGCGCGAGCGATGCGGTGATTCATCCCTTGAGCGAGAAGAACGAGGCTGGCCGAGGACCGGGTCCCATGCGGGTCCTCGGCCTCATGGGCCTGTTCATGATGCTGGTTCAGGTGCACCGCTCTTCGGGCGCAATCATTGCAAACGAGCTCGGTTCCCGGGGGCTGGCGCCCTCGGACATCGCCTTCATCGTGAGCGCCCTCTTCCTCGCCGCCGCCGTGTTCCAGCTTCCGACCGGGTTGCTGTTCGATCGCTACGGCGCCCGCTTCACGACGGCCGGGCTCGGGCTCGTCGCCGTCGCCGGCATCTTCCTCTTCGCGTTCAGTGGTTCGGTCCTCGGGCTGGGCTCGGGGCGTTTCCTCATCGGGCTGGGACACGGCGGCGTGATCGCCGCGATCTACTTGCTTGCGCTCGGCTGGGTCCCCCCGCATCACGTGGCGACCGCGACCGGCGCCACCGTGGCGATCGCCGGCGGCATCGGCGGCCTGCTCGCCACCGCGCCGCTCGTGCTCGCGCTCGACCGCTTCGGTCATGCCGCCACTTTCTCGGCCATCGGCGCGACGACGTTGGCGGTGACCGTCGCCATCGGCTTGCTCGTGCGAGACGCGCCGGCGGGGCGGGCAGTCGAATCATCCGGGCGCCGGGAAAGCCTCGCCGAGAGTGTTCGCGGCCTCTGGGCCGTCGCGACCGAACGCGACCTGTGGCCGGTCTACGCGATGGCGACCTGCTTCAGCTTGCCGTTCGCTACGATCGGCGGTCTGTGGTCCGGCCCCTATCTGCACGACGTGCATGGGCTCGACAAGCGCGAGGCAAGCCTCGCGGTACTGTTCATGGTCGCCGCGTTTCATCTCGGAAACCTCGTCTACGGGCCGGTCGAACGCCTGCTCGGGACGCGCAAGTGGGTCATCGCCGGCGGCGTGATTGTTCTGATCTCGCTGCTCGGCGTGTTGACGGTGGCGCCCGGTCTCGGTCGCAACGCGACGATTGTCGTGCTCGTGGTGTTCTGCCTCTTCACGCAGTTCTATCCAGGGCTCGCCGCGCAATGTCAGGGCTTCGTGCCGCTCGCCCGAGCCGGGCGCGCAATCGCGTGCGTCAACCTGATGGGGCTCGCGACGGTGTTTGTCGTGCAGATGCTGACCGGCTGGCTCGTTGAGCTGACCGCGGGCCCCGATGCCCGTCCGACCCTGCTCGGCTACCGGCTCGTATTCCTCACTGTCGCCGCCATGCTCGTGCTCGGTCTCCTCGGCTATCTCAAAGTGCGAGACGTGCCGCCGTGATTTGCGAGCCGTCGGCCGCCCCCTCTGCGGGCAGTTCAGGTTAGACTAAGGCTAGTGGGTCGAGCCGCTCGCCGAACGCTCGGGCCGCGCATTCGGGTATTGGGCCACCCACCATGCGTCCTCGTCCCGTGAAGAGTAAGGAGGCACCACCATGGCTATTTCACCGTCACTCAAGCACTATCTAGAAGCGCAAGCCGTGAAGTATGACGTCGTCCGACATCGGCACACGGAGTCGAGCATGCACACCGCGGCGGCCGCACATGTCCCTGGCGACCGGCTAGCCAAATCCGTCGTCGTCGCCGTCGACGACGGTTGCCTCCTCGCGGTCGTGCCATCGAGTCTCCGTGTGCATCTTGGCGAGCTCGACCGCCAGCTCGATCGCAAGCTGGGGCTGGTCACGGAGGACGAGCTCCGAGAGCTGTTCAAGGACTGCGAGATCGGCGCGATACCGCCGATCGGCGCGGCCTACGGGATCGAGACGGTGGTGGACGAGAGCCTCACCGAGCAGCCGGAAATCTGGTTCGAAGCGGGCGACCACGAGCTCCTCATCCACGTGAGCGGTGAGCAGTTCTCGCGACTCCTCGGCAACGCGTCACGACGTCGGTTCAGCCGTCACGTCTGAACCCGACGGTCGAGTCGGTCCCGGTCACCCCGGACGTCGGAGAACCGCTTCGACGGCGCGAGCGCTGCGCTGCAGGGCAACCGAGACGAGCGGTGGCCCCCGTCGAATCGCTTCGGGCTCGGCCGTCGATATATGATGGCCGTTGCACGATGACAACCGGGGGCACGGACTTGACCGACATCGATCGTTGCGCGTCCGCCACTTACGGCGTTGCCCGCGCAACTACCGAGCGCTGCCTCGAGCGAATCCGAAAGCTCGATTCCCAAATCAATGCCTTCATTACCGTCACCGAGTCCCAGGCGCTCGAAGCAGCGGCGCGCGCCGACCAGGCTGCCGCCGAGAACCGCTGGCTCGGCCTGCTGCACGGCTTGACGGTGTCGCTCAAAGACAACATCGACACCGCCGGCATCCGCACCACCATGGGGTCGAGCTTCTTCGCCGAGCACGTGCCGAACCGGGATGCGCCGGTCGTGGAGCGATTGCGCGCGGCCGGTGCGGTTCTCGTCGGCAAGGTGAACCTTCACGAATTCGCATTCGGCGCGACGACGCAAAACGCGCACTTCGGCCCGTGTCGCAACCCTTGGGATCCGGCCCGCGTGCCGGGAGGCTCGAGCGGCGGCTCGGGAGCGTCGGTGGCCGCCGAGATGTGCACGGTCTCGCTCGGAACCGACACCGGCGGCTCGGTGCGAATTCCCGCGGCGATGAACGGCGTGAGCGGCCTGCGACCGACGCCGGGGCGAATTCCGAACCGCGGCACGTTCCCGGTGAGCGCGCCATTCGATACGGTGGGGCCCATCGCGTACCGCGTCGACGACGTGGCGCGAGTGTTCGCGGTTCTCGCAGGCTTCGATCCCGAGGATCCGACGAGCATCGAGCGGCCGCTCGAGAACTTCTTGCCGAGACTCGGCGACGGGATCCCCGGCGTGCGCGTAGGCGTCCCCCGCAACTTCTACTTCGACGACGTCGACCCGGAGGTCCGCGCTTCCGTACTCGCCGCGGCCCAGGCATTCGAGGGGCTTGGCGCGGAGCTCGTCGAGGTGGACGTTCCCGGCGCCGAGGAAGCGCAAGCGCGCTCGGCGTTCTGCGTGCTGGTCGCGGATGCGGCAGCCTTGCACCGGGCGCGCCTGGAGACGGCGCCGGAGCGCTTCGGCTCCGAAGTGCGGCGCCGCCTCGAACTGGGACTCGGTGTCACCGGCACCGACTACGCCGCCGCCAATCGTTGGCTCGAGACTTGGCGCCACGGCTTGCGCGGGGTCTTTCGCGACGTCGACCTGGTGTTGACACCGACCTCGCCGATTCCGGCCCCGGCGCTTGCCGACGACGAGGACCTGATCGAGACCACTCGCGCGCTCAGCCGTTTCACGTTCGGGTGGGCGTACGCCGGTATCCCAGCCCTCTCGGTACCGTGCGGCTCGACCCGTTGCGGCCTTCCGGTCGGGGTACAGCTCGTGGCCGCGTGGTGGCAAGAGTCGTTGCTGCTCAGGGCCGGCGTCGCCTACCAAAGCGTCACCACCCATCACTGCAATCGCCCCCGGCTGATCGAGGCGGGCTCCGCCAATTGAGCGGTGCCGGTCGGCCCCAACGGATCGAACGCTCCCCGGATCAACTGCTTGTGACCTCTATCTCGACGGAAGGGTGAAGTGCTCTGGCGGGCCGGATTGGCATCTCCGGTCCAGGAACCGGGATTGCGAACATCTCCCGCAAGCCGGATTCAGTGCAGTCGCTTCGACGAGTGTGACACAATTGGAAAAAACCATTCACAAGCACGACATGGAGGGGGAGAGAGGTGACCGACTCGAACTTGATTCAATTCGCCGCGAGGCGTGCCGGGCCCGGCGTGCGCGCAATGATGTTTGCCGCGGCTCTTGCACCGACAGCCGCCGCCGCGGACGGCGGCACCGTAGTGTGGGCACGTTACGATGACATCGACAGCCTGAACCCGCACCGTGCGACCAGCACGCTCTCGATGCAGGTGTGGGACCAGATCTACGAGACGCTCCTCGCCTTCGACGACGAGGGCAAGCCGCAGCCGCACGTCGCGAAGTCGTGGAGCGTCAGCGACGACGGCCTGGAGTACACGTTGAACCTTCAGGACGGCATCAAGTGCCACGATGGCACGCCGTTCGACGCCAACGACGTCAAGTACACCATCGACCGGGCCTTCGACAAAGACAAGCCGAGCCTCACGAAGACCGCCTGGGGGCCGATTCAGTCGGTCGCGGTGGCAGACCCGCTGACGGTGAAGGTCAAGATGGAGAGCCGCTTCGGGGCTTTCATTCCGTTTCTCGCCGACAGCTTCTCGAGCATTTTCTGCGACTCGGATGCCAACAAGGGCGCGGAGTTCGGGACCTCGGTCGCCGTTGGAGCGGGCCCGTTCGTGCTCGAGCGGTGGGTGAAGGGCGACGTCGTCGAGCTGGTACGCAACCCCGACTATCGCAATTTCGGCCGGCCGGTGAAGAACATGGGTGCGCCGCACATTGAGCGCCTGGTGATTCGCGCCGTCCCCGAGGCCCAGACCCGGCTCGCGGGCCTGCGCACCGGTGAGGTTCACATCGCGGAGCCGCCGTTCGACGATATCCCGGCCATCAAGCGCAAACGCGAGCTCGACATCGTGGTCGCCGATAACACGGGCCAGAACGTGTTCTGGGAGTTCACCATCAGTCGCCCACCGTTCAACGACATCCGGGCCCGTCAGGCCATTGCCCACGCGACCGATCCCGAGATGGCGATCGACATCATCTACGGGGGCTTGAGTCAGCGCGAGTGGTGTCCGATTGCGCGCGGCGTTTTCGGCAACAATCAGGAGTTCTGCAAGCGATACGGGTACGACTACGATCCGGCGAAGGCGAAGGGGCTGCTGGCGGAGCTCGGTTACGGCGCCGACAAGCCGCTCGAGACGACCATGTACGTTTGGACGGGCGGGAACCGGCACAAGCTGGCAGAGATCTTCCAGAATCAGCTGGCGCAGGTCGGCGTCGAGGCGAAGATCGAGATCATGGACATCGGCACGATGAACGCCCGGGTGCGCCAGCAGAACGAGACGAAGGACGACACGCCCGGCACGTTCGACATGATGACCTGGGGCTGGTACGACCCGGACATCCTGTACGCGCTGTGGCACTCGCCCGGGGCCTACGCGGGTTATCAAACGCCCGAGCTCGACGCGATGCTCGAGAAGACCCGTACCACCATCGATCCGACCAAGCGTCTGCAGGCGGTGCAGGACGTCATCAAGCACCTCATGGAGAACGCGGTCCACATCGGCCTCTACACGCCCGGCTGGGAATGGGTGTTCGCGACGCGCCCGGAGGTGAAGGGCTTCAAGGTGGGCGCGTTCCTGCACCCGCAATTTCACGACGTGACGATTGACTAGCGGGCCGAGGGCCGGAGCTCTCCGGCGCGAGAGCGTCCCCGTGCGAGCGGGGGCGGCTCTCGCGAGCCGCACGGGGTGGCGTCGCCACACGAGCCGATCGCCGTATCGGCAGATGGGGCGGCTGTGCGCGTGACGCCTGCCCAGCCATGACGCGTTATCTCGTCCAGAGGATTGCGGCCGCGCTCGTGACCATCTGGGTCACGAGCGTGATCGTCACCATGCTGATCCACGCCGTTCCCGGGGACCCCGTGCGAATCATGTACGCGCAGTGGCAGGCCTCGCCCGAACAGATCGAGGCGGTGCGCGCGAGCCTCGGTCTCGACCGGCCGGTGCACGTGCAGTACTGGATGTTCGTCGAGCGCGTGGCGAAGGGCGACCTGGGACGGTCAATCCAGGGCGATCAGCCGGTTGCGAGCATCTTGATGACTCGATTCCCGCGCACGCTGCTGCTGGCGATCACCAGCCTGCTGATCTCGATGGCCATCGGTCTCAGCCTCGGATTTCTCGCCGCTTACAAGCGCGGCACTCTCGTCGACGTCGGCGCCATGGTGGCGGCCGTGCTCGGCGTCTCCATTCCACACTTCTGGCTCGGACTGATCCTGCTGTTCGTGTTCGCGCTCGAGCTCGGCTGGCTGCCCGTGGCCGGGGATGACATTCGCACCCTGATTCTGCCCGCGGTCACGCTCGGTCTTGCTAATGCCGCGGTGCTGGCGCGACTTACCCGCTCGGCAATGATCGACATCTTCGACCAGGACTTCGTGCGCACGGCGCGCGCCAAGGGACTTCCCAGGGCGGTCGTGCTCTATCGCCATGCGCTACGCGCGGGACTCGTGCCCATCGTCAGCATGATGGGCCTGCAGTTCGCGTACATGATGGGCGGCGCCATCGTGGTCGAAAACGTGTTCGCCTGGAACGGCGTCGGACGCCTCGCGATCGAGGCGGTGTTCGCGCGGGACTATCCCGTTATCCAGGGCTTCATTCTGGTCTTCGCCTCGGTCGTGGTGCTGGTCGCGGTCCTGATCGATTTGCTGTACGCGTGGCTCGACCCACGCATCCGATACTCGTGATGGTGGCGGGCGTCGAGCGCGGTGGGCGTTTCTGGCGCACGTTGCTTCGCAGCCCCCCCGGCGTGGTGGGGCTCGTCATCGTGCTCTCGCTGGTGGTGGTCGCGCTTCTCGCTTCGTGGATCGCACCGTTCGATCCCCTGCAGATGGGCGCGGGCAAGCGGCTCACGCCTCCCGGACCCGGACACTGGTTCGGGACCGACGAGTTCGGTCGCGACCTCCTGAGCCGCGTCGTCCACGGAACCCGGCTCACCTTGCGGATCGGGCTGATCGCGGTAGGTATCTCGCTCACCATCGGCTTGCTCCTCGGATTGGTGGGGGGCTACGCGGGCGGTTGGACCGAGCGCATCTTGATGCGCGGCGTGGACGTCCTGTTCTCGTTCACCGAGATCGTCATCGCGCTTGCCTGCCTCGCGATACTCGGCGCCGGTCTCACCAATGCGATGATCGCGGTGGGCATCGCAGCCATACCGTTCTATGCGCGCGTGGCGCACAGTGTCGTCCTGGTCGAGAAGGGCAAGCCGTACTTCGAGGCGGGCCCGGCGGTCTCGGCCGGGCACCTGCGCATGATATTTCGGCATCTGCTGCCAAACGTGATCCCGTCGATGATCGTGGTGGCCACCCTCGGGGTGTCGACCGCGGTGCTGGCGGCGGCCGGATTGAGCTTTCTCGGGCTGGGCGCGCAGCCGCCGGCGCCGGAATGGGGCTTCATGCTTGCCTCGGGTCGCGACCTCATCTCGCGCGCGCCGTGGATAATGATCTTTCCGGGCTGCGCCATTGCCCTCACCGTGCTCGGTTTCAATCTTCTCGGGGACGGAGTGCGCGAGGCCCTCGACCCGCGCCAGCACCGAGCATGAGCATCGAGCCACGTACCGACCCGGGCTGCGCACGAGACATCGTCCTGAAGGTCGAGGGGCTGAAGACGGCGTTCACGACCTCCATGGGCGTCGCCACCGCGGTCGACAGCGTGAGCTACTGTCTGCACTCGGGAGAGACGCTGGCCGTGGTCGGCGAGTCGGGCTCCGGCAAGAGCGTGTCGGCGCTCTCGGTGATGAGGCTCGTGCCGGATCCGCCGGGACGCGTAGTGGCAGGGCAGGTGCGCTACCGAGGTCGCGATCTGCTCGCGCTCGAGGAGCGGGAAATGGAGCAAATTCGCGGCGACGAGATCTCGATGATCTTCCAGGAGCCCATGAGCTCGCTGAACCCGGTGCTCACCATCGGGCGCCAGATAGGGGAGACCATCGTCGAGCACGAAGGGCTCGCCGCCGCGGCCGCGCACCGGAAATCGATCGACATGCTGGAGCTCGTGCGCATCCCGGAGCCGGAACGGCGCATGACCCAGTACCCGCATCAGCTCTCGGGTGGCATGCTGCAGCGGGTGATGATCGCGATGGCGCTCTCGTGCCGCCCCAAAATCCTGATTGCGGACGAGCCCACCACCGCGCTCGATGTGACCATCCAGGCGCAGATCCTCGCCTTGATGTCGGAGCTTCAGCGGAGCATGGGCACCGCAGTCTTGTTGATTACGCACGACCTCGCGGTGGTGGCGGAGATGGCGGACCGGGTCCTGGTGATGTACGCGGGGCGCGCGGTGGAGGAAGCGTCGGTCTATGACCTCTTCGACCATCCACGCCATCCCTACAGCCGGGGACTGCTGGAGGCCATCCCCCACCTGAGCGCGCTGCAGGGAGCGGAGCGGCGCGAGCAGTTGACCGAAATCCCGGGCATCGTCCCACCGCTCACCGATCTGCCGCCCGGGTGCCGGTTCGCGCCGCGCTGCCCGCTCGCGAGCGCGACGTGCGAGCAAGAGTACCCACCCTACGAGGAGAAGGCACCCGATCACTGGGCCGCCTGCTGGCACTCGGACCGACTCGGCGCGCCGTAGACCGATGAACGCACCGCTGCTGGAAGCCCGCAACCTCGTCAAGCGCTTTCCGCTACGCAAGGGGCTGTTCTCGCGCGTGAGTGCACACGTGCACGCCGTCGATGGTGTCTCCTTCCACATCTCGCCGGGAGAGACGCTGGGGCTCGTCGGCGAATCGGGCTGTGGGAAGTCGACGGTCGGGAAGACGCTGCTCAAGCTCCTCGAGCCGGACGGCGGCTCTATATTCGTCTCGGGCGAGGACATTACAGGCTACGACCGCAAGCGGATGGCGCCGGTGCGCCGCGACCTGCAAATCGTCTTTCAGGATCCGTACTCCTCCATCAACCCGCGCATGACTGCCGGGAGCTACGTCGCCGAGCCGATGCGGATCCACGGGCTCGCCCGCGGTGCGGGGCTTCGCGATCGCGTCGCGGAGCTGTTTGGCCAGGTTGGACTACGAGCCGATCAGACGAGACGTTACCCGCACGAGTTTTCGGGTGGCCAGCGCCAGCGGCTCGCCATCGCGCGCGCCCTCTCGCTGAGTCCGAAGCTCATCGTCGCCGACGAGGCGGTCTCCGCGCTCGACGTCTCCATCCAGGCCTCGGTGATCAATCTGTTCCGCGCGCTGCAGCGCAAGCTCGACCTCGCCTACCTCTTCATCTCTCACGACATAGGCGTGGTGGAGCACGTGAGCCACCGGGTTGCGGTCATGTACCTCGGCAAGCTGGCCGAGGTGGCCGACTGCCGGACGATGTTCACCTCGCCGCGTCACCCATACACCGAGGCGCTTCTCTCCGCGGTTCCCATCCCGAACCCGCGTGCGCGCCGCGAGCGCCGGCTGCTGCTCGCCGGCGACGTTCCCAGTCCGATCAACCCGCCATCGGGTTGCCGCTTCCATACGCGCTGCCCCATCGCCGAGGAGCGCTGCCGGCAACGGGCGCCCGCGCTGACCGAGAGGTCCCCGGGCCACCTCGTCGCCTGCCACGTCCGGTAGTCATACCATGACGATTGGAATAGCGGCGTATGGACACGAGGCGGGGCTCGCGGTCTTTCGGGGGTTGGAAGCGCTCGAGAATATCGGCAGAGGGGCTATCGGCGGCTTCGTCAGCTACGCCGCGATCACCGGTGAGGGCCATCTCGCACGCTTCGCCACCCAGCGCGGCGGCACGCGCACGCTCTTCGTCGACGCGGACGTCGTCGGTGCCGACCCGCCGCCGGACGTCGCGGGCGCCGAGGTAGCAGCGCTAATCTCCAGCGGACCCGACCGTCCCGAGCCCCTCGACCAGTTTGTCGCGGGCAATTCGAGCGTGGGTCTCGTGACCGGGCACCGCTTCCCGCAGGCTCCCGGCCGGTCCGGTCTCGCGTTCAACGAGGATGTTCTGCGGCGAATCGCGGGCGGTGCCGAGCCCGCAGCCGCAGTCGATGCCGTGATTGCCGAGAATCCACGAGCCGACATGGGGCTCATTGCGGTCGATGTGCGTGGCCGAATGCACGCGTGCAACACCGATCGCGTCGCCCGGCGCTCGGACGCCGGCGAGGCTGCACGCGAATGCCGGAGCATGAACGCCGGGGTCTCGGTGCTCCACAACTCGATTCTCCCCTTGCGAGGCATAGCGCTGATGGTCGTGGACGTCGCGATGGAAGTGATGTTGCGCAGCCATACGCCGGATTTCTGGATCCTGATAGCGGCAGGGACGCGGGTCGTGGCCGGCGAAGCCAACGCGGTCTACGTCGATGCCGGGCTACGCGTCACCGAAGCCCGAACCGTCGACGAGCATCTGGTCGACGGGCGCCGCGACGGGGCTGCCGTCTACATCGACTCCAAGGTGGTGCAGGACGGCCGCGTCATCGGTCGCACCGTGACCGAGCCCTACGTCGTCCTCGATGACGGAATGATTGAGACGCTCAGCGGCCAGCCGGCGATCCGGGTGGGGTGCCGCAGGGCCTAGCTTGTCGGTTCTATCCGCCACGCCAGCACTAGCTCCCGCGTGCACGAGGAGGGCGTGCGATCCTCGTCTGCGACGAGGCCTCGGGGTGAGTTTTCTCACAGCGATTTCGTGCGAAGCAACTTACGGTCGAGCAGGCGGCGGGAGGTCGGCCAATGAGCGACGCAGAGACAGAGCACGATTACGTCATTTGCACCCGCAGAGTGCGCCGGGGTGCCTTCGAGGCGGAACCCGGTGCAACGCTGTACTTGAAGGTCCCGGGGGAGGTGCTCCCCGACCCTGGCCAGAAGATCGCTCGCCGGCAGTGGTTCGATGAAGTGCAAGACCGCGCTGACGGCCTTGCGAACAACAAGATCGATCCGGCCGGGGACGTAGTGGTGTTCATACACGGCTACAACAACGATCAGGAGATCGTCATGAAGCGGCACCGCCAGCTTCAGGCCGACCTCTCTGGAGAAGGCTTTCGCGGACTCGTGGTCTCCTTCGACTGGCCGAGCGACGATTCCACGGTGAACTACCTGGAGGATCGCTGGGATGCCTCGGAAACCGCGATACGGTTGGTTATCGATGCGGTGATGCCCCTCGTTGCGCGCCAGCGCCAGGGCTGCGATACGAACATCCACCTGCTCGGGCACTCCACCGGCGCCTACGTCATTCGCGAGGCGTTCTACCACGCGCGCAAGAAGGGCGCCCTGCACAGGTCCGACTGGAAGGTGAGCCAGGTAGGCCTCGTCGGCGCGGACATTGCCGCCGCAACCCTGTCCGAGAGCGACTCCGTCTCGCGCCCGCTGTTCGATCGCGCGCTACGCGTGACGAACTATTCGAACAAGTTCGACAAGGTGCTCAAGGTTTCCAACGCCAAGCGCCTCGGGCTGCGACCGAGAGCGGGGCGGGTCGGGACCCCGCACGACGTCCACGCCAAATGCGTGGACGTGGACTGTAGCGAGTATTTCGAGACGCTCGACCCGGACCAGCAGCCCGTTTTCGGCACGTTCTGTCACTCCTGGCACATCGGCAATCGGGTATTCGCCCGCGACTTCGCTCTCACGCTTCATGGTGGAATCGATCGCCGGGGGATCCCGACCCGCCGGACCGATGCCGACGGCCGCCTCCACCTGCAGGACGCTGCGCTGCCCCAGTTCGAGAGCCGCTGGCTCGACCGGTTCAACACGGATCTGCACGCCTGAAGGACGAACATGGTCATTCGCTTATAATCGTCGGCCACGACAACGGCATCGACCGGGAACCGATCCTGGCCTCGATCCGCGTCTTCGCGAAGTCCCAGCGCTCATATTCGCATCCGGGGCATCCGAACCAGAGGGACTGAAGCAATGAACAGCTGGAACGCGCCCGTAGTAGTCGTAGTGACGTCGACGGTGCTGGCGCTCGGTGGTTGCACCTCGCTTCCCGACGTCGGCCCGTTCGTGGAGGCGACGACCGAGGTTCGCTCCGCCGTCGTCCTGGCGGGTAATACCGTGGTGGACGAGCTTCGCCGAATGGAAGACGAAGACTCGTCCGAGCAGAAGCGGTGGCGGACGCTGGAGGAGCAGTGGTCGACCCGTGTGCAGTCCCTGGACGCCGTGGTCGATTTCTCGGAGTCCCTCCAAGCCATCGTGTCGGCCAGTCAGCAAGGGGCGCAGAGCGTGGAAGCACTTGCCGACAGCGCCACGCAGCTCGCGAGCGCGGCGGGCTTGGCGGTGCCAGGAACGGTCGCAGCCGCCACGGCGGTGGACGTCGCGAAACGGGTCTATCGCGAGATCGCGGTCGTGCGCGCGGCGAAGTCGCTGGAGGAAGCACTCGACAGGAGCCGACGCCCGGTGGAAGAGATAGCGCTCCACGTCGGCAAGGACATCGAGGACCTCAAGGACATCCTGCAGGCAGCCAGCGACAAGATAAGCGGCGATCTCGAGATCGAGCATCAGGTCGGAATCGAGTTCCGCCGCAAGCTCATAGACCGCCGGAACGCTCTCTACGCGATCGGGATCGACGGACTCACGGCGGCCCAGAAGAGCGAGCTGATGGAGGTTGACGCGCTCATTGCCTCCACCGACGAGTGGCACGGCCCGATGCGGGAGCAGTTGAGGGCAGCCACTGCAAGACTGTTGGCCGGCGAAGGCTTGATTGACGCGGCGGGCACCGCGGTCAAGCAATGGGGGCTCGCCTACAACAACCTGGTGTTCGCTGTAAATGCCCGCCGCCCGGTGAGCACGCAGTCACTGGCGGCGGCCGCCGCCGACATCCACGATCTGATTCAGAGGATACGTGAGAAATGAGTGAATTCGATGGCTTAGAAGGTGTCGAGGAATGGCGAGCGAAGCTGATGGAGCTTCTCGACGCGGCGGAGGACGCCGCCGAGCAGGAGGACTGGCCGCCGCGGCGCGAGGCCTCCAAACGACTCAAGCAGTTCATCCTCCGGTCATCGCCCAACACGGCGGAAATCCTAGCCCTCGACCGAATCGCCACCGAAGCCCGAACCGACCTCCTGCTCGCGACGATCGACGAGCGGCTCGCGTCCATCGCGAACCGGCAGGCCGAGTTGGTCCGACTGTCCAAGTCCATGGCCGAGGTGACGGAGGCGAGTCTCGAGTCCGCCGCCTCGATACGCCTTGAACGGGCACGGCGCGTGGTCGACTCGCTGACCGGCACCATTGAACGACTGCGTGAGTTCAAGAGTACGCTCGAGGCGGGAACGGCCGAAGATGTCCCCGCGAACATCGATGCGCTCATCGAGTCGATTCGAGACCTGCGCGGCAGGATCGATGACTTGCGCTGAGTCGGCCCGCACGCCGAGCATCGCGCCGTCCCTGCCCCTCCGACTCCGCAGCTCAGGTGCGGACGAGTCCTGCGAGCGGCCGGGCGGATGCGCTGCCCGGAAAGACCTCGCGATCGAGGAACGCCTCGGAGATGAGCAGGTGCTCGGCAAGGACACCCTTGAACACGCTGCGCAGGTCGCTCG
>JAAUXY010153987.1_pt1 | contig 13503 bp, 11 predicted proteins | sample 7278121 | NCBI WGS metagenome assembly JAAUXY01 (sample SAMN14350117, study PRJNA611818) | marine sediment metagenome | isolation source: surface marine sediment (1.8m) | place: French Polynesia: Moorea | collected 2018-08 | reverse complement strand
GACGAACTCCTCGATCGCGACCGTCGAGCATAGCCTCCGAAAATCGGAGCACCGGAGCAACATCCTCGGCCGTCGTCTTGTCTAGTTGTCACTCGCGAGGTCGTAGCTCGGTGCTGGCGGATGAACGGCATCCTACCGGGATGGAATTCAAAGGCAGCCTCCACCGAATCCGGTTATCATGAGCGCCGCATACGGAAGCGGACGGCGGTTGCGCTGGAAAGGAGTGAGAGGATGAGCGACGCGATGCACGCCCATGGGGCCTTCGGATGGTGCGAGCTGATGACGGACGACGTGGAGGCGGCGAAGCGCTTCTACGCCGAGGTGATCGGCTGGGAGATGGAGGAGATGGACATGGGCATGGGCCCCTACACCGTGCTGAAGGCGGGAGGCGCACCGGTCGGCGGCATCATGAAGACCCCGGCGCAGGCCGCGGGCGCGCCAGCGCAGTGGTCGGCCTACATCACGGTGGACGACGTCGATGCGCGACTGGAGAAAGCGAAGGCGGCGGGCGCGACCGTGATGCTCGGGCCGAGCGACATTCCTACGGTAGGGCGGTTCGCCGTGATCCAGGACCCGACGGGGGCTTCCATCTGTCTGATTACCTATGCGGAGTGAATCCGACGCAACGGCGCGCTCGTCCGCGGTTCAGGTGATCGACGCCTGAGTGTCTACTAAGATCACGGATGGCACGCAGCCCGAGCCTTGGAAGTGGAGCGTTATCGAGACGTCATCGGGAGCTTGGTCGGAGCGGGTGAGGTGGCGTGAGCAACGACGGAGTCCGGACGATCGAGCTGCTCGAGATGGGGAGAGCGATGGCATGAAGGAGTTCCGAGTCCCGGTTAGCCTCCAGGAATGGAACGACGCGGGAAAGGAATACCTGCCGGGCCTTCTAGGACTCGATTTCACGTCGGTCGACGGTGATGAGGTGCGAGCGCGGATGGCTTTGCGCAAGGAGTTGTTCGCTTGGAACGGCTACCTGCACGCCGCCGCCATCGTCGCGCTCGCCGATACGGCCTGCGGTTACGGGACGGTCAGTAGCCTGCCCGAGGATGCAGAAGGCTTCACGACGCTCGAGCTCAAGGCCAACTATCTGGGCACGGCGCGCGAGGGCTATGTCGAATGCGTAGCCAGGCCGTTACACAGAGGCCGCACGACTCAAGTTTGGGATGCCGAGGTGACGGTCGAGAGCACCGGCAAGACCATCGCGCATTTCCGCTGCACGCAGATGATTCTTCGTGCCAAGGGCTGACCGGGTCCAATCGGGCTCACCAACCCATCCGGTCGCGCCAGCGATAGTACAGTATCGAGCCGGAGAGGAACCACGGGCGACCGGAGTAGAAGGGGCGCGTGGGAAACTCGAGGTCGTCGAGCCCGGTGCGGCCCTCGGCCAGGCCTAGCACCTTCTGACCGGCCCGCATGCCGAGGTAGCTCGCCATCGAGACCCCCGAGCCGCAGTACCCCATCGCATAGTGTATGCCGTCATGTCTGCCGAGGTGCGCGAGCTCGTCGAACGTGTAGGCGACGAAGCCGACCCACGAGTGACTGATACGGGTGCCGCCGAGCTCGGGAAATATCGCGATCAGATCGCGATGTAGCTTCGGCGCGCTGACGCGCGGGTCGGTCTCGTTGACCGACACCCGGCCGCCGAACAAGATCCGGGTGCGATCCGGCGACGGGCGGTAGTAGTAAACGACCTTGCGCGCGTCGCTCACGACCCGATTGCGCGGCATCAGGCGATCCATCTGCTCCCCTGCCAGCGGCTCGGTGGCAATCATGTAGCTGCCGATGGGGATCACTCGCCGGCGCTGCCACGGGGTGACCTCTCCGGTGTAGCCGTTGGTGGCCACGATCACGTCCCGTGCCCGCACCGGGCCCTGGTTGGTCTCGACGCGAAATTCCCCGCCGTGACGCTCCAGTGCGGTGACCCCGCAGGGTGACACCACTCGCGCACCGGCTTGCAGCACCCTGTCCAGCAACCCCGCGTGGTAGCGCGCAGGATGCAGGGATGCGTGCCTGGGGAATACGACGCCACCGTAGTACGTATCGGTGCCGAGCTCGCGGCGCTGCTCGTGGCGCGGCACGAGGTGCGCTTCGACTCGGGGACCGCCGCCGTGCCTGGTGGCGTCGCGAGCCAGACGCTCGTAGGCGGCCGGGCTGTGCGCGGCGTGAAATCGGCCCGGGACCTGGAAGTCGCACTCGATTCCCTCGGCGCCGACGAACTCCTCGATCCAAGCAAGCGCATTGTGTCCCTCGCTCAGGATCGCTGCGGCGCGGTCCGGTCCGTGTCGCCGCGCGAGCTCGTCGAACCCCGGCTTCACACTGGTGCTGATTTGCCCACCGTTGCGGGAGCTGCAACCCCATCCAGGAGCGTGCTCGTCGAGCACCAGGGTGTCCCGCTCGCCCCGCACCGTGCACAGGGCCGCGTTGAGGCCGGTATAGCCCGAGCCGATGACGACGACATCGGCCTTTCTCGGGAGCGGCGCCGGTGGAAGCTGCCGCAGCGGGGCGTCGCGCCACCAGTAGGGGTCGGTGCTGAAGTCGTCGGTGAACAGCTCGGTGGTCATCGTCGGGCGAATCGCTTCGACGGGGTGGCGTCACTGCGTCGATCGAGTCCATACCTCCATATCGCAGAAGATCAAGACACAACCCATCATGTCGAGCTCGTCACCGTTCACAGTGACGGACCCTTTGTATACCTTGCCGTTCTCCGCGTTGTACAAGCGGCCTTTCCACTGGCCGGACTTGCGCGCGGGCTTCAGGTCGTAGAGCACCTTCGATCCGAGCAACGGACGGCTCCGCATGGTCGGGTCGGGATTGTTGATGTCGTTCGCAGGCTCGGACAACCACACGAGCACCCCACACAAAGTGTCCCCGCAGGGCTCGATTCTCATTTTGGCGTCTCCGGTCGGTCGGGCCCACACTCCGTGGATGCCCTGAGCACAAGCGTCAACTGCGCTGAGCCAAGAGCAGGCGGCGACGACCATCGCGATGAGGGGTGTTCGATTCACTTCGTCTTCTCCTTTGTGTGCCCAATGGCCATCAGCTGTACTGGCCACCCGCAATCGTGGCCCCGCCGTCGATCACCAGCGTTTGGCCGGTTACGAAGCGTCCTGCCGCCGAGGCTAGAAACACCGCCGCGCCCGCGATGTCGATCGGCTCGCCGATTCGACCCAAAGGATGCGCCGCCATCGCCGCCGCGTAGCGCTGCGGGTCGTCCCACAACGCCCGCGCCATGTCCGTGCGGACCAATCCCGGCGCGATGCAGTTCACCCGGATACCCACGTGACCCCATTCGAGGGCGAGATTGCGCGCAATCTGCATGTCCGCCGCCTTCGAGATGGCGTAGGCACCGAGGCTCTTCGTGCCCTTGAGCCCGGCGATGCTGGAGACGATGATCACCGCGCCGCCACCGCGTTCGGCCATGCCCGGGATCACCAGCCCCGCCAGGCGCACCACGTTCTTCACGTTGGTGTCGAGCGTCTTGTCGTAGGCGGAGTCGGAGATCTCCGTCAGCGGTCCGAAGTAGGGATTGACGGCGGCAGTGCATACCAGGACGTCGATCTGTCCCCACGTCTGGAGCGTGCGGTCCACTAGCGAGCGCAGCTCGTCGTGACGCGAGACGTTACAAGGCACGGCCAGCGCCGCTCCGCCCGCCGCCTCGATGTCGCGCGCAACAGACTCGCACGCTGCCTGCTTGCGACTGGAGATGACGACCTTGGCGCCGGACTCGGCCATCGCTTCGGCGATCGCCTTTCCAATGCCCCGCGTGGAGCCCGTGATCAACGCCACTCTTCCGTCGAGATCGAATAGATGACTCATCACGCGGCTTTCATATCCCCGCGATCGTGCAGCCCTTGTCGATATAGCTTTTCACGCGGAGATGGTAGCGGGCGAATCTCTCGTCGCGAGTCTGGCCGCGAAGGTAGCGGACGTAGATTTGCTGGATGATGACGGCGAACTTCATCGCGGCAAAGGCATAGTGCCAGCCCACGTTCGCCACGTCGAATCCGGTAGCGCGCGCATAGCGCTCGACGACCTCGGCCCGATCGGGGAAGTCCGGATCGTCGGAAGGCATGGACGAGTTCTCGATCCAGTCCGGGGGATCCCCGGGCTCCACCCATTGGTTGAGCAGGTATCCGAGATCCATCAGCGGGTCGCCGCTCGTGCACATGTCCCAGTCCAGGATGGCCACCGGCGTGGCCGGGTCGGCGGCGTCGACGAGGAGGTTGTCGAGCTTGTAGTCGTTGTGCAGCAGCGAGACTGCCCCGGACTCGTGCAGCTCGGCCTCGAGCCACGCAATCAAGCGCTCCATGCGCGGGCTCGCTTCGTCTCGGGCCGCCTGCCAGCGCCGGGTCCAGCCCTCGAGCTGTCGCCGGACGAAGCCCTGCGGGTGGCCCAGATCGGCGAGGTCGTATCGCGCCCGGTCCAGCTGGTGAAATCGGGCCAGCACCTCCACGACCATCTCGCCCATCCGCCTCTTCAGCCTCGCATCCGAAGCGAGCGCCGGCGGCAGCTCCTTGCGAATGACGGTGCCTCGGCGCCGTTCCATGATTTGGAACGGCGCGCCAATCACCGACTCGTCCTCGCAATACAGGTAGCTGCGCGGCGCGAGGTCGAACCCTCGGTGCAGGCGCGAGAGCACGCGGTGCTCGCGTTTCATGTCGTGCGAGCTCGGAGCAATGGGACCGAGCGGCGGGCGGCGCAGGACGTATTCCGTGGCGCCGAACCGCAGGAGATAGGTCAGGTTGGCGTGTCCACCGCCGAACTGCCTGACCGTCAACGGGGCGTCGGTCTGGGGGAGTCGGGTACGCAGATACGGCTCGAGCGCGTCGAGCGCCAGGCGCTCGTCCGGGCGCGGCTCGATGAGCTCCGGATCGTCTTCGTGGTCGTTCACCCGGCATGCCCCTTAATGGACCCGTTCGGCGGTGGGCCGATTGATCGAGGGCATCAGTATTTCGAATGGGCGAGGCGAGGACAACCTTCGTGCCGGGCGCAAGGAAAGAACGTGCCCGGAGCCGGGCGAATGCTCTATCATCGCCCGCGCGCGGGCGGTGCGAACGGTAAAGGAAGGGTGAAGGAATGGTGAAAATCGAGAAGGCGGCGGTCATCGGCGCCGGTACCATGGGGGCGGGGATCGCCAGCCACCTCGCGAATGCCGGCGTCTCGGTCGTGCTCCTCGATGTCGTGGCGCCCGGGTCGGAGAACCGCAGCGCTGTGGCCGAAGGCGCCGTTTCGCGTCTGCTGGAGTCCAGTCCGCCGGCCTTCATGCACCGGGACCGTGCGAGCCTCATCACCCCCGGCAATGTCGAGGACCACCTGCATTGGCTTGCCGACGCCGACTGGATCGCCGAGGCGGTGGTGGAGCGCCTCGACGTCAAACGCGCTCTCTACCAGGCAATCGCCGGCGCGCGCAAGCCTCGAGCGATGGTTTCCTCCAACACGTCGACGATACCGTTGTCGCTGCTTACCGAGGGGATGGCGGACGACCTGGCCGAGGATTTCTGCATCACGCACTTCTTCAACCCGGTGCGCTACATGCGGTTGCTCGAAATGGTCGCGGGACCGGCCACGCGCCCCGCCGTCGTCGAGTCGTTAGCCGAATTCTGCGACGTCGCCCTGGGCAAGGGCGTCGTCCATTGCCGGGACACGCCCGGCTTCCTCGCCAATCGGGTCGGCTGCTACGCGCTCCAGGTCGCCATGATCGAGGCGCTCGACCTCGGGCTCACGGTCGAGGAGGCGGATCTCCTGATGGGCCGGCCCATGGGCCTACCGAAGACCGGTGTGTTCGGCCTGTACGATCTCATCGGACTGGACCTCATGCTCGACGTGGCGAGCAGCCTGCGCTCGGCCCTGCCGGGGGCCGATCCGTTCGCCGCCGTGGCGGACGGCATTGCGCTCACCCACGCGCTCGTGAATCGCGGGCTGACCGGTCTCAAGGGCTCGGGTGGCTTCTATCGCACGGGAGGAGCCGGCGACGAGAGCGTGCGGGAGGCGGTCGACCTCGTCACGGGGAAGTATCGTCCCGCGAGTCGACCCCGACTCGAAGCGGCCGCCGCGGGAGAGCGCGACGGCATCAAGGCGCTCGTCTCTTGGCCCGATCGTTACGGCGAGTTTGCGTGGCGCGTGCTCGCTCGCACACTGTCCTATGCGGCGGCGTTGGTGCCCGAGGTGGCCGAGGATCCGGTGGCCATCGACGAGGCCATGAAGCTCGGGTACAACTGGAGCCGCGGCCCGTTCGAGATGATCGACGATCTCGGCATCGCCTGGTTTCGCGAGCGACTGGAATCGAGCGATCTGCCGCTGCCCGAGTACTTGCGCATGGCCGGCGAGCGCGCCGTGTATCGTGCGTCCGACACCACCTTGCAGCGCCTCGGCGCCAACGGCCAGTACAGCGAGGTGGTCAGACCTCCGGGCGTGGTGCGTCTGAGCGACCTCGTGCGGATCGGTGAACCCATCGCGTGCAATGCCGCCGCCAGCCTGTGGGACGTCGGCGAGGGCGTGGCCTGCCTCGAGTTCCACACCAAGGCCAACGCGCTGGTGCCGGAGTCGATGGCAATGCTGCGGGCAGCGGTGGACGAGGTGGAGAGCGACTTCCAGGCGCTGGTGATCCACAACGACGCGCCGCACTTCTCGGTCGGGGTAAACCTCGAGTTCGTCGCGGCGGCGGCCCGCGAGGAGGACTGGGAGCGGTTGGACCGCATGCTGATCGAGTTCCAGTCCACCTGCAAGGCCGTCAAGTACGCGCCGTTCCCGGTCGTGGGTGCGCCGAGTGGCTTGGCCCTGGGCGGCGGATTCGAGGTGCTGCTGCACTGTGACCTGTTGCAGGCGCACGCCAACACGACCACGGGGTTGGTCGAGACCATTGTCGGGCTCGTCCCGTCGGGCGGCGGCTGCAAGGAGCTGCTGCATCGCTGGACGAAGTCCGGCGGCCCCGCATCCGCGCTCGAGGCGGCCACCACCGCGTTCAGGCTGGTCGGAACGGGACGAACCGCGTCGTCACCGGAGGAGGCCCGACCGCTGGAGTTCTTCCGCGACCGAGATCGCGTCACCATGAATCGGGATCGATTGCTCGCGCAGGCGAAGTCCACTGCGCTGGAGCTGGTCCAGGGCTACGCACCGCCGGCGCCTCCGTCGTTCACAGCGCTGGGCAAGGCCGGCCACGAGGCGCTCCTCGACGTGCTCGGCGAATACGAGCGCAAGGGCGTGACCACGCCGCACGATCTGGTCGTGTGTCGCGAGCTGGCGTCGATGCTTTGCGGCGGCGACCGGGGCGCTGGCGAGGCGCTCGCCGAGGACGACATGCTCGATCTGGAGCGAGCGGCGTTCATTCGACTGGCCGGCACGGCCGAGACCCGAGCCCGAATCGACTACATGCTGAGCCACGGCCGCCCGCTCAGGAACTGAGCCATGCCGCGCACGGATCAGACGAGGTCGCCCCGGCGATAGCGTTGCCGACCCGCGGGCAATAATTTTCGCGTTCTTGCCCGACGGGAGTGCGACAGTGAACGGATCCAATCCCCGAACCTGGCCCGGGGACGGGCTCGAAGCGGTGTTGCGCCCGACCTCGCAGGCGAATGGTCTTCCCAATGAGGCCTATGTCAGCGCCCAGTTCGCCGACTACGAGCGCGAGCACCTGCTCGGGCGGACCTGGGCTTGCATCGGCTTCGCGAGCGACGTGCCCGAGCCGGGAGACGCCAAGCCCGTGGATTGGCAGGGGTTGCCATTGCTGATGCTGCGGGATTCCGCCGACACGTTGCGAGTCTTTCACAATGTGTGCAGCCATCGCGGACAGCTTCTCGTCTCGAAGCCGTGCCGGGTGAAGGGCGGCGTGCGCTGTCCGTACCACAGCTGGACGTACGGCCTAGATGGTGCGCTGCGCGGAACGCCCCACGTCGGCGGTCCCGGCGTGCACGAGTCGCCGGAGTTCGACCGCGGTGCGCACGGGCTCAAGCCGGTGCGCATGGCCGAGTGGCTCGACCTCGTGTTCGTCAATTTGTCGGGTGAGGCCCCCGGGCTCGAGCGCTATCTGGCGCCGGTGCTCGAACGATGGCAGCCGTTGTGGGGTGAGGGCGGCGTGGCGGAGCTGCGCACCGCCGCGGACCATGGCCGCATCGAGCTCGAGGTGCGGGCCAACTGGAAGCTCGCAGTGGAGAACTACTGCGAGAGCTACCATCTGCCTTGGGTGCATCCCGGATTGAACACCTATTCGCGGCTCGAGGACCACTACAACATCGTGGGCGAGGCGCCGTATGCCGGACAAGGCAGCCATGCCTATCGGTACGCCGAGCACGCCGGCATCGCCTTGCCTCGCTTCGCCCAGTGGCCGCAGGATCGGGTCGAGACGGCCGAGTACATTGCGCTGTTCCCGAACGTCTTGCTCGGCCTGCAAGTGGACCACGCCTATGCCATCGTGCTTCACCCCGTCGGTCACGACCGCACCCTCGAGCGGGTTCAGCTCTACTACGTCGGGGACGACGCGGTGGGTCCGGGCTACGAGACGTCTCGGCGCAAGCTCGTCGAGGGCTGGCGCGAGGTCTTCGTCGAGGACGTGTGGGCGGTGGAGGGTCTGCAGCGCGGTCGGCACTCGCCCGCTTTCACCGGTGGCGTGTTCTCACCCGCCATGGACACCCCGACCCATCGTTTTCATCGCTGGGTGGCGGAGGCGTTACGAGGCTAGGCCCGCGACCCCCGTCCCGGCAAGTCGGTGATGCGAAAGACGCTGATCATCGGGGTAAGTTTGGTTGTCGCTGTCGGCGCGGTGCTCGGGGCGATGCTGGTCATCGGCGTGGATTTCCGCACCGAGCCCTCGGTCGGTTCCGTCGATACGGCTTGGACTCTCCTCGGCACCGATCACAAGGTGGCGGTCGACGCCTTCGACGATCCCAAGGTGGAAGGGGTCGCCTGCTTCATCAGCCGGGCGCGAGTGGGCGGCGTGACGGGCGGCCTGGGCTTGCGCGAGGACACGTCCGACGCCTCGATCGCCTGTCGTCAGATCGGTCCGATTCGCTTTCGCGCTCCGCTCGAGGACGGTGAGCGGGTCTTCGCCGAGCGCCGGTCGCTCCTGTTCAAGACCCTGCAGGTCGTGCGGTTCTACGACGCGGAACGGCGAAGCCTGGTCTACCTCACGTACAGCGACAAGCTCGTCGGCGGCTCGCCGAAGAACTCCGTGTCCGCGGTAGCGCTGATGCCCTGGGGGAACGTCGAAGCGCAGACACCAACCGTGCAGTAGCGGCTCTCGCCGCCAGTGTCGGCCAAGCTCCTACCCAAGCGGACCGGGAGCGGCGCCCCGCGAGCGGGTTACTCTCATTCGCAGCCAACGATTGCGCTTGACTTGGGCCACTCCGGGGCTCCCCGATCGCTTTGTAGTATAGTCCTCGCCAACCACAGAACGGCACTGAGCGGAACCCAGATGGAAGACAAAGACTGGCTGGTATTTCAGCTTCCCGAACTTCTGGCCAAGGCGGAGCCCGGCCGAATCAGTTTCCGCGAGTTCCTTCGCACGCCGTCGCTGAGCTGTTCCGTCTACCACGTCCCGGCCGGTTCACAGGAGATGCAGAGCGCCCACGAAGAGGATGAGCTCTACCTCGTGTTGGAAGGGCGGGGGCGCCTCCGAGTGCAAGAGGAAGAGCATCTCATTGACAAAGGCACGCTCATGTATGTCCGTGCCACTTGCGACCACACGTTCTTCGACGTCGAGGAAGATCTGACCGTGATCGCTTTCTTCGGGTCTCCTAGAACGAGTATTCGTTAGCGATCGTTCCTCGCATGGCCGAGGCATTCGGGTAGCATCTCTTCCACGGAGCGGGGCGTGATGTCGAGGTGGTCGAACGCCAGCACCCCTTCCCCCACCACGTTGTCGCTGCGCACGAGGATGATCTGGTCTTCGGTCAGCGGCGGAGACGGCAGGACGGACATCACCCGGGCTTGAGCCAGCCACATGGCGTACGGCACCGGCAGCATCAGGCGTTTGCGTCCGCGGTACGCCGCACCGGTTTCGACGATTTCTCGATAGCTGTTGGCGCACGGCCCGCCGAGCTCCCAAACCTCTCCACGTGCCTCGGTCCGGTCCAGGATTCTCGCCACCGCGCTCGCAACGTCACCGACGTAGACCGGCTGCAGATGCGTGCTGCCGTCTCCGAAGAGAGGAAAGACGGGCGAGAGCCGGGTGATCCGATCGATCGTGCCGAGGAAGGCATCGTCAGGCCCGAACAGCACGCTGGGTCGTACGATCGATGCGGCTTGGAAGCTCTCTCGCACTCGGGCCTCTCCCTGCGCGCGGGCGCGTACGTAACGAGACGCAGACGCGGTGCTCGCGCCGATTCCCGAAACGTGGACCAAATGTTCGACCCCCGCTCGAGCCGATTGACGCGCGACGTTCGACGCTCCCTGGACGTGAACGGCATCGAAGGTCTCGGTGCCGCGCTCGACGTAAAGCGCTACGGCATTGACGACACTGTCGGATCCTTCCACGGCAGCCGCTATCGTCGCTTCGTCCCTGACGTCGGCGTGGGCCGTGCTCACGTGCCACCGAGGCTCGTCGAAGGGCATCCGGTCCGGGCGGCGTGCAGCCACCCGCACGTGTACTCGGTTCTCGGCTAGAGTCCGTACGATTTCTCGGCCGAGAAATCCGGTGCCGCCGAACACGGTCACTGACGCGGGTGGCATGGAGTGCTCGTGGTATGGGATCCGACCCCTGTTCCCCCAAGACAGACGCTAGGGACGATTCCGCTAATGGAATTGTGGATAACTCGGTGCTTGTGGATAAGTCGGGGGCTCGATCGATTCTCGTCGGTCAGCTGCGGGCCGCGTGAGTTCGGAGGAACTCCGACAGGTACTTCGCAGTATATGATCCGCGTCGCACCCGAGCGAGGCGCTCCGGCGCGCCCTTGGCGACGACCTTGCCGCCGCCGTCTCCCCCCTCGGGGCCGAGGTCGATGATCCAGTCCGCTTCCGCCACCACGTCGAGGTTGTGCTCGATTAGCACAACCGTATTGCCGGCACCTACCAAGCGGTGCAGCACGTGGATGAGCTTCTCCACGTCGGCCATGTGCAGCCCGATCGTCGGCTCGTCGAGGACGTAGAGGGTGTGGTTCGAGCGAGGCGTGCCGGGGCTCCGTCGCCCCCGGGGCCGCGGCGCCTCGTCGGCCGGCCGAGACTTGGCGAGCTCGGTGACGAGCTTGATCCGTTGCGCTTCGCCGCCGCTCAAGGTGGGGCTCGGCTGACCGAGCGTGAGGTAGCCGAGCCCGACGTCTTGCAACAGCCGCAACGTGTGGTGCACGTTCGGGTGGGCGGCGAGAAAAGCGACTGCCTCGTCCACGCTCATGGCGAGCAGCTCGGCAATGCTGCGGTCCTTGTAGCGTACGTCGAGCGTCTCGTCGTTGAAGCGGGCGCCGCCGCAGACGTCGCACGGGACGCGCACGTCGGGCAGGAAGCTCATCTCGATCTTCTTTACCCCTTGGCCCTCGCAGGCATCGCAGCGCCCGCCGTGGACGTTGAACGAGAACCGGCCCGGTCCGTAGCCCCGCATTCGGGCCTCGGGCAGCGCGGCGTAGAGCCGGCGGATGTAGTCCCAGATGCCGACGTAGGTGGCGGGACACGAACGAGGGGTCTTGCCTATCGGCGTCTGGTCGACTTCCAGCACGCGCCGCACCGCGGTCCAGCCCTCGATCGATGCGCAACCGTGCAACGCCGGTTGCCTGCGTCCCGCGCGGCGTTTTGCGCCTTTCTGCACGAGCCGATGCAGGTTCTCGTGCAGGACGCTTCTTACGAGCGTGCTCTTGCCGCTTCCGCTCACGCCGGTGACGCACACGAGCCGGCTCAGGGGGAAGCGGACGTCGATGTTGCGCAGATTGTTCAAGGCCGCACCCGCGATCTCGATGTATCCGTTCTCGCGGTCGTTGCTCGTTCGACGGGTGACGACCGGCCGGCGCTCGACCAGCGGATGGGCGAGGGGCTCGGCCAGGAACCGACCGGTCACGGATCGGCGGGCGCGCATCAAGGCGCGGATCGACCCCTGCGCCACGACCTGACCGCCCTCGACCCCGGCACCGGGCCCGAGATCCACGACGTGGTCCGCCTTGCGGATGGTCTCTTCGTCGTGCTCGACCACCACCACCGTGTTGCCCTTCGACTGGAGCTTGTGCAGCGTATCGAGCAGCATCCGGTTGTCTCGCACGTGCAGGCCGATGGTGGGCTCGTCGAGGACGTAGCACACCCCTCGGAGATTGGAGCCGAGCTGGGAGGCGAGACGAATGCGTTGCGCCTCGCCGCCGCTCAAGGTCGGTGCGGCGCGGGCGAGGGCGAGGTAGGACAAGCCCACCTCGTCCAGGAATTCCAGGCGCGAGCGCAGCTCGGCCAGCACGTCGCGGGCAATCTCGATTTCCCGGCCCCGGAGCTCGAGCGCGCGGAAGCACTTGGCTGCCGCGGACACCGACAGCGCCGTGTAGTGGTCGATGGACCGGTCGTGAAACCGCACCGCCAGCGCCTCCGGGCGCAGCCGGCGCCCATGGCAGTCGCGACACGCGCTCGCCGTGCCTTCCCACCACTCGTTCCACCAGCGTTCCTCACCCGTTTGCTCCTCGTCGAAGCCTTCGAGCGCCAGGCCCGTGCCGTAGCAGCTGCGACACCAGCCGTGACGGGAGTTGAAAGAGAACAGGCGCGGGTCGAGCTCGTCGAAGCTGCGCCCGCAGCTCGGGCACGAGCGCTCGGTGGAGAACAAGGTCTCGGGCGGCTGTTTGCCGCGGGCCCGGGCGCCGTTGCCGGCGCGTTCGACCACCACCTTGACCCGGCCTTTGCCGAGGGCGAGCGCACGCTCGAGCAGCAGGCGCAGATCTCCGTCGGCTCGGGGCTCCACGAGCAGCTCCCCCACCGGCAAGTCGATGTCGTGCTCCTTGAACCGGTCGAGGCGGGGCCACGCGCCGGTGGGCAGCAGCTCGCCGTCGACGCGGAGCCGCTCGTAGCCTTTGCCCGCGGCCCATTTTGCGAGATCCGTGTAGTAGCCCTTGCGAGCCACCACCAGCGGACTCAGCAAGCGAATCCGGCGTCGCCGGTAGGCACCCATTAAGCGGGCGTGGATGGATTCGAGCGATTGCGGCTCGATCGGCACCTCGCACGCCGGACAGTGCTGGGTCCCGAGCTTCACGAACAGCAGTCGCAGGAAGTGGTACACCTCGGTCATGGTCGCGACGGTGCTCTTGCGGCCCCCGCGACTCGTGCGCTGCTCGATGGCCACGGTGGGAGGAATGCCGAAGATGGCATCCACGTCGGGACGCGCGGCCGGCTGCACGAACTGCCTCGCATACGCGTTGAGGGACTCGAGATAGCGGCGTTGGCCTTCCGCGAACAGGATGTCGAACGCGACCGTGCTCTTGCCGCTGCCGCTGATCCCGGTGATCACGGTGAAGCGTTCCCGGGGGATCCGAATGTCCACGTTGCGCAGATTGTGCTCGCGGGCATTGTGGATGCTGATGGCGTGGTCGCGCTCGACGCCTAGGCCGCCGTTGG
>JAAUXY010039217.1_pt1 | contig 13503 bp, 11 predicted proteins | sample 7278121 | NCBI WGS metagenome assembly JAAUXY01 (sample SAMN14350117, study PRJNA611818) | marine sediment metagenome | isolation source: surface marine sediment (1.8m) | place: French Polynesia: Moorea | collected 2018-08 | reverse complement strand
GTTGTTGACATCCACCAGCGGATGAATGACGGGCAGCTCTTGGCTCTTGAGCAATCGCCGGAGCAGAGCTTCCGACGACGGTCTATAGCGGGTCGGATCGCACCCGGCGGCGCGGAACAAGCGTCTCAGGGCGGCGACGGTCGGGTGCTTGGCGAGGTTCTTCAGCTCGTGGCGTGAGCGAACACGCTCGGCGGTTCGGGAGCGCAGCGCCGCTAGCTCGCTCTCGGCGGTGCCACGAACCTTCAGGTGCGCAAAGAAAAGCTCCCAGCCGTCCAGGTCGTAGCTGATGTTGATGGACTCGGAGGCGGTCATCATGTTCGAAGTCTATCGCGCTCCGGTGAAGCGCCTGGAACAAACCCGACGGCAATGCCGTAAGGGACGAGAGGAGGTAACCATCATGAGAAGAAGTTTGATCGTCGCTTTCGCGGTGCTCTTCGTCGTTTCGATTCCGGCCGCTTCGGCGACTGAGGTCGACCGCTCATTCAACCAGCGTTTCGAGGTCTCGTCCGGCGCTCGCCTCGAGCTAGAGCACGAGGACGGCGATGTCGTCATCACGCCTTGGGATCAGGACGCGATCGAGGTCGATGTCCGCTACCGTGTAGAGGTCAAGCGTGTGGGAATCGGCAAGGATCCTGACATCGATGTCAGGTTCGAGCAGCGGGGCGACGTGGTCAGAGTGGTCGGTGAGGAAACGAGCTCTGGCGGCGTCGGTTTCTTTTCGAAGAGTACTCTCGAGTACGTCTATCAGGTGTCGGCGCCCGCCTGGGTGACGCTCGATCTTCAGGGCGAAGACGGGGATGTCGAGATCAGCGGCTGGCAAGGCGAGATCAGCATTCACAGCGATGATGGCGATCTCCGTCTGTCCGATCTGGAAGTACCGCGGTTGCGCTTCAGAGGTGAGGACGGGGATGTCGATATCGTCGGGCTGGCGGGGGAGATGGATCTCGAGACCGAAGATGGTGACGTTGTCGTCCGGGACTGCCGTGGCCAGCGGATCCGGATCGATGGAGATGACGGAGACATTCGCCTGGAAGGCTGTGAGGGGAGCTTTGACCTCGCGACCGAGGACGGCGATATCGACCTCTCGGGCATGGTCGCAAGGCGGCTCGAGGCGCGTACCAGCGATGGCCGCATAGAGATAGGTCTCGACGAGGCGGTCGGGGAGCTCGATCTCGATGTCTCGACCGACGACGGTTCTGTCGAGCTGGATCTCGGCGAAGAGGTCAGCGGCACATTCACCCTATCTTCGAGCGACGGCGGCATTCGGGTCGACGCCGAGGCCAGCGATCTCGATGAGGGCCGCGGGCGGGCCTCAGGCCGGCTCGGCGACGGAGAGGGCAAGATCCGGGTCTCGACCGGCAGCGGACGAATCACGCTTCGCCAATAGGGATCGGTGGGGCTTGGGCCGCGCATCCCAGCCGGTCGGGGGCAGACTGCTACACTTCGCGACGCCCCGCGTTCGTTTCGCTCGAAGCCCAGGCCTTCACCATGGAATCGGTTCGCCATCCCAGCCCCCGACCGCGCCGTCTATTGCTGTGTCTGCTGCTGACCCTGGCGGTTCCCCGGGTCTATGCCGACTTCTGGTACGAGCACTACGACGCGGCCAAGAAGGCGCTGAGATCCGGGGAGTGGCAGGAGGCCCTCGAGCAGCTCGAGATGGCCCTCGAGCGCCGGGGCGAGTCGGGAGCCAAGGTGCGGACCTAGGGCATGAACTTCGACGCCTACTTTCCGTATCTCAAGCTGGGCATCGCTTATTACCAGCTGGGCCAGCACCAGTCGGCGCTGCAGGCTTTCGAGACCGAAGAGGTCCTGGGAGCGATCCAGCGGTCGGATGAAGCCCGCCTCGAGCTCGAGAACTACCGCTCGCTGGCACGGCAGGCCGTCGAAGCCGCCGCGGCGGCGGAGCAGGAGCGCATCCGAGACATCCTCGCGCAGAGCCTGCAAGAGGCTCGGGATCTCGAACGGCAGGGCCTCCTCGACGACGCGATGAGCGCCTTGGGCCGGGGTTTGGCGGTCGCCCCCGACGACGCGGAGGCGCTGGCCAAGCTCGATCAGCTGCGACAGGCGCTGGCGCGCCGGGAACAGCAAGAGCAGGACGCGCGGCGCGCCCGGGCGCTGGTCGAAGAAGGCCGGGACCTGCTGGCGTCGGGCAGCTTCGGCGAGGCGTCGACCGCCCTTCAGCGAGCGCTGTCCCTCGGCGCCGGCGACGAGGCCTTCCAGTTGCTCGAGACCGCCCAGGCGCGACTGCGCGATGAGCTCGAGCGTGCGGCGCGCGAGCAGGACGCGGCACAGCGCGCGGCATCAGTGGCCGCGCGGCTGAGGGAAGCTGCCGAGCTGGAAGCCTCAGGTAGGCTGCCCGAGGCGCTCGAGCGACTGCAGTCGGTGATCGCCCTCGAACCGAACAATGGTGATGCGCTGGCGATGCAGCGGCGGATTCTCGACGCCCAGGCCGCCAGCGAACGCGAGACCGAACGCCGGGAAGAGATCCAGCGGCTGCTGGCGCGGGCTCAAACTCAGGTCAGCGAGCGGCGGTTCGACGCCGCGCTGTCATCGGCCAATCGCGTGCTGGCCCTCGACCCGGCGGACGAGACCGCGCGCGCCCTGTTGCTCGAGGCCTGGCGCAACATACGCCGCGGTCTGCTCGGCGGTGACCGGCAGAACGTGCCGCCGACGATCAGCCTCGCGGACTTTCGCCAGGATCTCCCGGACGGCTCGCGGGTCGAGCGGGTGGAGCAGCCGGACTTTCAGCTGACCGGCATGGTGATCGACGAGTCGCCAGTCACGATGGTCTTTTTGGATCAGCAGGGCCGGGAGATCCCGGGATCGGTCGACCCTCAGCCGCTCGGCGAGTTCTTCGTCACCCGATTTACCCTACGGGCCAGGCTGCCAGCCGGGTCTTCGCTGTTCAAACTGATCGCCACCGACGAAGAAGAGTTGTCGAAGGAGAGCGAATATGCCGTGGTCTATGCGCCACCCTTCTTTCGCGCCCCCTGGTTCTACGCCATCATTTCCGCCGCGGTGCTGGCGCTGGCCGGAGCTTTCACCTGGCATCGCCACCGGCGTCGCCAGCGACTCCTGAAGCGCCGCTTCAACCCCTACGTCGCCGGCGCTCCGGTGCTCGACGACGACCTGTTCATGGGCCGCGAGGCGCTGGTCGATCGCATTCTGCAAACCGTCCACAACAACAGCCTCTTGCTCTATGGCGAGCGGCGGATCGGCAAGACGTCACTGCAACATCACCTGAAGAAACGCCTGCAGGCGCTCGATGATCCGGAATACGACTTTTTCCCGGCCTACATCGATCTTCAGGGCACCCCCGAGGACAAGTTTTTCGCTACCCTGGCCGAAGACACCTTCAACGATCTGGCCGACGAGTTGGGGGGACTCGAAGCCAGGCTGTCGGAAGACAAGGTCTACACCCACCGCGATCTGGTTCGGGATCTGCGACGAGTGATCAAGACGCTGAGATCCAAGAGCTCGAAGAAGGTCAAGCTGGTGCTCTTGATCGACGAGGTTGACGAGCTCAACGAATACGATCCCAAGATCAACCAGAAGCTGCGCAGCCTGTTCATGAAGAGCTTTGCCGAGAACCTGGTGTCGGTGGTTTCCGGTGTGGCGATCAAGAAGCAGTGGCAGCGCGAGGGCAGCCCCTGGTACAACTTTTTCGAGGAAATCGAGGTCAAACCGTTTCGGCGTCAAGACGCCGAGGATCTGATCGAAAAACCGATCCGCGGCATCTTCAAGCTCGAAGACGGCGTCACCCAGCACATCATCGACGTCACCGGCGGCAAGCCCTACCTGATTCAGAAAATGTGCATCTCCCTGGTCAACCGCCTCTACGAACAGGGCAAGCGGCGGATCGAGATCGCCGACGTCGAGGCGATCGGCCGGCCGGTGGAGGAGGAGATCAGCCCTTGAGCAGCGCATCCTCGATTCCCTTTGTGGTCGGTCAGTGGGTGCGCGGTGAGCGCTTCTACGGTCGCGCCCGGCAGCTGTCGGAGATCCTCGACGGCCACCGCAACTGGCTATGGCTTCTGGGCACTCGCCGGGTCGGCAAGACGTCGCTGCTCAAGCAGCTCGAGCACCTGACCGCGACCGAGCCGGAGCGCGGTTTCTTTCCGCTCTTCTGGGACTTCCAGGGATCCGAAGATCCAGAGGAGCTGCACCTCGACTTCCAGGATGCGCTGCTCGACGCCGAGGAGCGGCTCGAGGAGATCGACATCGACATCGAGGAGGTCGAGGCCGAGAACCTCTTCGTCTCGCTCGGCAGACTGCGCCGCAAGCTGCGCGCCAAAAACCTCAAGCTCCTGCTCTTGTGTGACGAGGTCGAGGAACTGATCAAGCTCAACGAGAAAGCACCGGCGCTGCTGCGCAAGCTGCGCCGCGCCATGCAATCCCGGGAGGGGATTCGCTCGGTGCTCGCTTCGAGCATCCGGCTGTGGGCTCTGGCCGAGCAGCGGGACGATACCTCGCCCTTTCTCCACGGTTTCATACCACCGCTCTACATCCACACGCTCTCCGACGACGAGGCACGTTCGCTGATCCGGCAGAATCAGCTGCCCGAGGACTCCAGGCCGTCTTTTGACGACGCCTCGGTCGAGCTCATCCGCGAACGGTGTGACAACCATCCCTACCTGATCCAGCTGGTGTGCAAACGCTGCCTGGAGCTCGGCAGCCTGGAAGAGGCTTGCGAGGAGGTCGCCACCGACCGCATGGTGAGCTACTTCTTTTCGATCGATTTCGAGATGCTCTCAGACGTCGAGCGCGAAGTGATCCACGTCATCGCCCGGCAGACGGCGGCGACGTCCAAGTCGATCCAGAAGGACCTGCACCAGGAGTCGGGATCACTCTCAGGCGGCCTGCATCGCCTCGAGCACCTGGGGTTCATTCGTCGCGATTCCGAACGTCGCTTCGTGCTCGCCAACTACTTCTTCCGCCGTTGGCTGAATGAGATTCCCGATCCTCAGGAGTCCCGGCGCGAGGCGCCTTCAGCCAGCCCGGCGGCCGGGAGAGCGGGGGAGCCAACGACCCTACGGGACGCCGACGTCACCCTCGAACAGGACGTCCAGCTCGGCGTGCTCGACGGCCGCTACGAGCTCCAGCAGCAGCTCGGTCTCGGCGCCACCGGCGTGGTCTACAAGGCCTACGACAAGTTGCTGTCGGTGCAGATCGCGATCAAGGTGCTCAAGAGCGAATACTCGGCCAACGACGAGGCGCTGGAGCGTTTTCGTCAAGAGATCATCCTGTCGCGGGACATCGGCCACCCCAACATCCTGCGCATCTATCATCTGGGACAACACGAGGGGCGGCGCTACATCACGATGCAGCTGGTCGAGGGGCCGACCCTGGCCAGGATGATCGCTGCCGAGGCGCCGCTAACAGAAGCCAGGGTGCTGGCCCTGGCGGGTAAGCTGGTGCGTGCCCTCGAGGCGGCGCACGGCCGCAATGTGCTGCATCGAGACATCAAGCCGCAGAACATCCTGGTCGGTGAGGGCGATGAGCCGTTCATCACCGACTTCGGCCTGGCGCGGTTGATCGGTCAGCCGGGAATTACCCGCGGTGGTCTATTTTTGGGAACCCCGTACTACACGTCGCCGGAACAGGCCGACCTGGGGCCCCTCGACGAGCGTTCCGACCTCTATGCCCTCGGGCTGGTGCTGTATGAGATGGTGACGGGGCGCCGGCCCTTCGAGGCCGAGTCGACCCGCGAGATCCTGGACATGCACCGCCAAACACCGCCGCCCGATCCGGAGTCTTTCCGCCCCGGCCTGCTGCCCGGTCTGTCGCGGGTCATTCTGCGCTGTTTGGAGAAGGACCCTGCCGACCGTTTCGAGAACGCCGGGGCCCTGCGCCGGGCGCTCGAGACGATCGCCACTGGAGCTTGAGATGAATCTTGTGCCTGTTCTCGGCCTCGCGGCCCTCCTCGGGCTCGCCTGGGCGCTGTCTTACCACCGTCGCGAGGTGAGCCTGCGACCGGTGTTCTGGGGTATCGGTCTGCAATTCCTGCTGGCGCTGGCGATCCTGCGCCAGGACGCCTGGAGCTATGTCGGCCTGGGTGCTCTCGGGCTCTTGATCATCAGCTTCATCATCGACCAGGGTGAGCGTCGCCTGGGCGAGGCCGTTGGGCGGACGGCGGCAATTTGCGGCGCCGCGTTGGTGGCTGGTTTGCTTTTGCATCAACTGCCGAGTCAGGTCCTGTCGATCGCCTCAGGCGCCCTCGCGATCGCGTTGCTGACGACCACACGCCTGCCATGGCCGGCACAGCTGCGGCGTGGCGCCGGTGCGCTCCTGGTGGTGATGGGTGTGACCCTGATGATCTCCCGCGGGCTCTATGGCCAGGACGTTTTTCGAGCTCTCGGCCGAGGCGTCTCCGGCTTCCTCGACCTCGCGGGCTACGGTTCGCGCTTCTTGTTCGGCAATCTCTCGGATCCCAACCACTTCTTCCCGGCCGAAGGCTGGCCTGGATTCGGCTTTCAGTTCGCGTTCTACCTGCTGCCGGTGATCATCTTCTTTGCCGCCTTCATGTCCGTGCTCTACCACTTAGGCATCATGCAGAAGGTGATCGAGTCGCTCTCCCGCTTCCTGCGCTGGACGATCGGCACCTCGGGCGCCGAAACGCTCTCGTGCAGCGCCAACATGTTCGTCGGCCAGACCGAGGCGCCGCTCTTGGTGCGCCCCTATCTGGCCGGGACCACGCGCTCGGAGCTGTTGACGATCATGGTCGGCGGCTTCTCGACCATGGCCGGCAGCGGCCTGGCGGTCTACATCGCCATGGGGGTGCCGGCGACCCACCTGCTGGCGGCGTCGGTGATGTCGGCGCCGGCGGCCCTGGTGCTGGGCAAGATCATCTACCCCGAGCTCGAGCACTCGCTGACCGCCGGCGATGTCGAGTTGCCTGAAGTCGAGGTCGGCGCGAACCTGGTCGAGGCGGCGTCGAACGGTATCTCGGACGGCCTCAAGCTGGCGCTCAACGTCGGCGCCATGCTGATCGGTTTCATCGCCCTGATCGCGGTGGCCGATATCGGCTTGAGTTTTCTCGATTCGGTGATCGACGGTCGCCTCCTGGGCGGCGAGAAGGTCGATTATGCCGCGGGCGGCAGCATGTCACCGGTGGTCTCGGAGTATCGGGGGGTGTTTCCCGGCTCTCTGCGCACGCTTTTCGGAAATCTGCTCCAGCCTTTGGCCTGGTTGATGGGAGTGCCGTGGGCCGAGGCCGCCGTCGTCGGCCACCTCCTCGGGGTCAAAGTCACCCTCAACGAGTTCGTCGCTTATACCGTTCTCGAGGGCCACATCCAGCGGGCGGAGCTGTCCGAGCGAACGATCGCGATCGCGACCTATGCCCTCTGTGGCTTTGCCAACTTTGCGTCGATCGGTATTCAGATCGGGGGTCTCTCAGCGCTCGCCCCAGAGCGCAAGCGCGACCTGGCGCAGCTCGGTCTGAAGGCGATGATCGGTGGTGCACTGGCGTCGTGGATGACCGCGACGGTCGCTGGAATGCTGATCTAGTACAGCATCCCTGAAGTTCTGTCCGGGTTCAGGGCGACTTGGAGACGGCCCCGGAGGGGTCGAATCGTGCAGCCCGGGGCGGCGACGCCGAGCTCTGGCGAGGTGGAGCCAGCCCCGGGTTGGCGATCCCCCATCCCCCCGCCCCGGAGGGGCGGAACCTGACGCCATCGCCACCTGGGGTTTCGCCCTTTCAGGGCGAGCCGGAGGGGGCTCTTGAGACCTGGGGCTCGCCCTGCGTCGCTACGCTCCTTGTGCGGCCCCAGGCTATATGATTTCGTCCTTTCAGGACGGGAGCTCAGCTTTCTTGGGCCAAGCACATACCCGGACAGAACTTAGGGGACATCGTACTAGCCCACATTGAAGCCTCGCCCTCTGAAACGCGGAAGGCAAACGAGTGCCTCAAGGCTCCGGCCGGCTGTTAGAGTCGGCGCCATGGCGAAGGAACCCCGTGAGCTCGAACGTGCCGGCGCACTGTGCGTGGCGTTCGTCAATACTGAAGTGCCGAGGCCCGACCGCCGTTTCAACGAGGCCGACGACGGGCCGGAGTATCGGTTCGACAACTACGCCGAGTGGGTGGCGTGGGGACGGCAGATGGGTATCTTGACCGCCGCGGAAGCCGAGCTGCTGGAGCGCGAGGGAGCCGCGCGGGAGGAAGAAGCTTCGGCGGCGCTCGCCCGCACCCGAGGGCTGCGCGCCGCGCTGATGCGATACTTGACCGCCCTCGTCGCTGGCAGGCAGCCGCGGAAGCAAGACCTCGACATCCTGAACGCGGCCATCGGCGTGCAACGCGTCGTCCCCTTGTCTCAGCCACTCGAGTTTCGCCTGGAGCCGGGAGGCGATCCCCTGGATCTCGATCGGGTGCTCGCGGCAGTGGCTCATTCAGCCGCGGATCTGCTGTGCTCCAGCGCGCTGAAGCGGCTGCGCCAGTGCGGCGCGGCCGGATGCCGACGACTCTTTGTCTATCGCAACCGCCAGCGCCTGTGGTGCGACATGAATACCTGTGGCAGCCGGCTCAAGGCGCGGCGTCGCTCTCGCCGCTGAGGCGGCCAGGCCGGCTGATTCTCACTCCTTGCCCCGGGGTGATTCTCACTCCTTGCCCCGGGGTGATTCTCACCCCTTGACTCGGGGTGATTCTCACCCCTTGACCCCGGGTGATTCAGGGGTACCGAAGAGTCAATACCCCTGAATCACCGCGTGCTTCAGGATTCTGGAATCTCATCTCACCTGAATCATCGCGTGATTCAGGAGTATCGCGATGCATCCCACCCGAATCACGGCGTTGTTCAGGTGTATCGGGATTTCATCTCACCTGAATCATCGCTTGATTCAGGAGTATCGCCATGCATCCCACCCGAATCACGGCGTGATTCAGGTGTATTGGAAGCTCACCCCACCCGAGTCACCGCGTGTTTCAGGTGTCATGGAATCTCATCCCACCTGAATCACCGCGTGATTCAGGAGTATCGCGATGCATCCCACCCGAATAACCACGTGTTTCAGGTGTATTGGGATCTCATCCCACCTGAATCACGGCGTGATTCAGGAGTATCGCGATGCATCCCACCCGAATCCCGGCGTGATTCAGGTGTATCGGGATCTCATCCCACCCGAATCACGGCGTTGTTCAGGAGGATAGGAAACTCATCCACCCGAATCACCGCGTGACTCTTCATCGGAGTCACTTTCTCAAGGACCTCCGCCCGATGCTCCACCCATGACGCCGGCATTGTCTGGGTCGTCCAAGAGCGTGAGGCCGGTGATGTGTTGTTCCTCGCCGGGCCCTCCATCCTCCGTAGCGAAAACCATCGTAAACACGAGCATCAGTTGCGTACCTGCCGGGTACTCTTGGCCCGAGGCGCTTACGGTCGCCACCGGCAGCGTCGCAGACACGGTGAGTTGGCCGTTGGTCAGAATGTCGCCTGGCCCGGTCATGAGACCGCTGTTTTGCTGCAGCGAAATTGAGACAACGCCGTTGTTCTCCTGAACGATGAGAGTGCTGCCGGCCTCGACATAGCTCGTGTCGCATAGGTTGATGGTATAGGGCGAGCCCGCAAGCCAGTCGTCCTGTGTGGCGATTCGATCTTGAATGACCCAATTGTCTGACATTACCTTCCTCCTTGTCTTGTTTGAGTGGACCCGAAATAGTTGCACTGATTCGTGAGTGATATGAGGCCTTGCGCTATCGCATCCTGTTGTGGAGAATTTCAATGTGGTTGTCAGTGCGTCGCTATCGCATGAGGCCGACTTCACTACGGGCGGCTAGCCGTGGCCAGCCAGTCGCCTTGCATCACGAATGCGGACCAGTAGTAAGGATCCTGCCATCGGCGTTTCCCTAGAATGGACAACTGAGCCGCCCGCAAGGCTGCCGCCGGTGCTACTCCTTCGACCTGCATCGAATGATAGAAACGGGACATCAGTTCGGCCGTCGCACGGTCTTCCACCCGCCAGAGGCTCGCCACGACCCGCGGAGCTCCGGCATACATAAAGCCGCGGGTGAGCCCCAGCAGCCCTTCTCCTCGTACTTCTCTTCCGAGGGCCGTCTGGCAACCGGAGAGCACTACTAGATCTGCGGCAAGGTTCAGGTTGAAGACGTCGTGGGCGCGCAAGAACCCGTCGCGCGGCTGACCGGCTTCATCGAAAAGCGATAGGACAAGGCCAGACAGCCGGGGGTTACTGGTATCGATCAGACCATGGGTCGCGAAATGAACAACGCGGTGCCGGCTGAGCCGGTCATCCATCACCGCGGCACGGTTAGCTTCGAAGCCCATTGCCGCGAGACTTTGTTCTGGGGGAACCAAAGCAAGGATCGCTTCCGCTTCCCGCCGGCTTCCAGGGAGGCGCCGCCAGCTTTTGGCGATCGGCGACCGCAGGCCACTCTCTTCCTTCGGCTGCGCCAGATTCGCGACCTTGAGGCCGGACAGCCTCGGGTCCTCGATCTCGAAGACAGGATCGGCCACGACTGCAAGCTCTCCACGGGGCGGGTGGCGGGCGGCGAGCCGTCGCCGTTGCTCCGCCAGAACCGAAGCGCTGGGGAGATAGACCACCTCGTGCCTGGCGAGCAAAGGCATCGTCTTGGCAGCCGGTATCGGCAACGCGCCAAAGGGCAGGTAGTGTAAAGCACCGTCCGCAACGACTACCAGACGTCGGGTACCGGCGGAAGGGGTGCCGTCGAGTTGCTCACCGACAGGGCCGAGCAACATCTCGCTCAACGCTGAGGCTACCATCGCCTGCGCTTTTCGATCCGCGGCACCAGGCTGACTCAGGAGCTCATGAAAACGGCGCGCGGCGTCTTCGATCGTTTGGCGGCCGGGTAGTTCGAAACTCTGGACCTGATCCAAGCTGACCAGCCATAGAAAACTTCGCTCTTCGCCGAGGGCGTACTCCAACAGTAAGGAGTCGGCATCCAGAAGTCCCTGAATCTCGCGCGCGGCCAAGGGGCGGGGTAGGGTAAGGGCCGCATAGCGGGGACTGCGTCGCCGAATCTCGGCCTCGATTCGGTCAAGCTCGTAGAGCGCTGAAGCCATCTCGCGCTCGATCTCTTCTCGCGCTTCGTCCGTGGGTTCTCCAGCGAGCACGGCCGAACGACGAGCGGCCTTGGCGTTCAGGTGTCGGCCGGCCGCGTTGCGCCGTTCGCGCAGCGAGGGTGCGACGCCCTGGTAGATTTCGGCACCGGCCTCGACCAGCAAGTCCAGCAGAGCGCGAGCGCGAGTGAGCTCGCTGGCTTCCAACGCCTCGAGGTCGTGATCGGCGTTTGGCCGCTCATGGTGGAGCGTCATCAGCAAGTCGATGTAGAGCTCATAGGCATCGCGGCGGGAGCTCTGAAACATCGCCCGTAGATCGGCGGTACTGACACGGGTACGGAGGCCCTCGATCGCCCGCAGCGCTGCTTCGACATGGCTCCTGGCACGTTCGATCTGCCCCAGCTCCCGCTCGGCCCGAGCCAGCTCGATGAGCGATGCGGCTTCGCCATCCTGAAATCGAATCTCCTTCCGTAGCGACAAGGCCGCCTTGAGCTTTGCGACGGCACCCCGAGCGTCGCCCTCGAGGCGAAGCGCTCGGCCGATCAGATGCAATGCGTTCGCTTCCGTGGCCGGCGCCTGTGAATCTCCCACTATCTCGATGGCACGTGTGCCGAGGTCCAAGGCCTGACGGTGGTTTCCTCTCTCGAGCTCGACCCAACCTAAGGTGGTCAGTGTCGTGGCCTCGAGACGAGGGTCACCAATCTCCTGCGATAGAGCCAGAGCACTCCGATGGGAGCCCAGCGCTGACTGGATTTCACCAAGAGAGCGGTTGGCGGCACCGATATTGGTCAACGTCCAGACCTCGAAGCGCCGATCTCCGATTCGTCTCAGCAGGCCGAGAGCCTGCTCGAAGAAGATCAAGGCACGCTGAGGCTCGCCAAGTAACGCATAGGTGTGCCCGATGTTGTTGAGTACCAGGCCTTGCCAGCGAAGATCCTGCAACCCCTGGAAGAGATCCAGCGACCTTTCATAGCTGGCCAGCGCTTCTTCGAAATCTCCGGTCTTCCTATGGAGCAGCCCCAGGTTGTTGAGAGTCCTTGCGGTTCCAAGCAGGTCGTCGGTTTCACGCCCGAGCTCAAGCGCCCGGCGGTAGGCCTCGAAGGCCGCAACCGGCTCTCCAAGAGTATCGTTGGCCCAGCCGACATTGGTGAGTACGTTGGCGAAGAGTTGCGGCTCTTCGCCGTTGTTCAGGTCGTTGAGCAAAGGCTGATAGCAATCGAGACCCGCTCGTAGTTGCCCCTGTTTGAGGTACGAAATGCAGATATTGTTGCGGGTCGTAGCGGCATTGAATCGGTCGCCGAGCGCCTCTTGCAATTTGAGGGCGCGGCGGAAGAGTTCTCTGGCTTCCTGACTTTCTTCAACGTGCCAGAGCAGTAATCCGATTTCGTTGAGGGTCGCTGCCTCCCAGTATCGATCTCCAAGCTGTTGCCAGCGAAGCAAGACGCCGCGAGCCGCTTCGAGCGCTACTCGGGTTTCGCCGACGAGTCGCTGTAAGACCACGATGCAGTAGAGATCTCGCGTCTCTTGATAATCGGAGCCCGCGGCGCGCCAGTGGACGACCGCTTTTCGATAGAGCTCGAGGGCCTCGGGCCGACTTGTAGCGCCCTGAGCGTAGGAGCGCGCCGCGTCCATGCGCGTGGTTTCCGCGGCGAGTCGTGCCTTGTCGGTCGCGCTGGATTCGGCCAGTTGTTCCAGGAGGATCCGGTAGCTCCCAGATGGCGCCGCACGCTCGCGGGCGTGGACCTCGACCTGGAAGCCGGAGACGTCACTTGAGCGCAACACCAGCGACTCCGTGCCGGCTCGGTCGAGCGGGCTGTCGGTGACGACGCGCTCGCCGTCGGCCGGTACCAGCGTCAGCTCGACGTCGACACCCAGTTGCTCGACCGAGACTTTCCAGACGCCGTCGCCGGTCAGCTCGAGACGGTAGGCGTGAGTTTCGCCCGCGGCGAGCTCACGCTCGGTCGGAACGGCCGGCTCGAGGATGCTGCCCTCGGCGGCCGCGTTCGTGGAGTCGAAAAGCCACACCAGCACCAGGCTGGCGATCAGCCATCGGACACCCATCCGAAAACATGAGCGAGCTATCCCTGAGAACATGAACGATCAACATCATAGCGCGCTCCGCCCGTCAGTTCCGGGCGATCACCTGGAAATCGAAGCGGTTGATCTCGACCGTGCCGCCCTCGGCGAGCAGTCCCTGGACCGTGAGCTCGTAGTTGCCGGCTGAGAAGTAGCTCGCGGGAAACGTGATCATCAGAGTCTCGAAGGCGTTGGGCTGAAGGCCGTCTCGGCGCCATAGACGCTTGTCCGGCCAACCCGCGATCTCGACTCGATAGCTCGAGATCCGCGGATCGATATCGACGTCGACCGCCAGGGATATCCACTCGCCGACCTCCGCCGGGTTGATGACCGCGGCGGGCTCGTCGCCACTGCGCACCACGCTCAGGATGAAGACTCGGGTGTCCCAATGCGGTGTTCG
>JAAUXY010036664.1_pt1 | contig 13504 bp, 11 predicted proteins | sample 7278121 | NCBI WGS metagenome assembly JAAUXY01 (sample SAMN14350117, study PRJNA611818) | marine sediment metagenome | isolation source: surface marine sediment (1.8m) | place: French Polynesia: Moorea | collected 2018-08 | reverse complement strand
GGGCGGGACGGGCGTGGTTCGAACACCCGTTCGTCGCGACGTTGCTCTCGAGCCGGGGAATCGGACCGGCGATACCCGCGCTCGCTTACCTCGTCGTGTTCCTGGTGATTCCACTCGGATTCCTGTTCTCATTCGCCTTCCTCACCGTGGAGCGCGGCGTCGTGACGCCAGGAACGCTGTCGCTCGCGCACTTCGCCCAGGCCCTCACCGACGACCTGTTCTGGCGCATCGCGTGGCGCTCGTTCTGGGTGGGAGCGCTCTCCACCGCGGTATGTCTACTCCTCGCCTATCCGGTCGCGTACCTTTACACGCGGCTCGGTTCCTTCGCGCGCAAGCTGCTACTGGTTGCGGTCATCGCCCCCCTGCTCACCAGCGCCCTCGTTCGCACCTATGCGTGGATAGTCATTCTCGGAGGACGCCGCGGGCTGTTGAACTCGACGCTGATCGGCCTGGACATCGTCGATCGCCCGGTCCGGATCCTCAACACCGACTGGTCGGTCTTGATCGGCATGGTGCAGATCCATTTGCCGTTCATGATCCTGCCCCTCATCGCGGTCCTGATCGCGCGCGACAACGAGGTCGAGAATGCGTCGCTCAACCTCGGAGCGGGTCGCGTACAGACGTTCTTTCGGGTGACGGTGCCGCTCAGCATTCCAGGCGTCGTCGCCGGAACCGCGCTGGTCTTCGCGCTATCGTACACGAACTTCATCATTCCCCAGCTGCTCGGCGGTGGGAACTACACCACGCTCGCGGTCCAGGTCTACGAGTTCATTGTCGTCATCCTGGACTGGACGAGGGGGGCGGTGCGGGCGAGCCTGCTGCTAGGGAGCTGCTTCGTCTTCGTGCTGCTCATCACCTGGACCGGCCAGCGCGCCATGCGCTGGACGGAAGCGAGGCATCGGTGACGCGAGACACGGCCAGGCGGCACCGCCCACCGCGACCCCTGTCGGAATGGATCGCAGGCATCGTTCTCTATGCGCTGGCGGGGCTTTCTCTGGTCCTGCTCGTCGGACCCAGCCTGGTGGTCGTCGGTATCTCCTTCACCGAGAAGCTCTACATCAGCTTTCCACCGGAAGGATTTACCCTGCGCTGGTACACCGCGATATGGGACAATCAACAGCTCGTAGACTCCGCGCTGGTGTCGCTGCGAATCGCGACGTGGGTCACGGTGCTGACGCTGGCGCTCGGCATGACGTGCGCGTTTTCGCTCGTTCGCGGGCACTACCGCGGGCGTACCGCGCTGTCGGCCTTCGTGGTCTCGCCTCAGATGATGCCAGGCATGGTCATAGGAATCGCGATGCTGTTCTTCGGCTCGTGGTTCGGCTTCTATCAATCCGATTCGATGGTGATCGTGGCGCTGGCCGTGTTCTGCTTGCCCTTCGTCGTGCGGATCGTCATGGCGCGACTGTCCGTGTTCGACCCGGCGCTCGAGGAGGCGTCGGCGAACCTCGGTGCGAGCAGGACCCAAACGTTGCTTCGGGTGACGTTGCCCCAGATCGCGCCGGCCGCACTCGCTGCGGCGGCCTTCGCGTTCATCGAGGCGTTCGACAACATCACGGTCGCGCTGTTCACGGCTTCGCCGCGCGGGCGGCCTCTGTCGGTCGAGCTCTACACGCTGGTGCAGTTCGACTCGAGCCCCATCGTCGCCGCCATCTCGAGCCTCGAGATCTTGCTGGCCCTCATAATGGTGTTCGTGATTGCACGCACCATCGGACTGGAACGGATCTCGGCCGGGTCAGAGTAACGTGGGCCCGCAAAGCTCCAAACCCGGTCTCATCGTGCTCGGACAAATCACCGTCGACCACGTCGTGCCGGCACGGCCTGGCCGGTGGCGGATTCAGCTCGGGGGCAATGCGCTCTACGCCGCGGCCGGTGCCCGTCTGTGGCTAGACCCGGAGCGGATCGGCGTGGTCACCCGGGTCGGCGCCGGATGCCCGCTCGATCCGAAAACGTTGCTCGAGCGAGCCGGCATTGCCAACGTCTCGATAACGACGATTGGCCGCGAGCAGCTCGTCGAGTGGATCCTGTACGAGGAGGACGGGAGCCGCCGCTCGCTGCCGAGGAACGAGGCGTTGCGGACCGCGGGAGGCGAGCGCTCCGGCGCAAATCCCGCGTACCTCGCCCACCTCGAAGCGCAGAGTCCCGCGGTCTCCGACGTTCCACCCCACTGGCTACCGGCAAAGGCGGCGCACCTGGCGCCGCAGGTGCGGTCGCGACATGCCCACGCCGTTGCCGCATTGACGTCACAGGTCGAGTTCCTATCGGTCGACCCATCGCCGCACTACACCCGTGCGCTTTCGGTCGAAGGGCTAGCGCGGCTGCTGGGATCCGTGCACGCGCTGTTACCCAGCGAGCAGGAGCTGAGCCATCTCGTGACGCACGATGAATGGGACGCACTCGCGGCCAAGCTCGTACAGGCCGGATTCGGCGAGGTTGTTCTAAAGCTCGGCGAGGCGGGCGCTTGGTTGTGTCGTCGCCAAGAGAAGCCGGCACCGGTGCCGGCCTTGTCAGTCGAAGCCCGTGACCCTACCGGCGCGGGCGATGCGTTCTGTGGCGCCTACACCGCCTGCCGATCGCAAGGACTGACGCCGTTGGACTCGGCGTGGCGCGCCGCGGTGGCGGCAGCGATGGTGGTCGAGTGCGAGGGGGCGGAAGCCGCGCTCGTTTTGTGCGCCGCCGAGGCGCGACGACGTGCCGGCAAAGGACCGGGCGCTCTTCGAGCCACGACCGAGAGTCGGGAAAGGCCGGAGGAATCGAATTGAACCGCGACTTCGAGGGCTACCGCGGGCGTCCTCCCCATCCCGAATGGCCCGGCGACGCCCGCATTGCACTCTCGTTCGTGGTCAACGTCGAGGAGGGTGCAGAGCTCTTCGTCGGCGATGGCGACGAACGCAACGAGCCCGTGCACGAGGTCGTCGATCCAGTAGAGGGCGTGCCCGATCTCTGCATGGCTTCGCACTTCGACTATGGGCCACGCGCGGGCTACTGGCGAATCGCCGAGCTCTTCAATCGCTTCGGTCTCTCGGCGACCTTTAGCTGCTCTGGCCGAGCAGTGGAGCGCAGTCCGTGGTTGGCCCGCGACGCGCTCGGGCGCGGACACGAGGTGGCTGGCCACGGGTACCGCTGGGAGCGCCACGCGGGCATGGAGGAGGCGGCCGAGCGGGAGGTCATCGCGCGCACGGTCGCCGCCATCGAGAACGCGTGCGGTGTGCGCCCGGTTGGCTGGCACACGAAGTCCTCTCCCTCGCCCAACACGCGCCGCCTACTGGTGGAGCACGGTGGTTTTCTTTACGACTCCGACGCCTACGACGACGACCTCCCCTATCTCGTGCACGTCGCGGACACGCCCCATGTGGTCGTCCCGTATGCGTTCGATACCAACGACATGCGGTTTCAGGCGGGGCGGGGGTTCGACCTTGGAGGAGACTTCGCCCGCTACTGCCTCGATGCCTTCGACTGGCTCTGGCGCGAGGGCAAGCACTCCCCACGCATGATGTCGGTGGGCCTGCACCTTCGCATCATCGGCCGGCCTGGACGCATCGGGGGCCTGGAGCAAGTCCTCGAATCGGTCACGGACCGTCCCGGTGTCTGGATCACGACGCGCGCCGACATCGCTCGCCACTGGCTCGAGCGAGTCGGCGTGAGAAGGCCGAATTGACATCGGCGGTCGCAGAGGGGGAGGGAGTGCACCGATCAATCGCCTCCAGCTAATCCCTCACGCTAATCGAGGAGAGAGCCATGGCCTCGTCGCTCGTCCGAGGAAAATACGTAATCACCAGGGTCATCGACCGGCGCGAGGCCGAGACCATCGACGACGGAGCCGTCTATCAGGAGAACGGCCGAATCGTCGACATCGGGCCCCATGCGGCGCTTCTCGAGCGCTACCGGCCCGACGAGATCATCGGTAACGGCCGGCACGTGGTGCTTCCCGGATTCGTCAACAGCCACCATCACGTCGGGCTCACACCGGTGCAGCTCGGCTCGCTCGATCAGCCGCTCGAGCTCTGGTTCGCAACCCGCCTGTCGGCACGAAACGTCGACGTCTATCTGGACACGCTGTACTCGGCCTTCGAGATGATCGAGAGCGGCATCACCACCGTGCAGCACTTGCACGGCTGGCGACGCGACGCGTCGAAGGGCCTTCTCGAGACGGCCTCCCGGATCCTCGACGCCTATCGCGACATCGGCATGCGCGTCTCGTACTCCTACGCGGTCCGGGACCAGAATCGACTGGTCTACGAGCACGACGAGGACTTCCTCGGACGCCTCCCACCCGAGCTCGTGCCCGACATGCGCCGGCATTTCGACGCGCAGTCGGTACCGCTCGCGGAGCAGTTCGGGCTGTTCGAGGAACTCTACCGACGGCACGAGGGGGACGAGCGAGCCCGGATTCAGCTCGCGCCGGCCAACCTGCACTGGTGCTCCGATGATGCCCTCGAGCGGTTACGGTGCCATGCCGAGCAGTTCGACGTCCCGATGCACATGCACCTGCTCGAGACCCCCTATCAGAAGGAGTACGCGCGACGGCGCGGCGGCGGCACGGCGCTCGAATACCTACAGAAGCTTGGCCTGCTCGGCGCGCACATGACGCTCGGCCACGGCGTCTGGCTGACCCAAGGCGACGTGGAGATCGCGGCCGAAACTGGAACCCGCGTGTGCCACAACTGCAGCTCGAACTTCCGGCTGCGCAGCGGCGTGGCGCCGTTGAACGTGCTCGAGGCGCACGGCGTGCGCGTCGCAATCGGCATCGACGAGGCGGGGATCAACGACGACCGAGACATGCTCCAGGAGATGCGGCTGGTGCTCAAGGCGCATCGCGAGCCGGGCATGGACGATCGGGCGCCCACCTCGGCCCAGGTACTCCGGATGGCGACGGAGCACGGCGCTCATACGACGCCGTTCGGATCCCACATAGGCACGCTCGAGGCCGGAAAAGCCGCGGACATGGTGCTCATCGACTGGCATCAAATCGCCTCTCCCTACCTCGACGAAGACATCCCCGTGATCGATGCGGTGGTGCACCGGGCGAAGTCGAAAGGCGTGGACACCGTGATCGTGGCCGGCGAGCCGATCTACCGCGACCGTCGATTCACCCGGGTGAACAAGGACGACGCCCTGGCCGAGATCGCGGCCGCGCTATCGAAACCTCGCAGTGCCGAGGAACAGCGACGACGCAAGCTCGCGCGCGACGTATTGCCGCACGTCGAGCACTTCTATCGCGACTATCTGGCCGGTGAGGTCCGCCGCCCCTTCTATCGCCCGAGCTCACGGGAATGATCCCTACAAAGGGTCACTGAATCTCGAAGGCGTTGTCGTCCACGGCGTGCGTCTCGCCGGTCACCGGGTCCAGGACGCGGCAGCTCAGATGATAGGTGCCCCTGGGAAATCCCGGCTCGACGGTGAAGACGTCGATCGGACCCAGCTCGGCATCCGTACCCGCCGGCAAGATGAACGAGCCGTCTGCACCCACGTTGACATACGACAACGGTGCAATACCGGGCACCCTCAACCACACCTTCCACTCGATGGCCACCGAGGTCGCGGCGTTGCCGCGAATGGCAAATTCGCTCGCGACGACCGTTTCCCCGGCACCGTAGGACGATTGGCTCAGCTCGATCTCGCAGGCCGCATCGGGCAGCGGGCCGGTAGCGCCCTTGAAACCAGGCTGGACCTCCCATCCGACGTTCGTCGCTTGTCCCTCGGTCTCGTAGGCCCCGACGTCGTACGGTGAGGTGCGCGGGGTGTCGTTGAAATCGTCGGCCGGAACGTGGTCGGCGCCGGCATTGTCCAGAAGCACGGAGCCGGGTCTCGGCCAGTAGTCCATGGCGCCGGGGTCGGTGAAGGCGTCGTCGATGGCTCCGCCATCGAAGAACGCATCGTCGTCGATGGTCACGCCCGAGCCCTCGACGTAGTTGTGCTTGACCACGTTGGTGCCGAAGACGGCGTTGAACGCCCGGCCCCCGGGATTGTAGACGGCGTTGTTGGCGAAGACCATGTTCGTGGCCGAGCCCCAGCGAACATACAACGAGTGACCGGCGAACGTGTTGTTCACAATGGTGACGTTGCGCACCTGGGGCACCTGGGCATGCCCGGCGGCGGTGATGCCCTGCATCGAGTCGAGGACGAGATTGTTCCTGATGACGGCGTCGGCCCCCACCTGAATCGCCTCGCCGCAGTGCCACATGGCATTGCGTTCGACGACGGTGGGCCGGTCGATGTCCTGATCGCGCACACCGTAGACGAAAACGCAAGGATACGCGGTGCCGATATCGGTGGAGTGGATGACGTTGTCCCGAATGACGTTTCCATAGGAACCGTATTTGACCTCGATACCGTCGTTGCCACCGCCGCTGGTGCCGCGGAGATCATGGATGTAGTTCCACTCGATCACGTGGTTCGAGGCGATGCATCCGGCGTTGTTGCAGCCGACGTACATGCCCTCCCCCTCGGTGGTTCCGTAAGCACTGTCGAGCAAACCGGTATGGTGAATGTGGTTGCGCCGGATGTCGATCGAGTCGGTGTCGCCGGAGTTCATGGCGATTGCGTTGTTGGCAGTGTGCGAGATCTCGCAGTCCTCGATCGTGACGTGGTGGGTTCCGCCCATGATCCTGAGCCCGATGTCCCCGCGTTCGAAGTGCAGCCCGCGCAGCGTGAAATGGGATCCGGCAATCTCGATCCCGTTCTGGCTCTGGGGCTCGGTGGGAGCATCGAGACGCGTGATTACCGGCATAGCCTCGCCGTCGGCTCCCCGGATGACGATGGGCTGGGTCTCGGTGCCGTTGAGTTGGATGAAGCGGCGGCCGGTCTGACAGTAAACGCCCTCGTGGACGACGAGCTCGTCCCCGGGACCCAGGCTATTGGCGGCGCTTTCGAAGAGGTTGCCGCTGCAATTGCCCGACGGGAAGATCTCGAACGTCGCCGCCTGGAGCGCGAGGGGCACGAGCACGAGCGCGATGCCGGAAACGGTGACGGGACGAACGTTCATCATGGCCTCCCTTCCTCGGCCGGGCTTCCCTACGATCAAGCGTAGCACGGCATCACGCCCGTTGGGGCAGGTTCGAGCTTGACCGAGGAGAAAGACTGCGAGACCCGCCGGCGCCGAACGTCACCAACCGGACCACGGTGGGACCGTGAATTCAGGCCGGCGAGCCGTGCCCTCGGGATTGGTTCGTGCCGGTCGCCTCGGATCGGATCCGGTGGTACGATTGACCTCGCTGCACGGTGACGTCGGGCACCGGTAGCTGCCCGCGCAGCCGAGCGATTCAGCGGATGGACTCGAGAGCGAAGAAGTGACCGTGACATCCACGCTATCGACCGGCGACGAGCCGACGACGAGTTCGTTCAACAACCTCGACCATGCCGTGCGGCACTCGCTCTACCGCAACGGCGCAGTGCTCACTTCGCGCGACGCTGATGGCAGCGACGTCGGCCATCAAGGCAAGCAGCGAGTTACCCGTGCACGCCAAGTCCAGGGCCCCGCCCCCGTCTCGCTGACCGGCCGACAACCGCTTCATGAGTAGAGACGAGCCCGTGTCGGCGGGCGCCTGATAGGAGCTCCGGTGGGTAAATACCTCGAGACGGTGCGAAGCGCGGTGCCGCCGTGGGAGTGCGACGTCGTCGAGCATTTCACGGTAGCCTACTACTTCGACAAGATCGCCGTGGCGGGCGCGCGGCTGCTGGACGCGCTCGGTCGTCCGCCCGCTGCCTCGCCGCGCACGTGCTCGTGCTTCGTGCGCTATGCCTCGGAGCTTCGTGCCGGCGATATCTACCTCGTCGAATCCGCCGTGATCGAAAGTACCGATGCGTCGCTGCGGCTCGGCCACCGGTTCATCGACGCCGCGAGCGGTGAAGTGTGCACCACGGTGGAGCAGGAGCTGGAGCCCGCCGATCGGCTCGACACCGCGGCGTACGGGGTCGTCTGGGAAGGCCCGGCCCGCGAGCAGCGAGAACCGGTGCCACCGCAACGCCGCTGGCATGCGACCGCGACCGACGTGGTGCGGCCGCGGGAGGTGGACTGGAAAGACGAGCTCGCCCTCGAGGGCTACGTCCATCGCTTCTCCGCCGCGAGCGCCCATCTGCAGGCTCGCTTCGGCATGACGCCGAGCTACCAGGTCGACCAGCGGGTCGGATTCTCGACGTTCGAGATGATGCTCGTTCTGGAGGGGGCGGCGCGAAGCGGCGAGCCGGTCGAGGTTCTGAGCTGCGTGGCCCACATCGGACGCACTTCTTTGCGTTTCGTGCATCGAATGCAACGAGTGCGAGACGGCCGGCTCGTCGCCGAGCTCAGCCAGCTCGGCGTGCACCTCGACAAAGACGCCCGCCGTCCCGCCCGCCTTCCCGAGGCGCTCGTGCAAGCCGCCCGCGCGCTCGAGTGACAGTAGTCCGGCCGGAGGCATTCCGCGCATCCGCATCATTGCCGTCTTGGTGGAGAACTCGCGAATGGCACAGGAAACCATTGGATTCATCGGGCTCGGCAACATCGGTAAACCGATGGCCGACAACCTGGCCAGGGCGGGTCTACCGATGGTCGTCTACGACATCGCGGGAACGGCGCAACGGGCACCGCCGGGGAGCGGGATCGGAATCTCCCCGGCCGATGTCGCGTCCAGATGCACGGCGGTATTCCTGTGCCTGCCCACGGTCGAGTCGTTCCACGCCGTGGTCGACGAAATCGCCTCGACGCAGACGAACGACGACCTCGTCGTGTCCAATCTCTCCACGGTCGGACCGGCAGCCGCCGCCGGCGCCGAACGTCGCCTGCGTGAGCAGGGCGTGGCCTTCGTGGACTCGCCCATCTCCGGGAGCGTATTCCGCGCCGTCGAAGGCACGCTTACCATCATGTACTCGGGTAGCGAGCCGGCGTGGCGGCGCATGAAGCCGCTGTTCGAGGTGATCGGCTCGAACCTGTTCAGGGTCGGCAGCGACCCCGGGCAGGGCCAGCGGATGAAGCTGGTCAACAACTATCTCGTCATCTCCGCCTTCGTCATCACCAGCGAGGCATTGGCCTATGGCGAACGAGGCGGCCTGGATCTGAGCACGATGCTCGACATCGTCAATGTCTCGACCGGACAGAACTTCGTGAGCGAGCACATGTTTCCGAGATTCGTGCTCACCGGAACCTTCGACAGCCGTGGCGGCGCCGGAATCATCCGCAAGGACTTGTCGCTATTCGTCGAGGGCGTGAAAGCGGACGGGCGAAAGCACGAGGTCGCCCGGGCTTTGCTGGACGTGCTCGAGGCGTTCGACGACGCCTACCCCGATTCCGATCAGATGCGGATCTACCCGTTCGTGCGGGACGAGCGCTGAGAGATGACCCCCTAGCCGACCTCCTTTCAGGGCCACACCCACCCGTCCCCGGCATTTTCGGACTCCCGGACCCGACGGATTCCGTCTCGTCCCCGTGTTCGGTGACCAGGTCTTGCGCCAGGCGTCATGATTGACGATCCTAGTGCGGGCCACCAAACCAGGGGAGAGAACGTCATGGGTGAGCGATCGGACGAGAGACTCGACGGCTGGAAGAAGCAGTCATTCAGCGCCAGCTATGCCGAGGACGCGGTGTGGAAAGAGGGACTGCGTGGCTTTGCGAGTTACCGCGACCTCGGCGTCGAGGAGGCCACCGGCGGTCAGTTTCGGGCCCACATCGTGCGGGTGAAGGGTGAAGAGTTCAACAAGCACCACACCACTGGACTGCACCGGCATCACTGCGATTTCCAGTTCAACTATTGCCTGAAGGGATGGATCAAGTTCATCTACGAGGGGCAAGAGGGAGAGTTCACGTTCCGGGCAGGCGACGCCTGGCTGCAGCCGGCGGGCATCGTCCACAACGAGATCGCCTGCTCGGACGACGTGGAAGTGCTGGAGATCTATTCACCGGCGGTGCACGAAACCGAGGCGCTCGAACAGACGACCGACGCGGCCGAGTAAAGCTGCGAGAGCAATCCGGGTAGTCTGGACACCCGGATCGCCGGGCGGCGAAGCGGCGCATCCGATTCAGCGGCAACGGCCGGCGCCCGACCGTGCCGGTCGCGATCGACCACTCCCCGGCCTGCCATCGGAGTTCGGAGATTGGAATGAACAAGCGCTACGACCGCACCACCGAGGATCTGGGCAACATCGTCTCGCTCGAGCATGTCAACGTGCGGGTGCCCGATCAACGGCTCGCGACGTTGTTCTACGTCACTGGGTTGGGCCTGACGCGCGATCCCTACATCATGACCGGCGTCACCAACATGTGGATCAATGTCGGCCGCAGTCAGTTTCACCTCCCGACCGGTGAGCCGCAGGTGCTGCGGGGTCGGGTCGGACTGGTGATGCCCGACCTGGACGTGTTGACGCAACGTCTCGAGGCGGTACGCGAGCCGTTGAACGGCTCACGATTCGACTACTCGGCAGGCAACGACGCAGTGGACGTGGTCTGTCCGTGGGGCAATCGGATCCGCTGCCACGCACCCGATGACCGGTTCGGGCCGATCATGCTCGGGATGGTCGACGTCGAGCTGGATGTGCCGGTGGGCTCCGCGGAGGCAATTGCGAGATTCTACGCCGAGATCTTGCACGCCCCGGTCTTGGTCGACGAAGCCGGCAGCTCTCCGGCGGCGCGCGTTTGCGCCGGGTTCCACCAGCATCTCGTGTTCCGCGAGACCGACGACCCGCCATCGGACTACGACGGCCATCATATCCAGATCTACGTCGCCGATTTCTCCGGCCCGTATGCCAGGCTGAGCGAGCGCGATCTGATAACCGAGGAGAGCAGCCAGCATCAGTATCGCTTTGTCGACATCGTCGACGTCGCGAATGGCGACGTGCTGTTCACCCTGGAGCACGAAGTGCGCTCGATGACCCACCCGCTCTATGCTAGGCCGCTCGTCAATCGCGACCCGGCGCTGACCAACTTGAACTACGTGCCCGGATACGAAGAGCGGCCTTGGACCATGCGGATTGCACGCTGACGGCGTCGATTCCGAGGAGCCGATCCATGAACCAGACCGTGCACGAGTTTCTCGGGGATGCCGTCATCGAGGCGCTGCGCCGCCCCGTTCTCGACGACGCCCGTGGATTGCCCGCATCGGTATACACGAGCCAGGAGTTCTTCGATCTCGAGCAGCGGCGGCTGTTCAGCCGAAGCTGGATGGGTGTGGCTTTTGACACCGACGTGCCGGAGCCTGGAGACGCCGAGCCCATTACGGTCTGCGGCCTCCCCTTGATCCTGGTTCGAGACGAGCGCAACGTGGTGAGGGTGCTGCACAACGTCTGCCGCCATCGCGCCACGATCGTGCTGGAGGAGCCCTGCAACAAGCTCGGCAACTTCAAGTGCCCCTACCACGGGTGGGTCTACGGCCTGGACGGCGCGCTCGAGGCCACACCGTTCTGGGACGGCACGGCGCAATCGAGCAAGCTACCGGTAGATGCGGCGAAGAACGGTCTGGTCCCCGTTCGCAGTGCGGTGTGGAACCACGTCGTGTACGTCAATCTCGACGGCGAGGCGACCCCACTCGTCACTTACCTCGCGCCGGTCGCGGCCGAGCTCGAGCATCTCGACCTCGAGGGCACGGAGCTCGGGCACCGGCTAAGCTGGAAGTTCAAGGCGAACTGGAAGCTGGTGATGGAGAACTGGGAGGTCTACCATCATGTCTGGGTGCACAAGGGGGTGTTCGACAAAATGTCTGAGGAGGTCGATCTGACTACCGGTGAGCCCTACACGGACATGATCGCCGAGGGCAACGTGCTGACTCTCCGATACAAGGAGAACCGCCCGCTACCCGAGACGAGCCGGCCGGCGAAGGAGCGAGCGCTTCCATCGATCCCCGAGAAGAAGCCCCGGGCCGGACCCGCCGGTCCCGCCAATGCGGTGCTTCCCAACACCACCGTCACGTTCGGCCCCAATGTCTACTCGCCCGCCATTTACCTGCCGGTGGCGCCGGGCGTGACCGAAGCCCGCATGGCGTGGTACTTCGCGCCGGGCGCTGGAACTGGCGCCCAATACGAAGCGAGCCGAGAGGAGATCCTCAACCGCTGGCTCGGACCGTCTCGGCGCTACGAAGACCGGCAGGGCATCCGTCCCCAGGACCATCGATGCATGGAGCTGCAGCAGGCCGCACGCGTCTCCCCGGTGGCCGACGACGTGAAGTTCTCGACCACCTGGGAGGCGAACGTCCGATACTTTCAAGACTGGGTAGTGAGACAGCTCGAGGATTGACGCAAGCCTGCTGCCCATCTTGGCGGTACCCCCAACGCCGTCACCTGCCCAGTGAACCCCAGAGGAGGCTTCGAACCGTGAACAATCCACGCATGGTCTTCGCAACGTTGCTTTCCATCGCTCTCTTGCTCCCGGTGGCAGACAGTGCGCTCGGCGCAAACGCCCGCCGGGATCTCGCCAAGGAGAGCGTCCTGGAGACAATCAAGCGGCGCGGCGAGCTCGTCGTCGGCCTCTCGACCTTCGTGCCTTGGGCGATGCGAAACAAGAACGGCGAGCTGATCGGCTTCGAGGTCGACGTGGCCAAGAAAGTCGCCGAGGACATGGGCGTCGAGGTGAAGTTCGTGCCCACGGCCTGGGACGGCATCATCCCTGCCCTGATCGCGGGCAAGTTCGACATCATCATCAGCGGGATGTCGATCACGGCCAAACGCAATCTGACCGTGAACTTCACCCGCCCCTATGCGCGAACCGGCTACATCTTGCTCGCAAACTCCGAGCTAGCCAAGAAGAAGGGACTGAGCAAGCTCGGAGATTTCAATCGCTCCGACGTCACCATTGCGTCGCGACGAGCGTCTACCGGCGCGGTCGCCATGGAGAAGCACTTTCCGAAGGCAAAGAAAATTTTCTTCGACGACGACACCTTGGCCTACCAGGAGCTCGCGAACGGCAACGTCGATGCCGCTTCCTCGACGCCTCCGAAGGCCGCCTTCGAGCTGGAGAAGCGCGGCGATGCATTCTTCATCGTTTCCCGTGAACAGCTCTCGCCGACCAGAGAGGCGTTTGCGCTGCGTAAAGGCGATCCCGACGCTCTCAACTACTTCGGCAACTGGATTCAAGAGAACGAGGCCAGCGGCTGGCTGCAGGAGCGACGGCACTACTGGTTCAGCACCAGGGAGTGGGCCGATCAGGTAGCTCAATAGAACTTGAGATACCGGGAAACTTCCCAGTCCGAGACGTGATTGTGATAGGACTCCCACTCCGAGCGCTTGAACTCGATGTAGGCGTCGCGCATGAGCTTGCCCATCACCGACTCGGTCAGCGGATCGGTTTCCAGCGCGTCGATGGCCTCTTCCAGGTTGCGGGGTAGGTAGGCGACACCGAGCTCGGCGAGCTCCCGCGGGGACTTCAGGTACATGTTGTCTCGGTGGGGCTCGCCCGGATCGATTCGCTCGCGGATGCCCTCGAGACCCGCCGCCAGCACCATGGCCCCGCCCAGATAGGGATTGTTCGCGATATCCGACGAACGCAGCTCCACCCGTCCGCCAGCGAGGGGAATTCGCAGGGTGTCGGTGCGATTGTTGTTGCCGT
>JAAUXY010047787.1_pt1 | contig 13505 bp, 12 predicted proteins | sample 7278121 | NCBI WGS metagenome assembly JAAUXY01 (sample SAMN14350117, study PRJNA611818) | marine sediment metagenome | isolation source: surface marine sediment (1.8m) | place: French Polynesia: Moorea | collected 2018-08 | reverse complement strand
GCACTCCTCCAGACCTTCGAGGAGTGGTTCGGAGAACAGCCCGAATTCGGCGAGGCCTTCAGATTCGCGGCACTCATCATCCCGAGGAACGGCGACCGGCAGAACGAGTGGAGCATGTCCTTCGAGTGCATTGCGGACCCGGACCAGCACCTCTATACGGCGACGCTCAAGGGCGAATCGGTACTTCACGTAACTGTCGACAGGTGAGTAGACACGAATCGCCGTAGTTGCTATTCAGTGCGTATACTCTCCGGAGAGCATCGCAATGGCAAAGCACATCACGGCCCTGGCCTCTCTCTTCCTGCTCGCCTTTGGGTCCGCGTGGGCATCACCGGTCGAGGTCCGTATCGAGGCGCCAGACGATTACATTCGCGGCGGCGTGTTCGAGCTGTTCGCAGTTTCGGAAAACGGGGAACGACGGCGCGTCGACGATCGCGTACTGGAATCCGCCGACAGCTTCGTCGTCGAGGTCCCGGGGAAGGCCAACCCGCTCCGCGCGGAGCTGCGGCATCCCAAGTACCGGCCGACTCCCGCAGAGATTGCGGCCGGTGCATCGGTCGTGACGTTACGGCCGGTCCGCTGGACGGCACCGAATAAACAAACCTGGATCGATCCTGCTTATGAGACCTCGCTCGCCGGCCAGGAGCATATCCGCTGGATTCGCGAGGTTTACCTGGAGCGCCCCGAAGAGCTGATCATCACCGAGACCTTTCAAAAGCACTCCCAGCTGGTCTCTCGGCTGGCCTACATGGGGGCCGGCAAGCCTGGCGACTGGGGGAAGCTCCGACAGGCAAACATCGCTGAATGGAAAGCGATCGGCGCAATCGTGGAGGAGCGAACCTATGAGCCCTGCCCTGAAGGCTACGTTCATCAATCGCCGATACGGCCCTGCGGCGCGATAAGGATTACCTATATCGAGCGCGATCCCGCTGCCGAGACGGAGCGAGCCGCCGAAAAGGACCTGGAGCTCCGCCAGATGGTGTACGCGCGCGAAGATCTTGCGAAGCGTTTACGGGTGGACGTGTCAGAAGTACGTTTCGGCGGACGTGAGAACTGGCTCTATCAGCCAGCTCGCGTCGGCTGTACCGAGGACATGCCGGCAGCGAGCGAGGAGACACCCGGCTACACGCTGGTCTACTCCGCCGGACGCCGCGGCAGCTTCTACTATCACGGCAAGTCGAACGAGATGCCGCACTACTGCAAGCAAAGATAAACCCTAGCGCCGCTGCCAGTTCAACGCAGGAACGGCGATCCGCTTCGCAAATGTCCCGTCCCAGTCCACGGCGAAGCCGACCCGCTGCAGTTCTTCCTTGATGATGTTGCCGACCTCGGGTCCCTTCGTTTCCTCATCCTCGGGATCGACAGGCCCGAACGCCAGGTACAAACCGCCACCGCCGACAGCTCGTTCGAGGTCCTGGCCGTGGTAGAAACAGTAGCCCAGCACCGACGACCGATTGGCGTGGTTCGCGTACGCTTCGCCCACGTCCTCGTAGCCGTCGCTCTGCGTATAACCGGCATTCTGTAGCGCGATGATGCCGCGCTTGTTCAGCGCCGCGAAAGCGGTGTCGAGACGGTCGCAGTCCGTCACCTCCGGCCAGTCCTGCTTCTCTTGCTCCCACGCGGCGAATGCCGCCTCGACGGCCGTATTGACCTCGTCGGGATCGAGTTCGCCGGGCTCGTATCGACCCTCGCGGAACAGGTATGCCACCTCGAATCGATCGTGGAAACCGCCGCGAACGACGGCGGCTATCTCTTCAACGACGTAAGCGGGCAGCATGAGAAGATCGCAGCGGAATGGTTCTTCCGACGCTTGTGCGGCTAATCGTGAAAGTGCGTATCGATGACGTGTTCACCCGAGAACAGGTGACCCGTCAGTCGCGCGTGCAGCGGGCTCGAGCGCGGAATATGCGCCAGCAGGTACTGCATCTGGTCGGCGAGGACACGACGGCCCTTCAGGTAAATGTACTCCGCATAGCTCGGTGTAAACGGCACGGCGATGAGCTGCATCGACGCCTGCTCGGGCGTGCGGCCACCCTTGTAATTGTTGCAGCGCCGGCAGGCTGTCGCGACGTTCGACCAGACGTCCCTGCCGCCCTGGGACACCGGCGTGATGTGATCGCGCGTCAGGTCCCGGGTCGGGAATCGCATTCCGCAATACAGGCACAGGTTGGCGTCGCGTTTGAACAGCGTTCGATTGTTGAGCGGTGGGACATACTTGTCGCGATTTCTGGACAGGCTCTGGCTCGTGCCGTGAGTCGCGATGATCGAGTTGACCTCGATAAGGGAGCGGTCGCCGCTTAAGGAACTGTAGCCGCCGAAGACGGTGTAGAGGCGGGTTCCGCAGTCGTAGGCGACCTGTTCAGAGTGATAGAGGCGGACCGCTTCGCGGTAGTCGATCCACTCCAGTGGCATCCCGGCTACATCGGTTCGCAGTACTTGCTGCGATATATCGGAAGCCATTCCAGCGAGCATTGCCACACCTCGATTTCCGTTCGCGCGTAGCCTGCACCAGTTATGTTGCAGGCTCGTGAATCAGAGTGTGCCAACCCTCCCGGAAAAAGCAACAAAGCTCGTCACTTAACCGAACAAGTTCTAAAGCGCCTTGAGCACCTCGTCGAGACTGTCCTTGGCATCGCCGAACAGCATTCGGGTGTTCTCCTTGAAGAACAGCGGGTTCTGCACGCCCGCATAGCCGGTGGCCATGCTGCGCTTGAGCACAATCGTCGTCTTGCCCTTCCAGCACTCGAGCACCGGCATGCCGGCTATCGGGCTATCGGGAACTTCCTGCGCCGACGGGTTGACGATGTCGTTTGCACCGATGACCACGGACACGTCGACGTCCGGGAAATCGTCGTTGATCTCGTCCATCTCGAAGACGATGTCATAAGGCACCTTGGCCTCGGCCAGCAGCACGTTCATGTGGCCCGGCATGCGGCCCGCGACCGGGTGGATACCGAAGCGCACGTTGACGCCCTTCTCGCGCAGCGTCTTGGTGATCTCGAAGACCGTGTGCTGTGCCTGGGCGACGGCCATGCCGTAGCCCGGGATGATCATGACCTCTTTCGCGTTGACCAGCATCTCTGCCGTTTCCGACGCATCGACCGCGACGATCTCACCATCCTCGTCGCCGCCGGCCGCGGCCGTACCGCCGCCGGTACCGAAGCCGCCCGCGATGACGTTCAGGAACTTGCGGTTCATCGCCCGGCACATGATGTAGGACAGGATCGCGCCGCTCGAGCCGACGAGCGCGCCGGTAACGATAAGCAGGTCGTTGGACAGCATGAAGCCCGTCGCCGACGCCGCCCATCCCGAGTAGCTGTTGAGCATCGAGACGACGACCGGCATATCCGCACCGCCAATAGCCATGACCATGTGTATACCGAACAGTAGCGCAACGACGGTCATGATGATGAGCGGCGTCATGCCATCGCCTGCCGCGGACTGGACAACGAACTCACGGCCGAACCAGATTGCCGCGATCAACAGGCCGAGGTTCAGCCAGTGGCGAGCGGGCAGGAGCAGCGGCTTGCCGCCGATTCGGCCGGACAGCTTGCCGAACGCGATGACCGACCCGGAGAAGGTCACGGCGCCGATCAGGATACCGAGATAGGTCTCGATGTCATGGATCGTCAGCTCAACGCCTTCGAAGTGCACGGACGGATCCATGAAGTTCGCGAAGCCGACCGCAACCGCGGCCAGGCCCACGAGGCTGTGCAGGATAGCGACGAGCTCGGGCATCTGCGTCATCTGCACGCGTCGTGCGAGCACGAGGCCAATGCTGCCGCCGATCACCAACGCGATGAGCAGGATCTCGTAGTGGCGCTCGACGACGCCGAGTATCGTAGCTACCAGCGCGATGCCCATGCCGACGATCCCGTACCAGTTGCCGCGGCGGGCGGTCTCCTGGTTGGACAAGCCGCCGAGGGCGAGAATGAACAGGATCGTTGCCGCGATGTAGGCGGCGGTGACTATGCCTTCCGTATTCATCGCGACCTCACTTCCGGAACATGTCGAGCATGCGACGCGTGACGGCAAAGCCGCCAGCGATATTGATACTGGTAATCAGTATCGTGAACGCTGCAATCCACATGATCAGCTTGTCGGTCGAACTGATCTGCAACAGCGCGCCGATCACGATGATGCTCGAGATGGCGTTGGTGACGCTCATCAGCGGCGTATGCAGCGCCGGGGTCACGTTCCAGATGACCATGTAGCCGACGAAGCAGGCGAGCACGAACACCGTGAAGTGCGCCATGAACGACGGCGGTGCGACGGCGCCGAGGCCGAACAGCGCGAGTCCGCCGATGGCCATCGCAGCGATCGGCCCGAACACGCTCGGCTTCTCCTCCTCGACGACCGGAGGCGGTGCAGGTTCCGCCTTCGGCGGCGCCGCCGACAGTTTCGGAGCCGGCGGCGGCCAGGTAGTCTCGCCGTCCTTGCAGACCGTCGCGCCGCGGATGACCTCGTCCTCCATGTCGACGACGATGTTGCCGTCTTTCTCCGGCGTCAGGTCCGTGAGCAGGTGCCGCAGGTTGGTCGCGTACAGCTGGCTCGACTGTGCCGCGAGCCGGCTCGGCAGATCCGTGTAGCCGATGATCGAAACGCCGTTCTTCACGACGACCTGGTTCGGCTCGGTCAGCTCGCAGTTGCCGCCCTGTTCGGCGGCAAGATCAACGATGACGCTGCCGTCGCGCATCGACTCGACCATCTCGGCCGTGATCAAACGCGGCGCCGGCTTGCCCGGGATCAGCGCCGTCGTGATGATGATGTCCACCTCTTTGGCCTGCTCCGCGAACAGCGCCATCTCCGCCTTGATGAACTCCTCGCTCATGACCTTGGCGTAGCCACCCTCGCCCGAGCCGTCCTCGTCTTCCTCGAAGTCGAGCATCAGGAACTCGGCGTCCATGCTCTCGACCTGCTCCTTCACCTCGGGCCGGGTGTCGAAGGCGCGAACGATCGCGCCCATGCTCTTGGCGGCGCCGATGGCGGCGAGCCCGGCAACGCCGGCACCGATGACGAGCACCTTCGCCGGCGGTACCTTGCCGGCCGCCGTGATCTGGCCCGTGAAGAAGCGCCCGAAGTGCTGGGCGGCTTCGACAACGGCGCGGTAGCCGCCGATGTTGGCCATCGACGAGAGGGCATCCATCTTCTGTGCGCGCGAGATTCGCGGCACGCTGTCCATCGCCATGACGGTGGCGCCGGTCTTCGTCAGCGTCTCGAGCAGCTCCGTATTCTGGCCGGGCCACAGGAAGCTGATCAGTGTCTGGTCGGCACGCAGGCCGTCTGCCTCACCGGACTCCGGGCCGCGAACCTTCAGGATGATGTCCGCGCCGCTCCATACATCGCCGGCCGATGCCGCAATGTTGCAGCCGGCGTCCGTAAAGGCCTTGTCCGAGTAGCTCGAGGCGTCCCCGGCACCGGATTCGACCGTGACCGAAAAGCCTAGCTTGATGAGTTTTTGGGCGACCTCGGGGGTGGTCGCGACGCGTCGCTCGCCAGCGTGAATCTCTTTGGGAACCCCGATTTTCATAGGTACGCCTCCGTCTGGACCGGCGTACTCTATCAGCTATACAGCGTGACTCACATAGGCCGACAGCCCTAGCGGCGGCGCGCTCCGTCGCGGCGTTGCTGCTGCCGCTGGCGGTCGCGCATCCGGTCGCGCATTTCGCGACGCTGTTCCGGCGTCATGTTGCGGACGCGGTCGCGGAGTTCGCGGCGCTGCTCCGGCGTCAGCCGGCCGAAACGATCACGAAGTTCCTGGCGCTGCTCCGGTGACAGGTTGCGGAAGCGCTGGAAGCTCTCGCGGATACGTTGCTGCTCATCGGGCGGTAGGCTCCGATAGTACTGCCACTGTTCGCGAATGCGCTCGCGACGCTCGGGCGCCAGGTCCCGCCAGCGCGCGAAGCGCGTCTGCGCCTGCTGGCGCTGCTCCGGGCTCATGCCCAGCCAGCGATCGGCACCCGTCGCCAGCCGCTGCTGACGCTCGCCATCAAGACTGTCCCAGTTGTCGGCGAAGCGACCCAGGACCTCCTGCTGCTCGGCGCTCAGGCTCGACCAGGTCACGCCCTCGTCGGCGTGGACCGTCGCGAACGCAAACAGCGCCGCCGCTATCAATGTCCATCTAGCCTTCATCTTTGCTCTCCGTCGATTCTTCACCTTCCGGTACGGGATCGATCCGCTCGTCGGCATCCATGGCGACCTGCTCATCCTCGAAGATCAGCCATTCGTCGTCCGACTCCTCCCACATCCCCAGGTACTCGAGGAAATCCATCTCCGGGCTGTCGCCATCAGCGGCGAGTACGAGACCGCTGATGGCCAGCAGTGTTGCCGGCAGTACTTTGCTAGCCGACATTGTCCAGCACTTCGGCGTCGGCCACGTCGAGCCAGCTGTAGAACTCGAGCTCCTCGATCATCTCGAGGCTGTCCTCGCCAATCAGGATTTCGAAGTCGGTCGCCGCCGCCGCTCCGTTGATCGTCGGCGTATCGACAGGCGCCGGGCCACGCAGCATCACGACCGCGACGAGGGCGGCCGCGGCCAGTCCGGTCGCAGGTGCCCAGCGGACCCATTCGGCGCGGCTGCGCGACGTCGACAGTTCGGCGAGCGCCGCCTGCCGGCCCTGATTGAGCTTGGACAGCGTGGCGGCATCGAGCCGGTCGACGCTGTCGTCGAACAGGGCCTTCGCCTGTTGCTCGAAGCGTTCGTCGTTTGCCTCTGTCATTGCCAGTGTTCTCCCAGTTTTTCCCGCAGGCTGTGTACCGCGCGGGAGTAATGTGTTTTGACGCTGCCCTGGCTGACGCCCATGGCGGTCGCCGTGCCGGCAACGTCCAGGCCTTCGAAGGTACGCAGCATGAACGCTTCTCGCTGCCGCGTCGGCAGCTCGGCAACCGCCAGCTCCAGCTTGTCCATCGCCTGCTCGTTGGCCAGCTCCTCGTCGGGCGTCCGGCCGATCGGGTCGGGCGCGGCAGCAACGGGATCATAGCCGCCGTCATCTGCCGACGTGCGACCGAACCACACCATCACGCGGTTGCGGACGTTCTGCCGGCGATGCCAGTCGCGAACGCCGTTTTGCAGTATCCGGTAGAAGAGCGGCGGCCATTCGTCCGCCGGGCGATCCGCGTAGCGGCGAGCCAGCTTGATCATCGCATCCTGCACGAGATCGAGCGCTTCGTCGCGGTCGCGCACGCCAATCTCCGCGATGCGCAGTGCGCGCCGCTCGACCTCGGCAAAGAACCGGTTCAGCTCCCCTTCGCGTTGCAGCGCTTCCGCCCCCGTCCGTTTCTCGCGGGATGACGATACCGCAAATACACCCACACAAGCGCTCATTGATAGGCCTTCCTTGTCATGGTCCCCTTGACTCCCTGCCGGGGATATCTAACGTGTCTCAGTAACTCATCAACGCCCCGGAACGCCTGCGGTTGACAGTCAGCCGCGCATTTTTTGCTGCTGCTTATGTCAAACAAGGGTACCGACTCCGAGGCAAGCTATTGTTTTTATTGATTTGAGCGAGTCTCCGATCCTGAATGTCGCGATCAACGTGCCGTTGTCGCGACGCTTTGACTACCGTGCGCCGCCGGGCCCTGTGCCGGCCTTGGGATCGCGCGTGCTCGTGCCGTTCGGCCGCCGGACGCTGACCGGGCTCGTCGTCGGCACGAGCGCCGAGTCGTCCTTCGACGAGGGGCGGCTCAAAACCGCGCTCGAAAGCCTCGACGAGGCGCCGCTCCTGGCAGAGGACGACCTGTGGCTGATCCGCTTCACCAGTGACTACTACCACCACCCCATCGGCGAGGTCGCCGCGGCCGCGCTGCCGGCCCTGTTGCGCCAGGGCAAGGGGCTGTACCCGACGCTCGAGTTCATCACGATCACCGATGCCGGCGAGGGCGCCGACGTCGAGGCACTCGCGAAGCGGGCACCGCGCCAGGCCGAGTTGCTCGAGACGCTCATCGACGCGGGCGGTGATGGTCTGGATGCCGACACGCTGACCGCGACGTTGCCGAACTGGCGTCGCGCGGCGAAGCCGCTGTTCGAAAAGGGGCTCGCGAGCCGCAGTGAACGAACGACAGGCCCGCGCGACGAAGCGGACGCGGCGCCGGCTACGCCCGGACCTGAACTCAATGCAGCGCAGAGAGAGGCCGTTGCCACCGTGCGAGATGCCGACGGATTTGCCGCGTTCCTGCTTGACGGCGTGACGGGGAGCGGCAAGACCGAGGTCTACCTGCATCTCATCCGCGATGTGCTCGATGCCGGCCGCCAGGCTCTCGTGCTCGTCCCGGAGATCGGCCTCACGCCGCAGCTCATTGACCGGCTGCAGAAGCGGCTCGGTATCCGTCCCGCGCTGCTGCATTCGGGACTCACCGATCTCGAGCGACTCGACGCCTGGCGGCGTGCGCGTTCGGGTGACGCAAAACTCGTGGTCGGCACACGCTCGGCAGTCTTCACGCCGCTGCCGAACGCCGGGCTCATCATCGTCGACGAGGAACACGATCACTCTTTCAAACAGCAGGAAGGCCTGCGCTACTCGGCGCGTGACCTCGCAATTGCCCGGGCGAACCGCGCCGGCGTTCCGATCGTGCTCGGTTCGGCCACTCCGACCCTCGAGCTCATGAAGCACTGCGAGGACTCCAACTACACGCGACTGCCGCTGCCGGAACGCGCCGGCGGCGCCGAGCCGCCCAGCATCCGGCTGGTCGACCTGAATCGCTCGCCGGCCGAGGAGGGGCTGAGCGAGGTTCTCGCATCGTCGGTTTCGGACCATCTCGCCGCGGGCGGCCAGGCGCTCCTGTTCCTGAACCGCCGAGGCTTCGCGCCAACCCTGGTCTGCCCGTCCTGCGGCCACATTGCGGAATGCACGCGCTGCGACTCGCGGATGACGGTGCATGCGCGCGACCAGCGACTCAAGTGCCACCACTGCGGCTCGTCGCGGTCACTCGATGCAGCGTGCAGCGAATGCGGCGCGGAGGTGCGGCCGGTCGGCGCGGGCACGGAGCGGCTCGAGGATGCGCTGCGCAAACGATTCCCGGGAAGGACGATTACCCGCATCGACAGCGATACCACGCAGCACAAGGGCGCGATGGATGCCGCGCTCTCCGCCGCTCGCGTCGGCGACGCCGACATTCTCGTCGGCACGCAGATGCTGTCGAAGGGTCATCACTTCCCGAAACTCACGCTCGTCGGCGTCATCAACGCGGACCAGGGCCTGTTCGGCACCGACTTTCGTTCCGACGAGCGCATGGCGCAGTCGATCGTGCAGGTGGCGGGCCGCGCCGGCCGCGAGAATGCAGCCGGCGAAGTCCTGATCCAGACGGCGTTTCCCGAGCACCCCTTCTGGCGCCGGCTGATCGATGCCGGCTATGCCGGTGTGTCCACCGATGCGCTCGAGGAGCGTGCGGCAACGCACTGGCCGCCGTTCTCCCGGCTCGCCCTGATCCGTTCCGCCGCGCACAAGAAGACCGATGCGCATGCATTCCTGGATGCGGCCAGGCGTCGCATTGGCCAGACGGAGGGCGTTCGTGTGCTCGGCCCCGTCGACGCCGTGATGGCGCGGAAGGCCGGTCGCTATCGCGCGCAGCTGCTGCTGCAGGCCTCGGACCGGCGCGCATTGCATGCATTGCTCGGCCGGCTTCGTCCCGAACTCGAGGACGACCCGACCGCGCGGCGCGTCCGCTGGTCCATCGACGTCGACCCGATAGAGCTGTTCTAGCCGACTCTTCGGCTGACTCGACACCCGCGAAGTGGCCGACAGACGCCGGCAATCGCTGTAGAATCCCGGTCCTTCGTTCCGGGCCCCACGACACATGAAGCTCACGGTTGCACAACTCGTTTCGGACGCGCTCGCCGCGCTGCCGGACCTCGCCGAGGCCGCCGCCGGCATCAAGGCCGTCGACACGCTCGAGCGCACCCGCGATCCCTCGCACGGCGACTTTGCATCGAACATCGCGATGCGCCTCGCCAAGCCCGCGAGGAAAAACCCGCGCGAGCTCGCGGCGATTATCGTCGCCGCCCTGCCGGAAACGGACGCGATCGCGAAGACCGACGTCGCCGGACCCGGCTTCATCAATTTCACGCTGAGCCCGACCGCGTTCCACGCGGAGATCGAGACGATCCTCGACCGCGGCCACGAGTACGGGCGGCGCCCGCACCGCAACTCGCCGAAGATCCTGCTCGAGTTCGTGTCGGCAAACCCGACGGGGCCGCTGCATGTCGGTCACGGCCGCCACGCCGCCTACGGCGCGACGGTCGGCAACCTGCTCGAGGCCATGGGCTACCCGGTATCGCGCGAGTACTACGTCAACGACGCGGGCCGGCAGATGGACATCCTGGGCGTCAGCGTCTGGCTGCGCTGGCTGGAGGCACAAGGCACCGCCGTACCGTTTCCGGGTGCAGGTTATCGCGGCGACTACATTCGTGACATCGCGGCGAACATTGACGCGACGGGCATAGCCGTCAGCGAGGCCGACGCCGTGCTCGATGGCGTGGCAGCCGACGGCGGTCAGGATAAGCCCGACGACACCGCGGAGGTACGCGCCGCGAACAAGGCCGCCCGTGAAACCTACGTCGGTGTGCTGGTCGATCGTGCGAAGGCGCTGCTCGGCGACGATGGCTTCGATCGAGTCCGCCAGCAGTCGCTCGAGGCGATTCGCGCCGACATCGAAGACGACCTCGCCGAGTTCGGCGTGGTCTTCGATACCTGGTACTCGGAGCAAAGCCTGACGAAGACCGGCCGCATCGACGACGCGCTTGCCGTTCTTCGCGATCGCCACATGCTCTACGAGCGCGACGGTGCAGAGTGGTTCCCGGCAACGAACTTCGGTGACGAAAAAGATCGCGTCGTCGTCCGCGACAACGGCGTGAAGACCTACTTTGCCTCCGACATCGCGTACCACTTCGACAAGCGCGAACGCGGCTTCGATCACCTGATTGATATCCTCGGCGCCGACCATCACGGCTACGTCGCCCGCGTACGCGGCGGCCTCAAGGCCATGGGCTACGACGGCGACGACCTCGAGGTCGAACTCGTGCAGTTCGTGACCCTGTACCGGGGCGGCGAGAAGATGCAGATGTCCACACGCAGCGGCGAGTTCGACACGCTCCGCCAACTGCGCGCCGAGGTCGGCAACGACGCCGCGCGCTTCTACTACGTCATGCGCTCGAACGACCAGCACCTGGACTTCGATCTCGACGTCGCCAAGTCGCAAACCAAGGACAACCCGGTGTACTACCTGCAATACGCGCATGCCCGTATACAGTCGATGCTGAGGAAGGCCGAGGAGGACGGCATTTCCGTAAGCCTCGACAACGGCCTTACGCAGCTCGGCTTGCTCGAGCTGGCCAAGGAACAGGCGCTCATGCGCGAGCTGAGCCGGTACCCGGAGATTATCGAGCTCGCGGCGAACAACCGTGCGCCGCAGACGCTGGTGCACTACCTGCGCGATCTCGCCAGCGAATTCCACAGTTGGTATAACGACCATCGCTTTCTCAAGGATCCCGACGACCTGCGCGATGCGCGTCTCGTGCTCAGCGTCGCGGTACGTAACGTGATTGCGAACGGCCTCGGTATCCTCGGCGTCTCGGCGCCGGAGTCGATGTAATGGCCAAACGTCGCAAGCGCAAAACGAGCCGCAAGAAACAGCCGGAGTACCCGGGCTGGGCCTGGGGCGTCTTCGGCCTCGCCGTCGGTCTCTCCGTTGCCGCGGCCGTATGGGTCAGCGACCGACGGCCGTCGAGCGTCGCAGCGCAGGAGCCGGCCAGTCTCGATAACGCACTCGACGACAACGGCGAAACCACGACCGTGGCGACCGCCGAGCCCGAGCCTCGCCCGGAGAGCCGTTTCGATTTCTACGAAATGCTGCCGAGCGCCGAGCTGATCGTCTCGGACGTCGATCCGGAGATCGCGGCCGACGTCGAACCGCAGGCCGTGGTCGAACCCGGCCGCTACGTGCTGCAGGCCGGTTCGTTCACCGAGTTCGCTGATGCCGAGCGTCGCCGCGCGGAGCTCGCGCTGCAGGGCATCGAGGCCAAGATCCAGCGCGTTACGATCGACGACAGGACCTTTCACCGCGTCCGTATCGGCCCGACCTCCGATCTGGACGAGCTGAACATGCTGCGCAGCCGGCTGCGGGCTGCGAAGATCGACGTCCTGAGAATTCGCTTTGTCGAATAGCTGGCGCTGGCTCGTTACGGCCCCCGCGATGTTGCTCGCGGCCTGCGCGACGACGCCCGAACCCGAACCGCCCCCGCCCGAGCCGCCCGTCGAGGTAATCGTCGAACCGCCACCCGAGCCTGCGCCGCCGCCGGAACCCGACAAGCGCGACCTGCGGATCACGATCGCCTCGGTCGGCGACATGATGCTCGGTACGGACTACCCCGATAATCGCCTGCCGGATGACGACGGTGTCGGCTTTCTCGCGGACGTTACGCCCTACCTCGCCGCCGCAGACCTCGCGTTCGGCAACCTCGAGGGTGTGCTCGTCGACGGTGGCGAACCCGGCAAGCGCTGCTCGAATCCGGCGGCCTGTTATCGCTTCCGGTCGCCGACTCGCTATGTCGACCATTTCGTCAACGCGGGCTTCGACGTCCTGAGCCTCGCGAACAACCACGCGCGGGACTTCGGTGAGTCGGGCCGCTCGATGACCATGCGGGTTCTTGCCGACGCGGGCATCGAACACTCCGGTCGCGTCGGCGATTTCGCGAGTCTCGAGGTGGGTGACCTCAAGGTCGCCGTGCTCGCCTACGCCGTGACGCGCAATTCGAACATGGTGCTCGACTACGCGTACGCGAAGGAGACCGTCGCGCGCTTCGATGCCAGCCACGATATCGTCATCGTATCCTTCCACGGCGGCGCCGAGGGCCGCGATGTCACGCGCGTACCGTTCGCCGAGGAGGAGTACTACGGTGAGCGTCGCGGCGACGTCGTCCGCTTCGCGCGCGGCGTCGTGGACGCGGGCGCCGACCTCGTCATCGGCCACGGTCCGCATGTCGTTCGCGCCATGGAGCGCTACAACGACCGCCTGATCGCCTACAGTCTCGGCAACTTCGCGACCTACTACGGCATCAGCGTTGCGGGCATCAAGGGTGTCGCCCCGATTCTCACGACGACGCTGGACGGCGAAGGCCGCTTCGTCGACGGCAGCGTCGTATCGACCGTGCAGATACGACCGGCCGGTCCGTCGATCGACCCGACGCAGCGGGCGTTTCGGCTGCTGCGCGACCTGTCCGGCGAGGATTTCGGTACGCCAGGCATCGAGTTTGTTACCGGTGGGCAGCTGCTGCCCGCCGAGCGACCGCCGCCAGATTCCATCGTCTACGACCCCGAACTCGAAGGCGACGGCGGCCCCGTCCCCTGCACGGAGCCCTGGTTCTGGGAGCTCGAAACCCGCTTCGGCACCGGCGATGGCATGGGGCACGGCCCGGACATGGGTTCGGACGAGTGGAAGTCGGTGATCGAGTTCAAACTCGGCATTCGCGACGACCCTGCCGTCCCCGACGTTACTTCGGCACGCTGGTGCAG
>JAAUXY010145712.1_pt1 | contig 13507 bp, 7 predicted proteins | sample 7278121 | NCBI WGS metagenome assembly JAAUXY01 (sample SAMN14350117, study PRJNA611818) | marine sediment metagenome | isolation source: surface marine sediment (1.8m) | place: French Polynesia: Moorea | collected 2018-08 | reverse complement strand
CTTTGGCGCCGGCGTCTTGCGCTCGGGGTCGGCGAGACGGGCGAGGGCATGTTTCAGCTGCCGCTGGAGTGCCGGCGGGCTACGCCGGGTTTTTCCTCGCATGCCGTGCAAACCCATGCCTTGATCCCGGCCGAAGGCCAGGTCGATCTCGCCGCGCACCGCCACCGTGCGCGGATAAAGCTCTTCGCGCACCAGCTTCAAGCGCTTCTTGCCGCGGCTCACCTGATCGGTTCGCGCGTAGGCGACCTGGTCGTCGAGCTCGGAGAGCCGGTCCACCGCCACCCGCACGTCGCGTACTGCCAGCTCGATGGCCAGGCCATAGTCGGGCGCCGACTCGCCCGGCAGCAGGTTGGGCAAGTAGCGCTTGGCGAGACCCGTCGCAAGCTTGTCCCGGTAGCTCTGGACCGACGAAACAAGCTCCATGGCGTCCTTGATCCGGTGGATCACCATGCTCGAGAGATAGAGACCGCTAGTCTTCCTGGACTTACGCCGACCTTTGGATTTTGCCATAGTGATGGCATTCTATACGCTAGTACCTTCTCTGTCGAGAGACATTCTCTGATACCGCAAACCGGCTGGCGGCCATGAACGCGGCGGTGCTTGAATCAAAAGAGTTACCGTCCCTACAAGGTGACGCCGCTGGCCGGAGATGTTCTTGTCGAGAGGTATTCGCTTACATCGCAAACTCGGCGGATCTCGCCCAGACATCTATGTCGCCCGGTGTAGCCGGATGGCGAGCAGGCTGGTGTCGTCCTCGAAGCCGGCATCTCCGACCCGGCGCTCCAGATGGGCCATGACCCGGTCGACGACGGTCTGAACCGGTTCGGCGGCCAGCGGCGTCACCAGCTCTGCCAACCGCTCGACGACCGCCGGAGAGTGATCGCATTCATCAGCTTCGGCGAGACTGGCGGTGACCCCGTCGCTGTAGAGGAAGAGCAGGTCCCCCGGCTTTAGCTGCACGCTCCCTTCTTTGATCTCTTTCTCGAGCAACGCGGCCTGGCCGACAGCAAGACTGGTGTTTTTCAGGTGCTTCACTGCGACCTTTTCGCCCGAACCGCGCAGGCGGAAAGCCGGCAGGTGCCCGGCGTTGACGTAGGTCATCCGCCCGCTGGTTAGGTTGAGACATCCGATGAAGAAGGTCAGCGATTGATTTCTGCTGTGCTCAAAGACTCCGGCCTTGCGGAGGTCTTCCACGGCCTGGTCGATCTCTTGGATGATCTCCTTGACTGTGGGCCGCCGGCCGTGGTGGACCCGATGCAGCACCATGTTGCTCAAGCAGGCGGTGAAGGCGGGCAGCAGGTCCTTATGGCCGGTGGCGTCGGCGACGTAGAAAAGCAACTCGTCCCGGCTGCGGTGGAAGACTTCCACGTAGTCGCCGCTGGGTTTGTCGCTGGGCACCTGAACCAACGCCGGCTCGGCCCGCAGGGTGGAGGTCTCGAGCGGCCGTTGGAGGATGTAGCTGCGCAGCATGCGGGCGATGTTTCGCTCGGTGGCGCGAAACGCTTCCACTTCCTGCTCCCGTTGGTGGAGCTTGATGGCGTTTTCGACCATCCGGTCGAAGAAGGGCCAGTGATGTTCGAGCAGCGGCTTGTCGATGAAATAGTAGGCACCTTCGCCGAGGGTGCTGAGCTTGGCCTGGATATCGGCAAAGCCAGTAATGCCGATGATCGGTAATAGAGAATTCCGTGAGCGCAGGACGCGGATCAGCTCTTCACCTGCCATGGGCGACATCGCGATGTCGGTGATCACCAGCTCGATCCGCCTCTGGTGTTCAGCGTACTGTTTGAGGGCTTCCTCGCCGTCGGCTGCTTCCAGCACGTCGTAGCCACGTCTTTCGAAATGTTCCCGCACGGAACTGCGAAAGTCTGCCTCGTCGTCGACGATCATCAAGCAATCCGTCTTGTCGCTCATGGTTTGTTTCCCCTAGACGATCGGGAGTGCGCCGGATCTCCTTCCGCGGCACTGGGCAAGGTCAGCTGGAAGCTGGCGCCATGACCTCCAGGGCCTTTGCCGGCGTGGATCTTGCCCTGGTGCGAATCCAGAATGCTCTTGCAGATCGAGAGCCCGAGACCGGTGCCGCCACGGCTCGAACGGGTGGTGAAGAAAGGATCGAAGATCGCCGCTCGCACTTTTTCCGGGATGCCAGGGCCGGTGTCGGTCACCGAGGCTTTGACCCGGCGCGGTTCGTCGGCCGTCGTCTTGACGACGATTCGTCGGGGCGGCGCCCGGCCTTCGAGCGCCTGCTCGGCGTTGATTAGCAGGTTGACGAAGACCTGCTGCAAACGCTGGCGGCTCCCCCATACCGGAGGCAGCTCGGGCGCGAGGTCGAGGCCCAACTCGATGCCGTGATTCTCGAGACGGGTGGCAAAAAAGGAGGCGGTGTCCTCGATCACATCGTTGAGCGAGAAAAGCGCCATCGAGAGGTCGCCGGGGCTGCCGAATTCCTTCATGCGGCTCACCAGATCGCTGATCCGCTCACACCCCCTGCCGACGATATCGAGGTTTCGTCGGCGACTCGCGTTCAGGGAGCTCTCGGCCTCGAGGTCCTCGCGCAGGTTGTACGCCGCCGAGGTGACGTTGTTGAGCGGATTGTTGATCTCGTGGGCGACGCCGCCGACCATCTGGCCGAGGGCCATCAGCCGGCCGGACTGGATGAGGGCGTCGATCTCTTCCATGTCAGAAAGCGCGAGGGTGACGCCGCTGGTCCTCTTGCCGGTGCGAATCGGGCTCATGCGCGCCCTGAGGGTCACCCGGCTGTCGTCCGGCCGCAGGACGTAGAGGTCGATGGACACCTCGGGCGGCTCGCCCCTGAGCAACTGATCGAAGCTCCTCTCGAATCTCTCGCGTTGGGCTTCCAGCAACACCTCGGTGAAGGCTTTGCCGTAGATCTGGTCACGGCGGCGGCCGAGCAGGCCCTCGGCCTTGGGGTTGATGAGCTCGACCCTGCCACGCCGGGTGAGCAGCAGCGTGCCGACGCCGAAGCCCTCGAGCAGGCCCCGGTAGCGGCGTGCCTCGGTCTCGAGCGGGCTGCGGTTCTTGAGAAAGGCGAGGGTGCCGATCTCTTCACCCTGGCGGTCGTGGAGCAGGCTCACCGACGTGACCATGAACAACGGCGGGCCCCGGCGAGCCCTGAAGTAGACCTCGTGGCTCTCGAGCGTCCCTTGCGCCCGCAACCTGGTCATGATGTCGCGTGCCACTGCCCGGCCAGCGTCGCTCGAGCCCTCCGCGTCGGTGTAGAAGTCCTTCGCCGCCTTGCCCAGCATCTCTTCGGCCGGCCAGGTGGTGACCCGCTCGCTGGAAGGGCTGACGAAGTTGATGATCCCCTGGAGATCGGAGGTGATCACCGCGTCGGGTGCGTCTTCGACCAGCGAGTTGAGGGAGGCGCTGGTCAGTGCCTCCTGCTGATAGAGGGTGCTGTTGTGCAGCGCCTGGGCAGCGAGGGCGGCATAGAGGCCCATGATTTCCAGGTCGTCCTGGGTGAACTGCTCGTCCTCCTCGCCGCGGTGGTCCACCGCCAGCGTGCCGACTGGGCGACCTTCCACCTGGAGAGGGCAGTCGATCCAGGGGATCTCGGCCAGTCCCAGCTCTTCGATCCACGGATCGCCGGCGCCACGAGGGAATTCGCCCTCCAGGGTCTCACGGTCCCAGATCGCCGGCTGCTTCTTGTCGAACAGAAACCGGATGAGCGGGTGATCGTCGGCAATCGAGATCTCGTAGCTCTCGAAGTCCATCGCCAGGCTGTCGTCGCACGCTGCCCGCCCCCGCAGGATCTTTCGGTCGTCGTCGAAATCGTAGAGGCGGGCGCTCGCGAAGCCGAGCTCGCAAGCCCCGCAGACGATTCTGCGGGCGATGAGGTCGTAGTCGAAGGTCGCCTGAAAATCGGTGGCCAGGCGCGCCAGCGTCTGGAACGAACCGGACTGACGCTCGGTGCGGCGGACGGCGGCCAGGGCCTCGATGAGATGGAGCAACTCCTCGAATGCATAGGGCTTGGCCAGGTAGATGAAGGCGCCGGCGCGCAGGGCCTCTCGCCTGCGATCCGAGGATCCCTTGCCGGTGAAGACCACCACCCGTACCGCGGGTTGGGCCGCCTTGACCCGCCGGGTTACCTCGATCCCGTCGACGTCGCCGGGCAGCGCCAGATCGCACAGCGCGATGTCGTACGATCGTTTCGCCAGGATCTCCAACGCTTCGGCGCCGGTCGCCACCGCGGTCACCAGGCAATGGTCGGTCCCCATCTCGATGACGTTCTTCAAGGCGCGGCGCACCTCTACGTTGTCGTCCACCAGCAGGACGCGGGTCGGACGGCGGGCGAGACCGGTCATCGGACGACCTCGCGCGGCAGCTCGATGCGGAAGGTGCTGCCGGTGAAACGTAGGCTCTCCATCAGGCGTATCTTGCCCCCGAGGCGGTCAACGAAGAAACGGGAGATGTAGAGACCCAGGCCCGTGCCCTCGGGCTTGGTGGTGAAGAAGAGCTCGAAGATCTTCTCCCAGTGGACCCGGGGGATGCCGCCGCCGCTGTCGGAGATAGTGATGCGCACCGGATAGTCCTCGTCCGGGAAGTAGCGGGTGGCGATGCGTAGGGTGCGCCTGCGCACTTCGGTCAGCACCATCTGCTCGATGCCGTTGATCAAAAGGTTGAGCACCGGCTGATCGAGGAGCTTGGGGTTGAGGTGGAGGCTGGGGATATCCTCGCCCAGATCGCTGTCGAGGCGTACCTCTTTTTTTCGCGCCAGGGGCTGGATGGTCTTCTGCAGCCGCAGGATGGTCTCGTTGAGGCCCACCGTCTCCTCGTGCGGCCGGGCGGCGATGTGGTGAAAGAGGCGAATCAAATCGCTGAGGTGACCGGAGACCTCCTGGATGCCCACCACTGCCTCCTTGAGGCCGGCGACCTCTCTCGCCTTCATCGAACGCAGGTCTTTCATGTGCTTCTTGAGCAGCAGTAGTGGGACGGCGGCGTGGCCGTCGAGGGCCTGAACCTCGTTCTTGAGCTCGTGCAGCAGACTGTCGGCCAGGACGCCGGCGAGCATCAGGCTCTGTTTCTCGGCCAGTACTTGGTCGAGGCGCTCCTCGGCGAGATGGGTGCCGATCTGAAGCGCCGCGGTGCGCATCCGGGACTCGTTGACGCCATAGAGCTGGCCTGCCTCGCGGCCGATGACGAAGAGGCCGTAGTCGGCGTGGTCCCGATAGTCCAGGGCCACCCCGGAGAAGGAGCCGCAGGGCAGGATGGGGAGCAGGTGCTCGAACGCCTTCCGCTGCTTCGCCACCTCCGGCACGAAGACGAAGCTGCGCTCGCGGATCACGTTGCCGATCTGGCTGATCTCCAGGTTCTGCTGCACCTCCCTAGTCAGCTTTGGGAAGCTCCCGGCCACCAGGATGAACAGCGGTCCGGGCTGGAAGGCGAAGACGAACGCCCGGTCGGCGCCGGTATCGCGCAGCAGATGGGCAAGGTTCTCTTCGATCTTTACCTGCCGGCTGGCCTCCAGCGGCTGGAAGCTCCTGGCGGCAGACGCTATCTCGGTAGTACCCTCTTGCCGGCGGGAAGCGGAAACCCGGGTGGGGACCAGATGGTCGACACTGTCCGGCTCTTGGTTGAGCTGCCCCAGGATCTCGCGGATCGGGGTCGGCTTGTGGAAAAAGCGTCTCACCCGCTTCGCTTCCCCCCCCAACAGCTCGAGCACGGTCTCCGCACTGGAAGCGGTCAGCACATAGACCAGGGTGTGGTCCGGATCGACCTCACGCAGCAATCCGGCGCCGTTCGAGCCGGCGAGGTCGATGTCCAGGATCAGCAGATCATAGGGCTTGCCGGCGCAGCGCTCCCGCCCTTCGGCCAAAGACCCAGCCCGGTCGCAAGCGAAGCCGAAGTGCTCGAAGACCGCGCCGAAGGAGTCCGTCACGTCCTCGTGATCCTCCACCAGCAGCACGCGCCGGATGCGCCGGCGCACTGCCGGGTCCACCCGGGGCTCGGCCAGCCTCTGGAGCTCCAGGTCCCAGAAGGCGTCCTCCAGGGCCACGCCCAAGGTCGGATGGTATTTGAGCGAGCCGCCGTCCTGCTCCCTGGCCTCCATTTCTCGCAGGTGTTCGCGGACACTGAGAATAGGTCTGTCCCGCTCGAAACGCAGGATGCGGGCCGCCAGGTGGTCCTCCGCCAGCAGGCCGAAGCCGTCGACGTCTCGGACCCAGGCCGGGAGCTCGGAACGCGGGATGAAACCGTCCACCCCGCCTTCGATCGAAACCAGCACTCCGGCCCCCTTGGGGCTCAGCAGCTCAACCTTGCAGACGACCGGTTCACCCGTTCGATGATGCTTGCGGAAATCGCCGTAGGGATCGGGCAGGGCTTCGCGGCGGCTGAGCCGCAGTTCACCGCGCTCGTGCCCCACCACTTTGCCCGGGTGCGTCTCGCCAGGCCGGACTCTCCGGCTGAGGTCGAACAGGCGTCGGGTCCAGCTCCAGTCGTGGCGATGAATGAAGCCACGTATCGTGGGGTCCTTCTCCAGATGCACGATCGCGCCAAAGGGCTCGACCTTCTTGACGACACACTGAAGGATCGTGCCCTCCGGATAGGTACTCACCAGATGGGATCTCAGATTGGTCATGGCGTTCCGTAGCTCGCGCATGCCCGGGACCGGCTCCTCGCGCTCGGATGCCAGCCTCAAAAGCTCTAGGCATCTGTCATGGTAGGACTCATTGAAGTCGCGGCCGAAACCGGCGTCCGTTGCTACTCATCCTCCCTTAATGCTTTTTACTGGCGCCTTTACTCTTTGCTCATCTGCCTGTCTGCGAGATCCTTATATGTCTCCGCCTTCCGTTTCAGACTCACGGTTACTTCTTTGTCTGTGTTCTTGATGGTAACCGCTGCCATGATCTCGTCTTCCGAAGCCACCTTCACAGATGAGAACACTCCTCCTCCTGTGAGAGTACCTCGCGGATCGGCTGCGGTAACCGTTTCTCCAGGTGGCATGCAAACCACCTGAAGAGGCGGGCGAACAGTCCAAGCGTTGGGCGGTCCAGAACCTGGACCTGCCCACGGCTGTCAGAGAAGGCGGTCGCCGGGCGTCAATACTCCTGCCAGCTCTTGATCTCGAGATCCTCGAGCGACTTGCGGCATAGCGCCTGGACCAACCCTTGGGCGAGCTGCAGGTTGGTGATCAGCGGCACCCCGCGGTCGACGGCGGCGCGACGGATCATGTAGTCGTTCTGGAGCTCTTCTTCGCTGGCGTCCTTGGGGATGTTAACCACCAGGTCGACGTCGCCCGAGTGGATCAGGTCGACGGCGGTGGGGGAGGCGTCGTCGAGGGGCCAGTTGACGGCGGTCACCGGCACGCCGTTGGTCTCCATGAACGCGGCGGTGCCGCGGGTGCCGTAGAAGCTGACGCCTTCAGCCGCCAGCTCGCGGGTGTTCTTGAGAAACGCGGCCTTGGACTCGACGGTACCCGTGGACAGCAGCACCTTGCGAACCGGCAGCTTCAGGCCGACCGAGATCATCGCCTTCAAGAAGGCGTCCTCGAAGTCCGAGCCGATGCACGCGACCTCGCCGGTCGACGCCATCTCGACGCCCAGGATCGGATCGGCACCCTCGAGACGAGTGAACGAGAACTGCGGTGCCTTGACCCCGACGAAGTCGAGATCGAGCACCGAGCCGTCCACCGGCCGGGTCGGCCGGTTCATGATGATGCGGGTCGCCAGGTCGATGAAGTTGACCCTGAAGATCTTCGACACGAAGGGGAAGGAGCGCGAGGCGCGCAGGTTGCACTCGATCACCATCACGTCGTTGTCGCGGGCCATGAACTGGATGTTGAACGGCCCGTTGATCTGCAGCTCTTTGGCGATCTGCATGCCGATGCGGCGCGACCGGCGAATGGTCTCGAGGTAGGTGCGCTGGGGCGGCAAGACCAAGGTGGCGTCGCCGGAGTGGACGCCGGCGTTCTCGATGTGCTCGGAGATCGCGTAGACCTCGATCTCGCCGTCGCGAGCGACGGCGTCGAGCTCGATCTCCTTGGCGCCGGTGATGAACTTGGAGATCACCGTCGGGTGCTCGGGAGAGACCTCGGCGGCGCGCTCCAGGACCTCGTGCAGATCCTCCTTGTCCTCGGCCACCGCCATCGCCGCGCCGGAAAGCACGTAGGACGGCCGGACCAGGACGGGATAGCCGACGTCCTCGGCGAACTGCTCGCCGCCTTTGAGCGAGGTCACCTCGGCCCACGGCGGCTGGTGGATGTCGAGCTCGTCGCACAGCGAGGAGAACTTATGACGATCCTCGGCGCGATCGATGTCCTTGGGCCGGGTGCCGAGCACGCGCATGCCCGCCCGCTGGCAGGCCAGGGCCAGGTTGTTGGCGGTCTGGCCGCCGACCGAGACGACGAGGCCGTAGGGTGACTCTTTGTTCTGGATCTCGAGCACGGTCTCGAGCGAGATCTCGTCGAACACCAGCAGATCGCACTCGTCATAGTCGGTCGACACCGTCTCCGGATTGCAGTTGAGCATGATCGTCTGGTAGCCGAGCTGACGCAGGGTGCGCACGGTGTTGACGCAGCACCAGTCGAACTCCACCGAGCTGCCGATGCGATAGGCACCGGAGCCGACCACCAGGACCGACTCGCCGGTCCCCGGCTCGATGTCGTTGACGGAGCCGTGGTAGGTGAAGTAGGCGTAGTTGGTCTTGGCCGGATACTCGGCGGCCAGGGTGTCGATCTTCTTGAACACCGGATGGATACCGGCGGCATGGCGCAGCTTGCGCACCGTCGCCTCCGACAGGCCGACGAAGCGGCCGATCTGGAGGTCGGAGAAGCCCGATTGCTTGGCCTGGAGCAGCAGACCTTCGGACAACTCCTCGCCCTTGGCTTGCTCGAGGTCGGCGGCGATCTCGGTCAGGCGCCGGATGCGCGACAGAAACCAGCGATCGATGTTGGTCAACCGCTGGACGTCGTCCAGGCTCATGCCGCTCTGGAACGCGCGGGCCAGCGCGAAGGCGCGGCGGTCGGTGGGCTCGGACAGCTCGGTCTCGAGATCCTCGAAGTACCCTTCGGCGATCGCCCCCTGGGCGCCGATATCGAGCATGCGCAGGGCTTTCTGGAAGGCTTCCTCGAAGCTGCGGCCGATGGCCATCACCTCGCCCACCGACTTCATGCCCGAGCCGACCCGAGTCGACACCATGCGGAACTTCTTCAAATCCCACCGCGGCACCTTGACCACGATGTAGTCGAGGGCCGGCTCGAAGCAGGCGAAGGTCACCTCGGTGACCTTGTTGGGCACCGCGGTCAGCGAGTAGCCCAGGGCGAGCTTGGCGGCGACGAAGGCCAGAGGGTAACCCGTCGCTTTCGACGCCAGGGCCGAGGAGCGCGACAGCCGGGCGTTGACCTCGATGATGCGGTAGTCGTCGGATTCCGGGTCGAGGGCGTACTGAATGTTGCACTCGCCGATGATGCCGAGATGCCGAATCACCCGGATCGCGATCTCGCGCAGCTTGTGGTACTCGTGGTCGGTGAGCGTCTGGCTCGGCGCCACCACGATCGACTCGCCCGTGTGGATGCCCATCGGGTCGAGGTTTTCCATGTTGCAGATGGTGGCGCAGTTGTCGTCGGCGTCGCGCACCACCTCGTACTCGATCTCCTTCCAGCCGGTCAGGCATTCCTCGATCAAGATTTGCGAGGTGTGGGCGAAGGCGCCGCGGGCGCGCTCTTCGAGCGCTTCGCGGTCCTTGCACACGCCGGAGCCCAAGCCGCCCAGGGCGTAGGCGATGCGCACCATCACCGGATAGCTGATCGCCTCGGCGGCGGCCAGCGCCTCCTCGACGTTGTGGGCGACCTGGCTGTGGGCGACCTGGGCGCCGATCTCGGCCAGCCGGGCGTTGAACAGGCCGCGATCTTCAGTCTCGCGAATGACCTGGACCGGGGTGCCCAGCACCCGCACGCCGTGCCTTTCAAGGACTCCGGCCTGCTCTAATGCTACGCCGCAGTTGAGCGCCGTCTGGCCGCCGAAGCCGAGCAGGATGCCGTCAGGCTTTTCTTTTTCGATCACCCGCTCGACGAAGTCGGGCTCGACGGGTAAGAAGTAGACCTGGTCGGCGAGGTGCTCGGAGGTCTGGATGGTGGCGATGTTGGGATTGACCAGGACGGTGGCGATGCCCTCTTCCTTGAGGGCCTTGATCGCCTGGGAACCGGAGTAGTCGAACTCGCCGGCCTCGCCGATCTTGAGCGCCGAGGATCCGAGGATCAGTACTTTCTCCGGCCGATCCGTGAGCCGGTGGGGATGGCTTGGGGCATTCATCGGAGCATCTCCACGAAACGTTCGAACAGGCCTGCGGTATCGGTCGGTCCGGGGTCGGCCTCGGGATGAAATTGCACGCTACGCGCCGGACGCCAGTCGTGACGGATGCCTTCGTTGGTGCCGTCGTTGGCGTTGGTGAACCACTCGCGCCAACCCTCCGGTAGGGTCGCGCCGTTGACCGCGTAGCCGTGGTTCTGAGAAGTGATGAAGCAGCGCCTCGTGCCGACTTCCAGGCACGGCTGGTTCTGCGAACGGTGGCCGAAGCGCAGCTTATAGGTGTCGGCGCCGGCGGCCAGGGCCAGGATCTGGTTGCCCAGGCAGATGCCGAAGACCGGCACCTTCTCGTCGAGGGCGCGCCGCACGTGCTCCACCGTGCGATCCGCCATCTTGGGATCCCCGGGACCGTTGGGCAGGCAGATGCCGTCGAAGTCCTCGCGGAAGAAATCGTAATCCCAGGGCACCCGCAGCACGCGCGCGCCGGCGCGCACCAGGCCGCGCACGATATTGGCCTTGGCGCCGGTGTCGGGCATCACCACCCGAGGGCCGTCGTCGCCGTAGGTGACCACCTCGGGGGTCGAGACCTCAGCCACCAGGTTTTGCAGATTGGGGTCATGCCATTCGACGTCTTCGTCGTCGGGCACCAGCTTGGCGAGCATCGCGCCGCGATCTCGGATCCGCGCCGCCAGCGCCCGGGTGTCGACGCCGTGAAGCCCGGGGATGCCCTCGGACTCGAGCCATTGGTGCAGGCTGCGGCCGGCCGACCAGTGGTGGGTATCCGACGATAAGTTGACCACCACCAGGCCGGCGATCCAGATCTTTTCTGACTCGAGCCCGTTGGGTAGGCCGAGCGCGTCGCTGCCGGCGCCGGGGACGCCGTAGTTGCCGACATAGGGGTAGGTGACGACCAGGATCTGGCCGCAATAAGAGGGGTCGGTGAGAGTCTCGGGATAACCGACCATGCCGGTGTTGAAGACCACCTCTCCGGCCACCGGCACTTCGGCACCGAACAGGGTTCCCGGATACTCCGATCCGTCCTCGAGGACTAGTAGACCACGACGTGACATCAGGCTTGCCTTTCTGGATAGTCGGCGAACGACTGACGTCCGCCGCGGGAGGTTCCCCCGATGGGGCTGACGGGGCTTTATCTTTTCACAGCTTTGCGTCGCGACTCTACTGAGAGGGACGAGGGAAGCTGGAAATCGGCAGGGTCTTGAGGCTCAGAATCGATCCATCCGATCTTGACAGATTGTGTCGCTGACCAGCCCACGGTCGACTCGGATGGGCTTGAAGTGTCGAAGTGGCGGTCGTTTCGACGCCTCCCAGGTAACTATGCCAGAAGAGACCAGCTTCTGAAGCCGCTCCTTCAACTCCTGCGAATCGATAGTTTCGCTAGCGCCAATACTCATGCTAAGACCATATCATTTCGGCTGGATGATTCGTAGCGTGATGTGACGTCTGAGAGCCATTGGCTGCAATATGCATACGGGCACCGCGCCCGTGACGCGCGATAGACTTCCATCATGAAATTCTGGTGTACGCATTGAGCCGACTGGGCGCCTGGCGGCTGGTCAACCTGGCCCTGGCGGTGATCGGAGTCTCTCTGGCGTACGTTTTCATCCGCGACGGCTGGAGCGACGAGGGACTGCGGGGGGCGATCCGGGTCACCGCGCGCACCTCGTTGACGCTATTTCTGGCGGCTTTTTCGGCGTCGTCGCTGGCGCTCTTGATGCCGTCCGCCGCGACCCGCTGGTTGCTGGCGAATCGTCGATACATCGGGATCGCCTTCGCCATCTCTCACCTGATCCACGGCGCGGCCATCATCACCCTGGCGATCCGCACCGGCGGCGGCTCGCTGACCGCACGGGTGGTGGGCCTGAGCGGCGCCGGCGTGCTCTATGGCTTCATCCTATTGATGCTCGTGACCTCCTTCGACCGGCCCGCGGCCCGGGTGGGACCGCGGGTCTGGAAAGCCGTTCATACGACCGGCTCCTACCTGGTCTTCGTCACTTTCCTGGCCACCTACGGCCGGAAGGCCGCGGAGTCGCCGATCTTCTGGACCCAGGTGGCGGCGCTTCTGACGGTCTTCGGGTTGCGTATCGCTCGTCGGTTTCGGAGATCGCGTCGGGGATGAACGCTCCCGAGTGCTGCAAACCGATGTCGCGCATCGCGCGAATATTTGCACGAGGTATAACGATGAGACATTCAAAACTACGAGCGACGTTTGGCATTCTGGCCTTCCTGAGCTGGATTCATGTGCCCGGGATGCCGGTTCACGCGGACGACTTGGGCGCCTACTGGCACCAGGGCAAAGCCGAGATCACCAGCTACTCCCTGGAGCAGGCTCGCTATGGCGAGGTTCACCAGGGGACCGCGGTGATGATCTACGTCACCGAGGACTTTTCGCGCAAGAAGCATGTCAAGCTCGATAATCCGCGGGCCGCCGGTGACGATCGGGTGCCGATCCTCAAGCTCAACGCCACCCGTAACTTCCTGACCGGTCTTTATCCCTACTCGATGATGACCTCGGTCTTCAGCCCGGTGAACGGCGCGGACGATCCTCGAACGCTCAAGATCACCACCTCGTCGCAGGAATGGTGCGGGCACACGTTTACCCAGCTGAACCGCACGCAGAAGGGCTACCTGGTGCTCGGTCTGTCCTACTTCGAGAGCGAGGGGGACGAGACGATCACCCTCGAGGGCGCGATGCCGGAAGACCAGATCTGGACCACCATCCGGCTCGACCCTTCCAAGCTGCCGACCGGCCAGCTGAAGCTGATCCCCGGGACCGTGGTGCAGCGCCTCAAGCACATCCCGTGGGGCGTCGCCAACGCTACGGCAAAACTCGAGCCGGCGGGTGAAGACGGGTTGATGGCCTACACTCTCAACTATACCGATCTCGACCGAACGCTGACGATCCGATTCAACCAGGCGTTCCCTCACGAGATCGAGAGTTGGGAAGAGACCTATCGTTCGGGATGGGGTGCCGGGGCGGCGAAACTGACGACTCGGGCGACGCGTAACAAGCGCATCATGAGCGACTACTGGACGAGGAATCGGGTGGTCGATGAGGCTCTACGCGCGGAATTGGGGCTCTGAGTCCAGTCGCCACTCGGCGCGACGAGCCTTTGGGCCGAGGTAGGCCGCCCGCGGCCAGCTTCCAGAGGCTCGCGTCGGCCTACAACGCCTTCTCTGACCGTCGCTGGCGCTGTGTTCCGTCTCGATTTCGATACCCTCGCTACCCT
>JAAUXY010103453.1_pt1 | contig 13508 bp, 15 predicted proteins | sample 7278121 | NCBI WGS metagenome assembly JAAUXY01 (sample SAMN14350117, study PRJNA611818) | marine sediment metagenome | isolation source: surface marine sediment (1.8m) | place: French Polynesia: Moorea | collected 2018-08 | reverse complement strand
GCGCGAAGCCAATCGAGCAACCGTCCAACGAGGCCGAGGCCGGGCTGGTTGGCACCGTCCAGCGTCACGCCGCGGCGGCCGGTATCGGCATGCCCGAGGTCGCGATTTACGACTCGCCGGTGGCAAACGCATTGGGTTCCGGCGAGTCGTAAATCGCGACCTCGGGCATGCCGATACCGGCCGCCGCGGCGTGACGCTGGACGGTGCCAACCAGCCAGGCCTCGGCCTCGTTGGACGGTTGCTCGATTGGCTTCGCGCCCGTGGACCATTTCGCGACGGTCTTCGACATGGCCAGCGAAATCAGGGATCCACTGAAACCGATAATGGCCGAAAAAATCAGCAGGCTCGTCAGGTCGATCCCGCCCTGCTCGTTCAGGTAGCTTTCCAGCCCAAGCAGCTGCATTGCCACGGCCAGGACGGCCAGCACTGCTAAATTCGTGCCCAGAAACAGTAAGATTCTCTTCATGCTGCAAAGCCCTCAACTGATAGATTATTCGTATCGTGGCGCCGAACCGATTTTTCAAGGCCCGGTGACACGACCGGGCGCCAGCCGCCCGTAAAGAATGCGCGCCAGCGACAGCAAGCCACTGACGTCGTTCCTCGCACCGCGCTACTGGCCGTTGTTCCTGGGCTTCGGCCTGCTGCGCCTCATCGTGCTTCTACCATACCGCGTATTGGTCTGGCTCAGCTGGGTAATCGGCGGGCTGATGATGCTGGTGCTGCCGGAACGCCGACGAATCGTCGACGTGAATCTGCGCCTGTGTTTACCGGACGAGGATGCCCAAGCACGCCGTCGAATCCGGCGGGCGCATTTCGCGTCGCTTGGCATGAGCATCTTCGATTTTGGGCTGGCAGCCTGGGCCAGCGACCGGCGGCTGGAGCGTCTGGTGAAGATCGAAGGTCTCGAAAACTGCCTGAGGCCCTCGCAGGAGGGTCGCGGCATCATCGTGCTCAGCGGGCACTTCCCGGCCATTGAGGTCACCGGACGGATGGTTGCCAAACACATGGACAACATGGCCGCGGTTTATCGGCCGGGTAAAAACGAGCTGATCAACGAATTGCTGTATCGCGCGCGAGTCAAGGCGGTCCCGACGCAGATTGGCAAGCGCGACATGCGCCAGTTCTACCGGCTGCTGAAACAGGGCGGTGTGCCGATCTGGTATGCGTCTGATCAGGCTTTTTTCGGTAAAGGCGCCACACTCGTGCCATTCTTCGGCGTCCCGGCGATGACCAATACCGCACTGAGCCAGATTGCCAAGGTCGGTGATACGGTCGTCGTGCCGTTCCTGACCGGGCGCCGGCCCGGCGCGCAGGGCTACTTCGCCCGCCTGCTGCCAGCGCTCGAGGATTTCCCTACCGATGATCCCGCCGCCGACGCGCTTCGCGTCCACCATATTCTCGAGGAACACATTCGCGAATTCCCGGAGCAGTACTACTGGGTGCATCGCCGCTTCAAACACCGCCCGCCGGAATACGAGGATCCCTACGCAACCAATTCCCGAGCGGGCTAGCCAGCGTGGTAACCGGCCAACAGCCACTGCCACTCGGCATCGGTGAACACGATGCTGCCGTCCTGGCTGACCTTGCGCAGCGAGCGTAACAGGCGATTGATGTTGTTTTGCGTCCACGCGCCGGGCCCGGGCATCAGCCGGCCGCGATCGAAATCCACGAGATACATGTGCCCGGCGCTGTCGATCTGGATATTGTGCGCGGTCAGGTCAGCGTGAAATACCCGGGCCGCGTGAAACCGCGCCACCAGTTCTCCGATACGTCGCCAGCCGGCCTGATTCAGTGGACCCCGGGCTAATCGAGTGGACAGCGGTTCCACGTCCGGGATACGCACGGTAATCAGGTCGGCCGAGTAGATGAGGCCGCGCATCACGATGCGTCCGGCGACCGGGCGGGGCGACGGCAGGTTCAGTTTGGTCAGACGGGCCAGCAAATCCCACTCACGAAACGGCCGCGACCGCGCGACCCCGAAACGGGGGAACTGATCGTCCAGCCAGCGGCTCATCAGACCACCGCGGTGGTAGTGACGCAGCACCCAGTGCTGCCCGCCATGTTCGATGAATAGCGTACTGCCGCGGCCGCCGGCATAGCCCGGTGCCTGCCCGGCATCTGGCCAGCTGTCCGGTTCGAACAAACGCTCTTCTATATGACTGACCAGGGAATCATCGTATACGATCACGGACTTCCCGATCGTTTCGATCCGCCTGGCCAAGATTCAAATGCCCTTCAATCGCTCGCAGCCGCCCGAATCACTCTGTGTGATCAGGCTGTCGGCGATTGGTGATTGCTGCCACACGTTGCCGGTTATCAGAACATTCCAGGCACATTGGCCCAACACGGAAATCAACTGGATCATCGGCAAGACGGAACGAGCCTTATTCGAGGGCGTGGACGGTATCGAGTTTATCACCTATGAAAAGTCGGACCCGCGCGGCAGTCGCCGGCAAATTCGCGCACAGCTGAAAGGTCGGCGGTTTCCATTGCTCCTGCACATGCACCCATCCATGCGGGCCAATCTGGTTAGTCGTGCCGTGAAGGCAGACCTGCGGCTCGGACTCGGCGGGCGCGTTAACGACTATCAATGGTTGTTCACCAACGCGCGTACCGCGGAAAAGGATCGCGTCCATGTGATGGATCGGTTTTTCGGCTTCGCCGAATTTTTCGGCCTCGATGAGCGCGACCTGCGCTGGGACATCCCGGTCAGCGACGCGGATCGAGCATTCGCCGACGAGGTCTGCGCGGGCGCTGGCCCGGTCGTCGTGATCAGCCCATGCAGCAATCCACGTTTCCGGAATTTCCGTAACTGGCGGGCAGAAAACTATGCGCAGCTTGCTGCGTGGTTACGCGATACTCATGGGGCGACAATACTTCTGACCGGTGGACCATCGAACATCGAGCGGGAATTCGCAGCGGTCATCGAGCCCGGTGGCGCGCCGGCGGTCATGAACCTGGTCGGCAAGACCAGCCTGAAGCAACTGTTCGCCATTATTCAACGTGCCGATCTCGTCATCTGTCCCGATTCTGGTCCAGCCCACATGGCCACCGCTGCCGGCACCCTGTGCGTAGGCCTTTACGCGAGCACCAACCGTTTCCGGGCCGCGCCCTACTTTTGCCAGGACCTCGTCGTCGACAAATACCCCGAAGCCGTGCGCGCCGAATACGGCAGGTCGGTCGAAGAAATGCGCTGGGGCACGCGGGTGCGAGATCCGGCAGCCATGGACCTCATAGCGCTGGAGGACGTCACTGCCAACGTAAACCTGGCGATGGCCCGCCTCGGCAAGCCCTGATAGCAGGGCAATTGGCCCTGCGCTAGACTGAAATGTCAGCCTGCGGAGATCAGAACAATGCTGGAAATATTCGATCAGAACCGTCTCGCCCAGGCCCGTCCGGATGACGTAGGCGACTTGCTGGAGGCAGGCAATATCGTGCAGTTCGAACCCTGTCCGATCGAGCTCCCGAACGACGCTGAACTCGACACCCTGCGACAGGAATTGCCAAAACAGATCAAGCTGAAGAATGTCAGTTATCACCCGGAAGCCGACAAGGTCAAAGGGCTCGATGAAGATTCGCCGGTCGCGGAACTCGCTTATCGAACGCTGACAGATCATCGCGATCGAGTCACCGCCTTTCTCCATCAGGTCATGCCGACCCTGACGCGTGGCATGCAGGTTGGCACGAGTAGCTTTCGGCCCATGGAAGAGCGGGGCCGAAACCTGAAACCGCATGCGAGTAACGAACTCGTGCATGTCGATGCCGGTGCCTACGGCGCCACGAACGGCAATCGCCTGTTGCGCTTTTTCGTGAACGTGAATCCCAGCGTCGACCGTGTGTGGTGCACCAAGGGTGCGATGCCCGAGTTGCTGGAGCGCTATGGCGCAACGGCCGGCATGACGCGCGCAGAAATCGGCGATCTCGACAAAGGCGTCACTGACCATTTGCGCACGTCGGTCCTGAGCGGCGTTGCGCGGCTGGCGCCGCTGGCCAAGGTGCTGGACAGCAGCCCCTACGACCGGACGATGCGACGCTTTCACAATTTCATGAAAGACACACCGGCTTTCCAGCAGGATCAAACCGGGCACCACGAGTTCCGGTTCGCTCCATTCACAGCCTGGATGGTATTCACGGACATGGTTAGCCACGCCTGCCTGTCCGGCCAGCACGCCCTAATCTATACCGCCATCGTGCCGCTGGAGAACTGTCGGCGGCCGGAACTGGCGCCGATCAACCTGCTTCGAGCGGTGGCCTGACAGCTCGCTCGCGGGTCGTCCTTTCTGCCAGCTTATGTCGCCTGGCGGTAAACGCGCCCCGCTGGCGCGGCACTAACTGAGCAACCGAAGCGCGGACCGCAGCCCGCGCGTGTGCCGCCTGTCGACGAGCGGCCTCCCGTTTACAGTAAACCGACGCTCTGGGGCGGGCACTAAGGAAGCAGACCAGCAGTAATGAACCTGGATGAACTATCCGACGCCGAACTGGTACAACGCTTCAAGTCGGGCGACAGCCTGGCGTTCGATGCGATTGTGCGCCGCTTTCAGGATCGGGTGTTCCGCCTGGCCAGTGTCTGGCTACACGACAGCCAGCATGCCGGGGACGTCAGCCAGGAAGTCTTCCTACGCGCCTTCAAGGGGCTGCGGGGCTTTCGTTTCCGGGCGGCACCGTTCACCTGGTTGTACCGAGTGACGCGCAATGTCTGTAACGAGTTCAATCGTCGTCGGGTACCGGAAGCGCTGGAGCAGGAGCCGATCGACTATGAGAATCTCCCGGACGCGCAGGTGTTCCATCGCGAGACTGCGAGACAGGTGCGGGAACTGGTAGACGTGTTGCCGGAAAGACAGCGGGAAGTTGTTTTATTGCGGATTTTCGAGGAGCTCTCGGTCAAGGAGACAGCCAGGGCGATGGGCTGCCGTGAAGGTACCGTCAAGGCCCTGCTGCACAAGGCCAATCAGAACCTGCGCGGCAAATTGGACAATTCGGGAATGGCGTGATGACTGACGATATTGAACAACTCAAGCAGAATTACCGACGCATCGAGGCGCCGCCCGAGTTACGCGCACGCGTGCGCGCCGGGCTCGCGAAGCAACCGGCGCGGACCCACCGCTGGGTGCCAATTACCGCGACGGCGCTCGCCGCGGTCGCCGTGCTCTTTGTCGCACAGCTCGGCATGCAACAGTCGCCCGCGCCAGACAAGCTGCCGGACAAACCGTCATTGACCGCGCTGGCGCGCCTGATGCAGGACAAGCCGGCGTTGCGCAGTCCCAGTATGTCGCAGCTGAAGAGCGTGAAGGCACCGAAGATGCCGCGCAAGCCGAGTCTGCGGTCCATCGAACCACCGCAATCCAGAATCGAAGGAATTATCGGTCTCGAAGAGGAGAATCCCCATGTGTAAATCGAAAAACACCAGCATCGGCCTGATCGCCGCGCTGCTGCTCGCCGTCACACCCGCGTCACACGCACAGACTCCGGAGAATCTGGAAATGATGCAGGCTTTCCTGCAGATCATGACCGACTACTTCGGCATCATCGAGGCGACTCATGCGATCAATTCCGATCCGGAAAAAGCCGCGATCATGCAGATGCAGAAGATCCAGGAAGTCTACGAAGAACGCGGCGAGAAGGCGCGCGCGGTCGAGATTATTCGTGAAGTGCTGAATGAAACGCGCAATCCAACCATTCGCAATGCCGCGATCATGATGCTGGGCGACAACCTGAAGGAAACCGGCCGCTCCGATCAGGCACTCGAGATCCTGCGGCAGGGTCTGAGCGAGAATATCGCCAACGCCAAATAGCCAACCGTCTTTCAGCCCGGACAAGCAGCGTTTGCATCAGTCCAGCGTGACGTTCACTCGCTGTTCGGGCAGCACCTGCACCTCGTGGCTCTGTCGACCCGCGATTACGGTGTAACTGCCGGGCGGCAATACGATGGGCTCGCCGCCCGCTATGCCCCGCGCAATTGCGATCTGCTCGCTGTCAGTAACGACGAAGGAGGGTCTGACTGAATTCACCAGTGCCGCCGTCAGGTCCGCTTCGCCCGCGGCATCGAAGTACTCGCCGCCACCGAGGTTTGCCCAGCGTGCAAACGTGTCACGCAAGCCTTCGTCATCAATGGCATAACCCACGATACTCACACGCAAATCATGCCCCTGCGCCCGCAAACCGGCGATGGCGGCGGCCGGATCGCCATCGCAGGTTTCCTCGCCGTCGGTCACCAGCACGATGATGCGCTCCCCGGTCACGGTGCGCAGGTCCGCGGCGGTCAATTCCAGTGATTCCGCGATGGGTGTTCTGGCGAGGTTCATCGCATTGATGCCGGCTAGCCTGTCCGCAGCCGCAGCAGACAACGGCGCCAACGGGATTTCCAGGTCTGTACGGCACTTGTCGGCTTCCTGATGGCCGAACACCCGCATGGCGAACGGCGTTCCTTCCGGAATGGTTTCACGCAGCAAGCGGTCGAGCGTACGCTTGGCGATATCGATGCGGCGTTCACCATTCTGTCGCTGCAGCATGCTGCCGGAGGCATCGAGCACGACCTCGACGGCATCGTCGGGCCCCAGTTGTATCGCGCTGCTGGCAACGACGGCGAGCGAGCCGGGCAGTTCGACTGGCGGGGTGACCTCAATGGCACGTGTCGCCAGCACCCGCCTGCCATGGGTCACGTAGCGCAGCTCGAACGCGCCCGGCGTCTCCGGTGCGGCGAGGGCGACGTTGCGCGCGTCATCCGGCACGATATACGCGTACGCGAGATCTTCGTCGGTGCCGGGCACGACCAGCTGGATAGTGTCGCCGTAATTCCCGGGCCCGTCCCAGTTGACTGTGAAGCGGGAACTGCCGACCACAGTAGCCGGGGCCGAGATTTCGGCCGTCACATCCAGCACTGTGACTGTCGTTTCGCCAATGATCTGGTTCGCGGTCCAGTAGGCGATTCGATAGGTCCCCGGTACTTCGGGTGCGCGTAGCTGCAGCACGCCGTCCGGATGATTACCTACGTAGGCATAGCTCGACGCGCGCTTGCCGTCAGGTACCAGCAAATCGACCCGGTCACCCGAGTTGTTCGGGCCTTCCCAGGCAACGTCGAAATGCGCACCGGCCGGAACTTCACCTTCGACGCCAAGAGTTGCTGTGACCCCGCCGACTACGACGGGCGTCGAACCGATATCTTTCTTGCCGGTGAAGTAAGCCACTGTGTAGGAGCCGGGTTCGACCGGCGCACGTAGCTTGACGACGCCGTCGCGCGCGTTGCCGGCATACTGGTAGCTGCCGCGCACTGCATTGCCGGCGGTATCGACAAACTGCAGGTAGTCGCCCTCGTTGTCCGGTCCGTCGAAGCTCACCTCGATCGTGGCATTGGCGTCCACTGTTCCGGGTGCAGTGACGGTTGCGCTGACCGGTTCCACGACGATCGGCATGGTGACCAGGGCCGTGCGGGACGCGCCGTCAAAGTAGCCAAGCTCGTATTCACCAGGCTCCAGCGGCGCCCGCAACGCAACCTTGCCGTCCCGTGCATTGCCGACGTATTGATAGGCGCCCCGGACTGGTTCGCCGGCGGCGTCTACGAATTGCAGATAATCACCGTTTGCTTCGGGCCCATCGAACGCGATCTCGACCTTGGCATTGATGCCGATGCGCGCCGGAGCCTGTAGTGTCGCCGTTTCGGCCACTGCGCCCGGAACGGCACACAGGAAGAACACCGGTAAGACGAGTGGCCAGCGCATAATCAACGCAGCTGGCGTGAAATCTTGGCGAGGACCTCCGCGCGGCGCCGGTTCGGATCGTTTTCAGGCTGGCGTCGCAGCGCCGCGACTTCGTCGACGGTGTAGGGCCGATAATCAGCGGGGAGCTGCGCGGCGCTGAATTCGGTCAGCATCCAGTTCATCAGCCGTGCCGTGTCGGCGTCGTTCAATGGCGATAACGCAACGCCTGGCACCTGGATCAGGAACGCCCGGCCATCCTCGGAATGCATGTAGTACCCGACGAAATCGGTCATCCGCGGCACTTTGCCGGCAAAGCCCTCCCCGCGGGCGAGATGACAACCCTGGCAGTTCAGCGCGTAGTCGACACGTGCGCGCGCGGCATCATCAGTCGCCCATATGGCAGTGCTGAACAGCATGCTCGCGACGGCCAGAAATTGCTTCACTAGTCGAAGGCCTTGCCAATCACCCGTGCGACCGAGCAGTTGTAGGTCTGGTGCTGGGTACCGAGGCACCAGTTGTACTCGTTGTTGAGCTGCGGCCGGTAGATCGGCCGATCCCCCTCATTCCGCGTACACATGCAATGTCCGCAGGCCGACTTGCCGCAGCAATCGTTGTACGAAATGATGTAATTCGTGTTATCGACCGGGTTCAGACAGGTGCCGATCCAGGTGATTGGCGACATTTCGGTGCCCGGTGGACAGCTGCTCGCCGAGCCACCGCAGCAGGAGCACAGGAACCCATCGGTCGCGCAATAGCGCCAGTAATCACAGCTATGCGGGTCACCAGATTCCGGCACCGATCCCTCGTCTTGTGCCCGCGCTACCGGCAACAATGGCAGCGTGGCCGCGCTGCCCGCCACCACGGTCCCGACGCGGGCGAGAAAACTCCGGCGTGAGCTGCGCTGGGCAAGATCGCGGGTTCTGCCCTCAATCAATCGGTCCAACCACTTCATCTATTCGGCTCCGTATACCAGCAGCGGCGTTTCCGCACCGAAATTCGCCACGGTCTTTCTCAGTTCACCAGTGCGTGCGTCATAAACGTCCAGCGCCATTTCAACATTCAGAACCACAAGCAGTGGCGCTTCCCGGTCGCGCGTCAGCGACACACCCAGGCCCGGCATCGCCAGCTCATAACGGTCGACGCGCTGCTGTTGATCGGGATCGAAGACCCAGACCTCCATCCCGGGGTCACGATGCGAGCCTTCGCGGCCTTCAGGATGCGCCAGCATATACACGCGACCATCAGCGTCGGCCGCCGCGGGAGCCAGGCCGCCCGGTCGCCAGCCAGTAGTCTCCTCGTCGATCATCGACCACGCCTCACCGATCACCGGCTGGTCACCGGTGAAGTCCACCGGCTGCAGCTGACCCATGAACGTCGGGAACCAGGCCTTGCCGGCGTGCCAGGCCGCTTTCTCGATCAGCGGATCGACACCGGCATCGAAGAACTGGGCGCTGCGGCTGGTCGAGGCAGGCTGGCCGTCCGCATCCAGCTGCACGGTGTAGAGCGTGCCATCGGCACAGACTGAACTGAAGCCGCGCTCGCCGGTCGGGAACACCGCTGCGCAACCAGGCGTCGGCACTTCGCCACGCAATTCACGCGCCACCGGGTCGACCACGCTGACCGACATCGCCGGCGTGAAGTTATAGAGCAATACCAGGCTCTCGTCGCGCGTCAGCTGCATCGTGAATCGCTGCGGCAGCAGGATGGCCCGAGGAACCTCGAGCACGACCTCGCCAATCGGCGACAGGGTCTGTTTGTCGTAGATCTCCAGCACATCGATCCGCTCGCCGCGAGTGCCGCGCGAGTAGTAAATCGACGCGAAATAGATTTCGGGCCGGGTCGTCGCCTGCGCCATAAAAGCCGCGAACGAATTGTTCATCATGCCCTTGTAGGCGCGCGCCGGATTTTCTTCGTCCAGGTCCAGCACAATAGTCCTGCCGTCCATCACGCGGGAAAAGGACACATCGTGTGCCAGCACCCAGTGCGCCGGCCATTTCTCCGGCAGGGTTTCGATCTTGCCCATCGGTTCAGGCTGCAGCTGCGCCATCGCCGTGCCCATGACGAGCAGGAGCAGGGCCAACAAGAACGGGAGTAACTTTTTCATCACACTCTCAGGCTGCTGCGTTGATAATCTTGATCTGCGTGTAGGCCTCGAGACCTTCCTCACCGAATTCCACACCGAGACCAGAACACTTGATGCCGCCGAACGGCACATGCGGCGCAATATCAGCATGCTTGTTGATGAATACCGTGCCGGCTTCGAGTCGGTTTGCAATGGCCGCGGTCTGCGCGGGGTCCGCGCCCCAGACCGACGCATCCAGCCCGAATTCCGTGCCATTGGCCGCGCGGATCGCGTCTTCAACGTCGGTGTAACGAATAATCGGCAGCACCGGGCCGAACTGCTCCTCGTCCACCAGGCGCGTGCCGTCCTTGATATCGGCGACGAATGTGACCGGATAGAAATAGCCCGGCCCTTCAGCCGCTTCGCCTCCGCACAGAATCCGCGCTCCCTGCTTTTTCGCGTCCTCGACGAGCTCGATGACCTTTTCGTACTGGCGCCCGTTCTGCAGCGGTCCGAGCAGATTGCCTTCGGTCAGTCCATCGCCCATTGGAATATTTTCGTTGAACACAACCAGCGCATCGCAGACGCGATCGTAGATGTCATCGTGCACGTATAGTCGCTTGATCGCGCCGCAGGTCTGACCGGAGTTGATCAGCGAACCCCAGTACAGGCCCTCGACAATCTGTTCAGGATTCACATCCGGCAGGACAATGGCCGGATCGTTCCCGCCCAGCTCCAGCGTGAGCGTCTTCAGCGTATCCGCGGCGCTGGCCATCACCTTCTTGCCGGTTGCGATCGAGCCGGTAAACACCACCTTCGCGATGTCGGGATGCTGGCTCAGCTCGGCGCCCAGCTCGTCGCCGCCTGACACGCAGTTCAGCACGCCTGGCGGCAGCACTGCACTGATCAGCTCGATCATGCGCAAGGTACCTAGCGGGGTAAACGGCGACGGCTTGATGACCACGGTGTTACCGGTGCGAATCGCCGGCACGATGTGCCAGATGGCAATCATCAGCGGCCAGTTCCACGGTGTGATGGAACCGACCACGCCGATCGGTTCGCGATGCATCTCGACGCGCCGGTCGGGACTGTCTTCCAGCACTTTCACCGGCAGACTTTGTTGCCCGGTAAACCCGGCCCAGCCGATACAGCCCTGCAGCTCGAACTCGGCACCCATGCCGCCGAGCGGCTTACCCTGCTCGCGACTGAGCAGCTCAGCCAGCTCGCCAGCATGCTCGGTCAGCACGCCGGCGATTGCGCCGCAGGCTGCGGCGCGGGTGGCGTCATCCGCATGCCGCCATGCCTGAAAGGCGTCCTTTGCGGCGCCGATCGCCTGGGCCAGTTGCGCGCTGCTCGCCTGCGGCGCCAGGCCAACGACATCGCCGGTGGACGGGTTACGGACTTCGGCGTAGCGGTCGGCTTCGACCGACTGACCGCCAATAGTCAAACGATATTTCTCTGCCATCGCTCTTCTCGTGTCAGACGGGCTTAGTCACCCGCATAGAATGCCTGTAAGACTACCGGACTCTCGGGCAGCGTGGAGCCACCATCCACCACGATGGTCTGGCCCGTGATGTAGCCGGCCTCATCCGACGCGAGGAATAGCATAGTATGCGCGATATCCTCGGGATCACCGAGCTTGCCGAGCGGGATGGACTGCGCCATTTCGGCAATCTCGGCCTCGTCGCCCAGCGCCTCCATGGCCGGTGTGCGGATATAGCCGGGTTCGACACCGTTCACGGTGATGTTCTCGCGCGCATATTCCAGCGCCGCGGTGCGAATGAAGCCATTCATACCCGCCTTTGTCGCCGCGTAATGCGCCGTGCCGGGCATCGCCACCGTCGGCCCAGTCACCGACGACGTGAACAACAGCCGCCCGCCGCCCTGCCGGCGGAAGTGCGGCAGCGACGCCTGGGTCAGCCAGAACGCTGCTTTCAGGTTCACGGCCAGCGTCGTATCGAGATCGGCATCGCTCAGCTCATCAATCGTGCGCACCGGGTACACCGCGGCGTTGTGCACCATGATGTCCAACCGGCCATAGCGTTCCACTGTCTGGGCAACCATCGCGTCGACCTGGTCGTGATGGCCGACGTCCGTCTGGATCAGGCAAGCGCGGCCACCAGCGGCCTCGATATCGTCCACAGTTGCCTGGCCGGTTTCTGCGCCGCGCGTCGCCACGACCACCGCCGCGCCGGCTTTGGCGAACACTTTGGCAATGCCTTCGCCAATACCCTGCCCGGCCCCGGTCACGATCGCGACCCTGTCCTGCAAGTTGCCGATCATTGTTTTTCTCCGCGTGTCAGGCGATCAGTTGCCGCGTGTCGCGATATTGCCTGGCCTGGCGCAACACCGGCGGCAGGATCAGCAGACAACTCAATGCGAACAGTCCGGCACCGAACCAGTTTACATTCACGTAGTCGCCCTCGCTGATGACCATCGCCGCCATACCCGGGCCCACGGCCAGGCCGATCATTTGCATGGCCACAGCATAAACGACCACGCGACCGCGCCGGTCGAAACTCGCCATCGCGGCCAGCAGGTACGGATGCACCATGTTCCAGGCGAAGTTGTAAATCACCACGGCCGCGGTGAATATGGCGAACGAGAACTCGCCGATCAGGAAGAACAGCATCGCGGCGCCACCGAGGATGCCAACGGTCAGCGGCATCGCGCGACCATACCGGTTAGCCATGGTTGCCGCCAGCAAAGCGCCGGCGATTCCCGCGAATTGCGACACTGTCAGACCATTCGCGACCTGTTGTTCGGTCAGGCCACCGGAGATACCGATCAGGAACAGGTAGGCCCAGACCACGCCCTGTGCCAGGAAATAGGCCAGCATCGCGAACAGCGCCAGGCCCTTGAATGATGCCGACAGGTCCACCGCATCGGCTTCGATCTGCGCGTGCTCCTCGCCGTTGACCGGCAGGTAACGCACGAACGGCAATCCGATAAGAGGGAACAGCGCGAAAAACCACAGCACCCCGCTCATGCCGGTCAGACCATAGGCCGTCGGCATCAACAGCAGACCGAACGCGCCGTAGGTCAGCACCCACATGATCAGGAACCCGAAGTTACGATCCGGATTGTTGGTCAGCCCGATAGCCGCGAAACTCAGCGACACCAAACCACCGGCACCGAGTCCGGCAATGAAACGCAGAATCGTGAACGCCTGCAATTCGGTGACCAGCGTGCTCAGCGCATTGGCCGCAAACATCACTAGCAACGACAACGCGAACACGACGCGCCAGTTCACGCGATGCGCGAAGAACGTCATTACGATCGTCGTGGCGGCGATACCGAACATTTCGGCCGACGCCACGAAGCCCGCGTCACTGTCACTGAAACCGAGGTATTCCACCAGGCCCTGCACGAACCCGGGCTGCACGATGAAGACTTCGGGGCCGATGACCCCCATCAGGATTGCCGCGGTGATGGATACGCGGGAATTGACGTCCACCGGCGTGGACGGGTCCCCGATGAGACGGTGAAGAATCAGGGACATCAGGTCGGAGAGAAATGACGGGCCCCGGCAAACATCACCGGGACCCGTCGTGTACAGCTAGCTAATCAGACGGCTAATCAGAGGCCGCCACCAAAATTGATGCGGGCACCCAAGCCCCACCAGCGCGGCAACCCGGCATTCGCCTGGTTGAAGCCGAACACGCCCGTGAAGTCGAAGGTGTAGGTCCGGTATTCCTCTTCGAAGGCGTTGTGCACGTAGGCATAGACTTCGAAGCGACCATCATCCTGCG
>JAAUXY010065041.1_pt1 | contig 13510 bp, 6 predicted proteins | sample 7278121 | NCBI WGS metagenome assembly JAAUXY01 (sample SAMN14350117, study PRJNA611818) | marine sediment metagenome | isolation source: surface marine sediment (1.8m) | place: French Polynesia: Moorea | collected 2018-08 | reverse complement strand
CTGTGTTCTGTTTGTGCAGCGCGAGGAGTTTTCTGTACGTATCGCCGATTGCGTGTTCGCGCCATCGAATAGGGTCTTTCTCGAAGAACGCCAGGCGGCTCTCGTTGCCCGCTTCCTGTCCGTTGTAGACGAGCGGCATCCCTTCGCCGACCACGGACAAGGTGATCGCCGCTTCCAGCGCGTCGCCAAACACCTCGAACTGCGTACCTTCCCAGGAGTTCTTGTCGTGGTTACTCACGAATACCATGCGCATGCCACCCTCCGGGAAGCGGCTGAAGTCACGTGCGTAGTATCGGATCAGCGCATCGAGCGTTTTCTTGCCGGCAACGATATCGGCGACAGCTTCGTACCAGCTGAACGCGTAGGTCATGTCGAACGCTTCGGCGTGCAGGTCCCGGCCCTCCCATTCGGCCAGCATGAACACGGGTTTGATCGCGTCGAGCTCGCGCCGCACGTTGTTCCAGAAGTCGATCGGCACATCGCCGGCCACGTCGCAGCGATAGCCGTCGATATCGACCTCGGCGACCCAGTACTTGAGGGCTTCGGTCATGTAGCGGCGCAGTTCGGGCTTCGAGTAGTCGAGATTGATGATATCGGTCCAGTCCCACCACGGCGTCGGCCTGAAATTCCCCTGCCAGTCGCGTTCATACCACTCGGGGTGCTCCTCCTGCAGCGGATTATCCCAGGCCGTGTGATTCGCCACCCAGTCGATGATTACGTAGAGCCCGAGCTCGTGCGCCCGATCAACGAAGTGCTTGAGGTCGTCGAGCGTGCCGAACTCGGGATTGACGCTGTAGTAGTCCTTCACTGCATAGGGACTGCCAAGCGTGCCTTTGCGATTCACCTCGCCGATTTCGTGTATCGGCATCAGCCAAACGATCGTAATGCCGAGATCTTTCAGGCGCGGCAGCTGCTCGGCGGCCGCACGGAACGTACCTTCAGGCGTGAACTGCCGGGTATTGAGCTCGTAAATCGCGGCGTTCCTGGCCCACTCGGGTGACTGTATCCTGACGTAAGGTTGCGGTTCGTAAGGATCCTCGCAAGCCGCCAGCGTGAATAACGCGAGGGCGACAAGATAGCGTTTTATCGTTTTCATGGTCATTTCTTGCATCTACCCGGGATTCGGATGCAGGCTGGCGAGGTTGTCGCGGTGCGGGCTGAAATTCAGGGCACAGCGAGACAGGAACCTCTGCACGTTCTCCTGAAGATAGCGATCGCCCGTACCCGGCTGGTCCTTCGCAAGCGCAGGGAACGCCCCGTACCCGGCCAGCAAGCAGTGCCAGGACAATGAAGTGAAATGAGATTCCAGGTTCTGCCGCTGTACCTCTTCCGTCAGGTCTTTTCGGCGATACCAGGCGTCGAGAATGTGCCGCAACGAATCCGACAGCTGCATGTTCTCGCGATTGGCCTTCCAGTATTCGGAATCGTCGCGGGTATTCAGCTTGTAGTGCGCAACGATATAGTCGCGCACACGCTCGAAGCGTTCGTGGATCTTGGCGTTGTACTCGTCGCAGAGTTTATTCGTGAATTCGCCCTGCTCATACGAGCTGATGAAGACTTCGATTGCGATCTGAACAAGCAGCAGCGCTGTCGCTTCCAGCGGCTCGATGAAACCCTGCGAAAGCCCCAACGCCAGGCAGTTCTTTTCCCAGTGCCTCTCTAGCTGGCCCACGTTCATCCTGAGATGGCGGGCGGACTCGTCGCTATCCAGCGTGCCGAGGAAGGTCCTGAGCTCCGTCTCCGCATCGTCCGCCGAGATGAAGTCCGAGCTGTAGACGTAGCCGTTGCCATAACGGGTTGTGAGAGGAATCTTCCAGCACCAGCCGTTCGACATGGCGTAGGAAACGGTCTCCGGGCGCGGCGAGTCGCTGCCCGGCGTCGGCATTACGACCGCCGAGTCATTGAACAGGTTGGACTTGAAGCTCTCGAATTTGACGCCGAGCGTCTTCTGCATCAGGACCGAAGCGAACCCGGTGCAATCCACGAAGAAGTCCGCTTCGATACGCTCGCCGCTGTCCGACAGGAGCGCGGCGAGGCTGCCGTCCTCGTGCTGCTCAACATCGTCGATCTTTGTTTGCAGGTGCGTGACGCCCCGGGACACACCCAGCTCGCCCAGGTACTCGCCGAGCAGGCCGGCATTGAAGTGATAGCCGTAGCCGACGATGAACGGGAAGCTATCGGGGGTATGCGGGCCTTTGCCCTCGTTCGCGAGAAGTCCGTTGATGAAGAAATCGTCGGGGTGCGTATGCACGTCCAGCCCGAGTCGGCGCGTGCGACAGTTCGTCACGAACGCGCGCTCCGTGAAGTGATCGACCTGGGACAGGAACGGGTGGCTGTAGTCGTCGATACCGGACGCCGGACTCCACCCGGCGAAGCGGATGCTGAGCTTGTACGTCGCGTCGCAGCGAGGCATCCATTCGGCGTCATCGACATCGATGAGCTTGAAAAAACGCTCGAGGAACGGCGTAGAGCCCTCGCCGACGCCGATGATACCGATGTCGGGCGACTCGACGAGGGTCACGGACACCTGCTCCGCGGTCCACTTCCGTACGAAGAGGTTTGCGGCCATCCAGCCTGCGGTGCCGCCGCCCAGGATTACGATTTTCTTCGGCATCGCCCTCAACTGGCCTTGCAGAACATCTCCAGGAAGTCGTCATGGGCCGGTATGCGCTCCATGGGCTGCTTCTTCGTGGCGATCGTATTCTGAAGCTTGTCCTTTAGCTGTGCATCGGTCAGTGAATCCGCAAGCGGATGATAGTCCTGCGGCATGATGCCCTGTCCCAGCATCACCTGCAGCCAGGACGCCTCGAGGAAGATGTCCAGGTTGTCGTTCGTCAGTACGCCAGTCGCTTCGAACAGCTCCATCTTTTGCTTCAGGCGTTCGGGCACGTCCATCTCGCGGACGTCGCGCCAGAACTCGCTGTCGTCTCGCTCGTTGAGGTGGTAGTGCAGGATGATGAAATCGCGAATGTACTCGTACTCGAACTGCGACTGCCGGTTGTACTCGTCGACGAGCTCGGCGGTGATGCCGGCGTGCGGGAACAGCTTGATCAGACGCGTGGCCGCCGTCTGGATCAGGTGAATGCTCGTCGACTCCAGCGGCTCGAGGAAACCGCTCGACAAGCCGATCGCCACGACGTTCTTGTTCCACTGTTTGCTGGTGCGGCCGGTCCGGAACGGGATGATCCTCGGTTCGTCGATCGCTTCCGAGTCGAGGTTGTTCAGCAGAATATTGGCGGCTTCGTCATCGCTGTAGTGCCTGCTGCTGTAGACAAGGCCGTTGCCGTTACGGTGCTGCAGCGGTATACGCCACTGCCAGCCCGCCGAATGTGCAATCGAGCGGGTGTAGGGCAACGTCGCCTCGAAGCGCTCTGACGGCACCGCCATCGCGCGGTCACATGGAAGCCAGTGGCCCCAGTCCTCGTAATCGGTACCGAGTGCCTGGCTGATGAGCAAACCGCGAGTTCCCGAGCAATCGACAAAGAAGTCGCCCTTGACTTCCTTGCCGCTCTTGAGCACCAGCGTCGTCACGTGGCCGCTCTCGGGATCGAGTCTCACGTCCTCGATGAGGCCCTCCGTGCGCCGTACCCCGTGCTTCTCGCTGTAGCGTCTCAGGTACTGCCCGTAAAGGGCCGCGTCGAAGTGGTACGCGTACTGCATTTCCCAGACCGGGTCATTGACCTGCAGCTTGGCAAACTTGCCTTCCGAGGCGCACAGGTAATTCAGGTCGTAGTCCCAGATGGACGTCGTGTCGCCGGCCTGCCGGGCCCGTACCCAGAAATGATGGAAGTGACAGAACGCCTGGCTCCTCCCGGGTGCGCCGAAGGTGTGGAAATAGCCCTCGCCCGGCACGCGCCAGTTCTCGAACTTGATGGCGAGCTTGATCGACGCTTTCGTCTCGCGCAGGAACTCGGCTTCGTCCAGTCCGAGCGCGTTATTGACGTTCTGGATCGGGGGGATCGTCGCCTCACCGACGCCGACGATGCCGATGGCGTCGGATTCGATGAGTTCGATCTCGAGCTGGTTGCCCATCAACCGACTCAGCAGCGCCGCTGACATCCAGCCGGCCGTGCCGCCACCGACGATGACCACTTTGCGGATTTTGTCGTTCATCTGCATTGTCCCTCGAAAGGCAGGTAGCTCCGGACACGAAGATTCTACCGAAAAAAAAACCCTGCCAGTGGCACTGGCAGGGTTTGTAGGGTTGGCCTCGGGCGATTACTGGAACTTGTAGTTGATGTTCAGTATGTAGTTCGCGCCAAAGCTCTGGTAGAGCAGGATCTCACGCGGATCGACGTTCGACTGGACCGTGTCCTCGCCCGTCAGGTTCTGGCCCTGCAGCGAGATGAACAGGCCGTCGAGGCGGTCGAAGCCGCCCAGTCCGAAGTCGTAGCCGATCTGGGCGTCTAGCAATTCGGCGCCCTGGTCAACCGTCGGCGTAAGCGCGAGGCTCAAGCCCCGGAACTCGGTAGCGAACTGGTCGCGCTTGGTCCACGACAGCCGCGCCTGGAACCCACCGTACTCATAGTAAAGCGTCGACTGGTAGGTCTCCTCGGACAGGCCGGGAACGGCGGTGCCGTCATCGAGGCTGCCGTCGTAGAACGCAGCCGATGAGATCAGGCCGAGCCCGTCGAGCGCCGGCGTGAACTGCCCGAAGTTCAGGTTACCCTGCAGCTCGATGCCGCGCACGTAGCCTTTGAGTCCGTCCTCTTTGGCAGACACGAGCCCCAGGAACGTGCCCGGCGTCGCAATGTCGGTCGGATCGTTCGGGTTCGGCGCCTGGTGGAAGCCCGGAATGTAAAAGTCGGTGAAGTCGACGATGAACTGCGCATCGCGATGCCAGTTGGTGAGGTCCTTGTAGAACCAGGCTGCCGCCACGAAGCCGTCATCCGAGAAATACCACTCGTAGCTCAGGTCGAGCTGGTTGGACTCGAGCGGCTTCAGCTTCGCGTTACCCGCATTGCCGCTCCACGGACCCGACGCGGGCGACGTCGAGATGACGTTGCCGTAGTTGAAGTTGAAGCTGACCTGGTTGTTCGGCTTCATCTGGTCCATGCGCGGTCGGCTGAGGGTCTTGGAAGCGGCAACACGTACCAGGTGATTCTCGTTCAGCTCGAACGTCAGGTTCATGCTCGGCAGCACATCCGAGTAGTCGTCGCCGTCCAGGATCGGCGTCCCCTCGATGAAGAGGTTCGGTCCGTTCGTCGCACCGAAGCCGCTGCCCTCCTGGTCGGCGTTGACAAACTGCAGGCCGATGTTGCCCCTGATCGGGACGTCGCCGAGCTCGGTGTCGATATCGAACATCGCGAACAGCGTGGTCAGCTCCTCTTTGATCTCGTACGTATCGCCGAGGCGGTCCGCCTGCAGCTCCGACGCGTCCCATGCGGTGTAGAAGCCGCTCTGGTACAGGCCGAGGCTGTCATAGGCGACGATGCCGTCGATGCCCAGGAAGTCCAGCGGGACGATGCCCATGCGGAATTCCTCGGGAATCGGCGCCTGGTCCGGGAACGACGGGGCGGTCAGGTAAAAGCCGTTGTTGAGCTTGGACTTCGAGCGATCGGAGTAATAGACGCCGAATTCCACGTTCGTGAACAGGCCCCAGTCGACCGGACGGGAAGCGCTGAGCCTGATCGTCGTCAGCTCCTCGTCGAAGATCGGCTCATTGACGAAGCCGTCCTGGGCGTTGTTGTGATTGACCACGGAACCGTCGGACGCGGTGCAAGCCGCCGTTGTCGGGCAGATCGTGTCCGCCAGCGGCCCCATGCCGCCGCCCCAGGGCTGCGGACCGGCCAGTTGCATGATGTTCCAGTCGGTCAGGTCGGGGCTTGACGTCGTCGGGTGGTCGCTGTAAGTCGCGCCGGTGGCCCCGCTGGCCCAGCTGCGGAACGTTTGCGGACCCTGGGACGTCAGGCCGGAGCGGCCGACACCCGAGTAGCTCTCGATGTTCGTGATGCTCTTGTCCGCCGTGCTGTGGGCCGCGTCGAACTTCAGGGCCCAGTCCTGGGTGACGTCCCACTCGACGTTCAGGCCGAACGTCTGCAGCTCGGCTTCCTGCGTCTCGAGGTCGTTGCGCACGACGGAATGGAAACCGTCCATGAAACCCGACGAGACGAAGTCACCGTCGAGCGAGGTTACGCCGATCGACGGCGGTCCCCAGTAGTGCGCCTCCTCGACGCCGCGGAAGGCCTTGTCCTCGGTGAAATCGATGTACAGGCCATCGAGGGTGACGGTTACGTCTTCGGTCGCCTCCCATTGCAGCACAGCGGCGGCGGTGTGACGCTCGAGCGTCGCCGAACGCACGAACGAATCGTGGCCTTCCAGCCCGCGCTCGTTGCCCGACAGGGAGCAACCCGGGTCGGTCATGGAGAAATCACAGACGTTGCCGCTGGGGTCGGTAACCGGGAAGCCCGGCGCGCTGACCGTGTTGTAATTCCAGCCGCGGAACTGCTCTTCCTGGCTCGGAGACTCGGTCGTTGCGAGCGTCACCGCGAGCCCGAGCGTGTCATCCGCGAAGACATCGGAGAAACTCAGGGCGAGACGATACCCGGTGTCGTCGAAGTCCGGATTCGCTGACGAGTTCTGGTTCATCTCGTAGTTGCCGTTGAAGACGAGGTACGGCGCCTCGTCGAGCGGCCGCGTCGTACGCAGGTCCACGATGCCGCCGATGCCCTGGTGAATCAGCCCTGCGTCGGGCGTCTTGTATACGACGACGCCGCTGATCATCTCGGAGGGATACAGGTCGTACTCGACGCCACGGTTGTCGCCGATACCCAGCAGCTCGCGGCCGTTCATGGTGACCGCAGTGTAGTCCTCGCGGAAACCGCGGACCGAGATACCGGTCGTGCGGCCGTTGCGACGCTCGCCGGCGAGGCCTGGCAGGCGCGACAGCGACTCGGCGATACTGGAATCGGGGAGCTTGCCAATGTCTTCCGCCGAGAGCGCTTCGACGATCTTCGTCGAATCGCGTTTCGTGGCAATCTGGTCGACGAGACTGCGGCGGAACTTGCCGTACGTTACAACCTCTTCGACGACGTCGGGTTCCCCGGCATCGTCCTGGGCGATCGCGACGCTGGGCATGGCCATGGCGCCAGGCAGTGCGGCCGCGACGGCGAGTGAGATCGCCGAGCGGCGAATGTCCGTGGTGATAGTAGTTTTATCAGAAACCGTTTGCGCGGTCCTGCGCTTACGTTTGACCATCTAGGTATCCCCCCGCTAGGTCTTGTAGGTATAAGTCTTTCGACATCTTAAAAAGCAAGGCGCCCGAGAGCAATCCGATGTATACGTATTCATTGCCTGAATACGTTTTCATGTATTGCCCCGGCACGGATTGGTGATAAGTTTTCGACGATGGCTCAAGCACATAAGAACGATAAGCTGCTGCCAGGCCGACAAGCCGGCGTTTACCTGCACATCGCATCGCTCCCGGGGCCCTACGGTATCGGCGAGATCGGCGCGCACGCGCGCGCGTTCGTCGATGCGATGGTCGACATGCGCCTGGGCGTCTGGCAGTTCCTGCCGTTGGGGCCGACGGGCTACGGCGATTCGCCTTACCAGCCGTTCTCGACGTTCGCCGGCAACGAAAACCTCGTCGACATCGGCATTCTCGTCGAGCTCGGTCTGCTGCACCCGAACGACGTCGAGGAACTGCGGGCGTTGCCGGAGGACACTGTCGACTACGGGACGCTGATTCCCATCAAGAAACGCCTGCTGAACCAGGCTGCGGGTCGGTTTGCCAGCGTCGCTTCCGACGATTTACGCACGGCGTGCCACGCTTTTTGCTCAACTCACGACGGTAATTGGCTACACGATTACGCGCTCTTCCGCATCCTCAAGGACCGCCACGGGCAACGACCCTGGCCGGAATGGGAACCGCAATACGCGAGGCGAGACCCCGACGCGATCGCGGAGATCGAGGCCGGGGCCGGCGACCAGATCGCCGCCATCAAGGTCATCCAGTTCCTGTTTTTCCACCAGTGGCAGGCACTCAGGCGTTATGCCAACGAGCGTGGCGTACGCCTCCTGGGCGACATGCCCATTTATATCGCGCTGGACAGTGCCGACGCCTGGGCGCATCCCGAGATCCTGCGGGTCGACGACGAGGGCCGGCCGTCGTTTGTCGCGGGCGTGCCGCCCGACTATTTCAGTGAGGATGGCCAGCTCTGGGGTAATCCGCTGTACGACTGGGAACGACACGCCGCTGACGGCTACGCGTGGTGGATCGACCGGGTCCGCGCAACGATAGGGCTCGTCGACATCGTCCGCATCGACCATTTCCGCGGCTTCGAGGCCTACTGGGCCGTTCCTGCCGACGCCGAAACAGCGCGCACGGGCGCCTGGGAACCCGGACCGAACGGTGCCATCTTCGACGCCATGCGGGACGCGCTCGGCAGCCTGCCGATCGTGGCCGAAGACCTCGGCGTCATCACGCCACCGGTCGAGGCATTGCGGGACGCCTACGACATGCCGGGCATGGTCGTACTGCAGTTCGAAGTGGCCGACCCCGATTTCGTCTTCGATGACATCCGCAAGAACAGCGTCTGCTACACCGGCACGCACGACAACGATACGACCCTGGGCTGGTTCATCGGCAGCCCGGGTGACATTCGCAGCGAGAAGGAAATCCTCGATACGCGTCAACGCGCGCTCGAGATGACCGGCGGCACGCCGGAGACCATCAGCCTGGACCTGGTCCGCCTCGCCTTCGCCTCGAATTCGAAGCTCGCCGTGGCGCCCGTGCAGGACTACCTGGGCCTCGGCTCCGAGGCCCGCATCAATATCCCGGGAACGTCCGCAAATAATTGGCGCTGGCGGCTCCGTGTCTCACAATTGACGCAAGAAGTTTGCGACAATGTGTCGGATTTGGTGCGCCAGTCCGGGCGGGCCCTGACCTGAGAGGAGTCGGGCCTGCGCCGGAGGCGCGTGTCTCCGACTAAGAAAACCGGGTGGCTAACTCGATGAACGATCCGAAATCCCTCGAAGACGCTCGCTTTGTCAGCCGACTAACACGAGACACGCTGGCCCTGATCCTCGCGGGCGGCCAGGGATCGCGGCTACACGAGCTGACCACGTGGCGGGCCAAGCCAGCGCTCTTTTTCGGCGGCAAGTTCCGCATCATCGACTTTGCGCTGTCGAACTGCATCAACTCGGGCATTCGCCGCATCGGCGTGCTGACGCAGTACAAGGCGCACTCCCTGATCCGGCACCTGCTGCACGGCTGGTCGTGGTTCCAGGCAGGCGCCGGCGAACGGGAGTTCGTCGAGATACTGCCGGCGTCGCAGCGCGTCGGCGGTGAGTGGTACCGGGGCACGGCGGACGCGGTGTACCAGAATCTCGACATCATTCGCACACACAGCCCGGAGTTCGTACTGATCCTGGGCGGCGACCACATCTACAAGATGGACTACGGCCGTTTTCTCGCCTACCACGCCGAGCGCCGTGCTGACATGACGGTCTGCTGCATCGAGGTCCCTATCGAGGAAGCGGCGGGGCAGTTCGGTGTGATGACGATCGACGAGGATGGCCGCATCCTGGCGTTCGACGAGAAACCCGAGAAACCGAACGCGATTCCGGGCAAGCCGGGTGTCTGCATGGCGTCGATGGGTAACTACATCTTCAATACGGAGTTTCTCTACGAGCAGGTCATCAAGGATGCCGATACGCCGGGCACACAGCACGACTTCGGCCGCAACGTCATACCTTCGATCATCGATGACTACCAGGCGTACGCCTACCCGTTCCGGGATCCCGACACCGACGAACAGCCGTACTGGCGCGACGTCGGAACCCTCGACGCATTCTGGGAGGCGAACATGGAGCTCGTCTCCGTGACCCCTCAGCTCAACCTGTACGACCAGGTCTGGCCGATCTGGACACACCAGCTGCAGGCACCGCCGGCCAAGTTCGTGTTCGACGACCCGGGGCGGCGCGGCGAGGCCATCCAGTCCATGGTCGCCGGTGGCTGTGTGATTTCCGGCGCACGCGTACGACATTCGCTGCTGTTCTCGAACTGCCACGCGCATTCGCATTCGGAAATCACCGATTCGGTCATTCTGCCCGACGTGACGATCGATGAGGGTGCGCGCATCCACAAGGCCATTATCGATCGTGGCTGCAAAATCGAGCGAGACACGATCATCGGCATCGATCACGACGACGATCGCGCGCGCGGCTTCCGCGTAACCGACAAAGGCGTAACGCTCGTGACCTCGGATATGCTGGGACAGCAGCTGCATTTCACGCGTTAACAGGCAGGCTCTTATCAGTAACCGACACGTCATATTCGCTGCCTCGGAGAACGGCGCACTGCCGGGTGGCAAAGTCGGCGGCGTCGCAGACGTCATCCACGACCTGCCCATTGCCTTGACCGATAAAGGCTGGCAAGCAACGATCGTCACGCCCGCGTACGGCATGTTCCACAAACTGGAGGGCTCCGAGCGCCTGGGCACGATCAGCGTATCGTTTCGCGGCCTGGACCACGCGGTCGAGGTGTACGAGGTGCCGGGCAACAATGCGCCCGTCAAGAATATCGTGCTCGAGCACCCGTTGTTCTCGCCGCACGGTCCCGGGCATATCTACTGTGCGGATCCGCCCAACGAACCGTTCGCCACCGACGCCAACAAGTTCGCGTTCTTCGGTGCCGCGCTCGCGGCCTGGGTCTGGGCGTTGCAGGAACCACCGCGCGCCCTGCACCTGCACGACTGGCACACGGGCTTCTATTTCCTGTTGCGCGAATTCGATCCCGCGTACGCGGAACTCAAGGACATCCACACGGCGTTTACGATCCACAACCTGTTCTACCAGGGCGTACGGCCGCTCGCCGGACCGGACTCATCGCTCGAGCGGTGGTTCCCGGGCCTGCGCGTCGACATCAGCTGGATCCGCGACCCGCGCTATCCCGACTGCTTCAATGCGATGGCCACGGCGATTCGCATGGCCGAGGTCGTCAGCACGGTGTCGCCGACATACGCGAAAGAAATCTGCCGGCCCAGCGATCATTTTCACGGCTTCTTCGGCGGCGAGGGCCTCGAAGGGGATCTCAATTACCTGGACGGCCAGGGCCGGCTCGTCGGTATCCTGAACGGCTGCGAGTACCCCGAGAAGACAGGTCGCAGGCCCGACTGGACGGACGTCGTGCAAATGATGCGCGCGCAGGTTGGCGAATGGCTACTGCAGGGATCGCACCACGAGACACACGAACTGGCAGCCGGGCGGCTGGCAGCCCTCGGTGACGAACGACCGCGCCATGTCATGGTGAGCATCGGCCGGCTCGTCGGGCAAAAAGTCAGCCTGTTCCTCAAAGCCATGCCGGACGGTCGCAGTGCGCTCGAGCATATGCTCGAAGATCTCGGCGAGGACGACATCCTGTTGCTGCTCGGCAGCGGCGAGCCGGGGCTGGAGCAGCACATGCTCGAGGTTGCGAGGCGCTCGCCCAACCTGATCTTCCTGCGCGGCTATTCCGAGCAGCTCGCGGACCCGTTGTACCGCAGCGGCGACCTGTTTCTCATGCCGTCGAGTTTCGAGCCCTGCGGCATCAGCCAGATGCTCGCGATGCGGGTGGGCGTCCCTTGCGTTGTGCACGGTGTCGGCGGCTTGCGCGACACCGTCGAGCACGGCGTCACCGGGTTCGTCTTCGACGGCGACAATCCGGTCGAGCAGTCGATGGACTTCGTGGCTGCCGTCGAGAACGCGCTCGCGTTCAGGGACAGCGATCCCGCCGCCTGGAACAAGATGTGCATTGCCGCCGTCGCGAAACGCTTCGACTGGGACCAGTCCGCACAGAAGACGATCGAAACCCTTTATGACGCCAAGAGCTAATCGCGAACCGATGAAAACCCATTTCCAGGCTATCGCCGAAGGCCGCCACAGTAACCCGTTCTCGGTACTCGGGCCGCACGGCTCGGGCAGCGAACGCGTCGTTCGCGCAATTCAGCCGCATGCTGCCAGGGTCGAGCTGCTCAACGGTGAAGGCGACGTCGTCGGCGAGCTGACCAAAGTTCACGACGGCGGCATCTTCGAAGGCGCCCTGCCGTCGCGGTTGCGACACTACCGCCTGCGCATTACCCCGTACACGGGCGCGGTCTATGAGATCGAGGATGCCTATCGTTTCCCGCAGATGCTCGGCGAGCTCGACCTGTACCTGCTCGGCGAAGGCTCGGACAAGCAGATATATCGCAAGCTCGGTGCACACTTGCGCACCTACCAGGGTGTCAGCGGCACCCGCTTCGCGGTTTGGGCGCCGAACGCCTCGCGCGTCAGCGTCATCGGCGACTTCAACGAATGGGACGGCCGGCGCAACGTGATGCGCCTGCATCCGGGCAACGGTATCTGGGAGATCTTCATTCCCCACGTCGGCCAGGGCGACAAGTACAAGTACGAACTGCTCGACAGGAACGGTCACCTTCTGCCATTCAAGTCCGACCCGTATGCGAGCTGTCACGAGCCGCCGCCGGGCAACGCGTCGGTCGTGTACGAGAGCAGCTACCCATGGACCGACAGCGAGTGGATGGCACGGCGCCGCGGCGACACGGGACTCGATCAACCGCAGGCGATATACGAGGTGCACCTGGGTTCGTGGCGACGCAAGGACGGCAACCAGTGGCTGGGCTACCGCGAACTTGCCGACGAACTCGTTGGCTACGTGCGCGACATGGGTTTCACGCACATAGAGCTGCTGCCGGTTACCGAGCATCCGTTCGACGGCTCCTGGGGCTACCAGCCGATCGGCATGTTTGCGCCGACGTGGCGTTTCGGACCGCCCGACGACTTCCGCTACCTCGTCGATCGCTGTCACGCAGAAGGCATTGGCGTAATCGTCGACTGGGTTCCGGCGCACTTTCCGCGTGACGAGCACGGACTCAGGCGCTTCGATGGCACTGCGCTGTACGAGCACGAGGATCCTCGCAAAGGCGAGCACGCCGACTGGGGCACGCTGATCTTCAACTATGGCCGCCGCGAGGTGCTCAACTACCTGATCGGCTGTGCGCTGTACTGGGTCGACGAGTTTCACATCGACGGATTGCGTGTAGACGCGGTCGCCTCGATGCTGTACCTCAATTATTCACGCGAGGAAGGCGAATGGGTGCCGAACGAATTCGGCGGCAACGAAAACCTCGAGGCCGTCGAGTTCCTGAAACGGCTGAATGCCGAGGTTCACGCGCACGGCGCGACCACCCATGCCGAGGAATCGACGGCGTGGCCGGCGGTATCGCGCCCCGTCGATGTCGGCGGCCTCGGTTTCACGTACAAGTGGAACATGGGTTGGATGCACGACACGCTCGAATACATGAGCGAAGACCCGGTGCACCGCAGGTACCATCACGACAAGCTGACGTTCGGCCTCGTGTACGCGTTCAACGAGAACTTCATCCTGCCGCTGTCGCACGACGAGGTCGTGCCCGGTAAACGCTCGATACTGGGCCGCATGCCCGGCGCCGAGTGGCAGCGGTTTGCCAACCTGCGCGCCTACTATGCCGCGATGTATGCGCATCCCGGCAAGAAGCTCCTCTTCATG
>JAAUXY010115020.1_pt1 | contig 13511 bp, 8 predicted proteins | sample 7278121 | NCBI WGS metagenome assembly JAAUXY01 (sample SAMN14350117, study PRJNA611818) | marine sediment metagenome | isolation source: surface marine sediment (1.8m) | place: French Polynesia: Moorea | collected 2018-08 | reverse complement strand
GTTACCGCAAGCTGGACTCCGGTCAGATCATCGTTCGGGTGCGCGTTTGCGACGGCGGGCAGCAGCGCCAGCCCCAAGACGCCCAGTCTGAACAGGTATCGGGATCGCGTCATGCCCATGCGGCTTCCTGACTGATCAGCGCGTGAATACGATCTCGCCATTGATAATCGTCATTACGACGTTGGTCTTGTGGAGATCTCGCACCGGGACCTCGTAAGGATCCTGGTCCACGACAATCACGTCCGCGAGCATGCCCACGTCGATACGACCGAGCTTGTTCGCGACACCCTCGTGTCGCGCCGCGTTGACCGTGTACATTTCCATTACCTCGTCGAGGTATATCGACTGACCCTTGCCGTAGGAGTCGCCGCTGTCGTCGCCCGGCGTCTGGCGGGTAATCAGCGTCTCGATGCCAATCCACGGGTTCACCGACGGCACCACGGCCCAGTCGGAACCGGGCACGACGAGCGCACCGGAATCGATCATGTCGCGAATGGGCCAGACCCTGTCCATGCGATCGTCGCCGACGGCGGCGATAATGCTGTCGTTGATCGGGCTCGGCGCCCAGAGATACGGCGAAACCTCGTACGTTGCCGCGATCCTGCGCGCGCGCGGAATGTCGGACTTTGCAACGAAGGTGCAGTGAGCGACATCGTGCAGCACGCCGCTGAAACCATTCGCCTCTCGCGCGGCTTCGATGGCATCGAGCGCTGCACGCACCGCCGCGTCTCCCGCCGCATGAAACTTGACGGTCAGCCCCTGCCGGTCGAACTCCGTCGTCAGGGCGTTGAGCGTATCCGGCGCGACGAGCAGAAGGCCTTTCTCGCTCGCCTCGTCCTGGCGCCCTTCGACTGTACCGGCGTAGGGCTCGAGCATTGCAGCCGTATGGCTGTCGGTCGGCACGCCATCGAGCATCACCTTTACGCAGTCCGTCGAAACGCGATCGCTCGCGTAGAAATTGCGCGACTCGATCATCGACAAAGCAAGTTCGTCGTCTTCGTACCAGCGGAGGCATAGTCGCACGCGCTGTTTGACGAGGTCCTTGTCGGCGAGCGCCGCGTAACCCTTGACGACGTCGGGATACGCCGACGCCTCGGTAAACGACGTGATGCCATAGGACAGCATCTTGTCCAGTGACCACTTGATCGCGCGCTGCATGTCTTCGGCAGTCGGCGGCGGTACGTGCTTGTTCACGAGCGCGCTTGCGTATTCGCGCATGACGCCGGCCGGATTGCCGTGCTCGTCGCGCTCGATAATGCCGCCTTCGGGGTCGGGAGTGTCTCGCGTGACTCCGGCGATCTCGAACGCTTTGCTGTTCGCCCAGGTGCTGTGGCCGCTCGTTGCCGTCAGCACGACGGGATTGTCCGGGGCGACGGTGTCCAGCATCTGCCGGGTCGGGACACCACCGAGCGCAGACGCATCCCACTGGCCGCCGGTTACCCACTTGCCCGGCTCCACCTCGTCCACGCAGCCTTTGACGCGCTCGAGCAACTGTTCGAGGCTGGAACCCTGCGGTATGACGCAGGCGGCCGCCCGGAGCCCTGCGTAGGCCGGATGCACGTGAACGTCGTGAAACCCGGGCAGGACCGTATTGCCGTCGAGCTCTATGATTGCGGTCGAATCGCTGATGTGCTCCGCTATCGACCTGGCGCTGCCGGTCGCGATAACAACGCCGTTGGCGTCCACCGCGATCGATTCGACGACTGCATCGCTTGTGTGAATCCTGCCGCCGGTAAGTACCAGGCTGGCTTCACCGGCGACCGCGATATCGCCGGCTGCCGCCGCCTGGCCCAGCAGGGCCAGGAGGACGACGCCGGCCGCAAGTTCAGCGCATCGCACCGCCTAGAACCGGAAAATGCCCTGCAGTCCGATTGTTCTCGGACGGAAGCTCTGCGCCCGCCACAGCGTACCGTTCGGCTGCACGGCACGGTTCAGCTCGGGCAGCTCATCGAACAGGTTGTTAACGACGAGCGCGATTTCGCTGCCTTCCCTGATCTGCGCGGCAAACCGGAAATTAACGAAATCGGTATCCGGGTTGGGCGTGAAGTTCGGATCGAAACTGCCGTTCGCCGAGTTCATTGCCGGCAGATCGTCCGGACCGCGCGTGTGATCGTAGTCGACGCGCACGTAGTAGTCGGTTTCGAACGGACCGGCGAAATTGTACTGCCCCGCAAAATTCAGTGTAAACGGCGGAGCACCTAGTTTGTCGCCATCGCTCAGGACCGGAAGCGCGCCACCGGCCTCGGCTTCGGGCGTTGCGAAAACCGTTTCAGTGAATTCCGCGTCCGCATAGCCGATAGCAAGCGCAAGGTACAGGTTGTCGGTTGCGGCCCAGGAGGCTTCGAGCTCGATACCGGTGATCTCTGCACTACCCACGTTATCGAAGTAGCGGAATCCGCAGGCTGGCAGCTGCAGGTTTTGCTGAATGTCCTTCCAGTCGATCATGAACAGCGAGAAGTTCGCCTGCAGGCTGCCGTCGAGGAAGGTGCTCTTGCTGCCGATCTCGTAATTCCAGAGATCATCCGAATCGAATCCCAGCGGACGGTCGGACAGACCGAGGATTCCCAGCGCCGTGCCCGGGACCGGAGCCCCGTCAGTCACGCCGCAGGGAAGCCCCACCGCGGCGTTCGCGCCGCCGATGCGGAAACCCTTCGAGGCGCTCGCGTAAAGCAGGTGATTCTGCTCCTCATCGGGCCGCCAGGATACCGCTACTTTGGGCGTCACAGGCGTCTCGCTCTGCTCCACGAAATCCGTCGTGAACGGCCCGAGCACCGGCCCGACGACCTCGTTAAAGATGTTGTATTCGACGTCCGAGACGCGCACACCACCGGTCAGCGTAACCGAATCGGTGACCTTCCAGTCGACCTGCGCAAAACCCGCCAGAGCCTTGTCCTTCGCAACCTCGAGGTTGTCGAATATGTAGAGGCCATCAACCAGGGGAATGCCAAAGAAGCCGAGGATTGGATCAGGCCCAAGACCAAAGCCGAGGAGGTCCTGGAACTGCTGGTCGAGAACCGTTCCGAGGAACAGGTCCTGCACCTGTTGCACCGCGGTCTGCTCACGGTCCGTGTAGAACACACCCGCAACCCAATCGAGGGCATCGGTCGACCCTTCAAGACGGACCTCGAGCGTCGTGTTTTTCTGCTCGTTGATGTCGAAGCTGCTGGCCCATTGCCCCGGCAGTACGGGCCTTGAGAATCCGAACGGGCTTACATTCGCAATCGCTGGCCCGTTGACGATACCGGTAAACAGAACCTGGTCGAAAGTCGTGAAGTCGTCGGCGAGAGTCTGCTCGCGGTCGAACTGGGATGCGATGCCCACGAGTCGCATCGACTCCCAGTCGTACTGCACCTTGATCGACGACAGCACGAATTCGTCTTCGCCCTTTTGCTGCGTGTTCTCGCCGCCCCGAAGCTTGCCGCCGCTGACGTCGGAGAACTGTAGCGGCGCGGAATACGCACCGACGAAAGAGCTCGACAGCGCCGTCGGCCCCGTATCCTCGACCCAGAAGACGCTGCTGTCGTTGAAGTCCTGGTTCTGATAGTAGATTGACGGCGTGATCTCCATCGCGTCGGACACCGCGAACTTGACGTCGAGTCGCGCAATGGTGCTTTCGATCGAGTTTGCGTCTTCATCGATGAGTTCCAGCGTACCGAGTGCGCTGGGCGGCTCGGTTACCCGGTCAATCCATCCCGCGCGTTCCGCAAACCTGATGCTGCCGCGCCACGCGATCTTGTCCTCGACGATCGGGCCGCCGTAAGCGGCGCCGGCTTCCCAACCCGTCGCGCCGTTTTCGGTATTGCCGATCGACACGCGTGAATAGCCGCTGCTTTCGCTGAGGTCGGGCTCCGGCGTGATGAAACGAATCGTACCGCCTTGCGAGCCGGCGCCGAACAGCGTTCCTTGCGGTCCGCGCAGGACTTCCACACGTTCCAGATCGAACACCAGTGGAAACACGTCGAACGCGTTGAAACCGATCTGGCGTACCTGGATTGGTACGTCATTGATGTAGATGCCGGTCGTGCCGGCGCCGGCATCTGAGTCTACGCCGCGGATCGAGATGCGCTGGATGGTGTTACCGAAATTGGCCAGCGTCAGGTTAGGCGTAATCCGTGCAACGTCCTCGATGTTCAATACGCCGCGCTTGTCCGCTTCGTCCCGGCCCAGCGCCGTGATCGAGACCGGAACGTCCGTCAGCGCCTGTTCACGACGTTGCGCCGTGACCATGATTTCTTCCAGAACCCCTCCCCGGCTTTCCTCGCCGCTTTGCTGCGCCTGCACATGGCTGGTCGGGGCTACCAGTAAAACCCAGGCCACGAATGCAGCCGCGATAGTAGTGAGTCGGATTGGATTCATGTCTTCCCCCGTTGTGTCGTCGGCATCGAGTCAGGTCAGTCAAGACTGCTCGCTACAGCGCGCTGCGACTTTGCAATTGAGGTCAATCTGGATGGTTCCTATTGAAACATTCGCAACGATCAAGACACGAAAAATCAATTTTTCGATCTGAAAACCAAAGTATGGTCGTGCTGATCGTCGGATATTGGTCGCGCCGTCAGCGGACAAACCCATCCGGCGAGATCAGATCCGGACGCACGTCCAGGTGGCCGGTCACGGCCTCACAGGCCAGGGCGAATTCGAGCACACGCTTGTCCTCGCCAAACCGCCCCATGATCTGCATGCCCATCGGGCGCCCTCCGGCATCGAAACCGGCGGGCACATTCACGACCGGAATGCCCGCCAGCGAACCGCCGATCACCACTTCCATCCAGCGATGGTAGGTATCCATCTCGCGATCGTTGATCCTGGCCGGCCAGTGTATTTCCTTCGGAAACGGAAAGACCTGTGCCGTTGGCAGCGCGAGGAAGTCGTAACGCTCGAACAGCGAATTCAATACCCGGAACCAGTCGGCGCGCGCGAGCCCGGCCTCAAAAACCTGTCGTGACGTCGTGTTGAGCGATCCTTCGATTTCCCAGACGGCTTCCGGTTTCAGCTGCCTCCGCGATGACGGGTCTTCGTAGAGCGGATGCATCGTGTTCCGTCGGTAGTGTCGGAGCGTCAGCCAGGTCTCCCATAGTCGTTCCATGTCGTAGTCGGGCATACAGGGCTCGACGATTGCGCCTTTCGCTGCCAGCTGCCCGAGGCTTTGCTCACACAGATCGAGTATGCCGGCCTCCATTTCGAGGTAGCCATCGTAGTTGCCGAGCCAGCCGATTCGCGACCCTTCGAGATCTCGTGCACCGAACGCACCGGCTGATGGCAACTCGTCACGAAGCGAAAGGGGCTCTGCCGTGCTCGCACCGGCCATCGTGCCCAGCAACCGGATCGTGTCCTCGCTGTTGCGACCCATCGGCCCGCCGGTCGCGAGCTGCAGGTAGAAGAGATCGCCGTCGCCGTCATCCGGTACCCGACCCATCGTCGGACGAAACCCGATGACGTTGTTGAACGCGCCCGGGTTTCGCAGGGAACCCATCATGTCGCCGCCGTCCGCGACGGGCAGCATGCGCGTCCCCAGTCCGCACGCCGCACCGCCGCTGCTGCCGCCCGCGGTCAACCCCGGGTCGTACGCGCTGCCCGTGGTCGGAAACACCTGGTTATAAGACTGCGAGCCCATGCCGAACTCGGGCGTGTTCGTCTTGCCGATGAAAATGGCGCCCGCCTCTCGTATTCGCGCAGCCATCAGGCAGTCTGCCGGCGCCAGCTGGCCTGCGAAGATCGGTGAACCCTGGCTCGTCGGCAAGCCCTTTACGTCGTTCAGGTCCTTGAACGCGTGCGGCATGCCGTGCATCCAGCCCCGGTAGATTCCATTCGCGAGGGCGGCATCCGCCTCCGTCGCCTCGGCAATCAGTTCGTCGTCGCCACGCAAACTCACGATTGCATTGTAGACGGGGTTATAGCGATGAATCTTTGCGAAATAGGCGCGCATCACCTCCACGCAGCTCACGTGGCGTTCGCGTATCGCTGCCGAGAGAATCGACGCACTCATGTCCGTGATGTCGGCCGGAAGCTCGCTTGCTCTGACGCTTCCTGGCGACAGCGTCGGTATCGCCGCCGAAAAGCCGAGACCGGCAGCCCCACCGAGAAATTGGCGCCGGTCCATCATCTAGTCGACGGGCAACGCAAACGCGATAACGGCGTCGCTGAGTTCGGTCTCGAAACCGCCATGACCGCCCGCGTTCACGACCACGTACTGACGTTTGTCCAGGCCGAACTCATAGGTCATCGGCGTCGCCGTTGCCGGCGCGGGAATCGTTGCGCTCCAGACCTCTTCTCCGGTCTGCAAGTCGTAAGCACGAAACTTGCTGTCGAGGCTCGCGCCGATGAAGATCAGGCCGCCGCGCGTAATGATTGGACCACCCTGGTTTGGCGAACCCCAGGAAGCCAGCGACTTCAGCTTGCCACCAAACTCGACCTGCCCGAACGGTATTTGCCAGCGCGTTTCGCCGGAATTCATGTCGATGGCCTGCAACGTCCCCCAGGGTGGCGGATTGCACGGCGCCCCCAGCGATGACAGGAGCGGCTCGCGCAGCAACATGTACGGCGAACCCCGCATCTCGTAAACAGACACACCCGGGCGCTTGTGGATCTCCGGGTTGTACTCGTCGCGCGGCAACAGGATGACCGACGCTACCATGTTGGACGAGTTGACGACCGCCAGTCCCGTCTCCTGATCGTACGCGATGCCGCCCCAGTTGCTGCCGCCGAGGAAACTCGGATGCAGCAGCGATCCCTCGATGCTCGGTGGCGTAAAAATCCCGTCGTTGCGCAACGCCTCGAATCGCTTTTTGCATTCCTTGCGATCGAAGACGAGCGCACCCCAGGCATCGTCTACCGTCAGCGATTGCGACGTAAACGGTTTCGGAAGAACAGGCACCGGCTGCGTCGGTGCTGTGTACTCGCCCGGTATTGTCGTCTGCGGTGCGGGTCGTTCCTCGACGTCGAACAACGGCTCGCCGGTCTCGCGATCCAGCACGAAAATGTAGCCGGTCTTGGTCGCCTGGATGACCGCAGGTGCAGGTTTGCCATCTCGATGCACGACGCCGAGCGTCGGCATGGACGCCAGGTCATAGTCCCAGAGGTCGTGACGGATCGTCTGGTACGACCAGACGAGCTCGCCCGTAAGTGCGTCGAGCACGACGACCGCATTGCCGTGAGGAATCGGTTCGGTACGGTTGACGCCAAGTACGTCGTAGCTCGGGCTGCCGGTCGGGAGAAAGACCCAGCCACGCTCCTGGTCGATCGACATTGGTGCCCAGGCGTTGGCACCACCCGTCTTGTCGCTCAGCTCCGGCGGAATCGGGTTCCAGTTCCAGAGTTCGCGACCCGTGCGCGCATCGAATCCCCTGACGATACCATCGAGCGAGTCCTCGAACTTGTTGTCGATGACGGTTCCGCCGATGATGACGACATTCCGGTAGATGCCGGGCGGCGAGGTCGACGCCAGCATGCCCTCGCCCTTGTAGTCCAGCGCGTTGAGATCGATTCGACCGCGGTCGCCGAAGTCCTCGCATGCCTTGCCCGTATCCGCGTCGACGGCGATCAACGTGCCGTGCGTGGTGGTCTCGAAGACGCGTTTACCGCAGGCCGCTTGCTTTTCTGTGTCGTCTGCGGACTCCCAGTAGGCGACGCCCCTGCAGTTGTGCGCACCATACATCGTTCCGGTCAGCGGCTTTTTCGGGTCAAACCGCCATCGCTCCTCGCCCGTTGCTGGATCGAGCGACACGATGTTGTTGTAAGGCGTGCACAGGTAGAGGCTGTCGTTGGCAAGGATCGGCGTGACCTGGTTCGTCGTCATGTCCGTCGTTTCGTCGCCCCAGGAGATTTCGCCGGTGTGGTACGTCCAAGCGACATCGAGGTCGCGAACAGTCTCGAGATTGATCTGCGTGAGCGCCGAATATTGCGTGCCGGTCGGCTGACCGCCATAGGTTGGCCAGCCGCGGGCGTCAATCTCGACCAGCTCTGTTTCCGGCACTGCAGGAGCGTTAGTAAGACCGCGATCTACCTCTGTGCCAGCCTGGTCACCACCACAGCCGGCGAGAGTGGCCAATGCCATCGCCGTACCCAGCCAGCGCAGCATGACCCTACTCATCCAGCGTCGACTTGTAGTGCTTGGCTCCCTCGCCCGTCGCCGCACGCTTGCCGCGATGCTCCCAGTCGCCGCCCATGGCCGTTGAAACGACCTCCTCCGACTCCGTGGGCTGCGCGCCAACCTCGTCGCGGATCGGTGTCGGCCCCTCGACGATGCGGTTCGTCAGTTTGCCGAGGCCGTCGACTTCGACCTCGACGACATCGCCCGGTTGTACCGGCCGGCTGTTCGCAGGCGTACCCGACAGCAGAACGTCGCCAGGCACGAGCGTGATCGTGCGGGCGATGTCGGCGACGAGGTAGTGCATGTCCCATTCCATGTTGTTCGTATTGTCTTCCTGCACGACCTTGCCGTTGACGTAGGTGCGAATGACCTTGTCGTGATAATCCCAGCCCTCCACGAGACCCGGACCCAGCGGACATAGCGTGTCGGATCCCTTGACGCGCAGCATTGACCCCGCGTCCGTGTCGCGGAAATCGTGCAGGCCATAGTCGTTCGCCACGGTGTAACCGGCTATGTAGTCTCCGGCTTCCGACTGCGAGACGTTGCGGCAGTGCTTGCCGATAACGATCGCAATTTCGCCCTCGTAGTTGAGCCACTTGCAGCGCTTGGGACGCACGATGTCGCCGTTGTGCGAGTTCATGGCCGTCAGCGGCTTCTGAAAATACGTTGGCGCCGGCGGCAGCTTCGTCATGAACTCGTCGACGCGACTGTGATAGTTCAGGTGCACGCAGATGATCTTGGTCGGCGACACGGGTGGCAGGTGCACCGCGTCCTCGACGGCGATGGAACGGCCGTCACGCGTGACGAGCCGGTCCCCGTCCCGGGTCGTCAGGATCGGGTAGCCGTCGAGCAGGATCTTTCGGTATTCGGTTGTCATCGTGTGTCCCCTGGGCAGAAGCGGCGCCGGCATACGCCGCTGATCCATTATGCCGATGCCCCGCATTCCCACTTAGCATATGCGGACAATCCGGCCCGGTGCGTTCTTCTTCGGGCACGTGGATCATCTATCCTGTACGAAAGGAGAGATGCCTGTGAAAAACGATATTACCCTCATTTCGTTGCTCGTACTGCTGGCCGCCTGCGGGGACCGGGACAGTTCCGACGCAGCCGCCGCGACTGCGGATACCCTGTTCATGAATGCGCGGGTCTACACCGTAAACGTCGAACAGCCCTGGGCCGAGGCCTTGGCCGTAGCGGACGGCAAGATCATCGCGGTCGGCAGCCGTTCGGACCTTGCGGTCCACAGGGGAGACGCGACTGAAGTCGTCGATCTCCAGGGCCGCATGGTGATGCCGGGAATCCAGGACACGCACATTCATCCGTCCGACGCCGGCATCCAGAAACTCTACCAGTGCAGCTTCCTGTCGTACGACATCGACGAGGTGCTCGAAATCCTCAAAGGCTGTATCTCCGAGCTACCCGACGGCGAGTGGCTGCGCGGCGGCCAGTGGAACGAAGGCCTCTTCCAGTCGGGCAGAATGCCGAAAACGATCCTCGACGAGATTGCACCGGACCACCCGGTATTCCTCATGGACTGGTCGGTGCACAATGCCTGGGTCAACTCGAAGGCGCTGGAGGCATTCGGGATTGACGACGATACGCCCGACCCACCCGGCGGCGTGATAGTCCGGCACGCGCTGACGGGTGAAGCGACCGGAATCCTGATCGACAACGCGGCGTACGATTCGCGGCGTACGCTGCCCGGCTACAGCCTTGATCAGCGCGTCGCTGCGCTCTCATGGAGCCTCGATCAGATTGCACAGAACGGCGTTACGACAATCAAGGACGCGATCGTCACGCGGGGGACGGCCGAAGCCTACGCGGAACTCGACAAGCGCGGCGAATTGCCTCTGAGCGTAAAGACAAACTTGACGTGGAAGAGCTCATGGGCGAATTCGCACGAGGACGAAATTGCACTGATAGACGAACGCGCTGCGTTCGCATCGGATACCGTCGACACCGACTTCGCAAAGATCATGCTCGACGGCATACCACCAACCTACACCGCCGCGATGCTGGACCCCTACGAACCCAGCGAGGCATTCGGTGATGACTGGCGCGGAAAGCTCATGTTCTCACCGCGTGATCTGCAAGCCGACGTGACCGAGCTGGACCGCAAGGGCCTTGCCGTCAAGATTCACGCAACGGGCGACCGCTCCGCGCGCGAAGCGCTCAACGCCTTCGAGGCAGCGCGAAAGGCAAATGGCGACAGCGGCCGCATACACGAAGTCTCTCACGCCGAGCTGATTCACCCCGACGATGTCCCGCGATTTGCAGAGCTCAACGTGGCGGCCGAGATGTGCCCGATCCTCTGGCACCCCATCCCCGGCCTCGACTGGGAGTTGTGGCTCGGCCCGGACCGCAAGGTCTGGCCGGTGAAGCGCCTCGTCGAATCGGGTGCACTCGTGACGTACGGTTCGGACTGGCCCGTCGTACCGAGTTCCAACCCGTGGCCTGGCATCGAGGCGATGGTGACTCGCGCCGACCCCATCGCCAACGGAGCGGATACGCTTTGGCTCGAACAGGCTGTGGACCTCGACACAGCACTCAGGATCTTTACACTCAATAGCGCTGTCGCAAATGGCGTCGGCGACTCGTCCGGCTCACTCGAGGTCGGCAAGGACGCGGACTTCATCGTGCTCGATCGCAACGTTCTCGAGGTCCCGATCACCGAGGTCAGCGACACGGTCGTCACACGGTCGGTCATCGGAGGCAAGACACTGTTCGAGCGTTGAGTGGAATCCCGTTGAGCAATCACGACCCCATTCGACTCGGCATACTCGACGCCGTCCCGCCGGAGTTCGTTCCTGAAAACGAGAAGACGGACCCGGAGAAGTTCGTCGATATGTTCGAGTCGATCGGCGCGCCCCTGGCGTTTCGCACGTACCAGGCAACCGAAGACGATTTTCCCGAAACACTGTCGGAGTGCGATGCCTACCTGATTACCGGCAGCCCGTGCAGCGTTTACGACAAGTACGAGTGGATCCCCCACATCCATCGGTTCATTCGCACGGCATATGCCGAGTCGGTACCACTTGTCGGCATCTGTTTCGGCCACCAGCTGCTCGCCGAAACCCTCGGCGGCAGGGTGCAGCTCGCTGACGGCGGCTGGATGCTGGGTCTGCACGAGATCGAGGTGTCGGTGTCAAAGCCCTGGATGAACGGTGAGGCATCGCTGCACCCGCTGTACTTCATCAACCAGGACCAGGTTGTCAGGTTACCGCCGAACGTCGAACTGATCGCGAGTTCTCATGCCTGTCCGAACGCGATGTTCACAGAAGACAAAAAGTTGTTATCGCTGCAGCCGCATCCCGAGCAGCCGCTGACGTCGATGCGGACGTTTACGCAGATATTGCTCGACGAGTACCACGTCGAGCCGCACATGGCTGACCGGGCGCTGGCGACAATGGCAGGCGGGGAACCGCACGCGTCGCTGTTCGCAGGATGGATCGTCGAGTTCCTCGTCGATGCCTGCAGCCAAAGCGACGATCAGTAGCCGCTCAGCCAGTCAGGCAAGATAACGCCGTTTTCGCTCGCGTACCGTTCCCATAGTTCCCTCAGTTCCTCGGCCTTCTCAGGCATATCGTTGGCGAGGTCATTCGACTCTGCAAGGTCATCTGCGAGGTTGTATAGCTGCCATTCGCCGTTGCCGTACGGTGGCGGCATGTGCACGAGCTTCCAGTCGCCCTGGCGTATGCCCCGCTTGCCGATCAGCTCATCGGAATAGACGCGTTCACGTCGCCCTGCACGCGGGTTTTCGCCGTCGAGTATGGACACCGCCGAGATTCCCGTCATCGGCTCGACGCCGCGTCCTTTGTAGGATCTACCCGGATGATCAACGCCAGCCAGCTCGAGTATCGTTGGAGCGAGATCCTTTACGGTTACGAGGTCATCGCTGATCGTACCCGCGGCAAACCGCGGCGGAAACGAGGCGAACGCTGCGTTCCGAACGCCACCCTCGGTCGGGAATGCCTTGTACAGGCGGAACGCGGGAGAGGAAACGCGCGCCCAGTCAGGCCCGTAGAACGTATACGATCCCTCGCGCCCCATCTGCTCGTAGCTGAAATCGAAGCCTTCGTCGATCGTCTTCCGGATCTCCGGGAACGCGTCTTTCGGCCAGGTGTCGTCGTAGTCATGACCCTCTGCGCCGTTGTCGGACAGAAAAATCACGACTGTATTCTCGAGCGCGCCATCGTCACGCAGATAGTCGATCAGGCGACCGGTATGCCTGTCGATCTCCGAGATCATCGCGGCATAGACTTCCATTGCGCGCGCCTCGACGCGTTGCTGCTCATCGGACAGCCCCGACCAGGGCCTGCCTTTGGGGGCTCGCGCTGCCGCTGCAGCGGAGGTCGGAACAACGCCGAGCCGTTTCATCGCCGCGAGGCGTCGTTCGAGGATGACGTCGTAGCCCTCATCGTACGCGCCGCGAAACTCCTCGAGAACTTCGTCGGGCGCCTGCAGCGGCCAGTGCGGTGCAGAAAACGCGAGATACGCAAAAAACGGGTCCTCCGGGTCCCAGTCGTCGTCGAGGTATTCGATCAGCTTGTCGACGTAAAACTGCGAGGAGTAATAGAAGTCCTTCGGGAGCTCGCTGAGCATCACGCCGTCATCACGGTATTTCGCTTTTGCCGTCGGGTCCGGTGAATACGCCGGCCGCATGTCGGAGAAATGACTGGCGTTCGTGAGCATGGCAAACGAGCGATCGAAGCCGCGAGCGGCGGGGCCGGTTTCCTCATCGAGACCGAGATGCCATTTGCCGGTCATGTACGTGTAGTAACCGGCATCGCTCAACAGCGACGCGATCGTCACCACGCGGTCGTTGAGAAAACCTTCATAGCCTGGCTGACCCTTCTGATTCGGAGCGAGCTCCTCCGCCAGGTTGCCCAGACCTGCCTTGTGCGCATCAACGCCGGTTAACAGCATTGCGCGAGTCGGCGAGCACGCGGGCGCCGTAATGAAATTCGTGAGGCGGACGCCCTCTTCGGCCAGCGCGTCGAGATTCGGTGTGGGGATCTCGCTGCCGAAGCTGCCGAGATCTGCGAATCCCATGTCGTCCACAACGATCACGAGGACGTTTGGTCGATCGATTGCGGCCACGGTCTCATCGTCCGTTCTCAGATATACGGCCATGAATATGAACGCCGCGAGCATGGCGGATACGAAAAAGATACGCGAATTCATCTAGTGCTATTGCTCCCGTGATGTTCTGATATGTTGTCTAGCACACAAGTTCGCCCTGCTCCAGACTAGCTGAATGACTCCTGCAGACAACGACGACGAAATTCGCGCGCTCGAGGCCCTGGTTGAACGTGAACCCGAAAACGCGAGGGCGCTGCATAATCTTGGCGTATTGCAGGACCGGAAGCGCAATTTCGAGAGCGCCGAGCAGTACTATCGTCGCGCCCTTGCAGCTGATCCTCAC
>JAAUXY010016120.1_pt1 | contig 13514 bp, 9 predicted proteins | sample 7278121 | NCBI WGS metagenome assembly JAAUXY01 (sample SAMN14350117, study PRJNA611818) | marine sediment metagenome | isolation source: surface marine sediment (1.8m) | place: French Polynesia: Moorea | collected 2018-08 | reverse complement strand
TGCAGGTGTCGCACAAATGGACTGCAGCGGCCGTGCCAGTATCGGGTTTGGTCATGTGCGTCCACCTACTCAGCGGGACCGCGTTGGTCCAGCATCACGAGATCGGTGTGGAGGACGCCGCGTGAGCGCCGCGCTCATCGTCTTTGCCGTCTTTGCGCTGGCGGGTCTGCCAGTCGCACTGGTGATGATCCTGTCTGGGCTCTCCGGCGCGGTGACCATCGGCGGCATCGACTTCCTGGAGATCGTCGCAGACCGATTCTACGCCGGCGTGGCCGGCTTCGTGTTGATCGCGATACCGTATTTCATCTTCACAGCCGAGCTGATGAACCGGGCCGGGCTGACAGACCGGCTGGTGGCCTTCGCCAACAGCCTGTTCGGCCGCGTGCCCGGTGCCCTGTCGCATGTCAATGTAACCGTCAGCGTTTTCTTCGCGGGCATAACCGGGGCTGCCGTCACGGACACCGTAGCCATCGGCAGGACCCTGATCCCGGCTATGAAGCGGGAGGGGTACGACGCCGACTACTGCGCCGCCGTCACGGCCTGTTCGTCGATCATCGGCCCGATCATTCCGCCCAGCATCATCATGATCGTCTACGCCGCCACACTCAGGAACGTCTCGATCATCGGTCTGTTCGCCGCGGGGCTGCTACCAGGGCTGCTGATGGCCGTTGCGCTGCTGAGCGCCAGCGGCTGGGTGTCCTGGCGGCGCCGATACGCGCCCCATGGCGCGCTCGTGTTGGCCGTCGTCTGGCAGACCGGGCTGCGCGCCCTGGCCGCGCTGCTGATTCCGGTGGTGATCCTCGGCGGAATTCTGAGCGGGCTCACGACCGTCACCGAGGCAGCCGCGCTGGGCTGCGTTTATACGCTGGCGCTGGGCCTCCTCGGCTATCGCAGCCTGTCACGGCGCGACATTTGGAACGCCTTGATTTCCACGGTGAGCTTCTCGGGTGTGGTGTTCTTCCTGCTCGGTGCGTCGACGGTGCTCGGCTGGTTCGTGACCCGCTCGGGCATCGCCCGCGAAGCCGCCGAGGCGATCACGCTGATCAGCACCAATCCGGCGGTCCAGATCCTTGCCGTGGATCTGCTCCTGGTCGCGCTCGGCATGTTCATAGACGTGCTGCCAGCCATAGTCGTCGCCGCCCCGGTGATCGCTCCCGCCATGATCCAGCTTGGTTTCGACCCGCTGCATATCGGCATGGTTATGTTGTTGGCGCTCAACCTGGGCAACATCACGCCGCCGGTCGGCATGACCCTGATGACGGCGGCGCGCATTGCGGAGGTGCCCTATGAGCGCGCGATTCGGCAATCGCTGCCGTTCATCCTGAGCCATCTGGCCGTGATCCTGGCAGTATCCCTGTTCCCGGGGCTGGTCTTGTGGTTGCCGCGCTTGATCGGGGCTGTCGGATAGGCGCGTCCGGCCCGCCTATTCTCCCGGCGCCGGGTGGGGCACAGGACCCGTCGGCTGCGCCGTTCGCTTGCCTTCGGCCACCCCGCCCAAGAGGCCTAGCAGCGGTGGAATGATCGCCAGCGTCAGCAGCGCGGAGAGCGAGAGCCCGCCGATCACCACCGTGCCGAGGCCGCGATAGAGCTCGGACCCGGCCCCGGGGAACAAGACCAGGGGCAGCATGCCGAACACGCTGGTCAGCGTCGACATGAAGATGGGGCGGATGCGGGTGTGCGTCGCCTTCACGATCGCTTCGTTGAGGGGCATGCCCTCCCCACGGACATTGGCCAGGGTCTGGTGCACCAGCAGAATTGCGTTGTTGACGACGATGCCGATAAGAATGATGAAGCCCAGCAGCGTCAGCATATCGAGCGGCTGGAAGACAAACATGTTGAGGAGACCCAGGCCCAGCACGCCGCCGGCGGTGGCGAGCGGCACCGACAAGATGATGATCAGCGGATACAGGAAGCTCTCGAACAAGACCGCCATCACGAGATAGACGATGATGATGGCGATGACCAGGTCGAGCATCATGTGATCCCAGGTTTCGGTCAGCTTGTCGGCGGTGCCCGAAAGGCTGAGCTGTACGCCGGGCGGCATGCCCTCGGACCGCAATTTGTCGATGACTTCCGTCTGCACGGTCTCGAGTGCCGCCTCCAGCGGGATGTGCGAGGCGGGAAAGATCTCCAACGTGATCGCCCGCTCGCCCTCGAGCCGCCGGATCTCGATCGGCCCTGAAGTCACGGTCACGTCGGCGAGTTCGCCGACGGAAATGATCCGGCCCGCTTCGGTCACAACGGGAAGGCTGTTGATGCCTTGCGTCTCGGTCACGTTCCTGTATGGGCCAATCAGGACCAGGTCTCGGCGCTTTCCATCGACGGTGATTTCGGCGACACGCAAGCCGTCGTTGAAGGCGTCGACGGTGTCCCCCAGCTCGCGCGCCGAGACGCCGTTGTCCGCCAGCCGAATCCGGTCCGGGATCACCCGCACTTCGGGCGAGCCCAGCTCAAGGCCGGGCCGCGGGCGCATCTGGTTGCCCTCTTCGTCGGGGAACACCCGCTTGACGTGGCCGACCGCCCGCAAGGCCACGGCCAGATTCTTCTCGAGGTCCGGGCCCGTGATATCCAGATTTATGGCCCGCGAGCCACCGATGCCGCGGCCGAACAGCGAACGCTGAGAGACGCGGCCGAAGGTGCCCGGCTCCAACGACAGGGCCGGCTTGCTGATGACGGGCACCAGCTCCGACGCCCGCGACGGGTCGACGGCGGCGGCGCCGATGATCGTGTTCTGCCGCCACGTCACGAAGAAGAAGCGCGATATCTTGACCGGCTCCCCAGGCGCCGACTCGGGGCCGGTGACCGACGCCCAATGGGGGCGCAGGATGTCCTCGAGCCGTTCGGCGACGCCCGCCATGGTGTCCAAATTGTAGCCGGGCGGCGGCGCGAGCCAGCCAATGACCAGATTTCGGTTGCCCTCCGGCAGGTACTCAAGCTTTGGCAGGAACTTCCAGGTGACCGCAGCGGCGGCGCCGCAAATCATCAGGACCAGTGCGAAAGCCAGCGGCCGGCTGCGCACGATCCCCCGCGTAAACGCCAGCACCCCGGTGACGAAGGCAGCCGCCAGGTCGTCGACGACCGGGATGCGCAGTCGCTTGCGTTGCGGCGCTGGCGCGTCTTGGCCGCGTGCGGCGATGTCCTGTCCGGCCACGCCCCGCGCATCGCGCAACGACCGGCCAAAAAGATAGTTCGAGAGCGCGGGGATCAGAGTGATCGCGACGATAAGCGACAGCGACACCGAGACCGAGATCGCCACCGCAATGTCGCGGAACAGCTGCCCGACTTCGAGCTGCATGATGAGGATCGGAATAAAGACCATCACCGTGGTCAGTGCCGAGACAAGCACCGCGCCCCAAACCTGACGCGCGCCCTCGTAGGCCGCCTGCCAAGGTGTCCGGCCTTCCTGATGCAGCCGGTAGATGTTCTCGAGCACCACGATCGCGGCGTCCACGACCATGCCCACGGCGAAGGCCAGGCCGGCGAGCGAGATGACGTTGATGGACCGGCCCAGCGCCGCCATGGCGACGAAAGACCCGATCACCGACACCGGGATGGCCAACGACACCACCAAGGTTGCGCGGATCGAGCGGAGAAAAAGCAGCAGGACCAGGGCGGCAAGCGTGCCGCCCACATAGATGTTCTGCTTCACGAGGTCGACCGCCGAGGTGATATAGACGGTCTCGTCATAGACCTGCCTGAGCTCGAGCCGCGCGTTGGGCAATGCGGACTCGTTCAGCTCCGTGATCGCCTTGCGAATGCCCTCCATGGTCTCGATGACGTTCGCCCCGGAATCGCGCACCGCGTTCATCGCAAGCGCCGGCTTTCCCATGAATCGGATGCGCGCGACCGGGTCTCTGTAGTCAAAGGCGACGTCGGCGATGTCCCCGACCAGGACGCGGGCGACCCGCCCCGTCTCGGGGTCGCGCTCGCTGCGCAGGACGACGGCGCGAACATCGTCAGGATCGTTCAGGTCGCCCTCGGCCCGAACGACATAGCGGCGTTTGCCTTCCTCCACGTCGCCGGCGGACACCGACGCGTTGGCACGCCGCAGTCTGCCGACTACCTCGGAGACCGTCAGGCCATAGCGTGCCATCAAGGTCGGGTCGACGATCACGCGCAGCTGGCGGCCGCTGGCGCCATAGACATTCACCCGGGAAACGCCGGCGACCCGCTCGATCCGGTCACTGATGACCTCCCAGACGAAGTTGCCGTGGGTGTGGATAGGCCGATCGTTGCCTTCGGCCCGGGTAATCACGAACCAGGCGATTGGATTGTCTTCCGAGCTCGAGGTGCGGATCCGCGGTTGTTTGGCTTCGTCGGGATACTCGCTGACACGGTCGAGGCGGTTCGCAAGCAGCAGCAACGCCTTGTCCATGTTCTGGCCGACTTGAAACTCGAGGGTAATCGACCCCTTCCCATCCTCGGCCCGAGAGGTCATCTTTTCGAGGCCCACGAGGCTCTTGATGACGTCTTCCTGCTCGTTGAGGATTTCCCGCTCGATCTCCGCCGGCGCGGCGCCCGCCCAGTTGGTCGACACCACCAGGATCGGCTTGCGTACGTCGGGGGTCAGCTGGATCGGAATGGTCTGTAGGGCCACCACTCCGAACATGACCACCATGATCACGGCCGCCATCACCGCGATCGGTCGTTCCAGGGAAGCCCGGATAAGATCCATCTACGACCCGCGCTCGTACCGGATCTTCTGCCCCGGCAGCAGTCGCTCGTTGCCGCGTATGACGACCAGATCTCCGGGTTTCAGTCCGGATAGGACCTCGAACCGGCTGCCCACGGCCTCGCCGAGGCTAACCGGTTGGATTCGGGCCGCATCCCCGCTGATCAGGTAGACCAGTTGCCTGCCCCCCCGATTGATGATCGCGTCCTTGTGAACCGAGACGATCTGGCGCTTCGAGCCCAACGGGATGTGCACGGTCACGCTCTGGTTGACGGCCAGCCGTCCGGCGCCGCCGTTGAACCGGGGCGCGAACCGCACCGCGCGAGTGCGCGTTTGCGGGTTTTCCGAGGGAACGATCGCCCGAACGACGGCCTTATGGCGCGTCCGGTTGGCAAACTCGAGGCCGACCTCGACACCCGGCCTCAGACCGCCGATGCGGTTCGCCGGAACGTCCGCCTCGATTTCCATTTGCTGGTCGTTGACCAGGGAAACCACCGGGTCGCCGACATCCACATAGGCGCCCGCCTCGGTGTGGCGGACGCTCACGACGCCGGAATAGGGCGCCCGGATCTCAGCATTGTACAACTTGATCTCGCTGAGACGCTGGCTGGCCTGGGCCATGACCACGCGTTGCACGGCATCCTCATAGCGGGACGCCGTAAAGGCCGCCGATTTGGACCGCCGCAGACGCTCGAGCCGGGCCAGCTCTTGCTGAGCGATGCGCAACTCCGCCTGGGACAGATCCCGCTGCGCGACGATGGCGTCCGTGATCAGGACGGCGAGTACGTCACCGGCCTCGACGCGATCGCCGACCTGCACGCGCATCTCGCCCACGGGCCCTGCCGCCCGGGAGGCGACCACGCCGGCCTGCCGCGACACGAGTCGGCCCAAGACGGGAATTGTCTGGGAAAGCGGCTCTGTTCCCACCTCGTCGACCTTGACCAAGGTGGCGGATGGGGCACCGTCGGTCTGCGCGACCCGCGTCGGGCGCTCCGCCGCGGCGGGCACCGCCCAGACAAAGACCAGCATCGCCACCGTCGCGGCGGCGGCCGAGCGGAACGCCACGGTGGTTGCGGCCAGCGGCATGTCTCCCCTGGGACAGGGCCTCATTCGGATCTCCAACAGGCGGCCGGGATGGCCCGCATAGCACAGAACCGCGCAGGCGGAGGTGCCTCCCCGCCGCGCTTGCCTAGATGTAAGCCGTGTCTAGAGATCAGCAAGGTACCGAGTCCGGACTGGGCTTACCACCGCGAACTAACCTTTAACCATACAATCGAGCCATGCGCCGCGCGCATGGCTCGCCCGGCGCACTGCCTTTTGGACTTCGCTCCCCGCGATCTGTATGGTTCCACAAAAGCAATATGTTGGCCGCTGGGGAGGCAAATGGAGCGCGCCACCTAATGACAACCCTTTTGTATACCCATCCCGCCTGCGCGGAGCACGACCCAGGTAGCTACCACCCGGAGAGCCCGGCGCGGCTCGAGGCGGTTCTGCACGCATTCGAGCAGGAGGCGTTCAGCTATCTCGAGCGGCAGGAGGCGCCGGAGGGCCAGCTGTCCGACATCGAGCTGGCCCACCCGCCGGCCTATGTGGAGCAGACGCTGGACGCCATCCCGTCGACCGGCCATGTCGGCCTGGACGGCGACACCATCGTCTCGTCAGGGTCGCGGGACGCGGCGCTGCGCGCGGTCGGTGCGATCTGCGCCGCGGTCGACGCGGTCGCCGGCGGAGAAGCCCGCAACGCGTTCTGCGCGGTCCGGCCGCCCGGTCACCATGCCGAAGCCCAGATCGCGATGGGGTTCTGCCTGTTCAACAACGTTGCGATCGGCGCCCTGCATGCCCGCCGCGTGCATGGCCTGCGGCGCGTGGCGGTGGTGGATTTCGATGTTCACCACGGCAACGGAACGCAGCACATGTTCGAGACGGACGAGACACTGTTCTACGCCTCCACGCACCAGTGGCCGCTCTACCCGGGGACCGGCGCGGCCAGCGAGCGTGGGGTCGGGAACATCGTCAACGTCCCGCTGGCGCCGATGTCGGGGTCGGCCGAGTTCCGTACCGGCATGGAAGACAAGATCCTGCCTGCCCTGACGGCCTTTGATCCCGATATGGTCTTGGTTTCCGCCGGCTTCGACGCCCATCGCGCCGATCCTTTGGCCTCCCTCAACCTGGTCGAGGACGACTTTGCCTGGGCCACGACGCGACTGGCTCAAGTCGCCGACACGCACTGCGACGGGAGGCTTGTGTCGACCCTGGAAGGTGGTTACAACCTGCGCGCGCTCTCGCTCAGCGCCGCAGCACATGTTCGGGCGCTGATGGCCGGCTGACGGCCGGTGACTTGCCCTGCCGTGGAGGGGGGAATAAACTCCGCCCCTTCGGCCGTGCGGGCAGGTGGGCGGCAACTAAGCAAGGCGGAAAAGAATGGCGGACGCCGCGATTCCTCCGGATATCGCGCAGATGAGCTTTGAAGACGCTCTGCAGGAGCTGGAGCTGATCGTGCGCGGGCTCGAAAATGGTAAGGGCAAACTCGAGGACTCGATCGAGTCCTACGAACGGGGTGCGGCCTTGAAAGCGCACTGCGAGGCGCGCTTGCGCGAGGCCAAGGCGAAAGTCGACAAGATCACGATCGGACCGGACGGGTCGGTCGAGAGCGAAGCCGCGGACCTGGACTGACCAATGTCGCCCGAGCACGTTTACTCAGCCCTGTCAGATGCTGCGCGCTCGGTCGAGAGCACATTGGACAGCCTCCTGCCTGATGGCGAGGCCCCGGAAGCGAAGCTGTTCGAGGCCATGCGGTACGCCACGCTGGGCGGCGGCAAGCGCATTCGCCCGTTCCTGGTTCTGGCCAGTTCCAGACTGTTCAATGTCGCCGAAAGGTCCGCCCTGCGCGTTGCGGCGGCGATTGAGTTCGTCCATTGCTATTCCCTCGTGCATGACGACCTGCCGGCCATGGACGACGACGATCTGCGCCGCGGACGGCCAACCGTGCACAGAGAATTCGACGAGGCGACCGCGATTCTGGCGGGCGACGCTCTCTTGACGCTCGCCTTTCAGGTGCTCGCCTCTCGGGAGACCCATTCCGACGCGGACGTGCGCTGCGAGCTGACCACGGAGCTGGCCAAGGCGGCCGGCGCCGAAGGCATGGTCGGCGGTCAGATGTTCGATCTGCTGGCCGGGGACATGGAGCTGGACATCGGCGCGATCACCCGATTGCAGCGCCTGAAGACGGGGCAGCTGATCGCGTTCGCCTGCGAGGCCGGCGCCATGCTGGGCAAGGCACCGCAGCCGATGCGCCATGCCCTGCAGGCTTATGCTCACGATCTCGGCCTGGCTTTCCAAATAGCGGACGATCTTCTCGACGTGGAAGGCGACGAGGCGGAAGTAGGCAAGAAGTTGGGAAAAGACGCAACTGCTGGAAAAGCAACGTTTATTTCAGTACTTGGGGTGGAACGCGCCCGCGAACAAGCAGAACTATTGGCGAAGCAAGCCGCCATGCATCTTGATTTATTTGAGCAGAAGGCCGACCTTCTGCGAAGCGTCGCCCGCTTCGTGGTCGAAAGGCGAGCTTAAGGGGAGAACTCCGTGGCACAGAAAAGCAAGACGCCGTTGCTGGATACGGTGAACGAACCGGCTGACATCCGCAACTTCACAGCTGAACAACTCAAACAGCTCGCGGACGAGCTCAGAACCGAGACCATCGACGCGGTCTCGATCACCGGCGGCCATCTCGGCGCCGGCTTGGGTGTCGTCGAGCTGACAGTGGCGATCCACCATCTGTTCGACACGCCCCACGATCGCCTGATCTGGGACGTCGGCCACCAAGCCTATCCGCACAAGATACTGACCGGCCGGCGCGACCGGATCCGGACCCTCCGGCAGGGTGGCGGGCTGTCCGGCTTCACCAAGCGGTCGGAGAGCGTTTACGACCCGTTCGGCGCGGCGCACAGCTCGACCTCGATCTCGGCCGGCCTCGGCATGGCCGTCGCTCAGGAGCTGACCGGCGGAAGCCGGCGTGCGGTCGCGGTGATCGGCGACGGCGCCATGAGCGCGGGCATGGCCTATGAGGCGATGAACAACGCCGGCTCGATGGATGCCAAGCTGATCGTCATTCTCAACGACAACGACATGTCGATCGCGCCGCCGGTGGGTGCCATGAGCGCCTATCTGTCACGGCTGATTTCTTCGAAGTCGTTCCGCTCGGTGCGCCATCTCGGCAAGATCATGGCCCACAAGTTCCCGCGCGCCATCAAGGAAGCCGCGATGCGGGCGGAGGAATATGCTCGCGGCATGGTCACAGGCGGAACCTTGTTCGAGGAACTGGGCTTCTACTATGTGGGCCCGATCGACGGGCACAATCTCGACCACCTGCTGCCGGTCCTGAAGAACGTGCGGGACGACAAGGAGGGTGGCCCGATCCTGGTCCATGTGGTGACCCAGAAAGGCAAGGGTTACGAGCCCGCAGAGAAGTCCGCCGACAAATACCACGGCGTCAGCAAGTTCGACGTGGTCACCGGCGCGCAGCACAAGCCCAAGTCGAACGCGCCGACCTACACCAAGGTGTTCGCACAGTCCCTGATCAAGGAGGCCGAGCTGGACGACAAGATCGTCGCCGTCACCGCCGCGATGCCGTCCGGCACGGGCCTCAACCTGTTTGCGGAACGCTTCCCGGAACGCAGTTTCGATGTCGGCATCGCCGAGCAGCACGGCGTGACCTTCGCCGCGGGCCTCGCGGCGGAAGGCATGAAACCGTTCGCGGCGATCTATTCCACCTTTCTCCAGCGCGCCTATGACCAGGTGGTACACGACGTGGCGATCCAGCGCCTGCCGGTGCGCTTCGCGATGGACCGGGCCGGCCTGGTGGGTGCCGACGGTCAGACCCATGCGGGCGCCTACGATATCGCCTATCTCGGCTGTCTGCCCGATTTCGTGATCATGGCCGCCGCCGATGAGGCGGAGCTCGTGCATATGGTGGCGACCTCCGTGGCCATCGACGACCGTCCCTCGGCCTTCCGTTATCCCCGCGGCGAGGGCGTCGGCACCGACATGCCGGAACGCGGAGAGGTGCTCGAGATCGGCAAGGGCCGCATCCTGCGCGAGGGCAACACCGTCGCCCTGCTGTCTCTGGGTACGCGATTGCAGGAATCCCTGCGGGCGGCCGACCAGCTTGCGGCCAAAGGGTTCTCCACCACGGTCGCCGATGCCCGCTTCGCCAAACCCATCGACGAGGATCTGGTACGGCGCCTGGCCAAGGAGCACGAGGTCCTAATCACCATTGAAGAGGGCGCGATCGGCGGGTTCGCCGCCCAGGTCTTCCATGTGTTGGCGCGGGAGGGCCTGTTGGATGCGGGCCTCAAGATCCGACCCATGGTGCTGCCCGACCTGTTCCTCGACCAGGACAAGCCTGACAAGCAGTACGAGAGCGCCGGCCTGAACGCCGCCGGCATCGTCGCGACCGCGCTGTCGGCTTTGGGCGAGGAGGTGGTGAGCGCCGAGGCGCCGGCCCGGGCCTGACCGGACGCCAAGCATCCCGGGATCTGGATAAGGGCGGGCATCGAACCCGCCCTTACCTTTCCAGGCGCGCGGCTGATACCCTTGCGGCGATGAGCGTCAAGATGCGCGCCGACCAGCTGCTCGTGGAGCGCGGCCTGGCCGAGAGCCGGACCCGCGCGCAAGCGCTGATCATGGCGGGCCAGGTCTTCGCCGGCGAGCGCAAGGTGGCCAAGCCGGGCGAGACCCTGCCCGCGGACGGGCCGCTCGAGGTACGCGGCCGGGACCATCCCTGGGTCTCCCGAGGCGGCGTCAAGCTGGCGCACGCCTTGGACCACTTCGGCATCGACCCGGCCGGCGGCGTGGCGCTGGACATCGGCGCCTCGACCGGCGGCTTCACCCATGTCCTGTTGGAGCGCGGCGCGGCGAAGATCTATGCGGTGGATGTCGGCCACGGCCAGCTCGCCTGGTCGCTGCGCCAGGACCCGCGCGTGGTGGTGCTGGAGCGGACCAATGCCCGCCATCTCACGCGCACGGAAGTTCCGGACCCGGTCGACCTGATCTCCTGTGATGCGAGCTTCATCGGCCTCGAAACCGTGCTGCCCGCCCCGCTCGCCTTGGCCGCGCCCGGTTGCCGCCTGGTCGCGCTGATCAAGCCGCAGTTCGAGGTCGGCAGAGAACGGGTCAGCAAGGGCGGGGTCGTGCGCGACCCGGATCTGCACCAGGCGGTGTGCGCGCGCATCTCCGCCTGGCTCACTGCGCGGGCCGGGTGGCGGGTGCTCGGACTGACCGAGAGCCCGATCACCGGCCCTCAGGGAAACAAGGAGTTCCTGATCGCGGCGGTGTTCGAGGGCGACGCCGAGGGCCGCCGATGAGCGACGGGTTGGACCTGACTATCGCGGAGATCGGCGCCCGGGGCGACGGCATCGCGTTCCAAGCAGGCGAGAAGGTCTTCGTGCCATACACCCTGCCGGGGGAGCGCGTGCGGGCGCGCCTGAGCCCGGGCCACGGTGCAACCCGCGCCTCGGTCGTCGAGATCCTTGCGCCCGCCGAGACGCGCGTCGACCCGCCCTGCCCCCATTTCGGCCGCTGCGGCGGCTGCGCCCTGCAGCACATGGCGGAACCGGCCTACGCGGCCTGGAAACAGGCGCAGGTCGTGACCGCCCTGGCGCGCCAGGGGCTCGAGGACGTGCCGGTCGCAGCGCCGATTCTAAGTCCCACGGGCAGCCGCCGCCGGGCCGCCCTCAAGGCGGTGCGCCTGCGCGACCGAATCGTCTTGGGCTTCAACGCGCGGCTGAGCCGCGAAGTGGTGGACGTCGCGGCCGCTTGCCCAATCCTGGACGCCAGGCTGGAAGCCCTGCTGCCGAAGCTCAAGGATCTGCTGGCAACGGTCATGACGGAGGTCCGCCGGTTCGGCCTGATCACGACCGTGACCGACAGCGGCATCGATCTGGTCGTCGTCTCGGAAGGGGAGCCGTCCGCGGCCGACCGGGAGCACCTGGCCGGCTTCGCAGAGGCGGAAGGTCTCGCCCGCATCTCCTGGCGAGCGCCCCAGGGCGCGCCCGAGCCCGTGATCCAGCGCCATCCCGTGACCCAGGACTTCGGCGGCGTCCCCGTGGCACTGCCGCCCGACGCGTTCCTGCAGGCGACCCGCGACGGTGAGGCCGCCCTCCTGGCGTTCATCCTGGAGGCCGTCCAGGATGCCGAGCGCATTGCCGACCTCTATGCGGGCTGCGGCACGTTCTCCTTTCCGCTTGCGAAAATCGCACGCGTGCACGCGGCCGACGGCGCGGCGCCCCTGATTGCGGCGATGCGGACGGCCGCCAACACGCATGGGCTCGCGGGGCGGCTCGAGGCCGAGATCCGCGATCTGGCCCGTCGGCCGCTCTCTGCGGCGGAGCTCACACGCTTCGACGCCGTCCTGTTCGACCCGCCGCGCGCCGGCGCCAAACCGCAGGCGCAGGAGATCGCGTCCTCGACCGTGCCGACCGTGGTCGCCATCTCCTGCAACCCGGCCACCTTCGCCCGGGACGCGCGGATTCTGGTCGACGGCGGCTACCGGCTGGTCCGGATCCAACCAGTGGACCAGTTCCTGTGGTCGCACCATTTAGAGCTGGCGGCCCTGTTCCGGCGGGAAGATGGCTAGCGCTTAATCGTCTAGGCCGCGCCGCGGATGGGTTTCGTTTCGCGGCCGTCCCAGTCACCCGAGACGATGGTGCGATAATCCTTCGGCTCGTAGGGCGCGATCAGTTCCTTGAGCGGCGCCAACACCCCGGTCTTGCGTCTGGGGTTGGCCCCGAAATCCCTCAGAAGCTCGTCGTGGTAGTGCTGCATGTGGATGATAAGCCGGGCGCCGCGCGCGTGGCTGAATGGCATCCAGCTTCGCTTCCAGGCCGTCATGGCGTCAATCTCGCGGCGCATGGCGTCGCGGGCGGGAAGTCTGAAGCTGCCTCTGACCAGCTCGCCCAGCCAGCGCGCCTGCAGGCTGTAGGTGAGCGTGCTGGACACCGTCGATGCGCTCCCGACGAAGGCGAGGTTGGGTACGTCGGGGTGGAGCATGTGGCGGTACAGGTAGAAGCCGTCATCTTCGAAACCGATCGCGGCGCGGACAGGCTCGGGCAGGAACCGGTAATCCGTCCGCCAGCCGGTGCCGAACACCACGACGTCGATGTCCAAGGACGTGCCGTTCTTGAGGACGACGCCGGTCGGCGTGAATTCGGCGATCTCGGTCCGTTGGGGATCGATCTTCCCGGCGCGCACCAAAGGATAGAATTCCGGGCGGGGCAACATGGTGGATTCGCCGAAGGCGTCGATCTCGACCGGTTCCCGCGGCACCATACTCTCGCGCGTTCCGAAGCGCGAACCCAGGCGGCACTGCACGATCAGGAGCAGCTCCACCAGGCGCCACCATAGCCAGACCAGCGGTTTGCCGAAGCGGTGCACCGCGCGTTCCAGCGGGCTCGGACGTTGGTACAGCGGTACGAGCGTGCTCGTCAGGCGGGTGAGCATGCCCCATTTGAACGGCAGGATCCCGGCCAGCTTCCGCGGCACCGGCCAGTGGGCCTCGCGAAAGATGATGGTGGTTTCCGCGGCGACTGTCGAGGATGCCACGGCGGCATCCGTGGCGCTCTTGCCGAAGCCGAGCACCGCCACCCGCTTGCCCGTGAGCGGCGCCAACGCCTTCAGGTCAGAAATGTGCATGAGTTCGCCCTGGAAACGCTCCTGCCCCGGGAAGCGGGGCATATTCGGGATGTTGGAGTAGAGGCCGACGCACACGACCATGAGGTCGAACTCTTCGCGCTTCGAACCGTCGCCGTCGCGATAGCTCACGAGCCAACCCGAACGCGCCCCGTCG
>JAAUXY010100540.1_pt1 | contig 13524 bp, 10 predicted proteins | sample 7278121 | NCBI WGS metagenome assembly JAAUXY01 (sample SAMN14350117, study PRJNA611818) | marine sediment metagenome | isolation source: surface marine sediment (1.8m) | place: French Polynesia: Moorea | collected 2018-08 | reverse complement strand
CGGGACCCCCGGCGGACCGAACCGGTAGACGAGCGAGGTCAGCATCGCCGCGTGCAGCCAGCGGGATCCGGCCGTCGGACAGTCGAAGCGCCCGGCCACGGTCAGCAGGTCGAGACCGTCGCCGAGGGCCCGGGCAACGGCCGCCTGCGGGAGCCGGCGGTCGGGGCGGGTGTCGGCGTCGAGCGTCACCACCCACTCCGCGGTCGCCGCCTCGATGCCCTGCTGCAGCGCCCACGCCTTCCCCGCCCAGCCGTCCGGGCGCGGTCGCCCGTCGATCACGACCGCGCCGGCGGACCGGGCGAGGTCGGCCGTTCCGTCGCCCGACCGGTCGTCGACGACGATCACCCGGCCGACTCCCGGCGCTCCGATCACTGCGTCGAGCAGCGGGCCGATGCGGGCGGCTTCGTCCCGTGCGGGGACGACGACGTCGATCGTCGCCCGGGGCGTGAACAGCGGGCGAACCGGCGGTGCGGCGCGGGCTGCTCGGGCCAGCCGGCCGATCGCGACGGCCCCGGCGGTCGCGCGGACTCCGAGCGAGGCGAGGTGGACCGCCCGTCGGATCGCGGTCACGTCGGCAGCCCGGTCATGGCCGGTCCTGGTCGACCATGTCGGCGACGATCCTGGCACTCGTCGTCACCAGCGGGAGCCCGCCGCCCGGGTGGCTCGAGCCGCCGACCAGGTACAGCCCGGTTCGGGCCCCCCGGTTACCCGGCCGCAGGAACGCCGCGCGCCTCCCGTTCGACGAGGTCCCGTAGATCGCCCCGCCCGGCGAGCGGAACCGCTCGGCGATGTTCGCAGGGGTCATCGTCTCGAGGAACAGCAGCCGCTCCCGCAGGTCGACGCCGGCGGCGGCCAGGCGGTCGAGCACGAGCGTGGCGTAGGCGTCGCCGTCGACGGACACACCGGCCGGCGCGTTCACCAGCAGGTACCAGTTCTCGTGTCCCGGCGGCGCCTGGCTCGGATCGGTCACCGAGGACACGCAGCCGTAGATCGTCGGGTCGTCGGCGAGCTGGCCGGTCACGAGCTGGCCGAACTCGCGCTCGTACCCGTCGGAGAACCAGATGTTGTGGTGGCCGATCCCCGGCGTCGTCCCGCGGACACCAGCGCAGACCACGAACCCGCTGGTCGACCGTTCGGCCCGCTCGACGTTGCGCAGCGCGATGTCGTCGGGCACGAGGTCGCGGTAGAGGTGCTCGGCGTCGACGTTGGCGACGACGACGTCCGCTTCGATCTCCCGGAGGCTGTCGTCGCTCCGTCGCGTGATCAGGACCCCGATGACGCGGTCGCCGGAGACGAGGATCTCGCGCACCTCGCGGTTGGTGTTGATGCGGACTCCGATCTGCCCGGCGACCCTGGCGAGTGCGTCGCGCAGCGCACCGAGGCCGCCCGTGGGATACCAGCACCCGTATTCGGCCTCGATGTGTGGGATGCAGGTCAGGGTCGCAGGAGCCTCGTAGGGCGACGACCCGGAGTACGTCGCGTACCGGCCGGCCCACTGCACCAGGCGGTGGTCGTCGAAGCAGGCGTCGGCCGCGCGGTGCAGCGAGCGCAGCGGGTCGATCGTGAACAGGTCCCGGGGCGACCGCATCCGCCGCGCCAGCGCCAGCGGGTTCGACATCGGACCGGCGAAGAACGTCCGCTGCGAGACCTCCCAGATCCGGGCGCCCTTCGTGTCGAACCGGAGCCACTGCGCCCCCGCCCCGGGCGCGAACTCGTCGAAGGCGGCCGCCGTCCGGTCCCGGTCGTCGTGCACGACGAGGCTCGACCCGTCGCGCCAGTGGTAGTTGAACTGGGGGTCGAGCCGCTGGAGGTCGAGCTCCTCGTCGAGCGAGGTTCCGGCGAGTTGGAAGAGCTCGTCGAACAGGTGCGGGAGGGTCAGCAGCGACGGCCCGAGGTCGAACGTGAACCCGTCCCGCTCCAACGAGGTCAGCTTGCCGCCGACGACGTCGTTGCGCTCGAACAGGGCGACGTCGTGGCCGGCCGCCCGCAGCCGGATCGCACACGCCAGGCCGCCGACCCCACCGCCGACCACGACGACGCGACGCCCGCGGTCAGCCACGGAGCTTCCTCACACCGGCGGCGGCAGCGATCGGGAGCATCGCCGACCCGCCGACGACGGCGACCAACGGGTCACGGAAGAAGCGGGCGAACCCGAGCGTCTCCATCACACCCATCACGGCGTACTGCCCGACGAGGACCCCGTCGGCGTCTTCCGGACGTTCGGCCGGCGGCAAGAGCGCGTCGAGCACGGCGATGATCCCCAGCCCGGTCAGGAACCAGCCGAGGAAGTTCGTGAGCGGGATGCCCCGGTACACACCCCGGCGGGCCCACGCCCAATAGCCCTCGCCGACCATCTGGGGGTCGAGGAAGAGGTCCCAGGCGGTGAGTGCGGCCGAACCGACGACCGCCCGGGTCGCCCGGTTCGAGTGCCGGCCGAGGGCAGCGTGGGCGGTCTCGCGGGCCGGGAGAGCCATTGCGAACCATGCGAGGGGGACGATCGCCGGGACCCCCGCGAGCTCGGGCTGCAGCGCACCGCTGTAGCGGTAGCGGCCGAACGGCACGCCGGTCTCGGTCCCGAACCGCTCGACCGCCGCCGTTGCACCGACCACGGTCCGCGCTGCGCTGGCCGTCCGACCCACCCCCCACCGGGTCACCGCCGCCGACGCCGTCGAAGCGAACAGCCCGGTCACGACGACGGTCGACAGCACACGCCGGGCGGCGCTGCGCTGCGGCAGCAACGGCGTCGCGATCATGCCCGCCAGCGTCGCCACTCGGGCGACGTGGCCTGCCCCGCTCGCCCATCTCTCGATCCGGGTCGGGTTCACCCGAGCCGGTCCCCGTGGAGTCTCCGGCGAGGAGACGGGCGCAGCGCTCATGGCCGCAGGAGCGCGGCGACGACACGAGCCTTCTCGGCGGTGGAGACCGTGGCGCGGGCGGTGAAGACGTCGTAGCCCTGGGCCTCGATCTCCTCGAGGATCCGGCCGTAGAGGGTGTGCGCCGCGCGCACGCACCTCGCCGATCGGTCGGGCAGCATTCCGATACCGACGTCGGCGGAGGCGTACAGCGCCCGGCAGCGGTCGATCTCGAAGCGCATCAGTTCGACGAACTCGGGGGTCACCGTCCGTGCCGACAGGTTGACGCCGAACCGCTCGGTGTCCTCCTGTGGGACGTACTGGCGCCCTCGATCGAGGTCTTCGTCGATGTCGCGCAGGAAGTTGGTGAGCTGGAACGCGTTGCCCAGATCGCGGGCGTGGGGAAGGGCGGTCTCGTAGTCCGACGGTTCGAGGATCGGGAGCATCATCTCGCCGATCACCGCCGCCGAGCCGTCCATGTAGTCGAGGAGATCGTCCCACGTGGCGTACGACTCGACCGTGAGGTCCATCGTCATCGAGCGCAGGAAGCGACGGAAGGCGTCGGGGTCGATGTCGAACGCGCGCACGGTGTGGACGACCGCCTTGAGCACCGGGTCGTCGGATCGGCCTTCGCCGAGGTCGGCGAAGAAACGGTCGCCGAAGTCGGCCAGCGCCGCCGTCCGCACCTCGACCGGGACGTCCCGCCCGCCCTGGGAGGGGATCTCGTCCACGATGTCGTCGGCGTACCGGGCGAAGGCATAGAGCGCGTGGACGTGGTGCTGCTTGATCCGCGGCAGCACCTTGGTCGACCAGTAGTAGGTGGTGCCGTGCCGCTTGTTGAACTCCCGGCACAACGCGTAGCTCTCGTCGAGGGTCACCGGCCCCTCGGGCAGCAGCTGAGTGGTCGGCGTCGGCGGCTGCGGCTCGCGGTCCCACAACCGGCGGACCTTGGCGAGGGCCGGCATCGTCAGGTGGTTCGCTCGCGGTACTGGTCGACGCGGGCGGCGGCCAGCTTGCCCGAGACCAGCACCATCGGCACACCGACACCGGGCAGGGTCGACGAGCCGGTGAACACCAGGCCCGGGACCCGCTTGTCGACGTTGTTCGGCCGGAACGGGCCGGTCTGGAAGAACGTGTGGGCGAGGGCGAACGGCGTCCCCTGCTCCATGCCCATCCGCTCCCAGTCGGCCGGGTCGTAGATCTCCTCGACGACGACGTCGGTGGGATACCCGAGCCCGGCCACACGCGATCGGAGATCGTCCACGATCCGGTCCCGTTCCCGGGCCCAGTCGATCGTGCCGGACAGGTTGGGCGTCGGCTCGAGCACGTAGATGCTCGACGAGCCCTCGGGCGCCAGCGTCGGGTCGTCGAGGCTGTGCAGGGTGACGAGGATCGAGGGATCGGGCATTCGCACGCCGTCGTCGATCAGCGCCTTGAACGACGCATCCCAGTCCTGCCCGAAGTGAATGTTGTGGTGGCACGCCTCGGCGGGCGGGAGGCCGTTCACGCCGGCGATCCACAGCAGGCACGACGGGGAGTATTGGCCCTTGCGGGCGGCACGGGGAGCCTCGACCCCGTCGAGCAGTTCCCGGTACGCAACCGGGAGGTCGACGTTGCAGACGACGGCGTCGGCGGCGACGAGCTCGGAGTCGCCCAGTTCGACGCCCGTCACCCGGCCCGCCCCGTCCCGCGTGATCCGGGTGACCGGCGAGGAGTACCTGATCTCGACGCCGGCCTTCTCCACGGCGGCGGCGAGGCCGGCCGCCATCTGGTGCATCCCACCCTCGGGCACGAAGACGCCCTCGACGGAGTCCATGTAGGTGATGACCGCGTACAGCGCCAGCGCCTCGTACGGAGCCAGCCCGGCATACATCGACTGGAAGCTGAAGATGCGCTGCAGCCGCTCGTCGGAGAAGAACTTGGCGACCTTCTTGCCGAGCTTGCCGAACCCGCCGAGCCGCACGAGCTCCAACCCGGACCGCCAGGGCTTGATCAGGTCGAGCGGCGAGTCGAAGTTCGTGTCGATGAACGCATCCATCTCGGCCCGGTAGAGGCGCTCCAACCAGTCGCAGAAGCGGCCGAACGCCTCGGCGTCCTGCGGGCCGGAGAACTGTCGGATCTCCTCGGTCATCGCCTCGCGCCCGTGTCGTACGAACAGGGTCGACCCGTCGTCGTACACCGCCCGGTACATCGGGTCGACCGGTTTGATCGTGACGAAGTCGCCCATCTCGGCGCCGGCGGCGTTGAAGGCCTCTTCCAGCAGGTTGGGCATCGTCAGCACGGTGGGGCCGTTGTCGAGCCGGAACCCGTCGGAGATCACCATCCCGGCGCGGCCTCCGGGCATCGGGTCGCGCTCGACGATCGTGACCGTGTGGCCGGCGCCCCGGAGATGGGCCGCAGCGGACAACCCACCGAGACCTGCACCGATGACGACGACGTGGGCGGGGCCGTTCTCAGGCATGGTGATCGAGGCTACCGGCGGCCGGCCGAGCCCCGTCCGGAACCGCCCGGCATCGGCTACCGCATCGCCCGCACGAACCCGAAGTCGCGTCCCAGGCCGACGCCGAACGCCAGATGGATCCACAGGCGGGCGAAGTCCTCGAGCTGCTCGACCTGGTCGTACCCGCCGATCACCAGCGCGTCGAAGCCCATCTCCATCGCCAGCGCCGCAACCGCCGCCGCACCGTCGGGGTCCCCGGCCACGGGGAGGAACGTCCGCAGGCCGTCGATCACCGGGTCGAGGTACGCCTCGGCGCCGATCGTGTTGAACGCCTTGACCACGGTCGCCTCGGGTCGGGCCCGACGGATCCCGTCGACGATCGTCCGGTCGCCCTCGGGGAGTGTGCCGCCGACGGTGTTGGTGGCGTCGACGAGCACCGTGCCCGACAGATCGCCGACGGCAGCCAACGTGTGGGCGACCGCGGCGAACGGGACGGCGAGCACGACGAGATCGGCGTCGGCGGTCGCCTCGGCCAGGGGGACGGCGGTTGCTTCGGGCACCGCTGCGAGCGCCGCCACCACCTTGGCGCAGGCCGTGTCGCGTGCGCCGAACCTGATCGGGTGGCCGAGCCGCTGGGCGGCCACGGCGAGGTTGGTGCCGACCACGCCGGCCCCGAGGACGGTGATGTTCATCGCGCCAACTCCAACACACGCCGTGCCGCCTCGCCACCGGAATGCTGCTGCTGCCCGGTGACGAGGTTGTCGTGGACCACGGTGTGGGACGACCACGGTTCGCTGGCGACGAACTTCGTGCCGGGGATCAGCGCCGCTTCCCGCTCGATCCAGAACGGCTGGATGGGCTGCCCGACCATCGTCTCGACGAGCTCCTCCTCCGCCGAACTGAACCCCGTCCAGGTCCTGCCGTCGACGAGCAGTCGACCCGACGAGTCGGTCGCCGACAGCAGGACGCTCGTCGCATGGCACACGACGGCGGTCGGCTTGCCGGCGTCGTGGAACGCGCGCACCACCAACTCGACGGCAGGGTTGCCCCTGAAGGTCTCCATCGGTCCCTGTCCGCCGACGAGGAAGACGGCGTCGAAGTCGGCGGGGTCGAGCTCGCCGAGGGGGACCGTGTCGTCCAGCAGCGCCCGTGTCGCAGGGTCGTCCAGGAAGTCCTTGGAGATCTGATCGTCAGCCGAGTAGCCGTTGTCGGCGTACGGGTCGGAGAAGTCGTCGATGTACAGCCCACCGCCCTCCGGGCTGAAGAGCGTCGTGTTCCAGCCGGCGCGGCGGAACTCGTCGAAGGGATGGGTCAACTCGGCGAGCCAGAACCCGATCGGCCAACCCGTCACCGAGGACGTTGCCCGGTTCGAGAGGACGAACGCGACTCGCCGTGTCGGGTCGGTGCCGAGCCTGGACCGCTCGTCGTGTGCTTCGGTCATGTCGTGAACCTCGCTTCGTGCGGAGCGCCCGGTGCACTCCGTCGGACGGTCTAACGTTACGTGACTGTATCGTATTCCCACGAGGGATGGCCCGCCTACGATCGGGCTGATGGGCACCGAACCGATCGTCGGGCGGCCGCGCGACAGAGGACTCGACGACGCGATCCTCACCGCAGCGCTGGACGTCCTGGGTGAGGGCGGGTTCGACGCACTGTCGTTCTCGGCGGTCGCCGACCGAGCAGGTACGACTCGTCCGGCGATCTACCGGCGCTACGCAACTCGGGCCGATCTCGCTGTCGCCGCGCTCGGTTCGCTGTCCCGGGCGACCGTCCCGGCGCGGACCGGGGACCATCTCGTCGACCTCACCGCAGAGTTGACGGCGTTCCGCGATGCGATCGAGGCTGCGCAGGGGATCGCCCTCGTTGCGACGGCCCTCCAGGCGTCCGCGGACCCGGAGGTGATCGACCGCTATCGGCAGGTGGTCGTCGCGCCTCGTCGGGCTCGACTTGCGGCGATCCTCGACGACGCCCACCGGGCGGGTTCGCTCGACGCGCCGCCGCGCGATCGAGCGAACGCGGTCACGATGTGCACCGGCTCCTGGTACGCCTGGAGGCTGGCCGGCGAGGACCCCCCACGCGACTGGCCGCGGCGCACCGCCGCACTCGTGTGGCGGTCGCTCGGCGGCCAGCCGTGACCCGTTGACGACCGTCTCAGCCGTCGGCGTCGGTGGCGGCGTCGAGGTCGGCGGTGACCTGCTCGATGCGCAGTTGGGCCGAGGTGATCTTGGCCCGGCACAGCGCGATCAGCTCGCCCGCTCGTGTGACCCGTTCGGCGAGGCGGTCCACGTCGACGTCGGACGCCTCGAGCTCACGCAGGATGGCGTCGAGCTCCGCGAGGGCGTCGACATAGCCGGGCGATTCGGTGGGGAGGTCGCTCATGTCGGCGATTCGCTTTCGGTCGTGTCGTCTCTCGGTCGGGTGTGTTCGACGATGCTGGCGACGTCGCCGTCGGCGAGCGACGTGGTGATCGCCTCGCCGCCGGCCAGGTCGGCGACGGAGCGTACGACGCGACCGTCTGCCCGGCGGGTGATGCTCCAGCCGCGTGCGAGTTGAACGGACGGGTCGAGGGCGGCGATGCGGGCGGCGAGCACGTCGAGCCGGCCGGCCTCGCGCCCGGCGAACACACCGGCCGATGAGACGACGCGGTCGCTCCGGGCAGCCAGCCGTTCGCCGGCCCGCTCCACGGCCGCCGGGCCGAGCGCAGCGAGCCGCTCGCCGCGGATCCGCAACCGCTCGTCGGCCCGTTCGACCGCCGCGTGCGTGTGGCGGGCGATGCGGTGAGCGGTGTCGTGGAGCTCGGACCGCGACCGGCGCAACCGGTCGGCAGCGAGGTCACCGACCGAGCGCCAGGCGGACTCGGCGCCAGCAACCGCCTCGTTCACTCGCTCGGTCAACGCCACCGCGCAGGCGGTCGGTGTCTTGAGCGACGTGTGTGCGACCTCATCGGCGACGCTGCGGTCGATCTCGTGACCGAGCCCGGTGAACACGGGCACATGCGACGTGGCGATCGAGCGGGCGATCGGTTCCGCGTCGAACACCGCCAGCTCGTTGCGCGCCCCGCCCCCGCGGATCACGACCACGACGTCGAGGTCCGTCCTCCGGGACAGCGTGCCGATCGCCGCCGCGATCATCGGCACAGCCAGCTCGCCCTGGACCCGGGTGTCGACGAGGACGGCACGGAACCCGAGCCGGGACCGTTCGAGCTCGGCGCGGAAGTCGTGCCAGGCCGCCGAGTCGACGCTCGTGACGACGCCCACCCGGAGCGGGACCGGAGACAGGGCCACCCGCTTGTTGGCGTCGATCAACCCGCTGGCAACGAGCCGCCGCAGGACCTCGTCGCGGGACTGGGCGATCTCGCCGAGCGTGTAGCGGGGGTCGAGCCCGGCCATCTTCAGCCCGAGCCGACCGTTGGGTGCGTAGAAGTCCAGGTGGCCGTGGATGCGCACCTTCATCCCGTCGCGCAGATCGAGGCGGTGCTTGCGCAGCAGCGGGGTGAGTCGGCGCTTCATCGGTGCGAACAGCGAGACGTTGATCACCGCCTTGTTCTCACCGTCGCCCTCGACGAGCGAGAAGTACGTGTGCGGTCCTCGGTTCGTCAACCCGTCGATCTCGCCCCGCACCCAGACACCCTCGTCGAACCCCCGCCGGAGCTGGGCGTTGATCGCGTCCGCGAGCTCGCTGACCGTGTAGGTCGGGTTCGTCGGATCGTCGAGCTCGGCGTCGCCGAAATCGAACGCGGGTTGGGACACGGGACGAGGTTACGCACCGAGGCGGCGGACGGTGCCGCCCGGCGGCGTCTCGGTGTCGTCGGGAGCATCGTCGAGGGTGAACAGCTCACCGTCGACGGGCAGCCCCTTCTGGAGGCGCAGCGCCTCGAGTTGCAGCAGCGGCTTCTCCAGCGCCCGTCGGCGGGTGCCGGCGAGCTCCTCGAACCCCTTGTCGACGGCGTCGAACCGCTTGCGAACCCGGTCGACCTGCTCGACGTACTTGCGCCACTGGGAGTTGAACGAGCCGAGCAGCCGCAGCATCTCGTCGCTGGTCTGCTCGAGCACGTAGTTGTCGTAGGCCTGGCGGATCACACCGAGGAACGCGAACAACGTGAGTGGCGAGCACATCACGACCCGTTGCCCGAGCGCATGGTCGAGCAAGTCGGGGTCGTGCTCGTGGATGAAGCCCGTGAGCTGCTCGTTGGGCAGGAACAGCAGCACGTAGTCGGTCGAGGCCTGCGTCCCCTCGGCCGCGTACTCGCGCTTGGCCAGCTCCTTGACCCGCAGCCGGACGTCGGCGAGGAAGCGCTTCAGGTGAGCCTGGCGCTCGGCGTCGGACCCCGCCTCGAGATAGCGCAGGTAGGAGGACATCGGGAACTTGACGTCCATGTACAGCGCGTGACCGCGGGGCATGGTGAAGGTGTAGTCGGGGCGCCCGGACCCACCCTCGATCTGGGTCTGCTTGCGGTAGTTGACGTTCTCCTGGAGGCCGGCGAGCCGCAGCACGTCCTCGGCCATCCGCTCACCCCACTGCCCGCGAGCCTGGGGGCTGGCGAGCGCATCGCGCAGCGAACGGGTCGAGTCGGCGAGCGTGCTCGTCACCTCGACGTGGGCCTCCAGCGAGCTCTCGACCTGCCCGAACTTCTCGGCGCTGGCCCGCCCGAGCGCAGCGACCATCTCCCCGAGCCGGGCGAGCTCGTTGCGCATCTCGCCGTGCACCTGGTCGAGGCGGGAGTCGATCAGGTCCTTCTTGGACGACAGGTCGGCGTTGACCCGCTGGTGGACGTGGGCGGCGGCCTCGCCGAGCTGCTGGCGTTGCAGCACCGCGTTGTGCTCGACCGCCGCGTCGCGTTCGGCGATCGCCTGCTCGCGCACCTCGCGCACGGCGTGCTGCACGGCCTCGTCGACCGCGAGCTGCAGGCTGGTCGCCGTCGCCTCCTGCTCGGCCAGTCGCTCGCGGGCCGCCCGCTCGGCGCGGCGGGTCGCCACGACGTACGTCGCCGCCACCGCCAGCACGGCGGCGATGCTCACGAGGATCACCAGGGGGACCATGCCGCCCATGATGACGTGGGGGTGTCACAGCGGGCGCGGATGGTGCGGGCGTGTTGTCGAGTGACCTCGGTCACGGGCTCTGAGCAGGGTCGACGCGCTCCGGCGGCGAGACGGGACGACCCCGGCGGCCACAAGAGTGGGCACGGCGCCTGTCATCTTCGTCTCAAGTTGCTGGCAAGAACGCCCGAAAACGACACCATGCGGACGAACCTCTGGAAGCTCTACCTCCTCGGAGTTGTGGCCATCGCGGCCACGTACTTCCTCTCCGAGACGACCAGCCTGTCCAAGCTCGTCCTCTACAACGGCATCGGTCTGAGCGCCGTGATCGCCGTGTTGTTCGCCATCCGCAAGAACAACCCGCCCAACCGACGGGCCTGGTACTTCATCGCCGCCGGCATGGGATCGTTCCTGACCGCCGACGTCATCTACTACGTCCTGGAGATCACCACCGACTCGGTGCCGTTCCCGTCGATCGCCGACGCGTTCTACCTCGGCATGTACCCGCTGATGATCGTCGGCCTGCTCGGCATCCTCCGCACGGTGTCGCCGGGACGCGACATGGCGGGCCTCGTCGACGCCGGACTGGTCGCCGTCGCCACCTTCGCGGTGCTCGGCATCCTCATCATGGACACGTACATCACCGACGACACGATCGACTTCTCGGGCCGCCTGATCTCGATCGCCTACCCGGTCATGGACGTGGCGCTGGTCGCCGTGGCCGCACGGCTCGTCGCCGCCGTGCACCTCCGCCAGACGACGTTCGCGCTGATGACCGTCGCCCTGTTCAGCCTGCTGATCGCCGACACGATCTACGGCGTCCTCAACACCGCCGGCGCCTTCGAGACCGGCGGGTTCGCCGACGCCTTCTGGATCGGCTTCTACGCCCTGATCGCCGCGGCGGCGCTCCACCCGTCGATGGGCGAACGCACCGTCCCCCGCGAGAACCTGATCGGGCACATCACCCGGCCCCGCTTGATGGTGCTGTTCCTCGTCGTGCTCGCCGTGCCGCTCATCGACCTGCTGTGGGGCGAGCCGTTCGACAAGATCCTGACCACCGCGGCGTCGATGATCATGTTCTCGCTCGTCCTCGTCCGGCTGATGGGCCTGATGAGCGTCGTGCAGTCCAAGGAGCAACAGGCCCGCCACGACGCCCGCCACGACGCGCTCACCGGGCTCGCCAACCGCGTGCTGTTCGGCGAGCGGGTCGAGAACTTCGTCAACCAGCGCAAGGACGGCGTCGTCTCGGTGCTGTTCGTCGACCTCGACGACTTCAAGTTCATCAACGACAGCCTCGGCCACCAGATCGGCGACGAGCTGCTCGTCGCCGTCGCCGCCCGCCTCCGCGAGTGCGTGCGCACGCAGGACCTCGTCGCCCGCCTCTCCGGCGACGAGTTCGCCGTGCTCCTCGAGAGCGCCGTCGACCGGCAGGACGCCGTCGCCGTCGCCCAGCGGGTGCAGGACAGCCTCGAGGAGCCGGTGATCATCGACGACCGCGAGATCATGTGCTCGGCCAGCGTCGGCATCGCCGTCGAGCGGCGGTCGAACATCGAGCGGGCCGAGACGATCCTGCGGGCCGCCGACGTCGCCATGTACCGCGCCAAGAGCAAGGGCAAGGGACGCTTCGAGTTCTTCGAGCAGGGCATGCACCTCGAGGCGATCGAGCGCCTCGACCTGAAGACCGACCTCCAGGTCGCCCTCGAGCGCGGCCAGTTCGAGCTGAACTACCAGCCGATCGTCGAGATGAACAGCGAGAAGGTGCGCGGCGTCGAGGCGCTGATCCGCTGGAACCACCCGACGCGCGGCTACGTGATGCCCGACCGCTTCGTCCAGCTCGCCGAGCAGACCGGCCAGATCGTGCCGATCGGTCGGTGGGTGCTCAACGAGGCCTGCAACCAGGTGATGCGCTGGCGCAAGGACCACGGCTCCGACGCGCCACAGACCGTCGCCGTCAACCTGTCGGTCCGCCAGCTCCACGATCCCAAGCTGCTCGAGGACGTCGCCGACGCGCTGTCGGCCTCCGGGCTGGAGCCCGAGGCGCTCACGCTCGAGATCACCGAGAGCATGCTGATCGAGGAGACCGATCGCGGCAGCCGTGCGCTCGACCAGCTCAAGGCGATGAAGGTCAAGGTCGCCATCGACGACTTCGGGACCGGCTACTCGTCGCTCTCGTACCTGAAGCGGTTCCCGGTCGACACGATCAAGATCGACAAGTCCTTCGTCGCCGAGATGGCCACGTCGGACACGTCGGCGGCGCTCGTCAAGGCCGTCGTCGACCTCGCCAACAGCCTCGGCGTGGCGACGGTCGCCGAGGGCATCGAGAACCCCGACCAGAAGGCCCGCATCAACCAGCTCGGTTGCACCTTCGGCCAGGGCTACCACTTCTCCCGGCCGCTGACCGCGGGCAAGATCGAGGAGAAGCTCGAGCGGGCCGCGAAGTCGGCCAACAACCGCAGGAACGCGGCGCTCGACATCGACGTGCTCGACGGCATCGGAGGGCTCCGGACCGCGATCGCCCAGATCGGCAACCTGCACTCCGAGCTGAACGTCCCGGTGATGGCCAGGACCCGGTGGATGGAGACCTGGGCGTCGGTCTACGACGAGTGGGAGCCGGTGACGCTCCTCGTGCGCGAACGGGCGACCGGGCGCGTCGAGGCGGCGGCGATGCTCGCGTGCCGCTCGACCGGCGACGTCGCCGAGGTGGTCGCGATGGGCCACGGTTCGGTCGCCTGTACCCGATTCCCCTCGCGCAGCGAGCGGGCGTCGAAGCTGCTGACCAAGGGCATCAAGGACCACCTCCGGGCCTACGAGTCCTGGACGCTGCACCTGCAGCAGCTCGAGGAGGGCGACCCGGTCGGCAAGCTGCTCGCCCAGCAGCTCCCCAACGCCGAGATGGCCCCCGACCTGTGGGTCCCCCAGGTCGTGTTCGGCGACGACCCGCAGCTCAGCGACTTCCGGTCCCGCAACATGCGGCGCCAGATCAAGAAGGCGTGGAACGGCCTCGAGACCGATGAGCGCGACGTCGAGATGACCGTCGCCCGCAGCGAGTTCGAGATCATGCAGGTGCTCCCGCGCCTGGAGGCGATCCACGTCGAGCGCGACCACGACACCGGGCGCGAGAGCGACCTCGACGACCCGAAGGTGAGCGAGCTGTGGCGGCGGCTGATCCTGGCCCACGGCGCGACCGGTCAGATCG
>JAAUXY010011408.1_pt1 | contig 13526 bp, 2 predicted proteins | sample 7278121 | NCBI WGS metagenome assembly JAAUXY01 (sample SAMN14350117, study PRJNA611818) | marine sediment metagenome | isolation source: surface marine sediment (1.8m) | place: French Polynesia: Moorea | collected 2018-08 | reverse complement strand
GCGCTCTATAACGGTGCCGTGATCGGCGAGCCCTCCCCGCTGCCCGAGCCGGCCATCCAATACAGCGACTTTGCCGCCTGGCAGCGTCGGCGACTGAGCGGCGAGGCTCTCGAAGAGAGACTCCGCTTCTGGCGACGTCGGCTCGCCGGCCTGCCGGTCCTCCGGCTGCCTACCGATCGTCCGCGGCCTGAAATTCCGGGCACCCGGAGCGCGACCCATGACCTCGAGATCGCTGCCGGGCTCGAGGAGTCGCTGCGCCATCTCGGCGCCGGTTATGGGTCGTCGCTCTACATGGTGCTCCTGGCGGGTTTTGCCGCGTTCTTGATGCGGCTGAGCGGGCAGCGGGACGTGGTGGTCGGCTCCCCGGTCGCCAACCGCGACGTCGAAGAGGTCGAGGGGCTGATCGGTTTCTTCGTCAACATGCTGGCGATGCGCCTCGTCGCTGAGGAGCCCCTGAGCTTCGCCGGGCTCCTGGGCGAGGTCCGGGAGACCGCGCTGGCCGCCTACGACCATCGGGACATGCCTTTCGAGCTGTTGGCCGAAGGGTTGGCCCCAGAGCTCGCCAAACACCGTGACGGGCGTCATCACCCGTTGTTTCAGGTCACCCTCGGGTTGCACGACGTACCGGCCTGCGAGCCACAGCTTTCAGGGGTGCGCTCGCGCCCATTGCGCCTCGACACCAGGGGCGCGCGCCTCGACCTCGAGCTGCATCTCTGGCGGGCCTCGAACGATGAGGGCACTCTGAGCGGCCGGATTGTCTACGATGCCGGCCTCTTTGACGCCAGCACCATCGCGCGCTGGTCGACCCAGCTCGACGAGTTGCTGCGCGCCGTCGTCTCCGGGCCCGAGCGACCGCTGGAGCAGCAGGCGCTGATGGCCACGGTGGAGCGTCGGGAAGTGTTGGCCGAAAACATCGACGCCGAAGCGCCCTTCGTGCCGCCGCGTTCGCCAGTCGAGCTGACCCTGGCCGGCATCTGGGCCGAGATCCTGAATCTCGAGCGGATCGGGGCCCACGACAACTTCTTCCACCTGGGGGGCCACTCGCTGATGGCGACCCGGGTGATGTCGCGGATCCGGCGGATCTTCAAGCGCCAGCTGCCGCTGCGCGCGTTGTTCGAGGGGCCGACCGTCGCCGGGTTCGGCCGGCATCTCGAGGCGGCGCTCAAGAGCGACGCCGGGATCGCAGGAGCGACACCCCCTTTGAGCCCGGTGGGTCGGGATCGGGAGCTACCCCTGTCGTTTGCACAGCAGCGACTGTGGTTCTTGGATCGACTCGAGCCCGGAAGCGCCGCCTACCATCTGCCGGTCGCGCTCCGTTTGCGCGGTGCTCTCGACGTCGCCGCCGTGGAGCAGGCCCTGCGGCGGATCGTGGGGCGTCACGAAGTCCTGCGGACGGTATTTCCGAGCGTCGGCGGCAAGCCGCGCCAGGTGATCCTTTCCGACGTCTATCCGCGGTTGCCGGTCATCGACCTCGAACGGCTGTCCCCGGAGCATAGGTACGAGCAAGCCCAACGCCTGACGGCCGCGAGTGCCGGGAGGCTCTTCGACCTGGCGCGGGGCTCGCTGATCCGAGCCGACCTGGTACGGCTCGCCGCGCGGGAGCATGTCCTTTTGCTGTGCTTTCATCACATCGTCACCGACGCCTGGTCGCACGATGTCTTGCTGCGCGAGCTGTCGCTGCTCTACGCGAATACCACAGGGTCAGACGCCGCGGCTCGTCTGCCGGAGCTGGCGATCCAATATGCCGACTATGCCGTGCACCAGCGTCGCTCGCTGGGCGACAGGCTCGAGGATCTGCTCGCTTATTGGCGTCGGCAGCTGGCGAACCTACCGGCGGAACCGCTGTCCCCCGATCGGAAGCGGGCACCGACTCCCTCGACCCGTCGACCGAGTGTGGTCCATACGCTTGAGCTCGACCGCGACCTCACCCAAACCTTCGAACGGTTGAGTCTCGAGGCGGGCACATCCCGCTTCATGACCCTGCTCGCCGGCTTCGCCGCCCTGCTCGGCCGCTTGACCGGCGCCACCGACCTGGCGGTGGGCACGCCGGCCGCCAACCGGGGTGCCGAGGAGCTCGAGGGATTGATCGGCCTATTCGTCAACACCCTGGTGCTGCGGGTCGATCTGAGATCCGATCCGGGCTTCACCCGGCTGCTCGAACGCGTGCGGGACACCGTCCTCGACGCTTACGCCCACCAGGATCTGCCCTTCGAGAAGCTGGTCGAAGAGTTGCAGCCCGAGCGCGACCTGAACCGAAATCCGCTATTTCAGGTCTTCCTGGCGGTCACGGTCGGCAATGGCGAAGAGCGTCGACAGGCAGGTCAGCTGACCATCGAGCCCTGGCGTTGGCAGGGTCTGGGTCAGCGACAGAGTCCGGGCCAAGCCATCGAGTCGAAGTTCGATCTGGCGCTCTACGCCGGGGAACGGGCCGGCAGGATCCGTCTCAGCCTGACCTTTCGCCCCGAGCTATTCGAATCCACCCGCATGCTTCGGACGCTGCGGCAGCTGGCTGCCCTGCTACGCGGCGCCGTCGCCGATCCGGGCCGGTCGATCTCCGAGCTGCCGCTCCTCAGCCGTGCCGAGAGCCACCAGCTGACCCGCGAATGGAGCACCCGGCCGGCACCGAGCGACGAGGGCAGGCACCCGGTTCACCGGGAAGTCGCGATCCACCGGGTGTTCGAGCATTGGGCCGAGCAGACTCCGGACGCCGTCGCCCTCACCTTCGTCGCGTCGAGCGCCCGCGCCGGCCAGCCCGGGCGGGGCTGCCGGCAGATCACCTACGGCCGACTCAACCGCGAGGCGAACCGCCTCTCAGCCGACCTGCGCCAGCGCGGCGTCGGGCCGGAGGTGACGGTGGCAGTCTGCCTCGAGCGTTCGCCGGAGCGGGTCGTAGCGGTCCTCGGAGTGCTCAAGGCCGGCGGCGCCTACCTGCCGCTGGCGCTGTCGTTTCCACCCGCGCGCCTGGCCTACATGTTGGCCGACTCCGGCGCTCGCCTGCTGCTGACCCGGGCGTCGATGCAAGGTCTCTTCGACGGTGTCTCGGGCGTCGAGATCCTGAATCTCGCCTCAGACCGTAGGGGCGAGGCCTGCCTCGCCTCGGATCTCGCCTCAAACCGTAGGGGCGAGGCCTGCCTCGCCTCGGATCTCGCCCGCGAGATCCGTCCGCTATCGCACCACTTACCTCACCAAGCGGCCTACGCCGTCTACACCTCCGGCTCCACCGGCCGTCCCAAAGGCGTGATCGGCAGCCATCGCGGCGCCCTGGCCTACCTGAGCTGGATGATTCGATCCTACCGATTGGCGCCGGAAGACGTCGTCTTGCAGCTGGCCCCACTCAGCTTCGACATGTCGCTGCGCGACGTCTTCGGGCCGCTGGTGGCGGGTGCTCGCGCCGTCTGGGTCACCGAATCCATCATCGCCGAGCCGGCGGATCTGCTCGCCACCCTCGCCGAGCAACGGATCTCTTTCATTCCCGGCATCGTCCCCGGCACCCTGTCTCGACTCCTCGACTCAGCCGATCCTTCCGCTTTCCGTTTGCTGCGATTGCTGCTCTCGAGCGGCGACCGCCTGCCGCCGGCCGACTGCCGGCGAAGTCGTGACGTGCTCGGCCAGCGGGCGCGGCTGATCAATCAATACGGCACCACCGAGTCCTACGGCACGGCCAGCTGCGACGTGCTCACGAACCCTGGTGATCGTCCGTCGAGCGAACACGGCGTCCCCATCGGCCGACCCCTTGCCCACACCTCCACCCGGGTGCTCGACCGGCGAATGCGGCCTGCCGCCGCCGGCGCCGTCGGGCAGCTGCACGCCGGCAGCGCCAGCCTGGTGCGAGGCTACTCGAACCTGCCTGGCTTGACCGCCGAGAAATTCCTGCCCAATCCTCTCAGCGCCGCGCCGGGGGCGCGCCTCTACCAGACCGGCGACCTGGTTCGACACCGAGCCGACGGCATGCTCGAGCTCGTGGGTCGCGTCGACCATCAGCTCCAGCTGCGCGGCCAACGAGTCGAGCCGGGAGAGATCGAGGCGGTGCTGCGCCGACATCCGGCGGTCGCCGAGGCGGTGGTGGTCGCCCGGGAGTCGCGGGCTCCCTCCAGCGTGCCGGTTCTGGCCGCCTACTTCACCACCGGGTCGGCGTCGCCGGACGGGGCTCCGGCCGCGGAGACCCTGAGAGCGTTCGTCGCCCGCGAGCTGCCCCGGGCGATGGTGCCCGCGATCTGGAATCGACTCGATTGTCTCCCCCGCACCCATACCGGCAAGATCGATCGACGCGCGCTGCCAGCGCCGGAGAAGCGTCACCCCGTGACGCCGGGTCGCTCCCGTCGTCCAATCGCATCGCCGATCGAGGAGATGGTGGCCCACCAATGGGAAGAGCTGTTGGGTGTCGAGCAGATCGGCGTCGACGAGAACTTCTTCGAGCTCGGCGGTCATTCCCTGCTCGCCACTCGGGTGCTGGCCCGGGTGCGAAAGATCTCGGGCGTCGAGCTGCCCTTGCGCCGCCTGTTCGAGAAACCGACGGTGGTCGAGCTCGCGGCGGAGATCGAGGCGTTGTTGGCCCAGCGGCCCGAGGGCGGCGCGTCTAAGAGTATCGCCCGATTGCCCCGCGAGCCGGGCCAGACGTTCCCACTCTCCTACGCCCAGCAGCGTCTGTGGTTCCTCGATCGGCTCGAGCCCGGCAGCTCGAGATACAACCTGCCCGCGACCCTGGCGCTGCGCGGATCACCGGACCCTTCGGCCCTGGCCGCGGCCCTGGCCGAGATCGTGGCTCGCCACGAGATTCTGCGCACCACGTTCCTCGACGGTGACGGCGAAGGCAGACAGCGCGTCGCACCGAGGGCGGACTCACACCTACCGCTGGTCGATCTCACCGGCCTAGACATCGGCTCGCGTCGCGCCGTGTCTCAGAGACTCGCCCGCGAGGGAGCTCTGAGGCCCTTCGACCTGACCAGGGGCCCTCTGTATCGCGCCACCCTGCTGCGCCACGCTCCCGATCGACACACGCTGCTGCTGAACTTTCATCACATCGTCACCGACGGCTGGTCGCAGGGCATCTTCTATCGTGAGCTGAGCGTTCTCTACGACGCCGCCCGTCGCCGGCAAAAGTCGCCGCTCGAGGACCTGGCGGTCCAGTACGCGGACTACGCGGTATGGCAGCGGCGATGGCTCGCGGGCGGTGTGCTGGACACCCAGCTGGCGTATTGGCTGCAACGACTGGCGGGACTCGTCGAGCCAGACCTGCCGGTCGATCGACAGAGGGCATCGCGCCCTGCCGAACGCCCAGCCGGCGTTCATCGCCTGATCCTCGAGCCGGCCACCGTCGGCGGTTTGCGCGAGCTGGGCCTCGAGGCGGGCGCGTCGCTCTACATGATCCTGCTGACGGTCTTCATGACCCTGCTGCATTGCAGGTCCCGGCAGCCGGATATCGCCGTCGGCTCACCGATCGCCCACCGCGGCGCCCGCGACATCGAGGGGCTGATCGGCTTCTTCGCCAACACCCTGGTCCTGCGCGGCGACTTCTCCGCCGACCCGACGGTGATGCAAGCTCTGGCCGCGATTCGGGAGACCAGCTTGCAGGCCTACGCCCACCAGGACGTGCCCTTCGAGCGCTTGGTCGAGGAGCTGCAGCCGGATCGTGAGCTCGGCCGGGCGCCGCTGATCCGAGTGATGCTCATCTTGCAGAACGCACCGTTCGAGGCGCCGGAGCTGGCCGGCCTCGAGCTCGAGCCGACGGCCACCGCGATCCCGGAAGCCAGGTTCGACCTGGAGCTCTCCTTCGTGCAGTCCGAGGGGGCCCTGCACGGCCAGCTACGGTATGACCGCTCCCTCTTTGACGCCACGACCATTCGCCAGCTGGCCGGCCATTTTCGCTCCCTCGCCGAGCGATTCGCCGACCACCGCCATCGGCGCGTGTCCGAGCTCGAGACGCTCACCGCCGTCGAGCGCCACGCCCTGCTGATCGAATGGAACGATCCGATCCCACGCGGATCGATTCCGGGTCGGGCAGCCGCGACATCGCTCCCCCGGCTTTTCGAGAGGCAGGTCGAGCGAACGCCGAATGCGATCGCCCTGAGCCACGGCGACTCCCAGATCACCTACCGTCAGCTCGACGCGTGGGCGACGCGGCTGGCGCGGCGACTGCGCGCCCTCGGCGTCGGCCCGGAGATCCGGGTGGGCGTCGACGCCGAGCTGTCGCCCGAGCTGGTGATCGGCATCCTGGCGATTCTCAAAGCGGGCGGGGCCTATGTGCCGCTCGAGCTTTCCGATCCCCCGGCGCGCCTGGAGTTCATGAGTCGCGATACCGGTCTCGAGGTCTTGCTGAGCCCGAGAGAGCCAGGCGTCAAACTCCGCTCGGCTCTGCGCCTGCCGGTGGTCGACTCCCGAAACAGGCGATCCATCTCGCGCCGGGAGTCGCGAGCAGATCTAGGAGTCTGGTGTCAAACTCAGCCGCGGGCGAGAGCGAGAGATTTTTCGCCAGATCAAGGCGCGAAAACACAGGCATACTGGAGTATTTCGCAGATTTCGCAACACAGAGATGGCGGAAAAGGGCCGCTCGCAGCGCGGACTGAGTTTGACACCAGACTCCTAGGGCCGTCCCAAGACCCGGGGCCGTCCGGCGGTCTCGCTTACGTGATGTACACCTCTGGCTCGACCGGTCGACCGAAAGGGGTCGGCGTTTGCCACCGGGCGGTGATCCGGTTGATCCGTGGCCAGAGCTACGCCCGGTTCGGCGCCGGCGAGACCTTCCTCCTGCTCGCCCCCGCTTCCTTCGACGCCTCGACCCTCGAGATCTGGGGCTGTCTACTTCACGGCGGTCGGCTGGTGATTCCGGAATCCCGGCGATCGGCGCTGCCGACGCTGGGCCGACTCCTGGAGCGACAGCGCATCACCACCCTGTGGTTGACCGCCGGGCTCTTCCACCTGATGGCGCAAGACCAGCCCGAGGCCTTTCGGGGTCTGCGCCAGCTCTTGGCCGGTGGCGATGTTCTATCGCCGGCGCGGGTTCGGCGGGTGCTCGAGGCGGCTCCCGGTCTGGCCCTGATCAACGGCTACGGCCCGACCGAGAACACCACCTTCACCTGCTGCCACCGCATGCAGGACACGGGGCGAATCGACGGGCCGATACCGATCGGGCGACCGATCGCGGGGTCCCGAGTCGTCGTGGTCGACGATCGCCTACGCCCGGTCGCGACCGGTGATGAAGGTCAGCTGGTGGCCGGCGGCGACGGCCTGGCGCGGGGCTACCTCGATCGGCCGCGGCTGACCGCGGCGTCCTTCGTCCCCGATCCTTTCAGCCGGCGTCCCGGCGAGCGCCTCTACCGCACCGGCGATTTGGCTCGCCGTCGCCCGGACGGCGCCCTCGACTTTCGCGGTCGCCGCGACGGTCAGGTCAAGCTCCGGGGGTTTCGCGTCGAGCTCGGGGAGATCGAAGACCGGCTCAGGCGTCATCCGGCGGTTCGCGAAGCGGCGGTGGTGGTGCGGGGCGCCGCAGGTGACGACGCGGGCGATCGTCGCCTGATCGCGTTCCTGGTCCCGATCGAGGGCGCCGGATTCGAGAGGAGCGACCCGCGGGCCTTCCTCGCCGAGGCGTTGCCCGAGCACATGCTGCCGGCGGCCTATATCCCCATCGATGCCCTGCCGCTGTCGGCGTCGGGCAAGGTCGATCGGGCAAAGCTCGCGAAGGCGCGGCCTCGACCCTTTCGTTGGGACGGGGCTGTTCCCCGGACGCCGGTGGAGGAGATCCTGGCGGAAAGCTGGGCGGCTCTCCTGGGGCTCGAGCGGATCGGCATCCACGACAACTTCTTCGAGCTCGGGGGCCATTCGCTGCTGGCCACCCGGCTGATGTCGCGGATCCGGCGCGGCTTCGGGGTCGAGCTGCCCCTGCGCACCCTATTCGAAGAGCCGACGATCGCGCGGTTTGCCGGCCGCCTGGAACAGGCGCTGGAGCTCGGCCTCAGCGAGCAGACACCGCCGATGCTCGTCGCCGATCGCGATCGTCATCGCGAGCTGCCGCTGTCGTTCGCCCAGCAGCGACTATGGTTCCTCCATCGGCTCGAGCCGGCGAGCCCGGTCTACAACATCGCGATCGCACGCCGTCTCGAGGGCGAGCTGGACGTTACCTCCCTGGAGCGCGCCCTGGGCGAGATCGTCCGCCGCCACGAGGTCCTGCGCACCACCTTTCCCGACACCGGCGGGCGGCCTCGTCAGCAGATCGCGCCTGCCGTCGGGCATCAGCTCTCGCAGCTCGATCTCACCGCGCTGCCTGAGAGCGAACGCCCGCTCGAGGCTCGCCGGCAGCTGTCCGAAGAGGTCGGTCGGGCTTTCGACCTGACCCGGGAGCGGCCGATGCGCGCGATTCTGGCGCGGCTCGGCGTCGCCGACCACGTGCTGCTCGTGCTTTTTCACCACATCGCTTCCGACGGCTGGTCGCTGGGCATCTTCGACCGCGAGCTGTCCCGGCTGTACCCACGGCAAGCAGAATCGGCGGAGTTGCCGGAGCCATCGATTCAATACGCCGACTTTGCAGTCTGGCAGCGGCGATGGCTGCGTGGCGAGGCGCTCGAGAGCCTTCTCGCTTACTGGCGTCGAAAACTCGAGGGCTTGCAGGTCCTCGAGCTGCCCGTCGATCGGCCGCGCGGCGGTCGCGAGCTCGACGAGACGTCCCGGCGCTACCGGCGGGGCGCCACCGCCGCCTTCCAGCTGCCGGCAGAGATGACCCAGGCGCTCAAGCGCCTCGGCCAGTCGTCCGGGGTGTCGCTCTACATGACGCTCCTGGCCGCCTTCATGACCCTCCTCGGCCGCCTCACCGGCCAGCGCGACGTCGTCGTCGGCACGCCGATCGCCAACCGCCGTCGCCAGGAGGTCGAAAACCTGATCGGTTTCTTCGTCAACACCCTGGTGTTGCGCGGCGACTTGTCCCGGTCTTCGGGGTCTTTAAGCTTTCGTCGCCTGCTGGGCCGGGTTCGAACCCTCTGCCTGGAAGCCTACGACCACCAGGATCTGCCCTTCGAAAAGCTGGTCGAGGCGCTCGCGCCGGAACGCGACCCAGCCGGTTCACCGCTGTTTCAGGTCATGTTTGCCATCCAGAACGCGTCGCAGGTCCAGGCCGCCGACGGCTTGCGGCTGGCCGGAGTCGAGATCTCGCCTTTCGACCTCGATATCTCCTTCCCCCACTTCGACCTGAGTGCCTCGGTGGTCGAGTCCGGCGGGAGCCTCCTCGGCCGCCTGAGCTACGACCCCGGCCTCTTCGACCACACGACGATCGCGCGTCTCGCCCGTGGCTACGAGACCCTGGTCGTCGCCCTGGCTCAGGATGCCGCGCTGGACGTCGATGATGCGCCGCTGCTCACCCCCGCCGGGCGTCATCAGCTGCTGCGGGAATGGAACGACACGGGGTCGGTGATCGGCATGCCAGACTCGACCTGCGCTGTCTCGCGGTTCGAGGCGCGGTGCCGCCGCACGCCCGACGCGGTGGCGGCGACCGACGTCTCTGGCCACTTGACCTACGCCGAGCTCGACGCCCGCGCCGAACGTCTGGCGAGCCGGCTCGCCGTCGCGGGTGTCGGATCGGAAGGCGTCGTCGCTCTCCTGGCCCGGCGAGACCTTGACTTTCTGACCGCCGTGGTGGGGATCTTGACAGCTGGTGCCGTGTATCTGCCGCTCGACCCCCAGCACCCGCCAAGGCGCTTGGCGCGGGTCCTGGGTCAGAGTGCGCCTGCCCTGGTGGTGGTTTCAGATGCCCTGGCCGGGACCCTCGAACAGGCCATCACGCTGGGGACGCCGGCTCAAGAACCTCCACCAGTTCGTCGGCTCGCCGATCTGCTCGACGCCGGAACCGAATCAGCGTCGCGATCGAAACAGCCGATCGCAGCAGAAAGCTCGGCCTACATCATCTTCACCTCGGGCTCTACCGGGGCGCCCAAGGGGGCGATGGTGAGCCAGCGGGGAATGCGCAACCACCTGCGGGCCAAGGTCGACGATCTCGGGCTGTGCGCCGACGACGTGGTGGCGCAGACCGCGTCTCAGTGCTTCGACATCTCGGTATGGCAGCAGCTGGCGCCCCTGCTGGTCGGAGGGCGGGTCCACATCCTGGAGCGGGAGGTGGTCTACGATCCCGGGCGACTGCTACGACACATCGCCGCCGCTCGGGTCAGTGTGCTGGAGACCGTGCCGTCGTTCATGGGCGTGCTGCTGGACGAGATCTCGCGGCGCGGTGACCGAGTCTCGGGTCGTGGCTGCCTCAAGACCCTGCGCTGGTTCATGCCCACCGGCGAGGCGTTGACGGCGTCGCTGGCCGCGCGCTGGCTCGAGACCTGCCCGGAAGTGCCGCTGATCAACGCCTACGGGCCCACCGAATGCTCGGACGACGTCACGCATCACGTTCTCTCAGGGGTGCGGCGTCACGATTTCGTGTCGGTGCCGATCGGTCGTCCGCTGGCCAATCTGCGCGTCTACCCGGCCGACCGATATCTAGAGCCGTCGCCGCTGTCGGCTTCCGGAGAGCTGTGCGTTGCCGGCGCCGGCGTCGGCCGCGGTTATCTCGGTGATCCCAGGCGCACGGCACCCGTCTTCGTGCCGGATCCACACGGCCGTCCGGGAGGTCGGATCTACCGAACCGGGGACTTGGGGCGCTGGTTGGCCGGTGGCGACATCGCCTACCTGGGTCGAATCGACGGTCAGATCAAGGTCCGGGGTATTCGCATCGAGCTGGGGGATATCGAGTCCGCGCTGCTGGAACATCGGGCCGTCGGCGAGGCCGCGGTCCTGCTGATGTCGGCCGGCGAGCCGTCACTGATTGCTTATGTCGTGGCCAGCGAAGAAGCCCGAGAAACCGGCGATCTATCGCCATTGCAGTTGCGGGATCACCTGGCGGAGCGACTGCCGGCTCAGATGGTGCCGTCGAGAATTCTCGTGCTCGACGCCATGCCGCGCCTGGCAAGCGGCAAGATCGATCGCGGTGCTTTGCGGCGCTTGCCGGTGCCTGGAGCGCTCCCGTCGGGCGGCGCCCCGGCAGGAGCTGAGTCGCGTCGCGAAGAACTGCTGCTGGAGATCTGGCGCGACGTGCTCGGTCGCGACGATTTCGGGGTCACCGATAGCTTCTTCGATCTCGGAGGCCATTCCCTGCTCGCCGTCCGGCTGATGGCGAGGGTCGAGGAACGGTTCGAAACCCGCTCCACGTCTTCGCTCGCCGCCTTCTTCGCCGAACCGACCATTCGGGCGACCGCCCGCCGGTTGGGCGACGATCGTTCGTCGATCGATATGGAGACGCCCGCTAGCGCCACACCGTCGCCACTGGTCCGGATCCAGGCCGGCAACGGGACCCGGCCGCCCTTCTTCTGCGTCCACCCGGCTGGCGGCCACGTGGCGTGTTACGTCGACTTGGCGCGGCGCCTAGGATTGGAACAGCCGTTCTACGGGCTCCAGGCGACCGGAGACCCATCACGCAGCGTGCCCGAGATGGCCGCCTCCTACGTCGAGGCGATGCGCACTGCCCAGCCGTCGGGGCCTTATCGTCTTGGAGGTTGGTCAACAGGAGGCGTGGTGGCCTTCGAGATGGCCCACCAGCTACGCTCGCGGGGTGAACAGGTGGCTTTGCTGGCCCTGCTGGATCCTTCCACACCGGGTGGCGGTGGCGTCGCCGCGGAGCCAGGGGACGGACACCGGCTCCTATCCTTTGCGCGAGTCGTCGGGCTTGCGGCGCAGTCGCCCCTCACGGCGGCAGAGCTCTCGAGGCTGGCGGAGGATCAGGCGTTGAAGCGCATTCTCGAGGAGCTGCGCGCCAGCGAGTCGGCGACCGCCGCCTTTGATATCGAACAGCTGCGCCAGGTGTACCGGATCTTCAGCGGCAATCGGCGAGCCGTGTCGCGCTATGAGCCGCGGGCCTACGCCGGCGAGCTTCTGTTGCTGAGGCCCGAGATGGCGGCGGCTGACGATACCTGGGACGCGTTGGCGTCGCGAGTCGAGCATCGAAGAGTCCCGGGCGATCACTACGCGATGGTGCGAGAACCTCATGTGCAGGCTTTGGCGCGACACCTCCGGGCTCGGCTGTAGAGAGGCTAGTACAGCATCCCTGAAGTTCTGTCCGGGTATGCGACTCCCTCAGCCAATGTCCAGAGTAGGCTGATCTACCCGGGGTTTTCTGACCACCCCGTAGGGGTTGCATCCAACAGCCCAGGGTCAGCGCGAAGCGCGCCACCCTGGGTTTGCTTCAAGATCAGATCTCTGGCTCGGGGGCCACGGATCGATCTCGAACCCCTTCGAGGATCTGCTCGATGTCGAGCTCTTCGAGGTCAGTTTCGGCACGGAACCGCTCGATTAAAGACCAGAGGTCCGGCCGCTTGCGTTTCAGACGATCGGAGCGGGCGATCGAGTATTGCTTGGTCATCATCACCTTCAAGAAATCTATCTGGAGAGACATTCTAGCTTGTGGCCACAGTCTCGATCAGTCGATCATTGCTGGTGTCTCCGAGGAGGTCTCATTGTGACCGAGGTATCATCGGCCCATGAATATCGATGTCGAAAAGCTCCGTGTTGCCGAGCGTTACCGCCTGCTCATCGGCTGCGTCGTACCGCGGCCGATTGCCTTCGTGACTACGGTGTCGCCCCAGGGCGCTCCGAACCTGGCCCCGTTCTCCTTCTTCAACGCCGTCGGATCCGATCCGATGACGATGCTGTTCTGCCCGGGCAACCGGATTGACGGTTCGGAGAAGGACACCCTGCGCAACGCCAAGCCGGAGGCCGAGGGCGGCACGGGTGAGTTCGTCGTCAATGTCGCGACCGAGGAGCTGGCGCGACAGGTCGCGGGAGCGGCCGAGGAGCTGGAGTACGGCGAAAGTGAGCTCGAGCTGGTCGGGCTGACCACCGCTGCCAGCCAGGTGGTGGCGCCGCCGCGGGTGGCCGAGTCGCCGGTGGCGTTCGAGTGCGTCACCGAGCAGGTGATCCGCACCGGTGGCGATGCGCCCTTGGCCGGCAACGTGGTACTCGGGCGGGTCGTCCAGGTGTACGTGCGAGACGATCTCATCGATGAGCGGCTGCGTACTAATCCTGAGCGTTTAGCGGCGATCGGCAGGATGGGTGGTGCGGGTTACGTGACGACTCGCGACCGGTTCGAGATGCCGCGGGGGCGTGCGGCGTTGGATGCGGAGGATCCTTTCGGGCGGGGCTGAGAGCGAGAGAAAGGATGACGTTGAGTGGGAGACTGAGGTAGACGTCGGTCGGTGAACCACAAGCTCTGTCAAGCAATGGAAATCAAGGCAGTCTTCAGGGCAAGGAACCGCGAACATTGGCGGGCCTGGCTCGAAGAGAACCACGAAACAGCGAGAGAGATTTGGCTTATATCTGACGAGAGGTTGAAAGATACGACCGTCTCATATCTGGATTCTGTCGAAGAAGCTATTTGTTTTGGGTGGATTGACGGAATTGCGAAGAGATATTCAGACCACGAAAAAGCCCAGCGATTCACTCCTAGAAGACCTCGCAGTAACTGGACGGAGCTCAATAAAGAGCGGGCACGTCGACTCATCAGGCTTGGT
>JAAUXY010087265.1_pt1 | contig 13536 bp, 11 predicted proteins | sample 7278121 | NCBI WGS metagenome assembly JAAUXY01 (sample SAMN14350117, study PRJNA611818) | marine sediment metagenome | isolation source: surface marine sediment (1.8m) | place: French Polynesia: Moorea | collected 2018-08 | reverse complement strand
GTAAAGGATAACGGGCCCGTGCGACACCGATTTGTGTACAATGCGCGGCCACCAGTTGCTCACTTTTTGATCAATGCCCGAAAGCTACGATGTCATCGTCATTGGCGGCGGTCACGCCGGAACGGAAGCGTCCCTCGCTGCCGCGCGCGCCGGTGCGCGAACGCTTCTCCTGACGCAGAACATCAACACGCTCGGACAGATGAGCTGCAATCCGGCGATCGGTGGTATTGGCAAAGGCCACCTGACGAGGGAGGTCGACGCCCTCGGCGGCGCGATGGCGCGCGCTATCGATCAGGCAGGCATCCAGTTCCGGACGCTCAACGCCAGCAAGGGACCGGCCGTTCGCGCGACCCGGGCGCAGGCAGACCGTCAGCTGTATCGACAGGCAATTCGCTACCAACTCGAGAACCAGCCGAACCTCACCATCGTGCAGCAGTCGGTCGACGATCTGCTGCTTGAGGGTGATCGCGTGCGCGGTGTCGAGACGGCGCTCGGACTCAGGTTCTCTGCCGAAGCCGTGGTGCTAACGGTCGGCACGTTCCTGGGCGGACGTATCCTGATCGGACGCACCGAGAAGTCGGGCGGCCGCGCCGGCGACCCGCCGTCGATCCGGCTTGCAGAGAAGCTGCGGGGAATGCCGTTCAACGTGGCGCGTCTCAAGACGGGCACGCCGCCGAGGCTGGATGGCAGGTCACTCGATTACGAGCGAATGCAGGAGCAGCCGGGCGACACACCGGTGCCGGTGTTCTCTTTCCTCGGCGAACGACACGAACATCCCGAACAGGTGTCCTGCCACATCACGAAAACAACCGAGAGAACTCACGAGATCATACGTGCGTCACTCGACGAGTCGCCGATGTATTCCGGGATGATCGAGGGTGTCGGGCCGCGCTACTGTCCGTCGATCGAGGACAAGGTCGTTCGATTCGCGGAGCGGAGCTCTCACCAGATCTTCGTGGAACCCGAAGGGCTGATGACCAACGAGGTCTACCCGAACGGGATTTCGACGAGCATGCCGTACGACGTCCAGCTCGAATTCGTGCGTTCGATCGTCGGTTTCGAGAATGCGCACATCACGCAGCCGGGTTATGCGATCGAATACGACTATTTCGATCCGAGGGACCTGCGGCCGACGCTCGAGACGCGCTACGTCGCAGGCCTGTATTTCGCGGGACAGATAAACGGCACCACCGGCTACGAGGAAGCAGCGGCACAGGGCATACTCGCCGGGCTCAATGCGGCTCGCCGCGTTCAGCAGCGGGAGCAGTGGTTCCCACAGCGCCACGAGGCTTACATCGGTGTACTCGTCGATGACCTGGTTACCCGCGGGGTAAGCGAGCCGTACCGGATGTTCACGAGCCGGGCCGAGTATCGACTGACCCTGCGCGAGGACAATGCCGACCTGCGACTGACTCCGATCGGTCGCGAGCTCGGCATCGTCGATGACGAAAGGTGGTCGACGTTCGAGCGCAAGATCGAAACGGTCGAACGCGAGCGTCAGCGACTCGGAAACGTACTCGTACGCCCGCGCATGCTGTCTGAAACCGACCGGGAAATACTCGGTTCGGACATGCAGCGGGAGTGTTTCGCAGCGGACCTGCTTCGCCGCCCGGAACTCGACCACGCCCGTATTGCGGCGTTGTCGATGGTCGGTGAACCGGACTGGCGGCTGGCAACCGAAGAGCAGCGCGAGCAGGCGGTCATGCAGCTCGAAGTGGAGGCTCGATACGCGGGTTACATCGATCGTCAGGAGCGCGAGATCGCGAAGCACGCGAAACAGGAATCGCTGCATCTGCCGGACGACATCGATTACTCGATGGTCGATGGGCTGTCGAACGAGGCGCGGCAGCGTTTGCAGGTATCGCGTCCGGTGACGCTCGGCCAGGCATCGCGACTCGAGGGCATGACGCCATCGGCCGTATCGCTGATTCTCATTCACCTCAAGAAACGGCAGCTGAAAAAAACCGCCTAGGCCGGCGGAACAAGCGGCTAGGCAAGCCGCGCGAATACCCGTAAAGTCAGCAACTTAGCCTGAACTGGGACTCGCCTTGCTGCGATACACCGTACTTCGTCTGCTCGGCGCGATACCGACGTTGTTTCTGGTCATCGTGCTCGCCTTTTTGCTGATGCGTGCGGCGCCGGGCGGTCCGCTGGACCAGGAACGCGTGCTGCCGCCGGAAATCAGGGCGAACATCGAAGAGGCGTATCACCTCGACGAGTCACTGCCGAAACAGTTCATACGCTATTTCTCGGGATTACTGCGCGGTGACATGGGGCCGTCGTTTCGCTATCCGGACAACACGGTGTCGGAGATCATCGGCAGCGTGTTTCCGATGTCTCTGAAACTCGGCCTCATGTCGATTGCGCTGGCGCTCATCGTCGGCCTTGGTGCCGGCACCTACGCAGCGTTGCGGCAAAACTCGGCGGCTGACCGGATCGTCACCGGGTTCGCAATGACCGGCATTTCCATTCCGATATTCGTGATAGCGCCCGCGTTCGTGCTGCTGTTTGCGGTCTATCTCAACTGGTTGCCGGCCGGCTGGAGCGGTGGCGGCTGGCAGGCCCTGATACTGCCGGTCATCACGCTTGCGTTGCCACAGATTGCCTACATCACGAGGCTGACTCGCGCGAGCATGATCGAAGTGCTTGGCAGCGATTTCATTCGCACAGCGCGCGCGCAGGGCCTCGGGACCCTGAACGTCATTCGCTACCATGCGCTCAAGCCGGCGCTCCTGCCCGTGCTCTCCTACCTCGGTCCGGCAATTGCGGGGATACTGACGGGGTCCGTTGTCGTCGAGGAAGTATACGGCGTGCCGGGGCTCGGTCAGTATTTCGTGCGCGGCGCACTGAATCGCGACTACACCCTGGTCATGGGCATCGTCATATTCTATGCGGCGCTGATCGTTGCGCTGAACCTGATCGTGGACATTCTTTATGGCGTGATTGATCCGCGAGTGAGGGTCCGTTGAACCGCACGGTCAAAACCTGCGGTGCCATGCTACTGCTGATCGCCGCGACGGCAATCGTCGGGCCGTGGGCAAGCCAGCACGACTACTTCGCGACGGATCTTGGCAACGTGCTTGCCGGACCCGACGCCTCACATTTGTTCGGCACCGACGATCTCGGCCGCGATCTGTTCGTGCGAACGATGCTCGGCGTGCGCGTAACGCTGGTCGTTGCAATCGTGGCCAGCGCAGTCAGCCTGGTCATCGGCGTACTGTACGGCGCGTTCGCCGGTTACGTGGGCGGACGGATCGATGCCGTAATGATGCGCTTCGTCGACACGCTCTACGCGATGCCGTTCATTTTCTTCGTCATCCTGCTCATGGTCGTTTTCGAGCAGAATTTCCTGCTGATCTTCGTCGCCATTGGTGCCGTCAACTGGCTCGATATGGCGCGCATCGTGCGTGGACAGACCCTGTCACTCAAGGAGAGGCCGTTCGTCGAGGCAGCGCGGCTGAACGGTGTGTCAACGCCCGGCATCATCCTGCGACACATTGCTCCGAACCTGATCGGCGTCGTTGTCGTCTACGTCACGCTGACGATTCCCCAGGCCATACTGGTCGAGTCGTTCCTGAGTTTTCTGGGTCTGGGCATCCAGGAGCCGAGAACCTCTCTGGGCTCACTCGTGGAAGCGGGTGTCGATCACATGGAAAGCGCCTCCTGGCTGTTGCTGATTCCTGCAGCGCTGCTGGCCGTGATCTTGCTGTGCTTCAACTTCATCGGCGACGGCCTTCGCGACTTCTTCGATGCGAGGAGCCGGCTGTGAGCCTGCTCGAGATTAACGGCCTTGGTGTGTCGTACAGTGGCAAGCGCGTACTCGATGACGTCAGTTTCAATCTCGACTCCGGAGAGGCGATCGGGATCGTCGGCGAATCCGGATCCGGCAAGACGCAAACCGCGCTCGCGATACTCGGTCTGCTGCCGGGATACGCAAAGGTACAGGGCTCGATCGTTTTCGACGGGCGCGAACTGGTCGGTGCTGACGACGACGCGCTGGATCGTGTGCGTGCCCGCCGCATTGCGATGATATTCCAGGACCCGACGCTGGCGCTGAACCCGTACCTTCGGATTGGCGAGCAGCTTAGGCGAGTGCTGATCGCTCACGGCGTGGCGACCGGCAAGGCCGCCGACGAGCGGGTAATCGAAATGCTGGGACGGGTGGGTTTACCGGATCCGGATCGACAATTTCGTGCGTGGCCTCACCGCCTATCGGGCGGCATGCGCCAGCGCGTGATGATCGCATCAGCATTGCTTGCAGAGCCCGACGTGCTGATCGCCGACGAACCGACCACGGCGCTCGACGTCACCGTGCAGGCACAGATCCTCGAACTGCTCGATGAGCTGCGCGAGGAGATGTCGCTACTCATGATCACGCATGATCTCGGCATCGTCGCGGGATTCTGCGAGCGCACGCTCGTGCTCGAGAATGGTTCACTCGTCGAACAGGGGTCCACGCTGAGTGTGTTCAGCGCGCCAGCGCACGATCACACCAGAAATCTGCTGCGGTCCGCGCTCCGCATCGACAGTCCGGATGTGCCGGGCAACGTCGACACGCGACCGGTGCTCTCGGCGGACGCGATTGATGTGAGCTATGAGTTACCCGGCAGGCGTGAAATCCACGTTGTGCATGACGTCGAGCTGACGGTCCGCGAAGGCGAGACGTTGGCGATCGTCGGTGAATCGGGTTCCGGTAAGACGACACTGGTGCGCGCGATGCTCGGACTCGTACCGATGCGCGCCGGTGAGTTCGTCTTCGATGGTGAAAGGCGCGACCTGCAGCTGGTTTTTCAGGACCCGGTCGGTTCGCTGAATCCGCAGATGCGTGTCGGCAACATCGTCGCGGAGCCGCTCCACGTGCACGCGATAGACATGGGCCGCAGGGAGATTCGCGAACGCGTGATCGAGATCCTGGAGCAGGTCGGCCTTGGCAAGGAATTTCTCCAACGTTACCCACATGAGCTTTCCGGGGGGCAGGCACAACGCGTTGCGATTGCCCGCGCGCTCGTTTTGAAGCCAAAGGTGCTGGTTTGCGACGAAGCCGTGGCAGCGCTCGATGGGTCCGTCAGGCGTCAGATCCTCGAATTGCTCGGGAGATTGCAGGCGGAGACCGGCCTGTCACTGATCTTCATCTCTCACGACCTCGCCGTCGTCCGCTCGATCAGTCACCGCATCATCGTGATGTACCTTGGCCGTATCGTCGAAATGGCAGACAACGAAACGCTGTTCAGGGAGCCGCGGCACCCTTATACGCAGGCGTTGCTGGATGCTGTCCCGATACCCGACCCGAAGACGGCGCGACTGCCGAAGGCATTGCGTGGTGAAATCCCATCACCGTACGCGCCACCACCGGGCTGCGTGTTCAATCCGCGTTGTCGGCACCGAATCGATGAATGCTCGATGGCGATTCCGCCGACCCGCGTCGTCGGCCGCAGCAGGGTCGCGTGCGTCCGCGCTACTGACCAGGGATGGGAAGCGGCATCGGGGCGCCGTTGACGGTCAGCAGGCCTTTTTTGTATTCAGCCTGCAATTCATACACATCGCCGTTCTGCTTCAGGAAACCCATGCCGACGGCGGCTCCCGCCTGCGGATTCATTGCAGTCAGGAAGTCCATGTAGGCCACGGGTACGACCAGCGACGCACGGCCTTCCGTCGACAGCATGAGCGAGGTCCAGACGAAATCGGCGGGATCGGTTTCCTGGATCGTCGCGAACAGGTTCGCTTTGATGATGCCTTGCGGCACCGCGATGTCGAGTTGCCGGATATCCAGTTTCATACCGCTTGCGAGCAGGTCCTGTAGCGGTGCCTGCGCCGCGGCGAACAGAACCTGCGGATCCTGTTCGTCGGGACCGAGGGAATCGATGGCGTCAGCAATGGCAGCCAACGCCTCGGGCTCGAGTTCCGACAGGCCGATATCCATCTCGATGCCCATTTCCCCGACGCCGGGCATCTCGAGGCCGGCCAGTGAGAACCGGGTATCAGCAGTGATGCGATCATCAACAATGGCAGTCCTGGCGTCGACGACGAACGGTCCGAACGCCGTCGCCGGAGCGGCAGCGGTCGTTGCCGAAATGGACTGGATTTCGAGTTGCATGTTACCCAGGGCAAAGCCGAAGCGAGTCGGTTGCTGGTCCCCGGAGAACGACAGCCCGCCGAATTCGACATCCTCGTCAGCACCCGTTATGCGCAACGACTCGATGCTGCCTTCGAGCTTCGCGATGTTGCTCGTCGGGCTCATGACGACACGAATATCGGTATTGCCCCAGTAGGCAGTGGTGTCATCGCTGGCGAACGATCCTGCATCGAGCACGAAGTTCGAGTCGAGCTCACCACCCAAGCCAACTTTGCTGTAGATCGTGCCCGGTACCTCGACGATGTCGCCATCGGGCATTTCGAGACTCATCGTCGAGATCGCGCTTCCGAGTCCGGGGGCGAGAGAGCCTTTGTCGCGCGTCATCGAGGTCACGGGAATGATGCCGTGATCCAGCCGCGTGTCGATAACGAGAACGGGCAGGTCGCCGCCCAGCTCGTTGCCGAACTCTGCGAGGAGCGAGCGGCGCATGTCTTCGCTGGTTATTTCAATGCGGTGCTGGCCTTCCGACGAAAACCAGCCGCGATCGAAGCGCTGTGAGGTAACCGAGATGTCTTGGGATTCCTGCTGCGCCCACTCGATGTTTTCATCGACGGTCTTCTCGGCGAGTCGCCCGATGATACCCGGGGATACGATGATGATCAGGACCAGAACGAGGAGTAGTGCGACGATGCCTTTTTTCACGGGGTCTCCTGAGCTTGCGAGTGAGCGGAGTCGCGGATGCTACCATCCGGACCGGCGATACATTACCATTACGCCCCCGTTCGGTCTGATGAATGCACCTATGAGAATCACAGCTGTCGCGACCTTACTTGCTGCCACCGTCATTGCCGTGCCGGCGTTCGCCGACGTTGATCTCGAGGCAGGTGAGCAAATCGCCTACTCATGTCTCGGCTGCCACGGCATCGAGGGGTATCGCAACATGTATCCCTCGTTTCGCGTCCCGAAGCTTGGTGGCCAGAAATCTGCATATCTCGAAGTTGCTCTCCGGGGTTACCGTGACGGCACGCGCGAGCACCCGACGATGATTGCACAGGCGACGAGCTTGTCGGACCAGGACATCGCCGATGTTTCGGCTTACCTTGCGACACTCGGCGCGGAGACTGTCGATGCCGGAGGCGGTGAAGCACCCGCCTTCGAGAAGGCGGCCACCTGCGCCGCGTGCCACGGCCAGAACGGTATCGGTGCGTCGCCGGTCTGGCCGACGCTGGCGGGCCAGCACGAGGATTATCTCGCGCATGCGCTGAACCAGTATCGCGACGGCACGCGGAAAGACGCTGTCATGGCGCCGATGGCGATGCCGCTGACTGACGAAGACGTCGCGATGCTGGCCCGTTACTATGCCGGTCTCGAGGGACTGGAGACGACGCTCCCCGAAGACGAATGATTCAGTACGACGATGGCATAGCGGCCATCGACACTGAGTACGTGCGTCCGAAGCTGGACGCCAGCCACCTGATTGTCGAAGACGGGCGCGCCGCGTTCGTCGATACCGGGACCAATTACAGCGTACCGCTGTTGCTCGAAGCGCTCGCGTCACTCGATATCGACGTCGGAGACGTCGACTACGTCATCCTCACGCACATACACCTCGATCACGCGGGCGGCGCCGGCCTGCTAATGAGCGAGCTGCCCAATGCCCGCTGCGTGGTCCATCCACGGGGGGCGAGGCATATCGCCAGCCCGGAAAAACTGATAGCGGGAACCGAAGCCGTGTACGGCGTCGAGGAAACCCGCAAGATGTACGGCCAGATACAGCCGATCGACGAGGCGCGCTTACTCGTACCCGACGACGAACAGGAGATCTCTCTCAACGGTCGGCCGCTGAAGATCCTGTACACGCTCGGGCATGCGAAGCATCACTACTGCGTGCAGGACGTGACCTCGGATAGCGTCTTCACGGGAGACAGCTTTGGTATTTCCTACCGCGAATTCGACACGGAAAACGGCGAGTTCATCTACCCGACGACGACACCGATACATTTCGATCCACCCGAGGCGCACAAGGCAATCGACCGCATCATGGGTTGCCAGCCGAAGCAGGTTTTCCTCACACATTACAGCCGCGTGCTTGACCTGGAACGTCTTGCCTCCGATCTGCATGATTGCATCGACGGATTCGTCGGGTTTGCACGAGAGCATGCCGACGATGCAGACCGCAGCGTGAGTATCCGTGACGTGATGTTCGAGTTCCTCGCGGGCCGTCTCGAGAGGCACGGATTCGGGGCGGGGCGAAAAGTGATGTACGAACTGCTGGAGCCCGACCTTATCCTCAACACGCAGGGCCTCGAGTTCTGGCTGGATCACGCCGAACACTAGTCAAGGACACCACGATGGAGAATTTTCGAGCATTTCGAATCGATCGCGACGACGACGGCATCAAAGCCGGATTCCAGACATTGTCCATCGATGACCTGACGGCAGGCAACGTCGTCGTCAAGGTCAGTCACTCGACGATCAACTTCAAAGACGCGTTAGCGGCGACGGGTGCCGGCCAGATCCTGCGCCGCTACCCGTTGAACGGCGGCATCGATCTCGCCGGTACGGTCGAGACTTCCGACGACCCCGAGTTCCAGCCGGGTACGCCGGTGCTCGTCAACGGCTGTGGTCTGAGCGAGACGGTCGATGGCGGTTACTCGGAGTACGCGCGACTCGACAGTGCCAGCCTGGTTCCGATCCCGGACGGCATGTCGCCGGCGCAGGCCATGCAGATCGGCACGGCAGGCTATACCGCCGCGCTGGCCGTGCATCGCATGGAGCAAAACGGACAGCTACCGGAAAACGGACCGGTGGTCGTGACCGGATCGACGGGCGGGGTTGGCAGCATCGCCATCGACATGCTCGACAATCGTGGTTACGACGTTGTCGCCGTGACCGGCAAAGCCACCGAGGAACGCTACCTGTGTGACATTGGCGCGCGCCGCATCCTGTTGCGCGATCAGATCGATCTCGGCAAGCGGCCACTCGAAAAAGCCCAGTGGGCCGGTGCGATCGACAATCTCGGCGGCGATTACCTGACCTGGCTGACGCGGACTGTGGGTTACGGCGGCAATATCGCAAGCATTGGACTCGCGGCAAGTCACAAGCTCAACACGACAGTCATGCCGTTTATCCTCCGCGCGGTCTGCCTGCTCGGGATCAATTCCACCGACACGCCACGGGATTTGCGCCTCGCGGTGTGGTCGCGTATCGGCAATGACCTGCGACCCCGACACCTCGATCGTATCGGCCACCGCACGATCGGCTTCGACGAGCTGCCCGGTGCTTTCCAGGCCTACCTCGACGGCACGGTGACGGGCCGCACGGTCGTCCAGATCGCCTGAGGTGATCGGCTCGCGGGAGGGCCGTGACGGACAGGACTATCCTGACCATCACGCCGCTCCCTGATCAGAAACGCTAATTGGGACATTCAGGTTTTTCAGGCCACGGGCGCCGGTGGTAGGTGCCTGATTCAAGGGAAAAACCAGGACGTCCCGATCAAGCCACAAATTTACCAGTCGCTCGATTTGGGAAACGCCCCTTCAGTGGAGTAAAATCGCGTCCCGCCGGTTTTTTAACCGCGATTAAAACCGGCGCGACGAGTATTTCCAGGGGATTCGTTATGAGTGCAGGAGCACGCTTCCGCGCCGCGCTTGAAGCCGGGCGCCCGCTGCAAATTGTCGGCACGATCAACGCATACACGGCCATGCTGGCCGAGAAGGCCGGCCACAAAGCGATCTATTTGTCGGGAGCCGGCGTCGCAAACGCGTCCTTCGGTTTGCCGGATCTCGCGATGACCACGCTCAACGACGTCTGCGAGGACGTCCGCCGCATCTGTTCGGCTACCGACCTTCCACTGCTCGTTGATATCGATACCGGGTGGGGCAGCGCGTTCATGATCAGTCGCACGATCCGCGAGATGACCTGGTCGGGCGCTGCGGCCGTGCACATCGAGGATCAGGTCGCCGTAAAGCGCTGCGGTCATCGCCCGGGAAAAGCCCTCGTCGATACGACGGAAATGTGCGACCGGCTCAAGGCGGCGGTCGACGGCCGCATCGACGACCAGTTCGTCATCATGGCGCGTACCGACGCGCATGCCGTTGAAGGCCAGCAAGCCGCAATCGATCGTGCCTCGGCCTACGTGGAGGCAGGCGCGGACATGATCTTTGCCGAAGCGCTGACAACCGTCGATGAGTACCGCCAGTTCACCGACGCGGTCAAGGTGCCGGTGCTCGCGAACCTCACGGAGTTCGGCAAGACACCGCTGTTTACGGTCGAGGAACTGGCCGGGGTCGGTGTGGCCATGACGCTCTACCCGCTGAGCGCATTCCGTGCCATGTCGAAGGCGGCGCTCGCGGTGTACGAAACAATCCGGACGGATGGCACGCAGAAGGCCGTCGTCGACACGATGCAGACACGCATGGAGCTTTATGACGTCCTCGGCTACCAGGCCTACGAGGACAAGCTCGACGATCTGTTCGCGGATCAGGGTTTGGAAACGGGGGATTAATGCAGGAGCGCCGCTCGCGGCGCGAAGAGAGGAAAGAGACTATGGCAGCTAAGAAGACCGGAGGTCTTGCCGGCGTAACGGCAGGCGAAACACATCTATGCACCGTAGGTAAGGAAGGCGCAGGACTGACCTATCGCGGTTTCGACATCTACGATCTCGCCGATAATGCAAGCTTCGAAGAGGTCGCGTATCTGCTACTGCACGGCAAGCTGCCGACACGGGCGGAGCTCGACGCTTACATCGCCAAGATCAAGGCGAATCGCGGGCTTCCCGCGGCACTGAAAACCGTGCTCGAAATGATTCCGGCCGATGCGCACCCGATGGACGTTTTGCGTACCGGCGTATCGTTCCTCGGTAACATCGAACCCGAGGGCGACTTTTCCAACCAGCTCGACACGGCAGACCGTCTGCTCGCCTCCCTGCCGTCGATGTTGCTGTACTGGCATCGCTTCCATACGGACGGCGTGCGCATCGACACAGAGACGGACGACGACAGCATCTCCGGACATTTCCTGCACATGCTGCACGACAAAGCGCCAAAAGATCTGCACCGCAAGTGCCTGGACACCACGCTGATCCTTTACGCAGAGCACGAGTTCAATGCGTCGACGTTCACGGGCCGCGTCATCACGGGCACATTGTCCGACATGCACTCGGCCGTCGCCGGCGCGATCGGTGCGCTGCGAGGACCTCTGCACGGCGGAGCAAACGAGGCGGCGATGGAGCTGATCTCGCTGTACGACACGCCGGAAGCCGCAACGGACGGCATTCACGAGAAGCTCGCGAACAAAGACCTGATCATGGGCTTCGGGCACCGCGTTTACACCACCTCCGATCCGCGTAACTCGGTCAACAAGCGCATGTCGAAAGAGCTTGCCGAGGACGTCGGAAACACCGTTCTCTATCCGGTATCGGAGGCCATTGAGAAAGTCATGTGGGACGAAAAGAAGCTGTTTGCCAACGCAGACTTCTTTGCGGCCAGCGTTTACCACTTCATGGGCATACCTACCTACCTGTTCACACCGATTTTCGTGTGCTCACGCATCACCGGTTGGGCCGCTCACATCATGGAGCAGCGCGCGGACAACAAGCTGATTCGTCCGGCTGCAGATTACATCGGGCCCGGGTTGCAGGAGTGGGTCCCGATTGAGAACAGAACCTGATTACCTTTAGGACTAAAAGACATGTCAAACGTTGATATTCGTTCGGCGAAACGCGCCGACTGGGACCAGGTCCTTGTCGATATCGCCGACTACGTCTGCGACTTCGAGATCGACTCGGACCTCGCATACGAAACCGCTCACTACATGCTGATGGATACGATCGCCTGCGGTTTCCAGGCGCTCGACTACCCGGCCTGCACCAAGCTGCTGGGCCCGGTAGTGCCCGGCGCGACCCTGCCGGGTGGCGCGCGGGTACCCGGCACGTCTTACGAGCTCGAGCCAGTGCAGGCCGCCTTCAATATCGGCGCAATGAACCGTTGGCTCGACTTCAACGACACGTGGCTGGCCGCGGAATGGGGCCATCCGTCGGATAATCTCGGCGGTATCCTCGCCGTCGCGGACTACCTCAGCCGGCAGGCGCGCGCCGAAGGCAAGGAGCCGCTGACGATGCGCGACGTACTGACTGCGGCAATCAAGGCGCATGAGGTTCAGGGTGTGCTCGCACTCGAGAACAGCTACAACCGTGTCGGACTGGATCACGTGTTGCTCGTTCGCATTGCATCCACGGCGGTCGTCACCCGCATGCTCGGCGGCGATCGTGAGAAGGTGCTGAATGCCGTGTCGAACGCGTGGATAGACGGTTGCTCGCTGCGCACGTATCGCCATGCGCCGAATACGGGTTCACGCAAAAGCTGGGCTGCGGGCGACGCCACCAGTCGCGCCGTACGGCTGTCGCTGATAGCGATGACGGGTGAGATGGGGTATCCGTCCGCGCTGAGTGCGAAGACGTGGGGCTACTACGACGTGTTGTTCAAGGGGAACGAGTTCCAGTTCCAGCGTCCTTACGGTAGCTACGTGATGGAAAACGTGCTGTTCAAGATTTCCTACCCCGCCGAGTTCCACTCGCAGACGGCGGTCGAGGCAGGAATGACGCTGCACGATCAGGTCAAGGACCGTATCGATGACATCGAAAAGGTCGTGATCGAGACGCAGGAAGCCGGCGTGCGCATCATCGACAAGACGGGCCCGCTCGACAATCCGGCGGATCGGGATCATTGCATCCAGTACATGGTCGCCGTGCCGCTCATCTTCGGCCGACTGACAGCGGCCGACTACGAAGACGACGTGGCCGCCGATCCGCGCATCGACGCATTGCGTGAGAAAATGGACGTCGTCGAGAACGAGCAGTACACGAAAGACTACTTTGACCCCGACAAGCGTTACATCGGCAACTCGGTGCAGGTGTTTTTCAACGATGGAACGAGCACGGAAAAAGTCGCCGTCGATTATCCGATCGGTCACCGCGAACGTCGCGCGGAAGGCATACCAGTACTCAAGAAGAAGTTCGTCGACAGCGTGTCGCCGAAGCTCGCTGAGAACCAGTGGGCAGAGCTCGACGCACTTTGCCAGGATCCGGGCAAACTTGCAGAGACCGCGGTCGACGACTTCATGGCACTGCTCGTCGCCTGACTGGCAACTGTGGGAGCGGCCGCTCGCCGCGACCCCGCAAAACCTGTAGGAGCGCCGCTGGAGGCGCGACATGCCCCCGCCGTGAGGCGGGGGTCACGTCTCTTCAGACATCGCGGGCGACGGGCGTCTGGAGTCCGGGATGCTCGTCTCGCTCAACTCCGCTCGGCATCCATGCCTCGCTACGATCATGTGGGAGCGGCGTCCTCGCCGCGATTCGGGCCGAGACGGCCCTCCCACTGACGCTCGACGAGCATCCCGGACTCCAGACGCCCGTCGCCCGCGCTGTCTGAAGAGACGTGACCCCCGCCTCACGGCGGGGGCAT
>JAAUXY010148455.1_pt1 | contig 13548 bp, 13 predicted proteins | sample 7278121 | NCBI WGS metagenome assembly JAAUXY01 (sample SAMN14350117, study PRJNA611818) | marine sediment metagenome | isolation source: surface marine sediment (1.8m) | place: French Polynesia: Moorea | collected 2018-08 | reverse complement strand
GTGAAGACGTCCATCAGGTCGTCGAGGTCGGCGTGGCTGTCGAGCGCGATCAGGCCGGTCGACATCAGCGAGTCGATCCGGGCGTCGGCAGGGATGTGCTTGGCGATCCCGCGGGTCACGATGTCACGGTCGGTCACGATGCCGATCGGCTGGTCGTGTTCGACGACGATCAAGGTGCCGACCCCTTGGGCCGCCATCACCTCACAGGCGGTGGCGATCGTCGCGTCGGGCGGCACCACGACGGGTTGGCGAACGGTGAAATCGGCGACTCTCATCACGCCTCCTCCTGGACGCCCTGCCCTTCGTCAGCCAGGTGCTTGACGATGCAGTCCGAGCCGGGGAACAACAGCGTGGTGTGGCCGTCGTCGTCCCATCTGACGAGATAGGGCGGCCGCCCGTCCTCGCCTCGCACCTCGACGACCTCGCCGGTGCGGGTCGGTTGGCCGATGCGGTGGTTCTCGATGAGGAGTTGGTCCCCCACTGTTGCCTGCATGTTCCACCTCGATGCTCGTTCGCGGGCGTGCTTCCGATCTCAGCGTCACCCGCCATGGGGTCCCGAGCCAGAGCAGAAGGTCCCACCCACCTCGGCGTGCGCTCCGCGCCGGTTCCGACGACTCGTCGACCGCCCGGAGCGGCGTCAGGAGCCGGGCCGGGCCGGTGGCGCGCAGGCCGTATGACCCTGGCGAAACGCAGTCGGTGCGGGGACGATCGCAGCATGACCCCCAGATGGATCGTCGGGCTCGATGGCTCCGACGTCTCGCTCGCCGCGCTGCGCTGGGCCCTCGCCCAGGCCCCTCGCGTCAGCCCCGAGCTGATCGCCGTCGGCGCCTACCACGTCCCGATGACGCTCTCGATGCTCGCCGCCAAGCGCGGGTTCGACGTCGACCGGCTCGGCATGGAGGCCGAGACCCACCACTATCTCGACGAGGCGCTGGAGGCGACAGCATCCGACCGGCAGCAGGTGCAGTGCCTGGCGATCGAGGGCAACGCCGGTTCGACGTTGCTCGAGGCGGCCGAGGATGCCGAGCTCCTGATCGTCGGCCGCCGGGGACGGAGCGGGTTGCGCCACCTCGTCCTCGGGTCGGTGAGCACGTACTGCGCAACCCACGCCGAGGTGCCGGTCGTGGTCGTGCCGCCGGACTGGGACGGGGGGCCGTACGAGTCGGTCGTCGTGGGCTTCGACGGCAGCAACAACGCGAAGGCGGCGCTGGCGTGGACGCTCGACACGACTCCACCGTCGGTGCCGATCCGCCTCGTCATCGCGATCGAGCCGGCGCCGTGGCTGTCCGAAGACCTGACCCTGGCCCGCTTCCCCGACGAGGTGCGCGACGAGGAGCAGCGGATCGTCGCGGCCGCCGACGCCGTCGACCCGGAGCACCGCGCCGAACGCGACGTGTTGCTCCACGGTCCACGCCACGCGCTCGCCGATGCGACCGAGGAAACCGACCTGATCGTCGTCGGGGCGCGAGGCCACGGACGCATCGGATCGGCACTGCTCGGATCCGTCAGCACGTGGCTGCTGCACAACTCGGAGATCCCGGTCGTCGTCGTCCCGCGAGCACCCGAAGCCACCTGATGCCGGCCGCGGATGTGAGCAGCGATGTGACGGCGACGCCCCGCGCCGTCCTTGCGACGGGGATCATCACCATCGACCAGATCTTCGGGGTCGACCGGATGCCGGCGGGCGACGGCAAGTTCCTCGCCGATTCGTTCCTCGAGGCGGGCGGGGGCGTCGCTGCGAACGCGGCGGTCACCGTCGCGCGTCTCGGTGGACGCAGCGCACTCGCCGGCTGCGTCGGCGACGACCGGGCGGGCGACGACGCGCTCAACGACCTCGCCGAGCTCGGCGTCGACGTGTCGCGCGTCCAGCAACTCCGGGGCGAGCGCACCCCGATCTCGGCGGCGATCGTCGACCGGCAGGGCGGGCGTATGGTCGTGAACCATGTCGCCCCCGGCTTCTTCGCCGCCGCCGACAGCGGTTCGCTCACCGACCTCGCCGGCATCGACGCCGTCGTGGTCGACTGCCGCTGGCCGGCGGGTGCGATCGAGACACTCGTCGGCGCCCGGGCGGCCGGGATCCCGGCCGTCGTGGACGTCGATCGTCCGCTGACCGACGACGCCGCCCCGATCCTCGAGCTGGGCACGCACCTCGTGTTCTCCACCGAGGCGCTCCACGCGACCGCGCAGATCTCACAACCGCTGCTCGCCTTGCGAACGCTCCGGGGCCGGACCGACGCCTGGGTCGCGGTGACCCAGGGCGCCGACGGGGTGTCCTGGTTGGACGACGAGGGGCTGCGCCACCGCCGGGCGCTGACCGTCGACGTGGTCGACACGCTCGCCGCCGGCGACGTCTTCCACGGCGCCTTCACCTTGGCGCTCGCCGAAGGCCGGAGCGACGAGGCGGCGGTCGACTTCGCCAACGCCGCCGCAGCAGCGAAGTGCACGCGGCCGGGAGGGAGAGCCGGCATCCCCGATCGAGCGACCGTCGAAGCGCTGCTGGGCGAGCGGGAAGGAGTCATGTTGTGAACGACCACGGGAAGCGCCGGGGGCTGCACCGTCTCGCCGACGAGCGCGGCCTGTTCAAGATGCTCGCCGTCGATCAACGGCCGCCGGTCGAGCGGCTCCTCGCCGAACGGCGTGGGATTGCGGTCGCGTCGTCCGACGACCTCGTGGCGCTGAAGCGGGCGTTGCTCGAGGAGCTCGGTCCGCTGGCGTCGGCGGTGCTCCTCGACCCCTTGACGGCGTACCCGGCCGGCGACCGCGTCGACCCTCGCCAGGGCATGATGCTGACGCTCGAGCACGCCGTCGTCGAGGAGGGTGACACCGGCAAGCGCTCCCGCTGGATCGAGAGCTGGTCCGTCGACCAGATCAAGCGGGCCGGCGCCGACGGCGTCAAGCTGCTCGCCTGGTACCGGCCCGATGCGGGCCCGGACGTGCTCGAACACCAGCAGTCCTTCGTCGAAGCGACCGGGGCTGCCTGCGACCGCTACGACATCCCCTTCGTCCTGGAGCTGTTGCTGTACCCGTTCCAGGGGGCGAGTGCTGCGACCACGCCACGGCACGGCGCGGCCCGCGCCGAGCACGTGCTTGCGTCGGTCGAGACCTTCGCCGACCCTCGATACGGCGTCGACGTGTTCAAGGTCGAGAGCCCGTACCTCCCCGCCGAACTCCCATCGATCGAACGCGACGGAGGGTTCCACCAGGCGGTCTTCGACGACCTCGCGAGGATCGTCGGCCGGCCCTGGGTGCTGCTGTCCGGGGGCGCCGACCGCCCGGACTTCCTCCGTGCGCTCGAGTACGCGTACGCCGCAGGCGCGAGCGGCTACCTGGCCGGACGTTCGATCTGGTGGGACGCGGCGACCGAGTTCCCCGATTGGGCGCAGGTCCGCGACCGTCTGCGCGACGACGCCGCCGGCTTCATGCGGACCGTCAACGAGTTGACCGAGGCCCAGGCGACACCATGGACGGCGCGTGCCCGACCGGTCGACGACGACCTGCAGCCCGGACCGGAGTTCTGCCGCAGCTACGAGCGCATCGCGCCCGACGGTGGTGATGCCTCCGGCCGGTTCGATCGGGTCCGGCAACCGGCGGGGCGGCCATGACCACCGTCGGCGTCCTCGCCCTCGCCCGCGTGACGTTCGACCTCGACATCGCCGCGCGCCGCGTCGAGGAGGCCTGGAGCACCCTGATGGCCGCAGGCGTCGAGCTCGCCGGTTCATCACGTCTGCTGACGGACGCCGCCGCCGTCGACGAGGCGTTGGACGACCTTCTCGCTGCGGGGCCGGACGTGATCGTCATCCTCCAGGCGACCTTCGCCGACGCCACGATGACCGTGCGGATCCACGAGCGTGCCGGGGCGATCCCCCTCGTGTGCTGGTCGTTCCCCGAGGAGCGCACCGGCGAGGCGTTGCGGCTGAACTCGTTGTGCGGCGCCAACCTCGCCGCCTACTCGCTGCGACGCCGGGATTCGGCCGCCGCCTTCGTCCACCTGGCACCGGATCGCTGCGACGCCTCCGAACGGGTGGCACTGGCGATCGCCGAGGCCCAACAGACGCTGGCCTTCGAGTGGGCCGTGCCGGCGGGCGGCGGGACGACCCCGGCCGACCGGACCGACGTCACCGGCGCGACCTCCGCCGAGGTCGCGACCGAGCAGGTCCGGCGAGTCGTCGAGGCCCTCGCCGGGACCACGATCGGCGTGATCGGCGATCATCCGCCCGGCTTCGAGCCGTGCGCCTACGACGCGGCCACCGTCGCTGCGCTGACCGGCGCCGCTGCCGACCGCGTCGAGCTGGCCGACCTGTTCGGTGCCGCCGACGAGGTCACGCCGGACGAGCTGACGACGATCCGGCGGCGGTGCGAGCAGGACCTCACGCTGCCGGACGCGCTGCGCGACACCGGGCTCGACCAGAGCCTGCGGCTGTATGGCGGCCTACGCCGGCTCTCCGACGAGCGGGCATGGGGCGCGGTTGCGACGCGCTGCTGGCCGGAGTGCACCCGCGACTACGGCGGCGCGGCCTGCGCACCCCAGGCGATGCTCACCGCCGACGGCGTGCCGGCGATGTGCGAGGCGGACGTCTACGGCGGGCTGACGGCCCTCGTCCTGCGGACGATCTCCGGCGCGGACCCGTTCGTCACCGATGTCGTCGACTTCGATTCGTCGGACGGGACGTCGGTCGTCTGGCACTGCGGCCAGGCTCCGCTCTCGCTCGCCGACCGGGACGGACCACGCCGGGGCATCGACCACCCGATGCAGGGTCGGGCGTTGCTGCACGAGTTCGCGCTGCGACCCGGCCGGGTCACGATCGCTCGGCTCAGCCAGGCCCGCGGGCGACCCTCGATGGTCGTCGGAGGTGGCGAGCTGCTCGCCCGGCCCCGCCCGTTCACCGGGACCTGCGGGGTGCTGCGGTGGGACCTGCCGGTCGAGGACGTGATGCGAACGATCTTCGACGTCGGACTCGAACACCACGTCGCCATCGTCCCCGGCGAACACCGAGACACCTTGGTGGCGCTCGCGGAGCACTGGGACATCCCCGTGGTTCGGCTCGGCCACGACCGCGGCGAGCGAGCACCGGTGACGGCTGCATCCGGGGCGACCGACGCCGGGTTGACGTAGGGCCCTACTGGCGAAATCGGCCGCTCGCGACAGTGGAGGTGTGGACGCGACCCCCCTCAGCTTCGGTCTGGACGGTCTGCAAGCACTGATCGACGTGCTGGACGACCGTGGGTACGCGGTGTCCGGGCCCCGGCTCCGGGACGGGGCGATCGGTGTGGGGCCGCTGGTGTCGGTCGACGAGCTGCCGGCCGGCTGGCGCGACGAGCAGGAGCCGGGCCGCTACCGGCTGGTCCGCCGCGACGACGAAGCCCGCTTCGGGTGGGCGGTCGGCCCCCAGACATGGAAGCCACTGGTCCACCCCCCGCGGGCCAAGACGGTCACGATGACCCGAGACGAACCCGGCGGGGCCGTCCACGTCGAGGTCGAGCGGCGCCGACCCGAACGGCGGGCGTTCGTCGGCGTCCGCCCGTGTGAGGTCGCCGCGATCGCGAAGCTCGACGGCGTTCTCCTCACCGACGATCGGCCCGAGCCGGGGTATGCCGCGCGGCGTTCGGAGTTGTTCGTCGTCGCCGTCGACTGCACCGCTCCGGCTGCGTCCTGCTTCTGCGCCTCGATGGGTACCGGTCCGGCATTGCCCCCCGCCGAGGACGGGCATCGCCGGGCGCCGGCCGACATCGAACTGACCGAGCTGCTCGACGACGACGGCGGTCCTCGCTACCTGGCCCGCCACCGCAGCGAGGCCGGTCACGACGTGCTCGAAGCCGTCGCCGGCCGGGCCGCGGCCACTCCCGCCGGTGCCGGCGAGCTCGATCGGGAACGAGCTGCGTTCGCCGCCGCCCGCGACGCCATGCCCCGCCGGCTCGACACCGACGGGCTGCACCACGCCATGCTGAGCAGTTACGGACATCGGCAGTGGGCCGAGATCGCCGAACGCTGCCTCGCGTGTGGCAACTGCACCGCCGTCTGCCCGACGTGCTTCTGCACCTCGGCCGTCGACACGGGTGACCTGGCGGGAACGGTCACGGAACGGTGGCGGGAATGGGACAACTGCTACAGCCTCGAGTTCTCCCGCGTCGGCCCGAAGGAGACGCGGTCCTCGGTGACCGCCCGCTACCGCCAGTGGCTCGTCCACAAGCTCGGCACCTGGCACGACCAGTTCGGCGAGTCGGGCTGCGTCGGGTGCGGACGTTGCATCACGTGGTGCCCGGTCGGCATCGACCTGACCGTGGAGGTGCCGGCGCTGCGGGCGGCGTCGGGAGGTGGGTCGTGAGCCAGGCGTTGACCCGATCGCACCCAGCGCCGACCGGCGACACGCTCGACACGCCGGTCCCCTACCGGGTCGTCGCGACGCGGTACGAGGGTCCGAAGGTGGGCACGCTCCTCGTCCACCCGGTCGACGGGTCGCCCCCCGACTTCGAGCCCGCCCAGTTCTCGATGCTCGGCGTTCCGGGCGTGGGAGAGGTACCGATCTCGATCAGCACCCCGGTCGACGAACACCACTGGCACGGCTACACGATCCGCCGGGAGGGCGCCGTGACCGACCGGCTGCTCCGGCTCGAACGGGGCGACCTCCTCACCGTGCGCGGGCCGTTCGGCCGGCCGTGGGACATCGATGCAGCCGCCGGCCGAGACGTCGTGTTCGTCGCCGGCGGCATCGGGATCGCACCGCTCGCCGCAGCGGTCCACGTCGTCATCGGCCACCGGGCCCGATTCCGGACCGTCAGCGTCCTGGCCGGCGCCACCGACCCGAGCAAGCTCGTCTACGGCCACTGGCTCGACAACATCCGCATGTCGGGTGCTGCCGAAAACGTCCTCTGCACGGTCGACCGGGTGCTCGACGGGGAGCCCTGGGAGCACGCCGTCGGGTTGGTCACCGAGCTGATCCCCGCCGTGGTTCGAGGCCCCGACACCGAGCTGTTCGTCTGCGGTCCCGACCCGATGATCACCGCCACCGTCGCGGCCGCCCGTGCCGCCGGAGTCGCCGCCGAGCACGTCCAGGTGACGCTCGAGCGGAACATGCACTGCGGGGTGGGGTGGTGTGGGCACTGCCAGCTCGGACCGAAGCTGCTGTGCCGCGACGGCCCGGTCGTGACGGCTGCCGAGCTGGGTCCGCTCCTGGAGGTGCCGGAACTGTGAGCCGCCCGAAGCTGCTCTCCCCATCGGCCATCGAACAGCCGACGCTCGCCGTGTGGAAGTTCGCGTCCTGCGACGGGTGCCAGCTCAGCCTGCTCGACTGCGAGCGCGAGTTGGTGGCCGTCGCCAGGCGGGTGACGATCGCCTCGTTCCCGGAAGCGTCGTCGCGGGTGATCGAGGGTCCCTACGACGTCTCCCTCGTCGAGGGGTCGATCAGCACGCCCGCGGACCTGGAGCGGATCGAGGAGATCCGGCGCCAGTCGGGAGCGCTCATCACGATCGGCGCCTGCGCGACGGCCGGCGGCATCCAGGCGCTGCGCAACGGTGCCTCGGTCGGGGACTTCGTGTCGATCGTGTACGCGCGCCCCGACTACATCTCCACGCTCGCGAAGTCGACCCCGATCGCCGATCACGTGGAGGTCGACTTCGAGCTGCGGGGCTGCCCGATCGACCGCACCCAGCTCCTCGAGGTGATCACGGCGTTCGCCAACGGCCGCCCGCCGCACATCCCCTCGACGTCGGTGTGTACCGAGTGCAAGGCACGGTCGATCCCCTGCGTGATGGTCGCCGACGGCACGCCGTGCCTCGGACCGGTGACGCACGCCGGCTGCAACGCCCTGTGCCCGTCCTACCGGCGGGGCTGCTACGGCTGCTTCGGCCCTGCGGAGTCGGCGAACACCGCGAGCCTGGACGGCCACCTCGCCGAGCTCGGGTTGGACGCACGGGACCGCGAACGGCTGTGGCGGGGCTTCGCCGGCTGGGCGCCCGAGTTCCGGGCCGCCGCCGACCGGGCCGGCGGGACCGACGGCGCGGCCGGCTCCGGCCGGGCGGGAGCGCCCGCCGCCGAGGGATCGGAGCTGCGATGACGCACCGGACCATCGACTTCCACGTGCCCACGCTGTCGCGCGTCGAGGGCGAAGGGGCGATGCACGTGCACGTCAGCGACGGGACCGTCGACGACATCCGGCTCGAGATCTACGAGCCGCCGCGCTTGTTCGAGGCGTTCCTGCGGGGGCGCGGCTTCGAGGAGCCGGTCGACATCACGGCGCGCATCTGCGGTATCTGCCCGGTCGCGTACCAGATGAGCGCGGCACAGGCGATCGAGCGCATCGCCGGTGTGCGCGTCGGGGGCCCGCTCCGTGACCTCCGCCGCCTGCTGTACTGCGGCGAGTGGATCGAGAGCCACGTGCTCCACATCGGCCTGCTCCACGCTCCCGACTTCCTCGGCTACCACTCCGGGCTCGAGATCGCCGCCGACCATCCTGCGCTGGTCGAGAAGGTGCTGGAGCTGAAGAAGGTGGGCAACGACGTGATGGAACTGATCGGCGGGCGCCCGATCCACCCCGTCAACGTCCGGCTCGGCGGCTTCTACCGCGCACCGGACGTCGAGGAGCTGGCGACGCTCGCCGACCCGCTGGCGTGGGCGCACGACGCCGCCGTCGAGCTGGTCCACTGGACGGCCGGGTTCGACTTCCCCGATGTCCTGATCGACCACGAGTTCGTCTCGCTTCACCATCCGGACGAGTACGCGATCTGTGAGGGGCGGATCGTCTCGGACCGGGGGCTCGACATCGACGTCGCGGAGTTCGAGGAGCACGTGGTCGAGCGCCAGGTCGAGCATGCGACGGCGTTGCATGTCCACAGCCTCGATGGCCGGGGCTACCTCACCGGCCCCCTGGCTCGCTGGGCCAACAACCACGACCAGTTGCCGCCGGCCGTGCGGGACCTCGCCGCCGAGGTCGGGGTCGGGCGGGTCGAGCGCAACCCGTTCCGCAGCATCGTCGTGCGCAGCCTCGAAGTGCTGGTGGCCGTCCTCGAGACGCAACGGCTCGTCGCCGAGTACACGCCACCGAATCGGGCGTTCGTCGACGTCCCGCCCGCAGCCGGGACGGGATGGGGGGCCACCGAGGCGCCCCGAGGCGTGCTCTACCACCGGTACTCGACCGACGCCGAGGGCACGATCCTCGACGCCCAGATCGTCCCGCCGACGGCGCAGAACCAGCCCGTGATCGAGGCCGACCTCCACCAGATCGTCGAGCGGTTCGTGACCGACCACGACGGAGCGTGGCCCGCCGATGCCCTGCCCGGACTGGAGCATCGGTGCGAGACGGCGATCCGCAACTACGACCCGTGCATCTCGTGCGCCACACACTTCCTGACGCTGCATGTCCATGACGATCGTGACGGAAGCGAGACCGGGGGCCCGGCACGATGACGCTGGTGATCGGCGTCGGCAACCGGGACCGGGGCGACGACGGTGTCGGCCCGGCGGTCGTCGACGAGCTCCGCCGGCGGGGCATCCCCGTCGAGACCGTGATCCGGGAAGGTGACCTCGCCGACCTCGCGGTCGTGTGGCGCGGTCACGACGACGTCGTGATCGTCGACGCCTGCCGGAGCGGACGCCCGGTGGGCACGGTCGAGGTGATCGACCCGACGGACGCAGTCCCAGCAGCACCGTGGTCCACACATGGTCTCGGGGTCGCAGAGGGAGTCGAGTTGGCCCGCCGACTCGGCCGGCTGCCGCGCTCGCTGCGGATCGTCGGCGTGCAGGGGACGCGGTTCGACCCCGGCCCGCTCTCACCGGAGCTCCGGTCCGCGCTCGCCGCTGTCGTCGACCGCGTCGCCGCCGTCACCGCCGCCGCGCCATCTCGGTGAGCGGTGAGACCACCTGCCCGTCTCACCTCTCACCGACGAACCAATGCGTGCCCTTCCAGTGAGAGGTGAGACCACCTGTCGGTCTCACCGCTCATCGATGGGGCGGCGGCACGGACGAGTGCGGGCGGCTCCGTGCGCTGAGCGTCGGCAACCGGGCCCGACGCTGAGGATCGCGCCGGTACCCTCGGCCCGGATGAACGATCGCCGCGAGGTCGCGGGACACCCCGCGTGAGGGCGGTCGTCTACGAGCGGTACGGGTCGACCGACGAGTTGCGGCTCGCCGACATCCCGACGCCGACGCCGGCCCCGGACCAAGTCCTCGTGGCGGTCGTTGCGACGTCGGTCAACCTCACCGACTGGGAGGCGCTGCGCGGCTCGCCCATGTATGCCCGGATCGGCGGGCTGCGCCGGCCCGCGCGCAACGTGCTCGGCTCCGACATCGCCGGCCGGGTGGTCGACATCGGGAGCGAGGTGACCCGCTTCCGGCCCGGAGACGAGGTGTACGGCGACAACCTCTGGCTGAAGGGTGGGTTCGCGGAGTACGCACGCGCACCGGAGGAGGCGCTCGACCACAAGCCCTCCGGTCTCTCGTTCGCCGAGGCGTCGACCATTCCCCAGGCGGGACCGATCGCCCTCCAGGGTACGGCCGGCGCAGCGCCGGGGCGGCGCGTGCTGATCAATGGTGGAGGCGGCGGCTCGGGCTCGTTCGCCATCCAGCTCGCCAAGGCGGCCGGCGCCCACGTGACCGCCGTCGACAACGGCGGCAAGCTGGACTACATGGTCGGGCTCGGTGCCGACGAGGTCGTCGACTACCGGCGGGAGGACTTCACGAGAAGGCCGGACAAGTACGACCTCGTCCTCGACCTGGTCGCTGGCCGCTCGGTGTTCGCACACCGGCGCGCGCTGGCACCCGGCGGTCGATACCTCTGGGTCGGCGGGTCCGTGCGGAGCCTGCTGCGGGTCGTCACGATCGGTGCCGTTGCGGGACGGCTGACCGGCCGCCGCATGGGCCTACTCACCGTGCGCGATGGACCGGACTGGTTTGCGCCGCTGGCCGAGCGGTGCGTCGCTGGTGAGATCGCCATCCACGTCGAGCGCACGTTCGGGCTCGACGCGGTCCCGGCGGCGCTGCGCGAAGTCGGCGAGGGGCGGGCCCTCGGGAAGGTCGTCGTCGAGATCGGCTGAGCAGCGACCCCACGCAGCGGCGCAACGAGGCCTGTCTGTTCGAGAGCTCGACGTGCTCAGTCCGGGTGCAGGTACGGCTCACCGGGGTGGTGCTTCTCCCCGGGATCGGGCTCGACCGCGAGCTCCTCTTCGTGTTCGTGGCCATCGTGCCACCCGAGCGAAGCGTCGGGCTCGACGGAGTCGACGACGTGGAAGCGGCGGCCCGTGACCACCGTCGGCACGATCTTGACGAAGTCCGGCTTCTCGAAGGCCACCCACGGGAAGAGCGGGAGCTCCTCGGCCTCGAAGAGCTCGCCCATCCGTTCGATCTGATGAGCACGGCCCTTGACGACGACACTCCAGGCGGTGCGCTCGTGCGGCTCGTAACCGTCGATCTCGAACGCGACGTGGCCGCTCAACACGGCGCCGGCCAGCTTCGTCCCCGGCCCGCTGCGGAAGATGATCCCCCCGTCGTGGACGAGGTAGTTGATCGGGAAGATGTCGGGTTGCCCGGCGATGTCGACCGCCACCCGGCCCACCGACACCGACGACAGCAGCTCCCAGCAGGTCGCGTCGTCGAGGACGTCGATGCCGGGCTGTGAGGAAGCGTCCATCGGCCCATCAGACCACACCGGAGGGTCCGCTGCCAGGGTCCGACGTCATCGAGCCGATCGCCAGGGCGGCGTGACGCCCCCTCGATGTCACACCCTCCTGTCATGCTGGTTGGTGACCGACTCCCCCGATCGTTGAGGTTCCTTCGATCGGAGGTGACAAGTGAGTTCGACGACGGTGGTGGAGACCGTGGAGCGGTTGGCGGCCACCGATGTGGCCTCGGTGGATCGGGCCGGGTTGGAGTCGACGGTGAGCGACATCGGGACGGTCCGGTCATGGCTCGACGCGATCGAGGTGGGGTGTTCACGCCGGTCCCGTGAGCTGGCGGCGGAAGGCCGATCAGGTGCGCCCGAGTCGACGTTGACCGACCGTGGTCGCCGCTCGGGACGAGACGCCGCCGCAGCGGCGGATCGGGAAGCGGTGTGTAGCGAGATGTCGGGGTTCGAAGACGCCCTGGCGGCCGGGGAGGTGTCAGCCGGTCACGTCGACGCGGTGGCGCGGGCGACCAAACGCCTCGATGAGGACGTGGCCGCCGAGTTCGCCGAGCACGAGGACGAACTGATCGCCGCGGCAGCGACCGAGCGGGTGGAAGCGTTCGAACGCCGGGCCCGCGACCTTGCCACGCGGCTGGCTGCGAAACGGGCACGGTCCGACGCCGACGAACTCGACCGCCAACGCGCCCGGTCATCCGTGAAGCGGTGGACCGACAAGTCGACCGGGATGAAACACACCCACCTCGAACTCGACCCACTCCGCGACTCGGCGCTCTGGGGTGCCCTCGACCGCCAGATCGCCGCGGCCCGCCAGGACGACGCGAACAAGGCCAAACCGTGGCCCCAGCTCCAGGTCGAGACCATCGTCGACACCGTCATCACCGGCGCCGGCATCCGCGCTGGCGACGAGGACGTCGACACGACCGGCAGCGAGGGTGCCGAGCCCCACAGCCGCAGCGAGCCGGTTTCGGTAGATCCCTCATTCCGGGTGCCCGAAGCGACCCTGTTGATCGACCTGGGCACCCTCACCGACGGACTCCACGAACAGTCGATCTGCGAACTCGAAGACGGCACCCCCATCCCCGTGGACACGGTGCGCCGCCTGCCTTGCGAGTGCGAGGTCCTGCCCATCGTCTTGAACGGCCACGGCGAAGCACTCGACGCCGGCCGCTCCACACGCACCGCCACCCGCCCCCAACGCCGAGCCCTTCGCGCCATGCACCGCACCTGCGCCCACCCCGACTGCACCGTCACCTTCTCCGCCTGTCGCATCCACCACGTCCGCTGGTGGTGGCGCAACCTCGGCCCCACCAACCTCGACAACCTCATCCCACTCTGCGAACCACACAACCACCTCGTCCACGAAGGCAGATGGACACTGACGATGACCCCCGACCGCATCGCCACCTGGACCCGCCCCGACGGCACCATCGCCCACCACGGCACCACCATCGACCGGGCCCCCCACGGCGTCGGCAGCCACCCACCCGAACCCGACACGGTGCAGTCCCCCACCACCGAGCCCCCCGCCGACGACGACCAGGCCACGGCGCAGCACCGCACCGACCATCCCCGCCGACGATCACGCCAACCCGATCCGAACGCCGGCATCGACGACACCAACGGCCCATGAGCGATCTACAGGATCGGTTCAGGTGACGTCAGGGTGGCATGGCAGCCCATGGCATGCCGCGGCCGACGTCGAACCGTGTTGTGCGGGTGGGCGATCGGAGCCGGCGGGCGCAGTCGCCGTCGGAGTTCAGGACGAAGCGGACCATCCTCGGCTGGAACGCGCCGCTGGACCGTCAGCGTCAGGACGAAGCGGAACGTCCTCGGCTGGAACGCGCCGCTCGGACCGTCAGAGTTTCAGGACGAAGCGGAACGTCTGCGGCCGGAACGCGCCGCTCAGACCGTCGGAGTCAGGACGAAGCGGATCGT
>JAAUXY010026025.1_pt1 | contig 13548 bp, 12 predicted proteins | sample 7278121 | NCBI WGS metagenome assembly JAAUXY01 (sample SAMN14350117, study PRJNA611818) | marine sediment metagenome | isolation source: surface marine sediment (1.8m) | place: French Polynesia: Moorea | collected 2018-08 | reverse complement strand
GGTCGAGGCGAATGGACTTCTCGAGCTCGCGCACCGCCTCGGCGATAGCCTTATTGCCGCGCTGGTTCACCAGGTAGCGGCCCTTCAGGTAGGACTCGTAGGCGGCGGTATTGGCAGTTTCGGCCACCCGCGGCGCCTGCAGTGCCTGGGCATCCTCGATGCCCATCTCTGCCTTGAGGGCATCACCGATCGCCGCCGAGATTTCATCCTGGATGGCAAACACGTCGGTCAGCTCGCGGTCGTAGGTTTCTGACCACAGGTGGTAGCCGTTTTCGGCCTCGATCAGCTGGGCGGTGATGCGCAGCCGGGTGCCGGCCTTGCGTACCGAACCCTCCAGCACATGATTGACCTTGAGCAGCGCGGCAATTTCGCTGATATCACGGTTGTCGCCCTTGAACTGGAACGAGGAGGTGCGGGCCGCTACCCGCAGCTCCGGCACCTGGGCCAGCACATTCAGCAATTCCTCGGAAATACCATCGGAGAAGAACTCCTGCTCCGGGTCGGAGGACAGGTTGACGAAGGGCAGTACCGCGATGGATTTCTCGTCGACGCTGCTGCTTGCCGCCGGCTCGGAGCCAGCCGTTGCGGCGGCCGATTCAAGGCTTGCGGTCTCGGTTTCCGGTGTTTCCCTGGCGACCTGCGAATCCCAGACCATGAAGGCGCCCAGCACCACCAGCATGACGATAATGGTGACGTCGAGTTTGTGGGCGGTCTGGTGGGTGATGGAGGCTTCGCGGTCGATCTCGCTCTCGCGCTTCAAGCCCTCCGGGGTCATTTCGAAGGCCCAGGCAAAGATGAGTGCCGGAAAGAAGCCCAGCGCCAACAGGCCGAGCAGGGCGGGCATGACCCAGTCGGGGGTGCCGAGGGCATCGAGCAGGGTGTCGGCGATCTGCAGCAACAGCCATGACGTGACCACGTAGGCCACGCCGACTCGCACCACGTTGCGCCGCTGCAGTTCCCCGAGGAAGCTCATCCCTGGCTCCATTTGATCGAAGATTAATCAACGATAGCAGTTTGGGGCGACAGGCGGTAGCGCAGCTGTGGTGCGCCTCTGAAGGGATAGCCGGTGGCTGCTTACTCGACCAGCGCGTTGAGTTCCAGGGGCTGGCCGCGGCGGATGATGGACACGGTCACCCGGTCTCCGGGCTTGACCCGACGGTAGGTGCGGTAGAGCTGGCTGAGCCCGGAATCGGTACCTACCACCTTCGTGCCGTTAATGCCGGTGATGATGTCGCCGCCCAGCATCACCTCCATGCCGCCGATTTCCGCGGGGATGTAACCCGGCTTCAGGCCCAGCTTGTCGGAAATGGAGCCTGCGGTGACCGTCTGGATCAGCATGCCCGCCGGCTGCCCGGCGTTGAGGGCGGCGGCGAGGTCGTCGTTGAGCAGCATGTAGCTGGCGCCCAGCCAGACCGCGGGCTCATCCAGCAGCAGGCGGCGGGCCATGTTGGAGCTGGCCGCAAAGCCCAGCCCCTCGCTACCGCCTGACTGGCTGGAGATGTGGCTGACGATGCCGATCACCTCGCCCTTCATGTTCAGCAGCGGGCCGCCGGAATTGCCCTTGTTGATGGCGGCGTCGGTCTGCAGGAACTCGATGTCGCCAAACGGCGTGCCCTTGCTGAGCCGACGTCCCGACAGGTAGCCCACGGTGAGGGAGTGGGTGAGGCCGTAGGGGCTGCCGATCACGAACACCTGCTCGCCGATCTTCACAGTGTTGGAGTCGCCCAGCGGCGCCGAGGGCAGGTCGGCGGGCGCGTCGAGGATGCGGATCAGTGCAATGTCGCTGACGCCGCTGGAGGCAATGACTTCAGCGGGGCGCTCGCGGCCATCGCGCAGCATCACCACTATGTCGTCCGCGGTATCGACCACGTGGGCGGCGGTCATCACCAACCCCTCGGGGTCGATGATCACCCCGGATCCGAGGCCGCCTTCTTCGGTGGTCTGGATGCCCCTGCGGGTCAGCGTTTCACGCTGGGCCTTGGTCGTGATTACCACCACCGCCGGGTCGGCTTTTTCAAAGGCCCGGCTCAGGTCCTGGCCCTGGGTGGCGCAGCCATTGCCCAGCAGCAAAAGGGCCGCAAGACCCATGGCAATGTGTTTCAGTCGCATTGTCACTCCCCGGCGCGCGGCAGCTGCTCGAAGGCTCGGCGCACGCCACTGCGCAGGGCATTGCGTGTGCGATCGCGATCGGGCGTGTTGGCGTCGGCGATGATCTTGGTCAGCACCGCGCGCCAGACCTCCCGGTTGGTTTCGCCGTTGTTGATCTGCAGGGCGATATTGCGGGTTTCCTTCACACCTGACAGGGCGATGGCATTGTCGCGCTCGGCCTGGCTTATGGTGGTATTGGGGCGCACGCCGGCGCGGGGTGCAATATTGTCGGTGGCCAGGGTCGGTGCTCCCAGGCGGACACCGGGCGCATAGATGTAATCGACGGTGAAATCGCCGTTGCGGGCGACCAGCCGGTAGCCGCGGGCCGCCAGCTCTTCATCCACCACGTCCCGCAGGATGGGGTCGATGACGTAGATCGGGTCGCGGAAATAGAAGTCGCTGGAGAAAGGCTCACTGCGCCAGGAGTAGGTCTCGAAACCGCGACCAGCGAATTCCTGGGAATCCCAGACGTCGACTTCAACACTCGCGCAGCCACTAAGCGTTCCGACAAGCAGGCCGAGAAGCAGGGCGGCCAGGGCAGTTCTCATCGGCGGTCATCTCCAGTACTGAAAAGGCGCACCATAGTAGCAGCATCTCGTTGTGGCGCAATTGTCGCAAAGGCGCGGGCTGCCAAGCGACTGGCGCCGCCGGCCACGGTGCGACCCGCGCCGCGGTGGCACCATCTTCACATCGCCTGCAAGGGCCTGACCGAGAAGAGAGGAACTGCCATGTCTGCCGTATATCCGCGCCTGTACCCGACCCTGTTTTTTGGCCTGATTGCGCTGAAGGGGTACCTGTTGCTGGTGTTGTAAACCGCGTCATCTGGGGGCTGGCGGTATTATTAGTAATCGCTATAATGTTCGGTCGGTAACATATGAGAAAGTTATTTCTTGTCTATGCTATCGCGGCAACTGTTACGAACTGATTTAAACCTGCTGCTGGCCCTGCAGGTGCTACTGGAGGAGCGGAATGTGACCCGCGCCGCCGAGCGCCTCAATGTCTCGCAACCCGCCCTCAGCAAGACCCTCCAGAAGCTCCGCGAAAGCTTCGACGACGAGCTGTTTACCCGCACCGCCCATGGTCTGATACCGACCCCCCGCGCCGAAGAGCTGGGTCGCGGCCTGCCTGAGGCCCTGGAGGCGCTGGACGCCATCCTGCAGCCGGAGGAGTTCGACCCGGCGGTCTACGACGCTACCTTCCGGCTGGCGCTGCCCGCCATGTTTACCGAAGTCCTGTTGCCGCGCCTGATGCATGAGCTGGCGGAGGCAGCGCCCAATGTGCGCATTATCAGCGGCGATGTCGGCCTCGACTTCCAGGAGCGGCTGAAGCTTGGCGAAATCGATTTCGCCATCGCGGTAGTGGAGCGCACCGACACCGACGTTCACGCTGAGCCCCTGCGTACCATCAGCCCGCGCTGCTACCTGCGCAAGGGCCACCCACTGATCGAGAAGACCATTACCCTCAAGGATTTCCTCGCTTACCCCCACGTGCGCCTGTACCTGCCCGGCCTGACCCGGGAGAACCTGGGCCTGGTAGACGAAGTGCTGGCCGAGCGCGGCCTCTACCGCAACGTGGTGCTGGAGACCACGCAGTTCGCCCCGGCGGTGGGCGTACTGTCTAATACCGACTGTATCCTGATCGCCAATGCGGGCCTCGCCAACAGCCCGGCGGTGGAAGACAGCATCGTGGTACAGGACATCCCCGATGAACTGTCGCGGCTGTTTTCCGGCCACAGCGGCGGTAAGCGCACCCGCCTGGCGCTGGTGCGCCACACCCGCACCTCCAACAGCGAACCCCACCAGTGGTTGCGTCGCCTCATCGTCAAGCTCATGTCCGAGCAGGACACCATCGACTAAACACCGTAAAGTCGCTGACTTTTGCGGCGCCTTGCTGTACAAAGCCCTCTTTCTTTCACCGGTCCGGAGCCATCATGAACCGCTCAGTCTTCATCACGATTCACATGTACCTGTCCGCTTTTTTCGCGGTGTTTGTCCTGCTGGTCGCCACCTCCGGTGGCTTGTACCTGCTGGGCTACAAGGGTTCGGTGGCCACCGAGCAGGTGCATGCCGAGGCCGACACTACGGGTCTCGCGGAGCAGAATGGTGAGGCGTTGGAACAGGCGGTGGCGAACCTGTTGGGCCGGGCCGGCGTCGAGGGCTACAGCTTCGAGTACGTCAAGGTGAAGGGCTCGACGCTTTACACCCGCCCCACATCACGCATTCATTACATGATCGAACTCGGTGACGAGATCACCGTCAGCCGCCGCGAGCCGAGCCTGCAGTCGGCCATGATGGAGCTGCACATGGGCCACGGGCCACTGGCCTTCAAGACCTTCCAGAAGGTCTTCGCGGTGGGCATGGTATTCATCATTCTCAGCGGCCTGTGGCTTGGCCTGTCTGCCGAGCGGCTGCGGATGCGCACCCTGGCGGCGGCCGGCTCCGGTGCGGCCCTGTTCTTCATCGCGGTGCTGGCCCTCTAGAGACCTACCTGCCGATCGAGGCGCGGTAGGCGCTCGGCGAGGAGCCGATGGTCTTGCTGAACATCCGCGAAAAATACAGCGGGTCGTCATAGCCCACTGCCCCCGCCACCGCCTGCACCGTCATATCCGTGCTGTCCAACAGCCGGCAGGCGTACTCCATCTTCATGTTCAGGAAATGCTTGATGGGGGAGTAGCCGGTGAGCTGCTTGTAGCGCTTGGAGAAGTGGTACTTCGACAATCGCGCCAGGGCGGCCAGGTCATCGAGGCTCAGGGGCCGGTCGACGTGCTCGCGCATATAGGCCTGCACCCGTGCCAGGTCAAAGCCGCCCTCACCCCGGCCTCGCTCCAGGCCTGCCTCGAGCGCCAGCATGGTCAGCAGGTGGCGCAGCTGGTTGGCGGCATTGATAAAGGCCGCGGTCGAATACCCCGACTGCCGCACTTCGAGCAGGCTGTTGAAGTTGCCGTTCAATACCGGGGAAAGCCCGGCGCTGATCACCGGGCGTCCCTCCCGGTAGCCCAGGTTTTGCAGGAAGACGCCGCTGGCCGAGCCCTGGAAGTGCACCCAGTACACCGTCCAGGGTTGCAGGCGGTGGGCCCGATACTCGTGGGGCAGGCCCTGGGGTAGCAGGATCAGCTGGCCCGGGCCGATGCGCCCCGACCAGTCGCCGGCGGCCAGTGAGCCGCGTCCCGCGGCGCAATAAATCAGCAGGTTGTCATCGTGGCGCTGGCGCCGCATGCGGTGTCCGCTGGCCTGTGGGTAATAACCCATGGCCGTCGGGTAGCAGTCCTTGGTGAGCGGGTGCCGGGCCAGGAGACCAATCATGAAGGCGGGGGTGATAAAGCGGATTCCCGCGTCCGGCAGGGGCCATGTCGAGGGGATACTCATACGACAATATAGTCCATGAACTACCCAATTTCCTCAATACCCGCCTTACGCTCCCTCTGCTAACCTTTCCGGCTCGAATATACGAAAACCCTATAACCAGTTACCCAGGCCCCCGCGAGCCAGGAGAATCCCATGTCAGAAGCCAAGAAGCTTGCCGATATCCACGAACCCGAAGAGCTGGCGCGCCAGCACATCGAGGAACTGATTGCGCGCTCTCGCGCCGCCCAGGCCCAAATCGCCGACTATACCCAGGCCCAGGTCGATAACCTGATCCGCGCCATGGTGTACGCGGTGGCCAAGGAAGACCGGGCCGAGGAAATCGCCCAGTTCACGGTCGACGAGACCCAGCTCGGCAATTACTCCGGTAAGTACCTGAAGATCCACCGCAAGACGCGCGCCACGCTGATGGACATCATCAACGACAAGTCGGTGGGCGTGATCGAAGAGCTGCCCGAGCGCAACATTTACAAGATTGCCAAGCCGGTCGGCGTGATCGGCGCGCTGTCGCCGTCCACCAACCCGGAAGCCACCCCGGTGATCAAGGCCATCTCCGCCATCAAGGGCCGCAACTCCATCATCGTGGCACCGCACCCGCGGGCCAAGCTGACCAACAAGAAAATCTGCGACTACATGCGCGACGCGCTGGAGCGCATGGGCGCGCCGGCCGACCTGGTGTTGGCCATCGAAACCCCGTCCCTGGAGCTGACCCACGAGCTGATGCGCCAGTGTGACCGCATTCTCGCCACCGGCGGCGGCGCCATGGTGAATGCCGCATACTCCTCCGGTACCCCGGCACTGGGCGTTGGCGTCGGCAACGCGGTGATCACCGTGGACGATACCGCCGACCTCGACGAAGCCGCCGAGAAGATCCGCGTCTCCAAGACCCTGGACCTGGCGGCGTCCTGCTCCTCCGATAACTCGGTGCTGCTGTTCTCCTCCATCTACGACGAGATGCTGGCCAAGCTGCAGCGCGAGGGCGGCTATGTGCTGGATGACGTCGAGAAGGAAAAGCTGAAGAACACCATCTGGAAAGACGGCTACCTCAACGTCGATATCGTCGCCCAGCCGGCCCACAAGATCGCCGGGATGGCAGGTATCGAACTGCCTGAAGGCAAGCAGTTCCTGATCGTGCCGGAAACCGGCACCGGCAAGGAGCACCCGTTCTCCGGCGAGAAGCTGTCGGTCACCATGGCCCTGTACAAGGTCGAGAACATCGACGAAGCCATCGCCCTGACCAACGATATCCAGTCCTACCAGGGCCAGGGGCATTCCTGCGGCATCTACAGCTACAGTGACGACAATATTCTCAGCTATGCCAACGGCACCCACACCTCACGGGTGATGGTCAACCAGCCCCAGGCGGCCTCCAACAGTGGCAACCTGTGGAACGGCATGCGCCAGACCTTCTCCCTGGGCTGTGGTTCCTGGGGCGGCAACAGCACCAACAACAACATCACCTGGCGTGATCTGATCAACGAGACCTGGGTTTCCAAGCCGCTGGCCGTGACCAAGGCGATCCCGGAAGATGCCGAGCTGTTTGGTGCCGAGGTGATGGCCAGGTTCGAAGACCAGGCTGCCGGGTAAACTCCATGGACTTTGCTCTTTCAGACGACCAGCAGGCGTTCGTCGAGAGCGCCCGTGCCTTCTCGGAAGGGGTGCTGGCACCGAAGGCCGCGGAATGGGATGCCACCTCCCACTTTCCGGTCGCGGAGCTGGCGCAGGCGGGCGAGCTCGGCTTCATGGGCATGTACACGCCGGAATCTGCGGGCGGCCTGGCCCTCTCACGTCTCGATGCCAGCCTGATTGTCGAGGAACTGGCCAAGGGCTGCACCACGACGGCCGCGTTCCTGACCATTCACAACATGGCCACCAGCATGATCGGTAAGTACTGCCGCCAGGAGGTGATCGACGAGTGGTGCCCGGAGCTGGTGATGGGCTCGAAACTCGCGTCCTATTGCCTGACCGAGCCCGGTGCCGGCTCCGACGCCGGTAGCCTGCGCACCAGTGCCGCCAGCGATGGCGAAGACTACGTGATTAACGGCAGCAAGGTTTTCATCAGCGGCGCCGGCGATACCGATGTGCTGGTCGTCATGCTGCGCACCGGCGATGCCGGCCCCAAAGGGGTTACCGCAGTGATGGTGCCGGCAGACGCCGAGGGCATCTCCTACGGTAAGAACGAGGAGAAGATGGGCTGGAAGGCCCAGCCCACGCGCATGGTCACCTTCGACAACGTGCGCGTGCCCAAGGGCAATCGCCTCGGTGAAGAAGGCCAGGGCTTTGCGATTGCCATGGAAGGTCTGGACGGCGGCCGCATCAACATCGCCACCTGCAGCGTGGGTACCGCCCAGCAGGCGCTGGAGGAAGCGGTGGCCTATGTGCAGGAGCGCAAGCAGTTCAACACCGCCATCGCCGATTTCCAGGCCACCCAGTTCAAGCTTGCCGATATGGCCACCGACCTGGTGGCGGCCCGGCAGATGATTCGCCTCGCAGCGTGGAAACTGGATAACAAGGATTCGCAGGCCACCACCTACTGCGCGATGGCCAAGCGCTTTGCCACCGATGTGGGCTTCGAGGTCTGCAACGATGCACTCCAGCTGTACGGCGGTTACGGGTACATCAAGGAGTACCCCCTTGAGCGCCACGTGCGCGACACCCGGGTGCACCAGATCCTGGAAGGCACCAACGAAATCATGCGGGTCATCATTTCCCGCCGTCTATTAATGGAAGGAGCCCTGGAGGTGATTCAATGAGTTTGAGTACATCGGACAAGCTGAAAGTCGAGGTCATCGACCACACGGCGCTGGTCACCATCGACAATCCGGCGGCGAACACCTGGGATACCGAGAGCCTGCCGGCGCTGAAAAACCTGATTGAAGAGCTCAACGCCAATCGCGATATCTGGGCGCTGGTGCTCACCGGGGCCGGCGAGAAGTTCTTCTCAGCCGGCGCCGACCTCAACCTGTTTGCCGACGGCAGCCCGGACACTGCCCGCGACATGGCCCAGTACTTCGGCGAGGGCTTCGAGTGCCTCGCGGACTTCCGCGGTGTCAGCATCGCAGCCATCAACGGCTTCGCCATGGGCGGCGGCCTGGAAGTGGCGCTGGCCTGCGATATCCGCATCGCCGAAGAGCACGCGCAGATGGCGCTGCCCGAGGCCAAGGTCGGCCTGCTGCCCTGCGCCGGCGGCACCCAGCGCCTGGCCTGGCTGTGTGGCGAGGGCTGGGCCAAGAAAATGATTCTCTGCGGCGAGCGTGTCGATTCCGCCACCGCCGAAAAGATCGGCCTGGTAGAGGAGGTCGTGCCCACCGGCGGCGCCAAAGAGCGTGCCCTGGCGCTGGCAGAACAGGTTGGCCAGCAGAGCCCGATTTCCGTCACGTCCTGCAAGGAGCTTATCGGCCAGGCCCGTGAGAAAGCCATGGAAGGTGCGCTTCCTTACGAGCGGCAGAAGTTCGTCGACCTGTTCGGCACCGAAGATCAGAAGGAGGGCGTCAACGCCTTCCTGGAGAAGCGCAAGCCGGTGTGGAAAAACGCCTGATGAGTTCTCCGGTCCTGTTTGAAGAGCTTGCCGCCGCCGGCGGCAAACTCGGCCGCATCACCCTGAACGTCGAAGCCACCCTCAACTCCCTGACCCTGGAGATGGTGGACCTGCTGCAGGCGCAGCTGGATACCTGGGCCGATGACGAATCTATTGCCGCTGTCTTCATCGACGCGGTGGGCGAAAAGGCTTTTTGCGCGGGCGGCGACGTGCAGGCCCTGCATGCCTCGGCGGTAGAAACCCCGGGCGGGCCCTGCGAGTACGCCGAGGCATTCTTTGCCCGCGAGTACCGCATGAACTACACCCTGCACACCTGGCCCAAGCCGCTGGTGTGCTGGGGCCACGGTATTGTCATGGGCGGTGGCCTCGGGGTGATGGCGGGTTGTTCCCATCGCATTGTCACCGAGCGCACCCGCATCGCCATGCCCGAGGTCACCATCGCGCTGTTCCCCGACGTGGGCGGAAGCTGGTTCCTCAATCACATGCCGGGCAAATCCGGTGAGTTCCTGGCACTGACCGGCGCCAGCATCAATGCCGCCGACGCGATTTTTACCGGCATGGCAGATCGCTTTATCGCCAGTGAACACAAGCAGGCGGTACTGGCCGCGCTGCTGGCGCAAGATTTTGCCGCCGGTGATGCTCACGCGCTGGTGCGCCATGCCCTTCGACCCTTTTCTGAAAAGAGTATTGCCAGTCAGCCGGCCGGGCAGGTGGAGCCGCACCTGGCTGCCATTGCCAGGCTCTGCGACGGCGATTCCATCCACGACATCATCGACAACATCGTTGGCATGGAGACCGATGATCCCTGGCTGGCAAAGGCCCGCGATAGCCTCGCCCACGGCAGCAAGCTGGCGGCGCGCTGGATACACCGCCAGCTGTATGAAACCCGTCATGCCGGCTTGAAGGAAATTTTCCAGGCGGAAATCCAGCTGGTCACCAATATCGTGCGACACCCTGAATTTACTGAAGGCGTGCGGGCGCTGTTGATCGATAAGGACCGCAATCCGCATTGGGCCTACCCCAGCTCACGCGAGGTGCCTGAAGAGGTATTGGACGGCTTCTTCACAGCCCCCTGGCCCACCAACCCCCTCGCAGACCTGTAAACATGGTCTGTTCCCGGTAGGAGAATAGTTATGGCAACTGTGGCATTTATCGGGCTCGGCAATATGGGCGGCCCAATGGCAAAGAACCTGGTCGCTGCCGGCCATGCCGTTACCGTGTTTGACCTGGTGCCTGAGGCTTGCGCCGAGCTGGAAGCGGCCGGCGCCAGCGTCGCCGAAACGGCCGCCGCCGCGGTAGCGGGTGTCGACTACGTGATCACCATGCTGCCGGCGGGCAAGCACGTGCGCGCTACCTACCTGGGAGACGATGGCAACGGCCTGCTGTCACTGCTGGATGGCAGCACCACGGTACTGGACTGCAGCACCATTGACGCCGAAACCGCCCGCGATGTGGGCCTGGCGGCGAAGGATATGGGTATCGGTTTCATGGACTCGCCCGTATCGGGCGGAGTTGCTGCTGCCGCTGGCGGCACGCTGGCCTTTATGTGCGGTGGCGAGGCAGAGACCTTCGAGAAGGCCAGGTTGATCCTGGCCGACATGGGCAAGAATATCTTCCATGCCGGGCCTGCCGGCGCCGGCCAGGTGGCCAAGGGCTGCAACAATATGCTGCTGGCCATTCATATGATCGGCACCAGCGAGGCGCTCGAAATGGGTGCGCGTCATGGGCTCGATCCGAAAGTGCTGTCGGATATCATGCTCGCCAGTTCCGGGCGCAACTGGTCGCTGGAAGTCTACAACCCCTACCCGGGCGTCATGGAAACGGCGCCCGCCAGTAATGGCTACCAGCCGGGCTTCATGGTCGACCTGATGGTCAAGGACCTGGGCCTGGCGATGGCCATCGCGGAAGGTGCCGGCTTCGACAACCCCATGGGCCAACTCGCGCGCGACCTGTACGAGGAGCACCAGAAGGACGGCAACGGCCCCCGCGACTTCTCCAGCATCCTCGAAAAGCTGCAGTCAGAATGACCGACGCCGCGCAGCGGCAATACGATGCACTTCTCGCTACCGCCCGTTGTCAGCAGGCATCGGGCCTGGCCTGGCAGCAATGGAGTGACCCCTCGGCGGGCCCGCGCCTGCTACTCCTGCACGGGGGCTTCGGCTCCTGGAATCACTGGTTTGCCAATATCGACACTTTGCGCCGGCAGCGCGAGTTGTGGACCCTGGACCTGCCGGGGCTGGGGGAGTCTGCGGATATCGAAGCCGCCGCGGTGCCCGCTGATTTCGCCGCGCGCATCCTCGCCGGTATCGACGCGCTGTGGCCAGGTGATCGTCCGCTGGAACTTGCGGGTTTCAGTTTCGGGGCCATGGTCGGTGCCCGGCTGGCGGAACAGCTCGGGCAGCGCTGCCAGCGTTTTACCGCCATCGGCGCCGCCGGCTGGGGCGAGCTGCACGTGCAGGTCCCGCTGACACCGCCGCCGCGCCCGGGCACGCCCTGGGAGACGGCGGCACCGGTGCACAAGGCCAACCTGCACGCCCTGATGTTCAGCGAACAGTTCCCCATCGATGATCTCGCCATCCACCTGCATGCTGACAACCTGGCGCGGGCGCGATTCAACAGCCGGGCCCTGTCGAGAACCGACGACTTTATTGCTGCGCTGTCCGCCATCGAGGCACCCTGCCTGTGTGCCTGGGGCAGTGCCGATGCCACCGCCGGCGACAGCGAGGCGCTGGCTTCCCGGCAGAGACTATTGGTTGAGCTGGGTGCAGGGTTCGAGCTGTTGCCGGGTATCGGCCACTGGGCCATGTACGAGGCCCCGGCGGCGATCAATGAGCTAGTCCTGGCTGGGTAGTCGTACCGGGCCCAGCAGCACGATCGCCAGCAGCATCAGCCCCGAGAATACCAGCAGGGTGGCAACGTAGTTGCCAAAGGCATCGTGCATGCGCCCCACGAACAGGTAGGCGGGCATCAGCAGCAAGGTGATGATCGGTCCCATCAGTCCCATGGCGCGCCCGTAGCTGTCGACGCCAAAGACCCGCGCCATCATCGAATTCCACACCGGCAGCAGGCCACCGGTGGCAAGTCCCATGCAGATGGCGGCAATGACCATTACCCAGTAGGCGGGTTCGGTGGACATGATCAGCAGCGCTACCACCACCAGGCCCTGGGCGGCCCACATGCCCCATTTCAGCGGGTAGCGGTCGGCACCGGCGCCGAACAGCAGCTTGCCGATCAGCCCATGAATCGCCAGCACCATGATCAGTGTCGAGGCCTGGGCATCACTGGCGCCAAGTTCGGTGGCATAGGGAGACAGGTTGGAGAGCGTCGAAGAGAACACCGCGATCAGGAAGCCGACACTCAGGCCGATCAGCCAGAATTCGCGGGCACTGACGATCTGTTTCATACCCGGCGGTTCCATGGGCTCGGGGGATTCTTCCCCGGCTGGTGCCGCACCGTCACCGTCGGGTTCCATGCCAAGGTCAGCGGGCCTGTTGCGGATGTTGAACCATACCCAGGGCGTGGCCAGCAGCGCCAGCACTGCCAGGTTCTGGAAAGCCACCCGCCAGCCGGCAGTGTCGATCCACCAGGCGGTGATGGCCGGCAGCAGGATGCCACCTACCGAGGAGCCGATGGTCATGATTCCCAGGGCCCGGCCGCGGCTGCGCACGAACCAGCGCGAGACCGCGGCACTGGTGGCCACCGCGCCGGCCAGGCCGTTGACCACGGCAAAGCTGGTGCCGTACACCAGGTTGAATTCGAAGATCGAGCTGACGTGGGACATGGTGTACAGACTGCCGGCAAACAGCAGGCAGCCGAGGGTCATCAGCGTGCGCACCGACAGGTGATCCACCAGGTAGCCGGACACCGGCCCCACCAGCAGGCTCAACAGGGTGCCGAGCGTCAGGCTGTACATCACCGCTTCGAGCCCGACGCCGAACTCCTCGCGCAATGGCACCACGAACAGGGTAAACGTATAGGTGAAGAAACCCAGCACCAGCAGCATGGCCACAAAGCTGCCGGCGACCACGCGCCATCCGAAGAACATCCAGTTCACTCCCAGGTCAGTCCCGCCAGTGTAATACAGCCTGCGCACGGACCGGGCTAAACCACTGGAGAATAAATGCTGCTCTGGATATGCTTTCGCACCCTGTCATACCAAGCTTGGGAATTCCGCATGAAATACCCCTCGATAGTATTCGCTCTGCTGTTCAGCAGCCTGGCCTGGGCCGAACCTTTTGCGCCTGAAGACGTGTTTCGCCTCAACTGGGTCAGTGGGCTGCAGGTCAGTCCCGACGGCAAGTTCGTGGTTTACAGCCACAACTTCATGGACATCATGGAAGACCGCCGTCGCGCCAACCTGTGGCGTGTCGACAGCGACGGCAGCAATGCGCGGCCGATCACGACCGGCGCGGTAAACGATCGCGGTGCGGTCATTTCACCGGACTCCACCCGGGTGGCCTACGTTTCTTCGGATGACAAGGGTTCGCAGATATTCGTGCG
>JAAUXY010189877.1_pt1 | contig 13552 bp, 9 predicted proteins | sample 7278121 | NCBI WGS metagenome assembly JAAUXY01 (sample SAMN14350117, study PRJNA611818) | marine sediment metagenome | isolation source: surface marine sediment (1.8m) | place: French Polynesia: Moorea | collected 2018-08 | reverse complement strand
GGTTTAATCTGTTCTATTCCACCAAGAGGTAGAGTTCGTGCATCACGTAATCATCGGGGCGGGTCCCGCAGGGGTGATCGCCGCAGAGACCATACGTAAGCTCAATTCCACGTTTCGGATTTCCCTGATCGGGGAAGAGTCTGAACCACCGTATTCCAGAATGGCCTTGCCTTATCTTCTGAGCGGAAAGATCGATGAGAAAGGTACTTATTTTCGTAAGGCTGACAACCATTTCGCGAATAACAATATTCAGCTCATACAGGATAGGGTGAAGGTGATTGAACCGCCCAATAAAACGGTGAAAACCCAGGGCGGTGCCGTACTCAAATATGACAAGCTACTGCTTGCCACAGGGGCTCACCCTGTTGCACCATCTGTCCCCGGGATCGACTTGCCAGGGGTTTACCCTTGCTGGACGTTGGCAGATGCAAGAGAGATCGCTAAGCTTGCCCAACCTGGTGCCAAAGTAGTGTTAATAGGGGCGGGATTTATCGGGTCGATTATCATGGAGGCCCTGATTTTGCGCGGTATTGAACTCACGGTGATCGAAGTGCAAGATCGTATGATACCTCGCATGATGAATGCTACGGCGGCACATCTAATCAAGACATGGTGCGAACGTCGAGGCGTAAATATTTTGCTCGCAACCAACGTGGATGCGATAGAGCGCGATGGGGGCGAGCATCCGCTCAATGTCAAATTAGATCATGGCGAATTACTGCAAGTGGATCTAGTGATTTGGGCCACAGGAGTTAAACCCAATATCGCATTTCTGGCGGGGTCAGGAATTGACACTGACGCAGGCGTCTTGGTAGATCACCAACTGCAAAGCAGCCAAGCTCATGTGTACGCGGCTGGTGATGTCGCCCAGGGTTTGGATTTTTCAACAGGGAACTATTCAGTGCAAGCAATTCAGCCGACTGCCACCGATCATGGACGCATCGCAGCCTGTAATATGGCAGGTCAGGTACAATCGCATCAAGGCAGCCTGAACATGAATGTGTTAGATACTCTGGGTTTGATCTCCAGTTCATTCGGGTCATGGATGGGGGTGGATGGTGGGGATTCGGCTGAGTTGGTTGACGCCGAGCGTTATCGCTATATCAATTTGCAATTCAAAGACGACGTGTTGGTTGGTGCGAGTGCCTTGGGACTTACTGAACACATTGGTGTATTGCGCGGTCTCATACAGAGCAGGATTCAATTAAAAGCATGGAAACGCAAACTTATGCGGAATCCCACCCGGATTATGGAGGCATATCTCGCAAACACACAAGCGATTGGCTATAAGGCTCACGAACTAGCCGGAGCATGAAGATCACTCTCAAGCTGTATGCAGCACTAAGCGATTTACTTCCGCCGGACTCCTATGCTCACGCTATAGGGGTTGAGGTACCTGCAAATGCCACGCCCAATCAGGTCATCGACATGTTTAAGGTGCCTCGGAAGATGGCGCATCTAGTATTGTTGAACGGTGTTTACGTGAACATTGAGGATCGGGATAAAATCATGCTTCAAAAGGACGATGCCTTGGCAATTTGGCCGCCAGTGGCAGGAGGTTAGCATTAACCCCAAAGCTATCAGTTTCCACAGGGAGATGGGTATTACCCAAGTGGATTTTCTTCGCACCTTACCCTCTGTGGTAAATGGATTGGCCTTAAAAATGAATAACGGCGAGGCTTTCATCACGGATGGACACCGAAAGCTTGTTATTAGACCGTCAAACTCGAGAAAGCGTATGATTGGTTCATTACAACTGCCGGTAACCGACATTGATTTTCTATTCTTAGGCTATTCTGAAGCCGAAGCAGAGGAGTTCATGGCACGTGTCGATCTTTATTTTCGGCGTGGCGGAGGTTAATTGATACCCATATTCCAAAAGGTAGGGTTAGTAGCGCTGAAGTACACAGAGAAATCTATTGAAATTCACTAGCTTGAGAGCATTGGACAATTTGTGATCAGGATCACTCGATACCTCTGTTATGACCGCCTTAAAGTGTGTGCACGGAGAAGGCCATGTATCCTTATTTGCCAGTGTTAGTGATGATATTGTGCGCAATTATCCCTGTGGTCTCTAGCGATTGGGGTAATCCTTCGCCCGTAATGGCTTATAAGTAAAAAGGGGAGTTTAACGAGATTAAGCAGGACCTTGAACTGGCGATCACAGAGAGAGGCCTATTGATCGGTGGGATATTGCACATCAGTGACATACTTAAATGCACTAGTGACGATTTAGGTTATCCCGAGCCACTATTTCAACGTGCAGAGTCCATAGAATTCTGTAGCGCTATATATCCCATCTGTTGGTGAGGGCTGATCCTGCCAATAGTGTGGTATGTCCATTTACCATCATCATCTACGTGCCGATTGATGATCGAGATCATGTTTATATAGGGTTTTGCAGACCCTATCACATGGGGAAACGAGACCAAGAAGCTGTTTTAAAACCCCTCAGGTGAGTGCGAGGCAAAGCATAAATCGATGAGAAAGCGCAGCTTACGTGGGAGTAAGTGAGCATTTCGAATCGATTTTTAACACCGTATCGTGTCAGCCCCGGGGGGGGGTGGGAAGGGACAGCTTCCTAGGTAAGCGTGAATGAATAGACTGAATTAAATAGACCTGTAAGGAGGTATATAGGATACTCTACTCTTATTGGTGATAAGTATAATGAATGATTAAGACATAAACCGAAAGAGTGATATGAAGGTAGTACTTGAACCTTTATCTCACCCGGAACAGGGCGAGATTGTTATCCAAGACAACCTCTTTGCTGTCGGCAGATTTGAGGTTCCGTTCGAATCCTTTCAAGCTGACACGGCGGTAAAACTATCGCGGCGGCACGCCCGAATATTTAAAGAAAACGGTGACTATTATGTCGCTGATCTCGACAGCACCAATGGCACTAAGCTAAACAACCGCGATGTCCAGGGAATACCTGTGAAGCTTCATTCGGGAGACGAACTCAATTTTGCGGGACTGCTTTACAAGGTGCGGCTTGACAACAATGATACATTTCGCACGGTACCTGAAGTTGAATTGCCGCCGGTTGAGCTTACCTTGGAACCCGCCAACAAAGATTCCGGGCTTGAACCGATCCTGATTACAGAATTTCCATTTCTCATCGGCAAGACCAACGAGGCCTTTTCAGGTTATAAAAAAACCCACCCCGAAGAGTTGAATTACCTGTCTCGACGTCATGCACTTATATTTCAAAAACACGATGAACTCTATATTGAAGATCTAGGAAGCACCAATGGCACGTTTGTATCGGACAAAAGACTCGATGAGCACGCCAAATTGTTGTGTGATGGTGATTCAATTGCTATTGGCGGTGATTGTTTCGTCTACGGTGTGGTACTGCACAAGCAGGCACAGGGAGCCCGCGAGCATTCAACCCAAGATTTGAGCTCTATATCTGACCGACCCAAGGTATCCAGAGATCAGTCTAATACTACATTTGTCACGACAGCAACGTCTTTTTTGAATATTTTCTGCATGCAGCATGACGATGAGGATGAGGACGAAGAAAAGATCGCTGTAGAAGCTAAAAAAAAGCGCGAAGGAGCCGACACAGTAACCGATCTCGAAAGGGCGAAATCCCAGGTAACGCTAACCCCACGAAGCTTTTGGCACAAGGCTGGGGTCTTCCTGGAAAAAATGAAGAATGCTGTCACGGAGTACAAACGTGTCAATGCCCTTCGATTTCGGATGACTTCAGCCAGCCTGGGACTTGGGCTCATAGTGCTCATAGTGCTTATAGTGATCATAGGTGTCTATCTCAAAGGTGACCGTGAACGAGAGATTAGAAACTTGTTGGCTGAAGGCAAATTTGCAGAGAGTGCAGTCTTGAGTAACCAGCTTTTAAAGGAACATAAGGATAATCAAGCCATTATAGAACTCGCTACGCAGGCACTTGTGAAGTCAATTGTGCCCGAATGGACGAGAGCGCTGACTGCAAATGACTTTGTAACTGCCGAATCATTAATTACGGTGGCTGAACAGCGCAGCGATTTCAATCAAGATGGTATAGAGCTGCTTGAAGCGATGAAATGGATGGGAGATCTGGAAAAATTTATCTTTGATCGGGGGGGTCCCGAAGCACCCATTAGACTATTTAGTCACGAATCAAAAATAAAATATCTTCTGGAATGGTGGCTAACCGATGTTTCTGAACGTCGTCGACAGCTTAGTAGGATCTTGAGATATGAGCCGTCCTTTGAAGATCTGCATGCCCAAGTCATTAGTCACATCCGCAAGCTACACAGTGATCAATCCATTTACGTGAAAGCAATCGGAGAGTTAAACGATACGATCCAAGAAAAGTTTGTCTCAGGGCAAGTACAGGAGCTGAAAGATGTTTTTTCTCGATTCGAGCAGCGATATCCGAAACTGGGCGGTATGCAGCAGTTGCAAAAGGATTTGGAACATTATTTGGCGCTTACACAAGCGGTGCAGGCAAAAAACTTAAGCCAAATCTTGCAGTTGCGACGCGAGATTGATTTTCAGACACAGCCGTTTCGGACACATGTAGCTCAATGGTTGGCTAGGGTTTTGCCCCCTGAATCGATTCTTGTGCAATACCAACAAGCGCGCGAGGACTGGCAATTAGGCTCGGCGGATCAGGCTATTGCCGCTTTGAGAGGGTTAAACAAAGGCCCATGGGGTGATTTTATAGCTCAAAAACTAGCCGAATACGAAAACATCGCACAAGATTTCGCGGCATTAAAAGCAGCCCAAAGTAGTCGCACCTATGGGGAACAGGTGTTAAGTTTTTACGGTTCTTTGAATCTTGACGAGGATATATTTTATCGGCGCGCGATTGAGGCGGAATTCCGGCATCATAGGGAAGCTTTTCTCGAAAGCGCAAAAAATGATCTAAAACTTGTCCAGCAATACTGGCAGAGCTATCAACAGAATGGTGGCATTGATGGACTTCGTCGAGTAGAGAGTAGTGTCTCCGATGATTATCGTAACCAGGCCCAGCGATTGTCGAAGGCTTATGACCATGCCACACGCTGCGATGATATCTATCGGCTCATAAAGATTTCACCTCCTGAAAACTGGAATAAATTACATAGTCAGATTGAGGCCGAGATTAAACGCCAGCGACAGTGGTTAATAGACTTGAGCATGGTACTAAATCCGTCACTGTTGAATGCCAAGCTTGAGTTATTGCCAAAACCCCAGGAGAATGTTCCATGAGAGAAAAAGAGGATAAACCAAAACGGTTGCTGACGGCCTTAGAAGACCATAGTGCGGAAGGGATTGCCCTTTTAACCGCTGAGCCCTCGCGCCTGATCCGTTCTCTGATTTATATCATGGCTGGTCTACTGCTGAGCGCGCTATTGTGGTCCTTCATTGGAAAAGCGGATGTAATCGTGAATGCACGTGGTAAGTTAGGCCCAGAATCGGGAGTGCGCCGTGTCTACACGCCGGTTGACGGTGAGCTGGTTGACATTTATATGGTAGAAGGCATGCCGGTCGCAAAAGGTGATATGTTGGCACGAATCAATTCGCCTACGGCTATTGAGGTAGCCACTAGGGCACAAGACGCACAATTGAAGCTAACAGATGCTTTGGGGAGATATAAACTGTTTCCGGCACGCAGAAAAGCTTGGGAACGCAGAATTGCCGCCTTAAAGGCTCAAATTGATGCCGAAGAGAAAGCTCATGAAAAGCGAGTTCAAGAAAGTATCGCCAAGCTCGCCAAGCAACAAAAATTGAAACTGGAAAAAGCGAGAACAAAATTCAACAAGGCTAAAAGAGCGATGGAAAACACGAAAAGGATCTTGGAGAAACATGAGCGTTTGTTCAAATCGCCGGGCGGGGGAGGCATTTCGCGCGACAAAGTTGGAGAAAAAAGGGATGAATATCAAGCAAAAAAAATAGATTATCAACTAGCCCAAGTCGCTTTAGGGGAATTCGAAGTCGGACTCAACAAAGAGTACGCAGAAAAACAGGAAGATGTTCAGAGAAAATCCGATAATCTTGAGAACTTGTATGTGCAATATGAGCAAGAGATCGTCAAATTGAATCAAGACTTAAATCGGGTCGAAACAGAAGTGCGGCTTGCACGCATCTCCGCCGAAGTAGCCGCACGCGTTACTTTCGATGATATCGATGAAGACAATTTTGTGCGCATAAAGGCTCCCGTATCCGGGGTGTTTACTGCGGTAGCCTTTACCCAACGGGGGGATAAAATTGAAGCTAAAAAGCCACTCGCAGAGATCGCGCCAGCGAATGCACGCATGGTACTTGATGTCGAGATTCTAGAGCAGGACCGAGGATTCCTTAGAGAAGGGATGCCAGTTAAGATGAAATTTAGCGCATTTCCTTATCAACGATATGGTTTTATAAACGGTGTAATAGAGTACATTGCTCCCGCGTCGACATTCGATTCTGAAACTAATAAGCTAGTCTACAAAGGACGCGTGAGTCTGGAGCGAAATCATTTTTCTGTGGGAAACGCTAAATTTCCATTGCGCTATGGGATGACTGCATCGGCAGAGATTGTTGTTCGAAAGCGCAGACTGATCGAAATGGCGATAGATCCATTTCGTAGGGTTGCTGGATAATCATCTTTATGCGATCGTCTTGAAACATCAGTGACAAAAGCCGGTTTGGTGTACTCGTGACAAAGGAGGGCAAGAAATGATCGTAATAGCCAGAATCGAAGACGAAGCGATTACAGCTGATGATTTTATAAAACTACTTAAATTTAATAATAAATTTGATGATACGTTTGAGCCATACTTGATTGATAAAGTGGCAGCACATGCCGCTAGAAAGCAAGGTATTACCGTTAGCGTAAAAGAGGTTCAAAACAGGGTAGATGAAATTCGGCGTGTTCTCAGTCTGCACCGCGCAAAAGATACGCTAGAATTTTTAGTTAGTTTAGGATTGACCGTTGATGATTTTGAAAATTATGTAACGGAATTGGTATACAAGGATAAAGTATATAATGCCGTCTGCACAGAGAAGGCCGTCACTGAGTATTTTAATCTGCATTCCCCAAGGTTCGATGGGATCGAGCTCAGCCAGATTGTGCTGGACTCTGAAGGAAAGGCTAGGGAAATGATGGCGTTGCTCGAAGACGATCCTGACAGTTTCGCCGAATTGGCAAAGCAACATTCCCTCGATGATGAAACCCGTGACAGCGGTGGTGTCGTTGGCAAAGTTTTAAGGGGCACCTTAGAGAATGAGGTCGAAGCCAAGGTGTTTAATGCATCAAAGGGCGAAGTAGTAGGCCCTTTTATGATCAGTGACGGACTAATTTATGAAATTTTCAGAGTGACAGATATCTATCCGGCGAAACTCGACGAATCGACCAAAAGCGAAGTGCAAAAATTAATATTCGATGAATGGCTAGAGGTGGTTACTCAGGAGCTTAATGTGGAAATACTATAAACATTATCGGTAACTGCCAATAAAGACGCTACGATTTAACAAACACGTAGCACGTAGCATAAATAGCTATCTAAAATACTTCAGTTCGCACATTACAGCGTTAAAAATTGGTTCGAAATGCTCAATTTACTCCCGTGTAAGCTTTGTTTTATTACGGGCTACTTTGTGTCGCTTGAAATCAAGCCTTACCCTCCCTGGCGAGGCTTTCAAAGCTCTGTGCCCGCTTTCGCCCTGACTTACTCTCCCTACGGGCCAGTGTCGCCTTAGCGAAGGCGTGTACACATCGAGTGTAAAGTTACTGTCAGGCGGCTGCGGTGACCATCAGCCACTATCTTGGAGACTCACCATTGAGCAGTGAACCTCTTATTAACTTTCTTTCCTCCGTTGAGTTTTTTTCCGCATTCCGACAAGAAGATCTGGAAAAGGTGGCAATCAATGTCGAAATCAAAACCTATGATTTCGGGGATACAATTCTCAATGCTGGCACCGAAAGCAATGGTTTGTATGTCATCCAATCAGGAACGGTCAGATTGTTCACCCAAGATCAGGGTAAGGAGATCAGTATAGGGGTGCGTAAGGAAGGCGAGGTTTTTGCCGAATTATCGATTCTGAGAGCCCATCGGCATGACTTCTCGGCTCGTGCCTCTGCGAAAACAAAGGTGATGTTCGTACCACAGGATGTCGTTGCGCAGATTTTACGCCAGAATCAAGACGCAGAACGCTTTATAAAAAGCTATGTGGCTATAAGTTCTGCCGGTGGGTTTGTGGCTCGGCTATTTGATTTGCGTCGCGAGGTAAACAAGGATGAACTTGAAGAAATCATCCGTAGCGTGGGTATAAAACGGGTTAGGGCTGGTGAAATCATCTTAGAGCAAGGATCAGTCGATGATCGTCGGATTTATGTAATACGCCAAGGTAAAGTCCGGATTATATATAGAGAAGATAACGATGAATATGCCCTGGCGACGATCGAGCGGGGGGAAGTATTTGGAGAAAAGGCTTGTCTCTTTCATCAGCAGCAGCCCGCATCGGTCATTGCTGAGACAGATGTTGTACTTTTAGTTCTATCCCGGGAAACCGCGAATTTCATTCTAGAACGAAAACCAAAGCTCAAGGAAGTACTAGAGGACCGCATCAAGTTTGCTGAACGCGAGCTTCAACGGCAGAAAAAACTGGCAGAGCGCAGAAAAAAGCCAGTAGTGTTGGACTTGTGGTCGAAGCCAGCGTATGGGGAGCGCGTTATCAAACGCTTCCCTTTGGTGGAGCAGGCGGAAGAGATGGATTGTGGTGCCGCCTGTTTATCAATGATCTGCAAGCAGTATGGAATTCCAATGACACTGGGAAAATTAAGGGAGATGGCCAATGTTACTACAGAGGGTGCCACGCTCGAGAGCCTAGCTAGGGTCGGAGAATCGCTCGGATTTACGGCCCGTGGAGTGAGATGTACCTACCTTTCCATGATGGGTTTCGATCTGCCTTTTATCGCTCACTGGAAAGGTTACCACTATATCGTCGTTTACGGAGTATCGAAATCTCATGTGTGGGTAGCTGATCCTGCACGTGGTTTTATTAAGATGGGTGTGGAGGAGTTTGAACAGGGTTGGACAGGTACATGTTTGTTATTCACGTCGAGCACCGATATGGCGCAACTGGCAGCCACTCGTTCACCCTGGGTACGATTTGTCGGCTATGTAAAACCTTATAAAAACATTCTGTGGCATTTGGTTATGGCCACTTTAGTGATTGAAGTGTTGGGCGTAATCCCACCGGTGATTGTTCAAAACGTGTTGGATCATGTAGTCGTTCACCAGAACTATTCGCTATTAAATTTGTTGATTGTCGGGCTGATACTCGCCCATGTCTTTACCCAGCTTACCACATTAATGCGGGCTTTCCTGTCGAATTTCATGGTGCGAAATCTCGATTTCGCCATGATGTCACAGTTTTTGAAACACACTTTATCTCTTCCGTTGCCATTTTTCGTCAAACGCCGCACAGGAGACATTTTTGCACGTTTTCAGGAAAACGAAACCATTCGAGAGTTTCTGACCGAGTCTACGATAAGCACGTTGCTAAACGTGTTAATGATCTTTATCTATTTTGCCGTCTTGTTTGTGTATAACGTGAAGATGACATTGCTGCTGATCGCTTTAGTGATTCCTATGGCGATTTTGACCATTGCAGTGACACCTCGCATCAAGGACTATGCTCGACGTGATTTCGAGGCTTCGACCGATGCAGAGTCTGTTCTTATGGAGACCATCAGTGGTGCTGAAACTGTCAAAGCAATGGGAATAGAGCGCTCGATGCGTTTGAAATGGGAAAAGAAATACGCTAAGGCGCTCGATGTTCAGTATCGATCACAAAGGTTTGAAGTGCTGGTCGGTTTTACCAGTCAGCTTTTAAATTCAGCTACTTCCATTGTAATTTTATGGGTAGGCGCTAATTTGGTTTTGAGTCAAGAGCTTACAATCGGTCAACTGATTGCTTTCAATATGCTGATGGGTAGTGTCATGTCCCCGCTACTGGGGTTGATCGGAATGTGGGATGAACTCCACGAAGCGGGAGTATCCATGGAGCGTCTAGGTGATGTTCTGGACCTCGAACCAGAGCAGGATCCCAAAGAACTGCAATCGCGCGTGATGCTGCCCGATTTACAAGGTGATATCCGTTTCAAAAATGTTTATTTCCGCTATGGTGGAAAGGAAACGCCCTACGTATTAGAAAACATCAGCTTCGAGATCAAGCCCGGTGAGCTTGTCGCGGTTGTCGGTCAAAGTGGATCAGGCAAAACCACATTAGCAAAACTGTTGGTCGGATTTTATCCCCCCACGGAAGGAAAGATGTATGTGGATGGTTACGACTTGAATTTAGTCGATAAGGAATATTTCCGTGCGCAAATCGGTTACGTGCTGCAGAGCAATCTCCTGTTTTCGGGATCGATTGCGGAAAACATTGCGCTTGGAGATGATAATCCCGATCGTCGGAGAATCATCGAGGTGGCGAAGTTGGCAGATGCACACGGATTTATCAACAATATGCCCTTAGGTTACGAGCAAGTCGTCGGTGAACGTGGTGTTGGCTTATCGGGGGGACAGATGCAGCGGCTATGTATTGCCCGCGCACTCTATCACGATCCTCGCTTATTGGTATTTGACGAGGCGACCTCTGCTTTGGATACCCAGTCTGAAAGTAATATCCTGAGGAACATGCGCGATATCCTGCAGGGACGTACGGCTGTGGTAATCGCGCACAGGCTCAGTACTGTCATGAATGCCGATAAGATCTTAGTACTCTATGACGGAAGCATTATCGAAGAGGGACCACACCAGGAACTAGTGGACAAGCAAGGGATGTACTATCAACTCGTACAGAAACAAATTGCGGGTGCACGGTGAGACGATTTGAACCTAAGAGAACGGCAACGACTACTTATGGCGGACTTATTGAGAAAATCGAAGTCCTAAGATCTACCCTGCGTTTGACGTCTCGATTGGAACGTGCAGAGATTCAGAAGTTGCTCAAACAATGTAATGCGTTGCGCGATGAGGTGATGCTGCTTTCGCGCAAAGAACGGTTTACACAAGCAGCCGCCACTCGGAATTTAACGGATGTGGAATCCGATTCAATGAAATCATCCGTTAGGGTATCGGCAGCCCAACGACGACAAGCCTTGATCGACCGTAGTTTCATGTTTGAGGGGGTGTTCGGGGAGAGTCCCAAGTTGTTGGAAACTCTAGAAATCGCCGAAAAGGCGGCTCCCACCGATCTGCCGGTATTGATCGATGGAGAGAGCGGGACAGGTAAGGAACTGCTTGCCAAGGTCATCCATGCAAATGGGAGCAGAGCCAATAAGCCCTTGATATCTGTTAACTGTGGTGCGATTCCTGAGAATTTGCTGGAATCTGAACTTTTTGGACATAAAAAAGGGTCCTTTACTGGTGCCACGAATGATCGTAAGGGAAAGTTCGAGAGCGCACACAAAGGCACCGTCTTTCTGGATGAAGTTGGTGAGTTACCGTTACTCGGACAAGTCAAACTGCTAAGAGTCTTACAATCTAACGAGATTCAGCGTGTGGGTTCCGATGAAACCATTGAAGTGGATACCCGGATTGTGGCAGCGACTAATCGGAATCTATTAGAAATGGTTCGAGAAGGACGCTTTCGTGAAGACTTGTACTATCGTCTTAGCATCATTCATGTGACACTGCCGGCGTTGCGGGAGCGCCGGGATGAAATTCCACTACTGATTGATTTTTTTTGTGACGAGGCCGCAGAGAAACTTCAGCGCAGCCCTTTAGAGCTGAGTTCGCGATTGCGGACCTTTCTGCTGGGCTATGATTATCCCGGGAATATCCGAGAGTTGCGCAACCTTATCTTCCGCATGTCCTGTCTGGCGGCTGATATCGCGGATCTTGAGCAGTTACCTGAAACGATTCGTCCGATCATCAATGGCCTTAAATTAACGGATCGGCCAAATACAAGGCTAACCCTCGTTGAAGCCAAAAAAGCAGCGAGTGACCAAGCCGAGAAATTTTTCTTAGAACAGGCTCTGAAAGAGGTGAAGGGTAAGGTCTCCGAACTTGCTAATAAAACTGGCATGAACCGCTCCCACTTGCAAACACTACTTAAAAAACACGGAATACGCTCCAAGGATTTTAAAGTAAAACCCGCGCTGAATATTAATACACCGACATCAACACACGCACATCGGGAAGGATCGTCTTAGCAGCTTTTTATCCCCCCCCCCCACAGGTGAGTGTGATAAGGCATAAATCGGGTAGAAAAATCGCCGGGATTGAGTTTGAGCAGCGAAGCTCAGCGACGCCGGCCCGTTAGAGTATAGGGCAGGATGCCCAGGATAAAACACAGTTTACTCGAGACTAATCGAGCATTTTGAATCAATTTATATCGCGGCGTATCGTGCCAGCTGAGGGGTTTTAAAATAGCTTCTAACTCCGACAGGCGCCTAGGAAGCTGTCGGACTTAGGATATTCTACTGTGCCAGCAGGGAATCGGTTTCTTATTACGATCGTTTTCGTTAACTAGTCACCACTATTGGCCTCAAACGATCGAAACAATAGCCTCGCGCACCCCTCGCTTCGCTCTCCCCACTCGCCTCGCTACGAACCGCTAAGTCCGACAGCCTCCTAGGTTACGGATAATCCTTTGTGGAAAATCTTTAACTGATTTAAAGGGCAGTGTTCCCAGCGTTCATTTTCGGTTAGCGGTTTAGTGGCAATAACTGTCACGATATCATTCGGAGTCGTCTCCGCACTGAAATCTACAGTGAAGTCAAGATCTGCGAGGCGCGCGTGTCCGAAGGGTGACTGCCGGGTTTTCCAGGAAAGATACGTACTACGAAAGGCATAAAGATGGCGGGAATCACTCAACAGCATGTTGAAGACGCCGAGCCGGTTCAAATCCTCACAAATGGCTTGTATTAATTGCCAAAGGCGATGTGGATTGCGAGGTGATTTGGGAAATGCCTTTCGGATCTGATCTAGTAACCAGCAAAACGCATGCTCACTGTCGGTGGTTCCTACTGGTATATAGAACTGAAGCGAACGTTTTTTTATGTTTTTTAGTTGACCGTTATGGGCAAAAGTCCAATACCGTCCCCAAAGTTCGCGCACAAAGGGATGTGTATTTGCCAAACAGACGCGTCCGCGATTTGCTTTTCGAATGTGACTGACTACGATGTAGCTTTTGATTGAATAACGTCGAATGAGTTGCGCGATTTCAGAATCTGCACTCGGTTTGGTATCGTGGAAGGTACGACAGCCATCTCCCTCATAGAACGAAATTCCCCAGCCGTCACGATGATAGCCCGTGCGTCCCCCACGTTGCATCAGTCCTGTGAAGCTAAAGCAGATGTCTGTCGGGACATTGGCACTCATCCCAAGAAGTTCACACATGAGCTAGACCTAGCAATTCAGTCAGTCGAGCTAACTATTTTATCCTAATTATTGTCGAGGGGGGGTAGCGTGGTTAAAACTAAAGTCATAAGTTTTGATTAGATGGAATACAAAATAAAACGGAGGTCCGAAGACCTCTGCTGGATGTTCAAATGAGGTAAAAGGCTGGGTTAACAGGATACCCACTTGTACTTGTAGTAATCACGAAAACAGCACCTATACTCTCT
>JAAUXY010104388.1_pt1 | contig 13554 bp, 9 predicted proteins | sample 7278121 | NCBI WGS metagenome assembly JAAUXY01 (sample SAMN14350117, study PRJNA611818) | marine sediment metagenome | isolation source: surface marine sediment (1.8m) | place: French Polynesia: Moorea | collected 2018-08 | reverse complement strand
TCGAGAGTTTCCGCAGGCACGATCGTCGTCTTGCCGGTGCCGCGCGGACTGTCGTCGTTGGGTCCCCACAGATAGGCGTCCATCGGCTTGTCGCCGCTGCCCACGCGGGCAAATGCGAGCGGTGGATAGAAGTAAAGCCGCTTGATTTCGCCGTTCGCCATTTTGATCTCCCCAATCTTTTCCTGCGCCGCTGTCGGGCGGACGGTTCTGTTTCCTGTGCCGAATTTGCGCCTCTGTCCGCCTCCCTAAGATTCTGCCGCCAAGCGCGGATATGCGCCTTGGGTTCGCGACCCGGCGGGCGGAACTGGCCGATAGACCGGATGCCGGACGAGATCTCCGGGGTGGGCGACGAAAAGCGGCCCCCAGGACGGATTGGCGTCGTGCATCGTCTTAAGCAGGCAGCGCATGCGCTTGTGGACGAGCTGCAGATTGCTGCCTTCGGACAAGCCTTCCACGATGGCCGCGGATACGGCGTGAGCGGCGTAGATTCCCGTTTCGATGTGGTCAGGCAACGCCGATGACGCGCAAAGCACAGGGCGCAGTGCCTGCACGATTTCCTCGTCTTCATCGCGCCAGTCCTGGAATTCGCCCAACGCGTGGTTCTCCAGGCTGACCATTTCAGTGCGGACAATGGTCTCGGCCACGATCGACGCAGAATTGCGCGCCAGCTGCGCTTCGACATGGTTTCCAGCAAGCACCACTCTGGAAAGATCGCCTTCCGCCTCTGCCTCGATCGCATTCGCCCAGGCGTCGGCACCCGCGAAACTGAGCATTCGCACGGTGGATGCGGCGAGAAAGGCGCGAAGAATGTCGGCAGGATGTGGATGGCTCGCCGGCCCGATATTGCTCAAGCGCGGCACGCCCCTGCTGGAGGTTGCGCGAATTCCGCGGAAATAGCAGATCAGTGCTATTCCGGCGGCTGGACCCATGTTCAAGATGCCGAGGACATCCGAGGCCGTTTCATCGATGCGTTCCGACCAGTAGCGCGCCAGCTCAACATTCTGGCCCGCCTCACGAAGCGAAATGTAGACGCTGTTTGCCAGTTCGTCGTGGAGACCGGTATCCGCATGCAGGATATCGTGGCCGGCCGTCTCGTGCCCGAGAGCGCCCCAGGCCATGAGCCCGCTGTGCGCGTTCGCCGGTGGGAGACTGACGACTGCAGCGCCAAGGCCGAATGACGCGGTGGCACTTATCGGCCAGGTATAGGGTCCGGCGCCTGGATTTCCCCATTTGACGAGTGGCGGGAGGACACCCTGATCCGGTGGCTTGACGCCGCGCCTGTCAGCATCGCTCAGGAACCCGTCATAAAGGTCACTGACGATTTCCTGAAACGAGTCTGTCGCTAACTGCTGATAGCCCTCGCCGTTCTGCAGGATTGCATGAGCGATATCGAGCATCAGACCTGCTTGGCGTTCTCGCTCCCGGTCCGCCAGCAGGATCCGGGAGAAGTCGGACTCGCTCAGCGCATGAAGCGTCGTCAGGAACGGTTCGTAGACCTCGTCCCGGTAAATCGCAGGCAGACTGTCCCTGGAGGCTTCAAGCCGGACCAGCAACGCGTCGTAGTCTACCGGGTCGGATGGGCCCTCATCTCCGTCAAGCACCGCACGTCTCGCATCTTCGACGCAGGCCTCGAGGTTTCCGAAGTCAGGCGACCTTGCTCTACCGATTGCGCCTGAAACCATTGCCCCCTCCCCCGATGAGCCGACACGACAGTGCCGCTCAAGCTGTGCGCTTCCGCCTTCGCCGGGAACGCCAATGCCGTGTCCAATTGTGGGGATTTTCGCGAGCTGCGATGTGAGATCTCTCACATAATGCCGGAATACGATTGTAGAATTGTCGCAGCTGGGCGCACGCAGATAGCGTGGATCGTCGGGACACCCCTTCGCCCGGTTGTGAGTTTTCTAACCGCACTACCCGGAATTCAGGCGCAAGTTGTGCCAGAGCGCCGGCCTCTCCGGGCACGGGACGACACCGGCGCGCCATGCAGAATAGGGAGGGGGAAATGACGAAGCCGAAGAAAAAGCCACTGGATCCCAAAAAGGTTCGCACCTACGACGGCGGCAAGAACAACAAGCGCAATCCTGATTGGGGCAAGGCAGGCACACCGCTGCTGCGCCTCGTCGCGCCTCCGGCCTACGACGACGGGATCAGCACACCCCGCGTCGGGCCCAATCCGCGGGCGATCAGCAACATCGTCTGCCGTGAGGAAATTCCGGCCGCCAACAAACAGGGTCTATCGGATTTCGTCTGGGCCTGGGGACAGTTTCTCGACCATGAGCTCGATCTGACGCCGGGCGAAGACACCCCCCTGATCGTGTGGGACGTCCCGGACAACGAGAAGTATCTGCCCGGCGGCAGGCTCGTCATCCACCGCTCGAACTTCGACATTGGCACCGGTCAAGGCAGCCGGCCCGCCGAACAGATCAACGAGCTTTCCGCCTATGTGGACGCCACCAACGTGTACGGCCCTTCCGAGGAGCGCGCTGACGTGCTGCGGACCGGACCTCACGGCAAGCTCAAGACCAGTCGGGGCAATCTCCTGCCGTTCAACCGTGCTGGATTCCCGAACGAGAACGGGCCACGCCCGGACGCGGAGAACCTGTTCCTCGCCGGCGACAGGCGGGTCAACGAGCACGTCGTGCTGATCTGCATGCACACGCTGTTTATGCGCGAGCACAATCGGCGGTGCGCCGAGATCATCGCCAAGCGCCCGGACAAGGCCCTCAGCGACGAGGACCTCTTTCAGCGCGCCCGCCGCTACGTCGGCGCACTGATGCAGGTCATCACCTATGAGGAGTTCCTGCCGACCTTGCTGGGGCCGAACGCGATCGGTCCCTATGACAAGTACAAGGACGACGTCGACGCTTCGATCAGCAACCTGTTCGCCACCGCCTGTTACCGGCTGGGTCACAGCATGCTGTCTGAATTCGTCCCGCTCGTGGTTGAGGGACACCGGCGCGAGCTGCTGCTGGCCGATGGGTTCTTCCGCCCCGAACTGGTCCAGGAACTGGGCATTGAACCGTTCATGGCCGGCCTGGCCAGCCACCGGATGCGCGAGATCGACGGCGCCGTCATCGAATCCGTGCGCAGCTTTCTGTTCCATGCGCCGGGCGGCAACCCCGACGACCGCAGGCGGATCGGGGATCTTCCTGCATTCAACATCATCCGCGGACGCGAGCACGGGCTGCCCGACTACAACACTTGCCGCAAGGCACTGGGTTTGAAGAAAAAGTCGAAGTTCAGGGACATCACCAGCGACCCGACCCTGCAGCGCAAGCTGGAGGAGGCCTATGACGGCGACGTCGACGCCATCGACCCGTGGGTCGGCGGTTTGGTCGAAGACCATGTGCGCGGTGCCAACGTCGGCGAGCTGATCTTTGCCGTGCTCAAGGATCAGTTCGAGCGCTGCCGCGACGGCGATCGCTTTTGGTACGAGAACGATAAAGTGCTGAAGGATGAGCTCGAGGAGACCGGCCAGACCCTGGACGATCTGAAGTCCCGGAAACTGTCGGACGTGATCCGTGAAAACACCGACGACAGAGTGCCGTTCCTGCAGGGCAACGTGTTCTACGCGCGACCGTAAGGCCGGGGCCGCGCTTGGCGCGACGCCAACGCGGCGGGCGAGAACCGCGACGTACGTCTCTGCGTTGGCGTAGGACAGTCAGGTCCTCCGCGGACGGCGGCATGCGCGCAACGATAAGTGCATTCCGCCAGAAATAACGTCAAAGGTTGTGCGAAAACTCACGGCCACCCGTTAGGCGATCTCGATACGCTCAGGTGTTGGGTGGAAGTGCGCGAGGGGGCAATCAAATGAGTGGCGCATATGGCACACACCGTTGGATCGCTACCGCGGCACCTCTCGCCGGCCGCTATGATGACGTCCTCTTCTTGACCGCTGAACTCGGGTGGGCGGTCAGCGGCAATAGTGAAGTCTTAAGAACGGAGAATGGCGCCAGAACGTGGGAGAAGGCGCCTCTGCCAGTTCGCACGGTTCCGCGATGTATTGGCATGGTTGATGACAAGGTCGGCTGGATCGGCTGCATCACCCGCGAACCTCGGCTGTTCGAAACGAAGGACGGCGGCCGAACATGGAAGCGCGTGGCTGATCTGCCAAAGGAGACGCCACCAGGTATCTGCGGTCTGCAGGTGATTGACCCCGAGCACGTAGTCGCGACAGGGACGAATTTCCCCGAACGCGACACTGGATTTCTCAAGTCAGTCGACGGCGGACAAACTTGGCAGGCACGCCGCATGGAAGACCATGCCAGCATCCTGGTCGACATTTACTTTAAGTCCCCGACCACAGGCTGGATCGTCGGCGCACGCAAAACTCGCCCAAATCCGCGCCGGAGCGACGTCGTCCCGATTGTCCTTAAGACGGAAGACGGGGGCAACAGTTGGAAGGACACATTGCCCGCAAGTGAAAATCCGCCGCTCGGTGAATGGGGATGGAAAATCCAGTTCGTCGACGAAGATTTTGCAGTCATCGCCAATGAGAACTTCAGAGCGGGCGCAATTTTGGTCTCGGAGGATGGCGGCAACTCATGGCGCAGGCAGGAGATCCTGGACGCTGATGGAGAGATGGTGAACGCCAACCTGGAAGGCGTCGGATTTCTTGATCGGAACACTGGCTGGGTTGGGGGCTGGGGCGACGAAGCTATTTTTAGCGGCCGGACGAGCGGCACGGTCGATGGCGGAAGAACGTGGTGCGACCTGACAAAGACATGGCCTGCACCGCTGCCGGGACTGCGCTACCCGTGCCCACCAAACGAGACCCGCGGCCAATACATCAATCGTTTTCGCTTCATTGACGGCGTTGGCTATGCGTCGGGGAACACCGTGTACAAATACACGAATGAGACCGTTTGGGAGTGCGATGAAACACCATCGGATGAACCGAAGATCTTTGATACGAACAGGGCGTTGGTCTATGCCGAGCATGCCAGGTTCCCGCTCGCAGTTCCCAAGGGCGCAAAGTCGCTGACGGTGGAAGTCTTCGATCGCTTTGCGGGAAAGGTGCGGACGCTGATCCAAGAGCAAAACCCATCGGACGGCCCGCGCGACCTGGACTGGGATCTTCGAAATGACAAAGGAGAAGATCTGCCGCCCGGCCAATTCATGCTGCAGGTGGACTGTGACGGCGTGATCGAAAGCCGACTGGTGTACCGGGACCGACAGCATGAATGCCGGATTTCCGGGGCAGACACGCCATACCTCTTGCGAGAGGACTAAAGCGATGCGCAAGCCTAGCGAAATCGCGGCACGAACACGCCTATGTCCGTCCCCGGCAACGCTTGAACTGGCCGCGAACGATCTGATCAAGCTGCTCGAACCGGATTTGGGTCCCAGACGCGACCCGCGCGACGAAGCCGCCCTGCTGCTGGCGGTTGCGGCTGAGATCGAGCACGCTCTGATGGTCCAGTATCTCTACGCCGCGTATTCCGTCCGCACCAACCAGAGGGACCATACCGAACAGGGTCGTGCGCGCGGCGTCGCCGAGAGGCTGATTCAGATCGCCCGTGAAGAGATGGGGCATCTCATGACCGTGCAGAACCTTCTGCACCTGATCGGCGCGCCGTTGCATTTCGAGCGCGAACATTCGCCGTTTGAGAGCCAGCTCTATCCGTTCCGGTTCAAGCTGGAGCCGCTTTCAAGCGGATCTCTCGCCAAATATGTCACCGCAGAGCGTCCGCTCAAACGACCCAATGGCATGGAGATCGACGACTGGCAGCGCGCCGTGCGGATCGCTCAGGATGCCAAGTCAGCCAATGACGGTGAACCCGTCCGCCACGTCGGCGTGATTTATGAGCGACTGATCGAGCTGTTCAGCGATGAAGTCGACGGATTGCAAGACCGCGACTTCACGACTGGTAACGGTGATTTCCAAGCACAGGATGAGGACTGGGGATATGACCTTGGCTTGACACCGGACGAGTCCAGACGGGTCCATGTGGACGCTTTCCCAAGCACGATCCCACATAAGTCGCGTGCAGCCGCGGTCGAAGCTCTGAACGAAATCGCCGAGCAAGGTGAAGGATACGGCGAACACATCGATTCGCATTTCGAGCGGTTCTATGAACTCTACAAGGACTTCTGTGAGCTTGAGCAGGATGGTGTCCAATTCATCTGGCCGGTTGCGACAAACCCCCGTGTCCTGACATCCGGCGGCAGAAGTGAAGCGTCCGGTGATGCCGGACAGACTGCGATGCCGGATGCTTGCGATCTCGAATGCTCTATCGAAGCAGACAGGTCCCGCAACTGGGCGCATCTTTTCAACCTGCGCTATCGGTTGCTCATTGGGTTTCTGACTCACTTCTTGCGAATCACGGGCCGACGTTACGTGCCGGAAGGTCCGGGAAAAGGCGATCGAACCCCGCGCGGGTTCCTTCTGTTGTGGGCATTTGACGAGATGCGGCATCTCAAGAAATTGGCCGCAAAGCTGGTGCGTCTGCCGCTGCGTGATCCGTACGACGGAGTGAACGCTGGGCCGCCCTTTCAGATGCCTTACACTCGTTCTTTGCCCGACTGGGATCATAGCCGTTGGCGCACGCACCTCGGTGCAGTCCGCGGGTCGCTGGCGCTCTTGCAAGATGCCCTGATGGCACCTGGCTCCATCGATGAATGTGACCCATTCCTCGCGGATCTGCGCGCAGCGGACGAACGAACCGAGATGGTCCTCGGTGCCTTGGCCGAAGGACACGAGATCCCCGCCGAAGCACTCTCGGAGAAGTTTAAGAAAGTTGCGGTCATCCTCGAAGAGGCCGTGCGCGGCTTCCAAGTTGAGGCACACGGCAACTTCTGGAGCGGTCTCGACCGCAATGCGTTCGTGGGCCTGCATATGTTCAACACATCATTGATCGAACGTGACCCTGAGAACTGCGACAGGCTCGTTGCCGATGGCTCCCTCTTGGTCTCGCAGATCGAGCGAACGAGCAAGACCGGCAAAATGCCGCGTTATCGCCCGCCGATTGTCGAGTCCCGGCGGCGATTCATACGCGAATGGATTGAGCAAGGGGCGCCGGATGGCAATCCGCCCGACAAGGTGGGCGTGCGCAGCGAACGAGATCCGAATTTGGATTAGCGGCCCATTGCGGCTCGGCCCGTTCAACAGAGGGGGATCCAACGATGAGCTTATCGATCGAGGTTCGATTTCAGGGCGGGCTCTCGCCAAGCCAGCAGGACGTTTTTGAGTCCGCGGCCGACCGCTGGAGGGACATCATCACGGCTGACCTTCCGCCGATACAGGTTCGCAATGAGGTTATCCAAGGCGTCGTGATCGACGCGCAGGGCGTATTGATCGACGGCCCGGGAGAGCAAGGACGGAACATCCTGGGGCAGGCATCGCCGACGTTGCTTCGACGGGACAGCCTGCTGCCTGTCCGCGGCATGATGCAGTTCGACAGCTTCGACCTGTTTCGATTGGAGATGGAGGGTCAGCTGGACGAGGTGATCATTCACGAGATGGGCCACGTTCTGGGCATCGGTTCGCTGTGGCGACGCCACGGCCTGGTGCGCGAGCTTGGGGTTGCGAACCCGGTCTTTGTCGGCCTTGCCGCCGCCACCGAATGGGGACGATTGATCGATGCCGACGGGCCGGTGGCGGTTCCGGTCGCCAATATGGGTGGTGGCGGCTCGGCAGGGGTCCATTGGCGTGAGGGCATTCTGCGCAATGAACTGATGACGCCGTCGCTGAACGGTGGCGAGAACCCGATCAGCAGCGTCACCATCGCCTCCCTGCAGGACATGGGTTACGAGGTCGATCTTGGCGCGGCGGACACGTTTCCGTTCCCAACGCCCTCGGCCCTGGTCGCGCTGAGCGCCGACCTCGAGGAAAAGGAAATGGTGACGCGCTGCTCCTGCGGCAGCCTTCAGCGGCCGCCTATCGAACCGATCGTTTTGCCTGAGACGGATTAGGCCGCCGGTGAAGAACACGCAGCCCGCGGGCCCGCGCCCCCGGCCGGCCTCGGCTCAGCCGGCGGCCGCCATGGGCAGCGCTTCGCGCAGAGGCTCCAATACTCCGGTTGTATTCGTCGCGATGACCGCACCGGCTGCCGCCAGCTTCTTCGCCTTTTCACTCGCCGTCGCCGAGCGGAAGATGGCGAGCGTTCCGGCGTGGCCCATGCGCCGTTCCTGCGGCGCGTGGCGGCCGACGATCAGGCAGATCACCGGCTTGCCGTAGTCAACCGACGCGAGATAGTCCGCGGCCTCCTCCTCCTCCGAGCCCCCGATCTCGCCGATCAGGATCACCGCCTTGGTCTCGTTGTCCTCACGGAACAGTTCGAGGCAGCGCCGAATTCGGATCCCGTGGATTGGGTCTCCGCCGACGCCGACGGTGGTCGATTGGCCGAAGCCCGCCGCGCTCGTCTGGGCGACGATCTCGGAGGTCAGCGACGCCGAGCGCGACACGATCCCGACCGAACCTGGCCGCGCGTCGCTGGTCGACATGACGCCGATCTTGCACACACCGGGCGCCAGGACGCCCTGGGAGTTGGGGCCGACGAGCTCGGTCTTTGCGCCCTCCAGCGCGGCCTTGACGCGCAGCATGTCGTAGACCGGCACGCGCTCGGTCACGCACACCGCGACGCCGATCTCCGCCTCGATCGCCTCGATCATCGCGGCCGCCGCGTTGTGGGCCGGGACCAGGATCAGGCTCGCGTTCGCGCCGGTCTCAGCCACCGCCTCGGCGACCGTGTTGAACAGCGGCAGGCCTAGGTGCCGCCTGCCGCCCTTGCCGGGGCGCACGCCGCCCACGACATTGGTGCCGTAGCGCATGGCGAGATCGGTATAGAACGTGCCCGAGCGGCCGGTCATGCCCTGCACGATGACTTTGGTTTCCGCGTTGACGAGGATGGACATCTCACGCCTCCTTACTTGGCGAGCGCGACGGCGCGGGACGCGGCTTCCGCGAGGTCGTCCACGATTTCGCAGGGCAGCCGGCGATCCTTGACGATCGTCTTGGCCCAGCTCGCATTCTGTCCGGCAGCCCGAAACACGACTGGGACACGGCGTTCGGTGCGGGCATAGGCGAAGCTGATCCCCTCGGCCACGGTGTCGCATTCGGTCATCCCGCCGCCGTGCACGTTGACCAGAATTGACTTCACCTTCGGATCGTCCAGCAGGAGCTGCACGCCTTGCGCGATCTGGAAGCTCGTCGCGGTGGTCCGGATGTCCATGAAGTTCGCCGGAGACCCACCGGCGTCGGCAACCAAGTCGTTGGTGGCGAGGCCGAGCCCGGCGCCGTTCACGACCAGGCCGACGTTGCCGGACATGCGGACGAAATTGATCTCGTTGGCATGCGCGGTCCGCTCGGTCTCGTCACGGCGGGCCTCCTGTGCGAAGGCCTCGAACTCCGGGTGACGGTGCAGCGCGTTGTCGTCGATGATCAGCTTTGCGTCGACCGCGACCGCCTTGTCCGCGATGATGGCGAGCGGATTGATCTCGATCAGCATGGCATCGGTCGCAAACGCGGCGCGCACGATGCCGGCGATCAGGTCGCGCACGCTGTCCGCCGCGGCACCGCCGAGGCCGACGCGCTCGAGCAGGCCGGCCACGTCCACCTCGGCAAGGTCGCCGTCCGCCGGAAGCGGCAGGGTCTCCAGAATGTCCGGATCGGCATGCGCCTGCTCCTCGAACTCGACGCCGCTTTCGCTGGAGGCAAGCAGGACCGGAAGCGCCTGCCGCTCGTCGACCACCAGCGCGAGGTAGATGCTGTTGCTATCGTCGACCGCCGCCTCGACGTAGACTCTTTCGACGATCTCGCCTTCGGGTCCGGTCTGGACGGTCACCAACGTCTTGCCGAGCATCGCCTCGGCCTCGTCGCGCACGGCGCTCGGCGTGGCCGCGAGCTTGACGCCGCCGGCCGCTCCGCGTCCACCGGCCAGAATCTGCGCTTTGACGGCGTACTTTTGGCAGTCGAGCGCCTTGGCCCGCTCTTCGGCCTCGGCCGCGGTGCGCGCCAAGCCACCGCTCGGGATGCTGACGCCATATTGCGCGAGGAGCTCCTTGGCACGGGCTTCTGAGACGTTCATCTGGATTTCCTCCCTTGCTCGTCTGTCCCGGCGTCGCCGCGTCGAGGCAAGTGATTTTGGAATATGGTATACCAAGAACCAGATAAGTCAAACCAGAAGTGCGGCGTTTGACGGCGGTCGAATGTCGAAGAATAGCGCGCTGAGCGAGGCCGACGGAAAGCCCATGTCGAAAGCCGGTCCGTGGCGTCGCGTGTGCTGGCAGAGGTGTTGGACCACGGGCGTCAAGGCGATAAGACTAGCGGCATGCCGGATCTGAGAGACATGGAGCTGCTCGCGTCGCTCGCCCGCCACAACCATTTCGCGCGCGCCGCCGAAGCGTGCGGCATCTCACAGCCCGCGTTCTCGGCCCGCATCCGGAACATGGAGATCGAGCTGGGTGTGCCGATCGTGAAGCGCGGCAACCGCTTTCTCGGCTTCACCGATGAAGGCAACACGGTGCTGAAATGGGCCCGCCGCGTCCTGGCCGACGCCGAGGGGATGCGCCAAGAGGTCGAGGCCGCCAAGGGCGCGCTGGCCGGGCGGCTGGCGATCGGCGCGGTGCCGACCGCGCTCGCTTATGCGGCGCGGGTCCCCTCGCTGCTGCGCCCTGCACATCCGCACCTGTTGATCCAGATCCAATCCCTGAGCTCGACCGAGATCCACCGCAAGCTCGACGACCTCTCGCTCGATGCCGGTGTCACCTATCTGGATGAGAACCTGCCGCCGCATCTGAGCGTCACGCCGCTTTATGAGGAGCGCTATGTGCTGGTCGCACCGCGTGCGATCGTGCCCGAAGACGCCCAAACCATCACCTGGCGCGAGGCGGCGGACCTGCCCTTGTGCTTGCTGACCCGCGACATGCGCAACCGGCGCATCCTGGACGAGGTGTTCGAGCACCGGGTCGGCGTGGTGCCGTCTCCCGTCACCGAGACCAACGCCTTCACCGCGGCCCTGGCACAAGTCGCCGACGGCGATGCCGCGACCATCGCGCCGGCGCTGCTGGTCGACAGGGTGCCGATGTCCGAGGGCGTGGTGTGCCTGGACCTTGTCGAGCCCACGGTCACCACCTCGATCGGTCTTGCCGTCGCCGACCGCGACCCGACCCCGCCTGCCGTGCGCGCCCTCATCGAAGCGCTGGACCGGGCGCCGCGATAGTCTGAGCCGAACGCGCCATTTCGAGATACACTTTGCAAATTGTGGCGAGACCCGTGTTTGTTGGGGCAACAAACGGGAGGACGGGCGCATGCCGCTGGATGACAGCAAGGGCGTTTGGAAGTCGGGCCGGGGCAAGGGACGGCGGACGCCGAAGGGGCGCCAACTGGACGACACGGCGCTGGCCGAGGTGCGCGAACTGCTCGGCGACCGCCCGCGCCGGCGCGACTTGCTGATCGAGCATCTGCACCTGATCCAGGACCGGTACGGACATCTGTCGGCGGCGCATCTGCGCGCGCTCGCCGAGGAGATGCGCGTCGGCCAGGCCGAGGTATACGAGACCGCCACCTTCTACGCCCATTTCGACGTGGTGAAGGAGGGCGAGACGCCGCCGCCCGCGCTCACCATCCGGGTCTGTGACTCGCTGAGCTGCGAGATCGCCGGGTCAGAGCAGTTGCGAGAGGCACTGGCGAACGGGCTCGACCCCGCCGAAGTGCGCGTGCTGCGCGCGCCCTGCATGGGCCGCTGCGAGACTGCTCCGGTGCTGGAGCTCGGCCACAACCACATCGTTCATGCCACGCCGGACAAGGTCCACGCTGCGATTGAGGCGGGCCACACCCATCCGTATTTCCCGGCCTATGAAGGGCTCGAAGCCTACCGCGCCAATGGCGGCTATGTCGCATTGACGGAGTTGCGCGCAAGCGGCGATCCGGAGGCAGTGCAGGACAAGCTGCTGGAGGCCGGATTGCGCGGTTGCGGCGGCGCGGGGTTCCCCGCGGGGCGCAAATGGTCCTTCGTGCGTGCCGAGGCCGGACCACGCTATCTCGCGGTCAACGGCGACGAGGGCGAGCCGGGAACGTTCAAGGACCGCTGGTACCTGGAGCGCGCGCCGCACCATTTTCTGGAAGGCATGCTGATTGCCGCCTGGGCGGTGGAGGCCGAGACCTGCTTCCTCTACATGCGCGATGAGTACCCGGCTATCCTGGGCATCCTGCGGCGCGAGATCGCCAAGCTTGAGACGGCCGGGATCGTTGCCCCGGGATACATCGATCTGCGCCGTGGCGCGGGCGCCTACATCTGCGGCGAAGAGTCCGCGATGATCGAATCCATCGAAGGCAAGCGCGGCCTGCCGCGCCACCGCCCGCCCTATGTGGCGCAGGTCGGTGTGTTCGGCCGCCCCACGCTGGTGCACAACGTGGAGACCCTGCACTGGGTCGCGCGCATCTGTCGCGATGGGCCCGAAGTGCTGAGCGGGCCCGAGAAGAACGGCCGCAAGGGCTGGCGCAGCTATTCGGTCTCCGGCCGAGTGCGAAACCCGGGTGTGCACGTGCTGCCCGCCGGCTCCACCATCCTTGATGTGATCGAGGCGGCCGGCGGGATGCTCGAAGGGCACGCGTTCAAGGCCTACCAGCCGGGCGGACCGTCCTCCGGACTGCTGCCGGCCTCGCTGGACGACGTGCCGCTCGATTTCGACACCCTGCAGCCGCACGGGAGCTTCATCGGCTCCGCCGCGGTGGTGGTGCTGTCGGACCAGGACAGCGCGCGCGGCGCGGCGCTCAACATGCTGCGCTTCTTCGAGGATGAGAGCTGCGGCCAATGCACGCCGTGCCGGTCGGGGTGTGAGAAAGCGGTCAAGCTGATGCAGGCGGAGCGCTGGGATACCGGCCTGCTCGCCGATCTGTGCGAGGTGATGGAAGACGCTTCGATCTGCGGCCTCGGACAGGCCGCCGTCAATCCCATCCGCCTGACCATCAAGCACTTCCCCGAGGAGGTCTGAGCCATGGCCGACACCTCCAAGCCCCGCACCATCACCTTCACCCTCGACGGGAAGGAGATCGCCGCGCGCGCCGACCAGACGATCTGGGAGATCGCACTGGAACACGGGCAGCGCATTCCGCATTTGTGCCATTCCGGGGAGGTCGGGTACCGCCCGGACGGCAACTGCCGGGCCTGCATGGTGGAGATCGAAGGCGAGCGGACGCTGGCCGCGTCGTGCATCCGCACGCCCACCGAGGGGATGGTGGTCAACACCGCGTCCGAGCGCGCCGAGAAGGCGCGCCAGATGGTGATGGAGCTGCTGGTCGCCGACCAGCCGGCCCGCGAGCAGGCCCACGACCGCAGCTCCCATCTGTGGGACATGGCCGACCTGCAGGGAGTGACGGAGAGCCGCTTCCCGCAGCTCGAGGCCGAGCGTGTTCCGCTGCTCGACGACAGCCATGTCGCGATGCGGGTCAACCTGGACGCCTGCATCCACTGCAACCTGTGCGTCCGTGCCTGCCGCGAAGTGCAGGTCAACGACGTGATCGGCATGGCCGGCCGCGGCCACGACGCCAAGATCGTGTTCGATTTCGACGACCCGATGGGCGCGTCCACCTGTGTCGCCTGCGGCGAGTGC
>JAAUXY010031953.1_pt1 | contig 13555 bp, 12 predicted proteins | sample 7278121 | NCBI WGS metagenome assembly JAAUXY01 (sample SAMN14350117, study PRJNA611818) | marine sediment metagenome | isolation source: surface marine sediment (1.8m) | place: French Polynesia: Moorea | collected 2018-08 | reverse complement strand
TCGGCCTTGAGGTTCGACACCGGCGCCTGCATAACAGAGCGTCTTACGTTTGATCGAAGCGCGGACAGCATCGGAGGATCGCGATGAAGATAGGCATGATCGGCCTGGGGAAGATGGGCGGCAATATGGCGCGGCGGCTGCGCGCGGCGGGTATCGACGTTGTCGGCTTCAGCCGCGATATCGAGGAAGCGCAGGCGCTCGCCGAGGACTGCGGCCTGATCGTGGCGGAATCCACCGAACATCTCGTGGAACAGCTTTCCGCGCCGAGAGTCGTCTGGCTGATGCTGCCCGCTGGCGAGGTGACCGAGGCGACGGTCGATCAGCTGAGCGGTCTGCTCGACAAGGGCGACATGATCGTCGACGGGGCGAACTCCAATTACAAGGACTCGCTTCGCCGCGGGGAGGCCCTGTCAGCGGCCGGAATCCACTTCGTCGACGCCGGCGTATCCGGTGGAGTGTGGGGTCTCGAGAACGGCTACACGCTCATGGTCGGCGGCGAAGACGACGCACTCGACCGGCTCCGGCCGGCGCTCGAGGCGCTGGCCCCCGCAGCAGATCGCGGCTGGCTGCACACCGGCTCCGTCGGTAGCGGCCACTACACGAAGATGGTCCACAACGGCATCGAGTACGGGATGATGCAGGCCTATGCCGAGGGCTTCTCGCTGCTCGAAGCGAGCGACGATTTCGAGCTGAACGTCGCGGACATCGCCGAAGTCTGGCGCCACGGCAGCGTCATCCGCAGCTGGCTCCTCGACCTGACCCAGCAAGTGCTCGCCGGGAACGACGACCTTTCCGGCATCGAGCCGGTCGTCGCGGATTCCGGTGAGGGCCGCTGGACGTCGATCGCAGGCATCGAACTCGGCGTGCCGACGCCCGTCATTACCGCAGCGCTGATGGCGAGGTTCGCAAGCCAGGGACAGCAGGACTTCGCGGACAGGTTGCTCGCGATGATGCGCAATCAGTTCGGCGGACACGCCGTCGCGAAGTCGGACTGATCCATCCAGCGCTAGACGTTCTTCTCACCGCGATAAAGCGTGCCGAACAGGTAATCGCAGATCGGATACGTGATGTTGAAGTTGTAGCGCGTCATCAGCTGCTTGTTGTGGTGTGCCACGTGATGCTGTCTGAGACGGCGGATCAGCGATAGGCGGCCAAGCCATGATTCTGGCCTGGTGTGATACGCGAAATGCAGCAGTTCGTAGTTGAGGAAGTACAGCACGGCCGTGAGCACGAACAGAAGGCCGACGTTGGGCGTCAGAAAGACGTAAAGCAGCGCTCCGACCGGCAGCGCGAACGCCGCCAGAAAAAACACCAGCAGTATCGGCGGGAACAGGACAGCCTTGTAGTCCTGTGTCGATTCGAAGCTCGTCGCCTCGTCGGTGAAGAACGAGTGATGTTCCAGCGTGTGACGCTGAAACACGCTGCCTAAGAAGCGCGTCCTGTGATGCATCGGGCCGCGGTGGCCGAGGTACTCGCTCAGGTTCGCGTACAGAAACGTCAGTGGCACGGTCAGCCACTCGAGCGGAGCGACCGCGTCGAGCATTACCGCGCTGACGATCGCGACTGCGGCGCTCAACGTAATCGTCGTTGCGAGATGCAGTCGCCCTGAATAGCGGGGCGTGATCCGCCGGGCGCGGAAGTCGGTACGGGCCTGTCTGACGGACTCCGGGATCATGCTGTCTGGCTGATGACGGCGACAAGGCTCGCCGCGGGCGATGCTACCGCGCCTCGTCCTTCCTGGCCGGCCGGTCGGAATGCGAGACGTCGTACGGGTCGGCGACGTACGCCGGGCCTTTCATGATGTGTACAACCACGGCGCCGATTGCGATCGTGAACATCGCCGTGAGGAACGTGATCTCCGTAGCGATCGCGAAAATATCCACGCTCTTGATGTGCTTGGCGTGATCCACGCCCGGTTGCGGCGGCATCACGCGGACAAGGACGGACATTGCCACGGGGATCAGCGCGCCGATCAGCGTCACGCGGGGCAGCATCTTCAGAATCCGATACTCGAGCCCGGGCGGCGTAAGACGTTCGTGACGCTTCTTCAGGAATTTCATGCGGTCGTTCCATGGCAGCAGAATAACGAGTCTAGCCGGGCCGCCGCCAACGGTACAGCGAATCACTGTAACTCGATGTTTCGTCGTCCGGCGACGCGCCAGGGCCGCATATGCGCCGTAACTCCCGTTCGTGGTGCGCCCGCTCGATGCGCTGTTCTATGCGTAAAGATCGCTCGAAACCTGCCGATAAGGTAGTCGCAGGGAAGGACCCGACGGGTAGCACACCGGGCATGATGCCTTTGATTGAAACGATGCGAGCACGGCTCGCGGACCGGAAAGACAGCGAACACGGCCAGGCGCTGGTGCGCATCGTGATCGTATCCATCGTGGTCCTCTACTCGTTCTCATCGTACTTCGCGGCGCGTGTCGACGATGCGGGCCTGCAGGCAACCCGCCTGGTCGCGTTGATGTCGATCTCACTATCGGTCGCAATATTCGCCGCCATCGTTGCGTCTCCGGCTGCATCGGTACCGCGGCGGCTGATCGGGATGCTGCACGACGTCACCGCTATCTCGCTCGCCATCTACTTCGGCGAAGAAGCCGGCGCGGCGGTCGCCGTGGTTTATCTGTGGATTACGATCGGCAACGGCTTCCGTTTCGGCATCGCCTATCTGTACGCGTGCGCGCTCGCCTGCATTTCAGGATTCCTGCTCGTATATTTCGCCAGCGACTTCTGGCGGGGGCAGACCAGCCTCTCTGTCAATATTCTGCTTGCGATGCTCGTTGTACCGCCATACGTCGGCAGCCTGTTGAAATCGTTGCATGCCGCCAAGGACCGTCTGCAGGAGCAGGCGAGCTTCGACTCGCTGACCGGGCTGCTCCGGCGCTCGGAGATGGAGGCCGCGCTGGAATCCCTGTTCGCCAGCAACCGAAGCGGTCATGTCGTGCTGTTCTGCGATCTCGACCACTTCAAGGAGGTGAACGACGTCGCCGGCCACGCCGCGGGAGACAAGCTGCTCGCCGATGTGGGTGAGATCGTCAAAGGATCGATTCGCCGCGACGACCTCTGCGGCAGGATGGGAGGCGACGAGTTCTGCATTTTGCTGCGCAGTTGCTCTCTCGAGAAAGGGCGTGAGATCGCCGAACAGCTCCGCAGCCGGATCACCAGCTACCGGCTGGCATGGGGCACCGATTACTTCTGGGTGGGTGTGAGCATCGGCGTCGCGCCGACCGACGCCGTCAACGATGCGGATTCACTCATCCGGCTGGCCGACGCCGCTTGCTACGCAGCCAAGAACGCGGGCAAGAACAAGGTACACGTCGTGGATCCGCGCGTGAGTACGCTCGATACGCAGAAGATCCGCTGTCTCTACGATGAACGGGGACGGCCCTTGCAGCAGGGCAGACAGAGCCCCGGTACTTCCTGAGGGTGACAGCTATCTCGTCATCCGGCCCGTGCCGATAGGGCGTCGCTCTCCAACCGCTCCGCAACGTTGGCGTCGATAGCCATCGACTCGATCATGCTGTTCAGAACCCGGCGCTGGCGATCGCTGATGTGGCCGTCCTCCAGTGCCGCCTGTAGCGCGGACTCGTAGACCTGCAGCTTGCGGTAGTTCTCGTACTCGGGCGTTTGCACGGTATTCGGCATCGCCGCGTTGGACAGCCGCTCCGCGGCACGCTGGATCGGGTCGAGGAAGAAGATCAGACCGCCGGTGACGACAATGCCCAGCACAGTCCCCAACTGCGATGACAGGAATTCTCCGGCCAGTTCGGACACGATGAAGAACGTTGCGACGAAGGCGGCCGCGATCGTGCTGCGTTTCAACGTTCGCTTGATCCGCAGATCGACGTCGAAAAGCTGTACGCGGAGAACGCCGTACGCGACCAGCGGAACGTAGAGAATCAGCGCCGCGGCATAGGCGAAGGGCACGAATACCGGCATGAACGTCGTGTCATCGGAGTAGCCTTCGCCGATGATCCCATAGTAGTACAGCGCATTCATGGCGAACGTGATGGTCCACAGCACGTCGCGGATTCCGAAAGCCACCGTGAACGCCTTGGCGCGCTGGCGCTTTGCCTCGCTGGTCGCGGTCGCCCAGGTGTGAATCGCTGCGATGAAGCCGTAGGTCAGCACGACGCAGATCACAACGTAGAACGGGACGCGGAAGTGCTCGCGGACCGACTCCGGAAGGACAAACATCGCCAGTGCGATGCCCAACCCGGCGTACATCACTATGTTCCGGAAGACGGCGTTCTTCAACGGCTTCACGAGCTTCGATTCGAGCGTCAGCCCGAGGAACGGCAGATAGACCGCGATCAGCGCCCAGTCCGATGCCTGGTGGATATTGCCCCAGATTCTGCCGAGGCTCAGAGAGTCGAGAAATCTGTCGACGTACTGCCAGTTGTCGTAGCTGGAGATGACCGCGATGCCGTCGATGACGAGCATGGCAATCAGGTAGCGGGCACCTCGCGTAGGCGGCGCCACAATGAGCACGTAGAGCGCAAACGTCCACGCCACGAGCGCCGCCGGTATCCCGAGCCACTCCGATATCACGCGGAGCCCCCTACGGTGCGAGATCCCAAATCATGGCATTGGATTCTGGCTTGCCCGGCAATGGCGTACAAGGGTGCTTTGACGCTCCGCTGAGGTTTGCGACCTGCCCGAACGCCACCTATGCTCTTCAAAGAGCATAAGAAGGAGAGTCTCATGGTCAACAGAATCGCTGCCGTCGCATTGCTCCTGTGCATGCAATCGCAGTTCGCGCTCGCGGAGATCGCCCGTCACGAAACCCTCGAGCTCGACCGGTACGGGAATCCGGAAAACATCTCCATCGTTTACGCCGACGAGAACGGCAATCTTCGAATGGAGACTTACGGTGTCAATGCCTCGGCGACAGCAAGCGCCGCGGCGGGGAGTGAAGTCGAGGTCGACTACAGCCGCGGTTCGCTGCAGGGCGTCATGGTTTTCCAGGCCGCGGAAGAGCAGATGGTGGTCGTCGACAGGGGTCAGTGTCAGATCCTCAGTGCGGATATGTCCGGTATGCCGGGTATGACCGGCATGCCGCCGGGTGCCATGGACGAGTATCGTGAGGAGATGGCCGCCGCGCAGCAGCAAATCCAGGAACTGGCGGAGCAGGATCCCGCGTTAGCGCGGATGTTGGAGGAGCAGTTGGCCGCCATGGGCGGCATGCCGGGAATGCCGCAGCAGCCGCCGGAAATGATCGTCGAGGAGACCGGGGACGACAGGAGCATCGGTGACTATGACACGACGGGCTTCGTCGTCTATGAGGAAGGCACCGATCGATATCGCACGTCGGTCTGGGCCGCGGACATCGACGACGTCGTCGGTGGCCGCATCGTCGGCAGCGCAATGAAGGGCTGGCTGGAACTGTATCGCGACGTCATGGAGCGTATGGGGGCCGGCGCTGCTCGGGAAAGCGGTGTTTCGAGCGCCATCCTTGACAAGATGGACGACTACTACCCGATCGTGACCGAAAGCACGCAGCGGCGGACCACGCTCACCAGCGCCGAGCTCGGCGGTAGCGCGGAGTTCTATCCCGACTGCGGCTAACGGATAAGAAAAAGCGCAGCCCCGTTTCCGGGGCTGCGCTTTGATTCAATCGGCTGCGTCCGAGACCTATCTGAGCCGGATCCAGCCTCGGTTGTAGAGGTTGCGGCAGTCCGTAGCGTCGCGGCCGAGATCTTCATCGAGCAGGACTGAGGCCATGCCGTCGCCGATGAAGCGCGGATCGTCGCACTCGCCGTCGTTCGCCCAGTCGCTCGTGTCGTTGCCGAAGTTGATGTTGCTGCCGGAGGACGGAGCGGAAGCGGGAGCGGAGCTACCGCGCAGCCGGATCATGCCGGCGTTGTAGAGGTCCCTGCAGTCGTTCGCGTCGCGGCGCAGATCCTCATCGAGCAATACCGACGCCATGCCCCGGCCTTCGAAGCGCGGATCGTCGCACTCACCGTCGTTGGCCCAGTCACTGGTGTTGTTACCGAAGTCGACGCCGCTGCTGTTGACCTGTCGCGAGCCGCCGCCTGCGCTGCCGCGTAGGCGGATCATGCCGGCGTTGTAGAGGTCCCGGCAGTCATTGGCATCGCGGTTCCTGTCTTCATCGAGCAGTACCGACGCCATGCCCTGACCTTCGAAACGCGGGTCGTCGCACTCACCGTCGTTGGCCCAGTCGCTGGTGTTGTTGCCGAAGTCGACACTTCCGCTGCTACTGCTGTTACCAGAGCCGCCGGTGAACGACGTTCCGCGTAACCGGATCAGTCCGCGCTCGTAGAGGATGCGGCAGTCGGTGGCGTCGGCTTTGAGATCCTCATCGATCAGCGTCGCCGCCATGCCCTGACCCTCGAAGCGCGGGTCGTCGCACTCGCCGTCTCTCGCCCAGACGCTGCTGTCGTCGCCGAAGTCGACCCGAGTCTGAGCAGCCGCATCAGCGGCCAAAAAAAGCGCAATCGCTGCGAGTACGCCAAAACCGTGCTTTGCACACATACGGAACTCCCGAGGAAATAGCCTTAAGTTTCAGGACTATAGGCCGGGAGTTCCGGAATTTCGTGGACGTACTTCGCACTATTCGTTATCGGACGGCGAACAGAATTCGGTCGTTTTCGACGCCGCCGCGGTCGACGACAAGGTGCTGATAGCCCAGATCGCTCAGGCGGACATAGTTGCCTTCGTCGGGGCCTCCCGCCTTACCCATCACCTCGCTGCGGTAGCGAGCATGGATGTACTCGCTGAGTTCGAGCGCCGTAATGCCGCCGTCAGCGTTCGTATCGGCGAGTCCTTCCGCGACGGCCTCGCTGAAGAACTGCGACAGATAGCCTCCGGCCTGGAACTTGTGCGCGACCGCGGACAGCACGTCTTCCTCCGACGAGAAAAGACCCATCCGTCCGGGCACCGAAATCAGGTCCTTGGCGAAGCCGCCGCTGAAGCAGGCGTCGAGAACGATGAGCGTCGTTTCGGCGGTAACGTTGAAGAACATGTCGGCGAGCTGATCGTCGGTAACGTAGCCGTCGTACAAGACGAGCGTCTCGTCGAGTGCATCCGGATCCATCGGGAACTGCGGACCCTCGGGGCGTGCCTCGCGATCGCCGTGGCCGGAGTAGAAGAAGACGACCGTGTCGTTCGGGCCGGAGATCGCCGAGATGCGCGACAGCGTGCTCTCGACGTTGCCGACCGTAGCGTCCGCGTCGGTCAGGATGAAACCGTCGTTGGGATCCATGCCGGCCGATACCATCGCCTCGTGTGCCCGATAGGCGTCTTCCGCGGTGTACATCAGATCGGCGTCTTCGCCCGGATAGTCGCTGATACCGATGAACACGCCGTAGATGCGTCCGGCCGGAGAGGTGGTCACCAGCAGTTCGTACTGGCCCATTTCGCGTGCGGCGTAGGAGGTCACCATGACTCGGTAACGGCCCGACTCACGAGCGGTGAGCCTGACGACGGACTGCGCGGTGTTGCTATTGAAGTCGTCGTTCTCGAACGTCTGCCCGCTCGGGCTCTCGACGACCAGATAGGTGTCGAATTCGGCCGACTGGAGATCGATCTCGATGTCCTCGCCCGCGTTCGCATCGAAAACATAGACGTCGTTGTACTCGCCGTTCACGAGCAGCGCATCGTCCGAACTCAGGACGCCCTCGGTCCTGCGCCCGATAGTCAGCTCGATGCTGTCGCGGCTGCTGATCTGCGCACCGCCGTCATCGGGCGCCTGGTAGTCCGCGGCAATCACGTCGGAGGACGGTGACATCGTCATCCGATAGGCGCCGCGCTCACCCGGTTCGAAGCTCGTAACCACGACCCTGTATGTGCCGGGCTCCGTCAGATCTGCCTGGATGAAGCTCCGGCTGGTATCGCCATTCCAATCGTCATTCTCGATCTGCTCGTAGCTCGGCGTGACGAGGATCAGATAGGTGTCGAAGTCGCTCGACGTAAGGTCGATGTCTACCCGTTCTCCCGGAAGGCCTTCGAAGTAGTAGGAATCGATGTACTCACCCGAGCTGAGCGTCGCGTCACCGGCCTGCAGAGCACCGCTCTCATTCAGCGTTGCGCCGCCGGATGGCGCGCTGTCGGAATTGATGGACAGCGTGTAGCTGCCGACCTCACCGGGTTCGTAGCTGGTCACGTAGACGCGGTAGTTGCCGTTCTCCGATAGCGGCAGGGAAACCAGCGAGCGCGTCCGGTCGCCTTCGTGATCGTCGTTGTCCACCTGTTCGCCGCTCGGGGCGATGACCATCAGGTAGGTGTCGAATTCCTGCGAGCGAACGTCGATGATCGCGTGCTCACCAGCCTGCCCGCGGAAGGTATAGATGTCGGCGTATTCGCCCGAGTTGAGCTGTTCGTCACCGTAACGCAGCTGGCCGCGCTCGATTCGATTGCCGGCCGAAGCGCCGCGGGAGATCTCTCGGAGATCGATCCGGCCGCGGTCGTACAGGTCGCGGCAGTCCGTCGCATCCCGATAGAGATCCTCGTCGAGCAGAATCGAGGCCACACCGTCGCCTTCGAAACGCGGATCGTCGCACTCTCCGTCATTGGCCCATCGGCTGCTGTCGTCGCCGAAATCGATGGGTTCCTGGGCGTTGGCGCCGAAGGCCAGCAGCATAAGGAGCGGAATGAAACGCGTGATGTAGTGTCTTGCAGCCATCGGTTCCCTCACTTCGTATCTCTTCGCATGTGCACCGAACACCGCCGTATTGCCTGTGCCGCCGGCAACGCCCGGTGGTTTGACAGGTACCGACGATGAGGCGCCGGATTTGTCAGGCCAATTCTACCGCAGGCGCCCATTTTTGCTGTTCGCGCCAGTCCCGGTTTCGCGCAGTCCGGCCCGCGTGCCGCTTAGGGATAAGTCCGTACCGTCCGGGCTCTGGCGGTGCGCTACTATGCCCGCATGAGCAAACGGGTCGTCATCATGGGTGCCGCAGGGCGTGATTTTCACGTCTTCAACTGCTGCTATCGCGGGAATTCCGATGTAACCGTGGTCGCGTTCACGGCGACTCAGATTCCATACATCGACGATCGGCGATACCCGCCGGCGCTGTGCGGAAGCGGCTACCCGGACGGCATCCCGATCGTGCCCGAGGAGGGTCTCGCCGGCCTGGTCGAACGGGAGGAAGTAGACGAAGTCGTTTTCGCCTATTCGGACGTGCATAACGATTACGTCGCCGAGCGCCGCCAGACCGTCGAGTCCGCCGGCGCGGTCTTCTCGGTGTTCGACGTCGACGCCACAATGCTCCAGTCGAGCAAACCCGTCATCGCGGTCACCGCTACCCGCACGGGCTGCGGCAAGAGCCAGACATCCCGGCGAATCACGGAAATGTTGATCGGGATGGGGAAGCGCGCGGTCGCGATACGTCATCCGATGCCCTACGGCGATCTGGTCAGGCAATCGGTGCAGCGTTTCGCATCGATGTCCGATCTCGACATCCACGACTGCACGATAGAAGAGCGTGAGGAGTACGAGCCTCACATCCGGACCGGCGTTGTCGTATACGCCGGCGTCGACTACGCAGCTATCCTCGAGCGAGCTCAGGAGGAGGCCGACGTCATCGTGTGGGACGGCGGCAACAACGACACACCTTTCTTCAAGCCCGACCTCTGGATTGCCGTGACGGACCCGCATCGGCCCGGTCACGAACTCGAGTACTTCCCCGGCCGGGAGAACTTCGAGCGAGCTGACGTCATCGTCATCAACAAGATCGATTCGGCGGAGGAGGACGGCATCGCAGCGATCGAGGCGAACGCGGCGAAGCTGAATCCGGATGCAACGCTCGTGCGCGCTGCGTCGCCCCTCGACGTGCCGGACCGTGAGGCGATCCAGGGTAAGCGCGTGCTGGTTGTCGAGGACGGGCCGACGACGACCCACGGCGGGATGGCGTATGGCGCGGGAACGGTTGCGGCCAAATTGTATGAAGCGGCGGAACTCGTCGATCCGCGGAAGTGGCTGACCGGTGAACTGGTAGACACGTTCGAGAAATACCCGTCGATCGGTCCGCTACTACCCGCGATGGGTTATGGGGATCAACAAATCACCGATCTCGAGACGACGATACGGGCGGCAGACTGCGATCTCGTTCTGATTGCGACGCCAATCGATCTGACGCGGCTCATCGATATCGACAAGCCGCACATGCGCGTCAGTTATCGGCTGGCTGAGGAAGGTGACGCATTGTCCGCGGCGGTCGCGAAGGCGGCTGGCTGAACGTTGTGTCGTTAAGGCGCTGGGCTGTTAGCTATGCCAGCATCCACGCGCCGTAGCCGACGACCGATCCGCGTTCGCCGGCGGCTACGTCGCCAGAGTTCCTGAGATCGAGCGTCTTCGCCTCGAGGCCTTTCTCTCTCGCGGTCATCAGAAGCCCGGCAACCGGCGTGGCACCGCAGGCCATGCTGTGATTGATCCGCCGGCCGTCGAGGTCCTCGATTGCCCGGCAGGTCCTCGCATCGATGACGCTGGCCTTCTCGTACGGGAGGTAATGGCTGAGATCGGAGCTGACGACGATCAGTGTCTCCGGGCCGCCCCATAGCGCACGCAGTACCGCGCTCACCTGCTCCGGCGTTGCATCGCCGACCACGATAGGTACGAGCATGAAGTCGCCAAGTACGGACTGCAGGAACGGCAGGTGCACTTCGATGCTGTGCTCGCGAACGTGCGGTGTGTCCATCACGTCGACACCCAGCGGTCTGAGCCCGGCTCGGTCCACCGGCACGTCGCCCAGCGGAGTGCGGAAGGCATCTGCGCTGCTCACCGCCAGTCCTTTGAACCATGCCCTGTGTGCGGGTCCGAGGAGGATAACTCTCTCGTAACGTTGCCGGTGCGCATCGAGCATCGCATAGCCGGCCGCGGCGACCTGGCCCGAGTACATGTAGCCGGCGTGCGGAACGATCAGCGCTTTCGGCGCAGGCGATTCCTGGTGCGGCGCATCATTGAGGAGCTCAGCGACGTTCGTCGCCAATGCACCTGCATCTGCGGGATAAAAGGAGCCAGCGGCTGCGGGTTCGCGAACGACGGCCAATGGAGTTGGATCGGTAGCCACGAAGTCCATTGTAATTTTCTGACTACGACCGGGTATAAGTAGGTCTACGGGTATGCACGACTTGATTCGAAACGTATCGGGCTGCAAGTCTTATGCACGGAAATGATGCAACAGAGCCCGCAACTCTTCGGCCGAAGCGGCCGCTACTGGCACGCGCTCGACAACGGGCGTTTGCAATGCGATCTCTGCCCGCGCTTCTGCAGGCTCCGCGAAGGTCAGCGCGGACTGTGTTTCGTGCGCGGACGCGTGAACGACGAAATCGTGCTGACCACTTACGGGCGCTCGAGCGGATTCTGCGTCGACCCGATCGAGAAGAAGCCGCTCTATCACTTCCTGCCGGGTACGCCTGTGCTTTCTTTCGGTACCGCCGGCTGCAATCTTGCCTGCAAGTTCTGCCAGAACTGGGATATCTCGAAGTCGCGTCGATTCGATCGGCTGCAGTCGTGTGCCAAGCCGGAAGCAATCGCCGAGATGGCCGAAGACAGCGGCAGCCGCGGCATCGCGTACACCTATAACGATCCGGTGATCTTCCTCGAATACGCCGTCGATGTTGCCAGCGTCGGCCGGTCGCGCGGGCTCGCGAACATCGCCGTCACGGCGGGCTACATGACCGAAGAACCGCGCGAGGAGTTCTTCGCTGCGATGGATGCGGCGAACGTCGATCTCAAGGCGTTCACCGAGCGCTTCTACTGGAAGATCTGTGGCGGCCACTTAGCTCCCGTTCTCGATACGCTTCTCTATCTCAGGCAGGAGACCGACGTCTGGATCGAACTGACGACGCTGCTGATTCCGGGCGAGAATGACGGTCCCGGCGAACTCGAGGCGATGACTCAGTGGACCAACGAGAATCTCGGGCCCGACGTGCCTATGCACTTCACGGCTTTCCATCCGGACTGGAAGATGCTCGATTATCCGAGCACGCCGAAGTCGACATTGACGCGCGCAAGAGACATCGCGATAGAGGCCGGAATGAAGTACGTCTACACCGGCAACGTGCACGACCGCGCAGGGGCCAGCACGTATTGTCCGGATTGCGGTGCGATGGCCATCGAGCGCGACTGGTACGAACTCGGCGGGTGGAATCTGCGGGTGGAAGACGGCGAGGCTCGCTGCTGCGACTGCGGTACGGCGATCCCGGGCAGATTCGAACAGGAACCGGGAGCGTGGGGTTCACAGCGTCGGCCGATACACTCGAACTAGTGCTCTCTGACTATTGAATGCGCATTCGCATGCTTCCAACAGGCCGATGAAGCTGGCTCCGGACTATTATCTTCGCGACGACGTTGTCGAGGTTGCGAGGGACCTCCTCGGCAAGGTTCTCTGTTCGAACGTCGACGGCGATACCACCAAAGCGTTAATCACCGAAACCGAGGCCTACGCCGGTGTCGGTGACAAAGCCAGCCACGCGTATGGCGATCGACGCACGAAGAGAACGGCGCCTATGTACGCCAGCGGCGGGCGCGCGTACGTCTACCTCTGCTATGGCATCCATCACCTGTTCAACGTTGTCGTCGGCGATGTCGACGAGCCGCTGGCGGTGCTCGTCCGGGCCTGCGAGCCGCTGGAAGGTATCGAGGTCATGCGCCGCAGGCGCGGCAAGTCCGCCGATGACAAGTTGATACTCGGCGGGCCGGGTACGCTGACGCAGGCGCTCGGCATCAGGACCGAGATGACCGGAACGAGTCTGTTCGGAAACCTGCTCTGGATCGAAGATCACGGCCGCGACGTGCCGGACGAGCGTATCCTCACAGGACCGCGGGTCGGCATCGACTACGCGGAAGAGGATGCCGAGCGCCCGTATCGGTTCCGCCTTCGCTAGCGCCGATGTCGCAAAGATCGGCGCAGGCCGGCTACGCGTCGAGCACTTCCCGAACCGCGCGATGCGCGTTGAAGATCGCCGAATTGGTGTTCGACGCCGCAGCGGCATCCGAATTCGCGATCGTAATCCGGCCGAGCGGCTGCCGGCCGATCACCCATGGCTTGTCCGCTTCGGACGCGTACTCCGGCTCCCACAGGAGATCGGGACTGTAGGAATATCCGTGCGCCCAGCGGTTGACCGTGATCGCGGTAATGTCGCGTTCGGCGTCGAAGCCCGCGCCGGAGAGCGCCTGATCGAGCTGATCGCGGACATGGTGTTCGAAGGTCGAGAACGGCGTTTCCAAAAGGCGCCTGCGGCCGGCGCGCCACTGCTCGGGTCCCTGGATGTCGTCGAAGTAGGGGACGTAGCACATGTGCAGCGCCATTGGCTCGTCGGGTGAAGCGCCGAACTCGTAGTCGCCGATCGATACCGGGTAGGCGAGTTCTACCTGCTTGTAGAAGTCGTTGGTGTAGAACACATAACGGGTGTCGAGGTCGGCGAACCAGCGCCAGTTCGGGATCATGACCTTGGTGTAGGTCAGCGGCACTTTCACGTTGTAAGCAAGACCGGCGCGCTGTTTCTCCGGAAGCTCCGGGCACAGGTACGGGATCGCGCTGTTATAGCAGGCCATCACGACGTTCTTCGCGCGGACCGTGTGCGGCTC
>JAAUXY010033395.1_pt1 | contig 13559 bp, 11 predicted proteins | sample 7278121 | NCBI WGS metagenome assembly JAAUXY01 (sample SAMN14350117, study PRJNA611818) | marine sediment metagenome | isolation source: surface marine sediment (1.8m) | place: French Polynesia: Moorea | collected 2018-08 | reverse complement strand
TCTCGTTGTCCGGGTCGGACTTGCCCATGACGATACAGATCTTCGTGCGCTCGTTCATGGCGCCGGTGATGAACCACTTGCGGCCATTGATCACGTACTCGTCGCCATCGCGCTCGATGCGGGTCTCGATGTTGGTGGCGTCGGAGGAGGCCACCGCGGGCTCGGTCATGGCGTAGGCAGAGCGGATGTCGCCGTTCAGCAGCGGTTCCAGCCACTGGGCTTGCTGGGCCTCGGTGCCGTACTTCATGAACACTTCCATGTTGCCGGTGTCCGGGGCATTGCAGTTGAAAATCTCCGGGGACCACAGCACCCGGCCCATGATCTCTGCCAGCGGCGCGTAGTCGAGGTTGGACAGCTCGCCGCCGTGGTCCTTCGGCATGAACAGGTTCCACAGCCCGGCCTCGCGTGCCTTCGCCTTGAGTTCCTCCATCAGCGGTACGGTGGCCCAGCGGTCCTCGGCACTGTCCACATAGTCGTAGTAGTCGTGCTCGACCGGGTAGACGTGCTCCTCCATGAACGCATTGAGACGCTCGATGTATTGGGCCGCGAGTGGGCTGGGTTCAAAGTTCATTAGCCGATGCTCCTTTCGACGCCTTCCCAGTAGGGCTTGCGCAGTTCTTTCTTGAGAATCTTGCCGGACGGGTTGCGGGGCATTTCTTCGATGATTTCCAGTTTGCGGGGAATCTTGTAGCCGGCGATGCGGTCGCGGCAGAACTCGATCATTTCGTCCACCGCCAGTGATGTGTCGGGCTTCAGGACCACGAAGGCCAGCAGGGCTTCGCCGAACTTCTCATCCGGCACGCCGATCACCGCCACATCGGCGATCGACGCGTGGTGGGCCAGGGCGTTTTCGACTTCCACCGGATAGATATTCTCACCGCCGCTCACCACCATGTCCTTGATGCGGTCCTTCAGATAGATGTAGCCCTCTTCATCCATGTAGCCGGCATCGCCGGAATGCACCCAGCCATCGGTCAGGCTGCTGGCGGAGGCCTCGGGCAGGTTGTAGTAGCCGAGCATGTTGGTATCGGACTTGATCCAGATTTCACCGACCTCGCCGCGGGGGCATTCCTTGCCTTCGAGGTCCATGATCTTGACCTCAGCGCCCACCGAGGGGCGGCCACAGGACAGCAGCAACTCGGGCTTGCCGGCCAGGGCGCGCTGGTGATCGGCCACGGTCAGGTTCACCACGGTGCCGCCGGTTTCGGTCATGCCGTACATCTGGATGAAGTCCACCCCGAAGACTTCCATGGCGCGGCGCAGCACCGCCTCGGAAATCGGTGAGGCGCCGTAGAATATCTGCTTGAGGCCGGAGAAATCGCGATCTTCGATGCCGGGAATCTGCAGCACCGCCATGATCATGGCCGGCACCATAAACACGCTGCCGACCGGGTAGCGTTCGATATCCTCGACCACTTTCACCGGGTCGAAGGTCTTGTGCAGCAGGATCGTCGATCCGCTGTAGGTCGACACCAGGGCGGAACCGGCCCCGCCGATGTGGAACATGGGGGCACAGACTATGTCGGCACTGCCCGGCGACGGCCGCGAGGGGAAGAAGGTGGTGTTCATCACGCATTCGGCCACAAAGCTCGCATGGCTGGTGACCACACCCTTGGGGTTGCCGGTGGTGCCGCTGGTATAGAGCTGGAAGAAGGGATCCCCGGGCTCGACCTCTACATCGGGTTTGCTGTCCGGCTGGGCTGCCAGCCAGCTATCCCAGTCATGACTGTCCGACAGGCCTCGAGTCAGCAGGTTGAAGTCCGCCGGCAACTCGGGGCGGAGTTTGTCGAGGGTGTCGATGAAGCCGTCATCCAGCATCAGCAGCACGCGGCTCTCGGAATCGTTGATAATGAACGCCAGCTCCGCCGGCGCCAGCCGATAATTCAGGGAAACGGTGACCGCGCCGATCTTGCAGGCTGCCAGGAACAGCAGCAGGTGTTCGCGGCTGTTTTCACCGAGGATACAGACGCGGTGCCCCTTGCCGACCCCCAGGGACTTAAGGCCGTTGGCCAGCTGGTTGGCGAGGCGGTTTATCTCGCCATAGCTGGAGGTGTGACCGTCCTGGGTGATGCAGGGATTGTCGGGAAAGTTGCGGGCATAGTATTCGGTGAAGTGATGAACGAGCATGCGGGCCTACCGGTTGTACTGTTTATTTCGTTCTCGCCGGGCGCAACGCAGTCTGTGGTGTGAACAGTTGCGGAACAATGACGAGCCGGGACAAAAAAATATACAGCAAATGACACCCGCGGGGCGCGGTTGAACAGGTTTGCCGTGGGCAGTGAGGTCAGGGATAGCTGCCCAGGTGCTGTTTCAGGAAACTGGCCTGTTCGGACAGGGCGCGCTTCGCCATCACCGGATCGTACAGCTTGACCCAGTCCTCATTGCGATCAAAGCCGTGGCTGACCCCGGGATAGGTGATCGTGCGAATCTGGTGGCCGGCGTCGGCCTGCCGGGCGGCGATGTCCGCGCAGGGCCCGGGTTCGGTGATTTCGTCTTTCTCCGCCAGCAGCACCAGGGTAGGGATTTCCGGCGCCCAGCCTTCGCTGAAGCCGACCCCCCAGCCGCAGTAGGGATACCAGGCCACCAGGCCCTCGACACCGGCCAGGTGGTGGCCCGGGCTGTCAGCCAGGCTTGATGGCAGGGCCTCATCGAGGGCGAAGGCCTCCAGTGCTGTCCAGGCGCCGTGGGAATAGGCAACGACGACAATTTTCTCGGGGTCTACCGCCGGGTGCTCCCGGGTTACCTGCAGCGTGACCAGCAGGTCACCCACCCGTTCCGCCCCTTGCAGGACGCGGCCGTCGCAGACATCGGGCCAGTCAAGGCCCCTCGGGGTTATGCTGTCCTGGACCACGGCCACATAACCCAGCGCCTGGGCGGTGCGGGCCCGGGGCTCGGTCGCCGGGCTGAGGCCACCGCAGCCGTGCACGAATATCACCGCCGGAGCCGGCCCCTCGCGCTCTGGCAGATAGAACTCAATGTTGGGCTCGAGCAGGTCGCGCAGGTCCGCAAAGCTGCGTTGCTCAACGTGAATGGCGTCCTTGTAGTACCACCAGGTACCGCCTGTGCTGAGTGCCAGGACCAGCCCCAGGGACACCAGTAAATATCCACCGATTTTTTTCATAGGCTGCGAATTCTGAACGAGGCATGCCGAGGATGCCATAGCCGCGGTAAAAGAATCTCAGGACTCCGTGTCCGGGCCTGTAGGCCTGCTGGCGTAGGCACCGGATATTGGTACACTCTGCGGCTGCCAATTCCAAATCACCGAGGAAATCGCCCCGATGTACGCTGAGCTCAAGAATGTTTTCGACACCATGACCGCACCCGGGCAGATGTTTGAACTGGGAGAAGCCGAGGTGGCGGGGCAGACCCTCAAGGCGTGGAAGAACACCCCGAATTCACTGCGCGACGTCTGGGCACTCTCTGCCGGACACGCGGAAAAAGACTACCTGGTATACCAGGATGAGCGCTGGACCTACGCGGATGCCCACCAACAGGTCGCCCGCATCGCCAACTGGCTGACCGCCAACGGCGTTGGCCAGCATGACCGGGTGGCGATTGCGATGCGCAATTACCCGGAGTGGATGCTGAGCTACTGGGCCGTCACCTCGATTGGCGCCGTGGTAGTTGGCATGAATGCCTGGTGGGTACCGGAAGAGATGAAATACGGCCTGAGCGACTCGGCGCCCAAGGCGATGATTTGCGACCGCGAGCGACTCGAGCGTTTTACCGAGATTCGCGACGAGTTCCCGGACCTGCTGGTGGCAGCGGTGCGGGTCGACGATATCCCCGGCTGGGTACGCCCGTGGTCCGAAGTCATGGCAACCGAAGCGGTGCTGCCGGAGGCGGCCATTGATGCCGATGACGATGCCTGCATCTTTTACACCTCGGGCACTACCGGCTTCCCCAAGGGTGCGCAGCTCACGCATCGCGGTTGCTGCAACAACCTCATGAGCCTGATGTTCATCAACATGGCCCAGGCTGCGGCCGCGGCGGCTGCCAGGGGCGAGGAGGGCGCCAACCCTCTGGAAGGTGGTGCGCCGCCGGTGGCCGCCATCGTGGCGACTCCGCTGTTCCACGTCACCGCCAACAACTGCCTGGCCCAGACCGTGACCATTGCCGGCGGTAAGCTGGTGCACATGTACAAGTGGGACGCGGGCGAGGCGCTGCGCATTATCGAGGAAGAGAAGATCACCACCTTCACCGGTGTACCGGTAATGAGCCGGGAGATCATCAGCCACCCCGACTTCGAGCATCGCGATACCTCCAGCCTGGTGGCCCTGGGTGGCGGAGGCGCCGCCGTACAGCCCGACCTGGTGGAGAAGATCGACAAGGCCGGCAAGGGTGCACGCCCGTCCCAGGGCTATGGCATGACCGAGGTGTGCGGCATTATCAGCGCCTCTGCGGGAGATTACTTCGTCGACAAGCCCAACAGTGCCGGTATTGTCATGCCCAACTACGAAGTCAAGATCATCGACCCGGAGGGCAACACGCTGCCCCTCGGTGAGGCCGGCGAAGTCTGCGTGCGTGGGGCACAGGTGATCAAGGGTTACCTCAATCGCCCCGAGGCGACCGCCGAAACCATCGTCGAGGGCTGGCTGCACACCGGTGACATCGGCTACCTGGACGAGAACAACTTCATCTACCTGGTCGACCGCGCCAAGGACATGGTGCTGCGCGGCGGTGAAAACGTGTACTGCTCGGAAGTGGAGACCGCACTCTACAAGCATGACGGAGTTGCCGAGTGCGCAGTCTTTGCGGTGCCGGACGAGCGCCTGGGTGAAGAGGTGGGCGCCGCTATCTTTCCGGCCCAGGACACCAGTCTCGATGCGGCGGAAATCCGCGAATTCAGCAAGACACTGCTGGCCAAGTTCAAGATCCCGCGCTACATCTGGGTGCTGGACGAGCCGCTGCCACGCAATGCCAGCGGCAAGTTTGTGAAAAAGGAGCTGCAGGAAGCGCTGCTGGTGGCCGACGCCGGCTGAGCCACGGCTGCGTCCTCCGTCATCCCCGCACCGTTCGTCATCCCCGCACACGTCGTCATCCCCGCGTAGGCGGGGATCCAGCCCATTCGCCCTCTGGATTCCCGCCTGCGCGGGAATGACGGGTAACTGCGCGGGAATGACAGGTAGCTGCGCGGGGACGACCTAGAGCCCCTTGCGGTAAGTGTAGGGCGTCACCCCGGTCCAGCCCTTGAAGGCGCGAATGAAGGCGCTGGACTCGGAAAAGCCCGCGCGGTGGGCAATCTCCTCGATGCTCAGGCCCTGCTTGCCCAGGTAGTGCAGGGCGACATCGCGTCGCACCTGGCCCTTGAGTTCTGAAAATGACGTGCCCTCCTTGCTGAGGCGCCGGCGCAGGGTTTGCGGGTGCACATCCAGGGTGGCCGCCACCGGTTCCAGCTCCGGCATATTGACCAGGTCCTTGCGCAGCAGCTGCTTGACCCGTGCGGTCCAGCTGGCCTGGTCGTACTGCTGGGTGAGCAGTGCCAGCACCGGGTGGCGCAGGAAACGCGCCAGCGACTGCTCGTTCTGGGTGACCGGCATCTCCAGCAGCGCTTCCTTCAACACCATTTCTGTATGCGGCTGGTCAAAGTTGACCGGGTTGCCCGCGAACATGGGCCGGTACTCGTCAACATGCTTCGGCGCGGCGTGCGCAAAATTGAATGCCTGGGCCGGCAGCAGCTCCGAGGCCAGCCAGCTCATGAAGCGGTGGCAGTTGAACAGCGCGAGCTCGGCGGCGTAGGTGTCCATGTCCTGCTGCTTATCGTGAGGTGTCAGCCTGACGATGGCGTTCTGGTCTTCGATGATGAGTTTTGGTGTAGCGATCTGCTGGAACAGGCCGAAGAACCGGCAGTAGCGTGCCAGCGCTTTGCCCAGCGTGTCACAGTGTATTACCGCGTGGCACATCATCGACCAGGTGCCCAGCGGTAGCGGCTGGGGCCCGTAGCCGAGGAACTCGTCCTCCATCGCCAGCATGGTGCTGACCTGGAGGTCAGCGAAGCGCTCGATCGAGATTCTCGGGTCGTCCCCCTCCAGCAGGCGCGGTGAGATGCGGTTTTCCCGCAGCAGTGCCACCGGGTCGAGCCCGCGGGCGACGGCGTATTTCAGCACCGCCCTGACAAACACGACAGATATCGAGAGTTGCCGCATACGTGTGTCCCTAGCGGCAGTCGTGGACCAGCCAGTCCAGGACGCGCTCCGTGAGCTGGATGCGGCTGTAGGAGAAGGAGTGATCCCCGGGGATCTTGTGATGTTGCAGGCGGATCGCCGGGTCGCGCATGTAGGCTTTCACAGTCGGGTCGAAAATCGACGGAGGCGGCAGCACCTTGTCCTCTGTGCCGGTGATCATGAATACCGACTTGCCACGCAGCCCCGGGCCGAACAGCCGGGTATCGAGTTTCATCGCCGGCACCGACAACAGGTCCTCGCGCATGTGAACGCCATCGAAATTGCGCAGCATGAACAGGCCATCGGCGTAATCCAGGAAGGCCAGGGCGCTGGCTTCCCCGGCCCGGATGCCCTCTGCCATAAGCCCGAGGTTGGCAGGAGCCAGGGCGCCGACGCAGGCCAGGCCCGGGTCGCGGCTGCCCGCCGCCAGTGCGGCGAAACCGCCCAGGGAATGGCCCAGCAGGCTCAGGTTGTTGACGTCTACCCGGTGGCGCACCGCGTTCTTGCGCAGGAAGTCGATGGCGGCGGCCACATCCTCAGTCTGCTTTGAGATGATGTAGTCGCCCTCGCTGCCCCAGGCACCCCGGTAGTGGAAAAACAGAACGTTGAAGCCGGCCCGGCGCAAGGCCTGGGCAATATCGAGGTTCTTCTCGTTGCCGGGCAGGCCGTGCAGCAGGACCACCGTGGGGTGCGGCCCCAACCCATTGGCCAGGTAGAGAATCCCTGACAGGCGCGAGCCGTTGACAGCGAAGCTGAGCTCCTCGATCGAGGGCGGGAACATCTTGTCCGGCGTCGGGTCCTGTGTGAGCGCTGTGGTCAGCGCCTCGGGGACTGTTGGCGAGGCGGGGGCGGGGGAAGGTGGCTCAGCGGCCAGGCCCATGCCCGCGCAAAGCGCAAGTAGCAGTAGCGTGGCGCCGCGCATGACCCCGTTCCCTGTGGAATTATCTTGAGGGACAACATGCTACTCCCCGCTGTCATTTTGGGTCAATTTATTTGTCCAAGGCCGTCATTGTTGCCCTATGCGTCACTCACCATACTGAGGCCCGCTCAAATCCGGCCACGAGGTTACCGATGCTTCCCCGAGATTTCACCGAAGAACAGAACATGTTCCGCGACACCTACCGCAAGTTCCTGGCGGCAGATATCGTGCCCCATATGGAGGAATGGCGGGAGCAGGGTCGAGTCGACCCCGCGGCCTTCCGCAAGGCCGGCGAACAGGGTCTGCTGATGATCTGGCCGGACGAGAAATATGGCGGCGTCGGCGAGTACGACTTTCGCTTTGAGCAGATCATCATTGAAGAGACCGCCTACGCCCGCTGCGGCGACTGGTACAACACCCTGCACAGCCGCCTGGTCGGTCCCTACTTCACCCGCTTCGGCAGCGAAGAGCAGTGCGAGCGTTTCCTGCCGAAATGTGTAAGCGGCGAAACCATTCTCGCTATCGCCATGACCGAGCCCGATGCAGGCTCAGACCTGGCCGGCATGCGCTCCACCGCGGTGGAGCATGACGACCACTGGGTGTTGAACGGTTCCAAGACCTACATCTCCAACGGCATCAACGCCGACGTGTTGATCGTGGCCGCCAAGACCGACCCGGACAACAACCCCCACGCCATGACGCTGTTTATCGTCGAGCGTGGCATGGAAGGTTTCGAGCGTGGGCGCAATCTCAAGAAGATGGGCTGCAAGGCCCAGGATACTGCCGAGCTCTTCTTCAATGACGTCAAGGTGCCCAAGGAGAACGTGCTGGGTGAGCCCGGCAAGGGTTTCATTTACCTGATGGAAGGCCTGGCCGAGGAGCGCCTGATCGGTGCCGCCGGCTATCTCGCCTCGGCACAGCTGTCCTGGGACCTGACCTCCGACTTCGTCAAGGAGCGCAAGACCTTCGGCAAGCCGCTGGTGGCCTACCAGAACACCCAGTTCAAACTCGCCGAGCTGCGTACCGAACTGGACCTGGCCCAGACCTATGTCGACCAGTGCGTGGTCGCCTTCAACAACGGCAAGCTCACCGCGGTGGATGCCGCCAAGGCCAAGCTGGTCACCTCTGAGCTGCAGCTCAAGGCTGCAGATATCGGTGTACACCTGCACGGTGGCGCCGGATTCATGGACGAGTACCCGATCTCTCGCCAGTTCACTGACGCCAAGATCGCGCCGATCTACGCGGGCACGTCTGAGGTGATGAAAATCATCATCAGCCGCGACTGTCTCGGCGACAACTACACCCCGTTCAATACCCGAAATTTCTAAGCGGCGACTTATCGCCCTCGATATTTCCAAACCGCAATACGCAGGAGAATTACCATGGACATGAAAGATAAAGTTGCCGTCGTTACCGGCGGTGCCTCCGGCCTCGGCCGCGCGACCGTCAAGCGCTTCGTCGCCGCGGGCGCCAGGTGTGCCATCTTCGATATGAACGAAGAGAAGGGCAACGCGCTGGCCGCCGAGCTGGGTGATGCCGTGATTTTCCAGCAGGTCAACGTCGCCGATGAAGAGTCAGTGAAGGCGGGCATCGCCGCCACCATGGACAAGTTCGGTGCCATTCACATCAACTGCAACTTCGCCGGTATCGGCAACGCCATCCGCACCATGGGCAAAAACGGCCCGTTCCCGCTGGACGCCTTCCAGATGGTGATCAACGTCAACCTGGTGGGCACCTTCAATGTGCTGCGCCTGTGTGCCGAGCAGATGGGCAACAACGAGCCCTTCAACGATGACGGTGGCCGCGGCGTGATTATCAACACGGCGTCCGTCGCCGCCTACGAAGGCCAGATTGGCCAGGCCGCATATTCCGCTTCCAAGGGCGGTGTGGTTGGTATGACCCTGCCTATCGCTCGCGACCTGTCAGTCATGGGTGTTCGCGTCAACACCATCGTTCCCGGCCTGATTGCCACGCCGCTGATGATGGGCGGTGCTGAAGAACTGACCCCCGAAATCTGGGAATTCCTCAAGCCGCTGGGCAGCCAGGTGCTGTTCCCGAAGCGTCTCGGTGATCCGGACGAGATTGCCCATACCGCCCAGTACATTGTCGAGAACGACTATGTGAACGGCGAATGCATCCGCATGGACGGCGGCATTAGAATGCAGCCTAAATAACCGGAGCGATCTTTTTGTCCGAGCTCTTCGTTGCGCGGCCATTTCCAATGCTCATGTATGTCCCGTATACACTCCGCTTGGAAATGACCGCGCGCCTCGATCTCGAACAAAAATCTTCGCTCCTCCGAGGTTTGAAATTCACGCTCCGGTCTTAAAGGTGCAATTTTCAGGAGTTACCAGATGGGTCCTTTGAATGGTTACACGGTAATCGAACTGGCGGGGATCGGGCCGGCGCCGATGGGCGGCATGATCCTTGCCGACATGGGTGCCGAGGTTATCCGCATCGAGCGCGCGGGCGCATTCAGTCCGAAGGCGAGTAAGGATGTGAGCTTCCGCGGCAAGAAGTCGGTGGTGCTCAACCTGAAGGACTCCAGGGGTGTAGAAACGCTGCTGCGCATGGTCGAAAACGCCGATGTGCTGATCGACCCCTATCGCCCCGGCGTCTGTGAAAAGCTGGGTATCGGCCCAGAGGTCTGCCTGGCCCGCAACCCCAAGCTGGTGTTTGCACGCATGACCGGCTGGGGCCAGGAAGGCCCCCTGGCCAAGGCGGCGGGTCATGACATCAACTACATCAGTATCACCGGTGCCCTCTATGCCGTCGGCCGCGCCGGTGAGAAGCCGGTGCCACCGCTCAATATCGTCGGCGATATGGGCGGTGGTGGCATGCTGCTGGTGAACGGTGTGCTGGCGGCGCTATTGGAGGCCCATAACAGCGGCAAGGGCCAGGTGATCGACGCCGCCATGGTGGACGGAGCCGCCCAGCTCATGTGGATGTTTCACGGCTTCCAGGCCCACGGTGGCTGGGACCACAGCCAGCGCGAGGCCAATATGCTCGACGGCGCCGCCCACTTTTACGACGCCTACGAGTGTGCCGACGGCGAATACGTCTCAATCGGCTCCATCGAGCCACAGTTCTATGCGCTGTTGATGGAGAAGGCAGGACTGGATGCGGAACAGTTCGCCGACCAGCACAATCGTGACAAGTGGCCGGAGTACAAGGCGAAGATCGCCGAGGTCATGAAGAGCAAGACCCAGGCCGAGTGGTGCGAGATCATGGAGGGCACCGACGTCTGCTTTGCGCCGGTGCTTACCTTCATGGATGCACCGAAGCATCCTGCCAACGTGGCCCGCGAGGTCTATGTTGAAGTTGACGGTATCACCCAGCCGGCGCCAGCGCCGCGCTTCAGCCGCACGCCATCAAGTGTCCAGCACGGCGCCCACGAGCTGGGCGAGGACACCGATGCCGTGCTCAGTGCCATGGGTTTCGAGTCCCAGGAAATCGCAAGCCTAAAGGAAGCCGGCAGTATCGGCTGAGCAGGAGACAGCTATGAGTCAATACAAAAACCTGACGGTAGAGCGCGACGGCCCGATTGCCATCGTCAGCTTCAACCGACCGGCCACGCTGAATGCCATCGAGGCTGGCATTCGCCGCGAAATGCAGCTCGCCTTCAAGGAAGTCAACGAGGACGACAGCATTCGGGTGGTGATTCTGACCGGCGAGGGCCGGGCATTCTGTGCAGGCGCGGACCTGACCGAGAAAAACCCCGAGGGTTTCGACGTCGAGGTCATGCTCAACACCGAGTATAAGGACGCTATGCTGGCGATTACCAACGCGCCCAAGCCCTGGATCAGCGCCGTGAATGGCGCAGCCGCCGGTATCGGCAGCGCCTTCGCCATGAACTGCGACCTCACGGTGATGGCCGAAGACGCCTACCTGTACCAGGCCTTTGCGGCCATCAGCCTGATCCCGGACGGCGGCGCCCACTGGCACCTGGTACAAACCGTCGGCAAGAAGAAAGCCTACGAGCTGATCGCCCTCGGCGAAAAGCTCAAGGCCGCAGACTGCCTGGAGCTGGGCCTTTGCAACCGCGTGGTACCCGCTGATGAGCTGCTCGCGGCAGCAAAGGCGTTGGCGACAGAGCTGGCCGGCAAGGCGCCCCTGTCCCTGCGCTACGCCAAGGAGGCTCTGCATGCCGCCACCGTACAACCGCTGGACGAAACCATCAGCAATGAGGCGCGGCTGCAGAAAATCTGCATGAACAGCGAAGATGCAAGGGAGGGCGCCGTGGCCTTCCTGCAGAAACGTGCCCCGGTATTCAAAGGGGCCTGACAATACAATCGGAAATACGGAGGGAGTCACGCATGAGCGAGGCGCTGCTGGTAGAAAAAGACGGACCCATTGCTACCCTCACACTGAACCGGCCAGAGGTGATGAACGCACTGTCACCGGCGCTGCTTGCCGATCTCTGCGGCGCCTTCCGGGCGTTGCAGGATGACCGCGAGATCCTTGCCGTGATACTTACCGGCAACGGCCGCGCCTTTTGCGCGGGGCTGGACCTCAAGGCCATGGCGGACCACCCGGGCGGCCTGGATGCTTTTGCCATTCACGGTGACAACGATGTGGCACGCGCGATGGCTGACTTCGACCGCCCCATCATCGTCGCAGTCAATGGCGTGGCCGCCACCGGCGGCTTCGAGCTGGCGCTGATGGGCGACATCCTGATTGCCTCGGAAGAGGCGCGCTTTGGCGATACCCACTGCCGGGTAGGGCTGGCGCCGGGCTGGGGCCTGTCCCAGAAGCTGGCGCGCATGATCGGCCCCAGCCGCGCCAAGGAAGCGCACTTCACCGGCAACTTCATCTCTGCACAGCAGGCGGCCGACTGGGGCCTGATCAGCCGCGCGGTACCGGCCGACCAGCTATTGGCAGATGCCCGCCAGGTCGCCGAGGACATCGCTTCCTGCGTTCCTGCGACGGTGAAGATTTACAAGAAGCTAGTCGATGACGGCCTGGCCTCGACCTTCGGAGCGGGTAAGGAAATGGAGAAGCTGGTCATGGGGTATGCCAACAAGGGCGTCAGCGGTGACGACATCGGCCAGCGTCGCGAGAATGTCCAGGCCCGCGGTAAAAAACAGGTATAAGCATGAGCCTGAAAACACGTATTGCCCTGTCCCTGCCGGCTCCCACCGGTAGCGTAGCTGACACTATTGCCATGGCGCGCCAGGCCGAGGCCCTGGGTTACGACGATATCTGGCTGGCAGACGCGGGCGGCCTAGATGCCTTCACCCTGTCGCCAATGCTGTTGGAAGCCACTGAATCGCTGCGGCTCGGTATTGCCGTGGTGCCGGCCTATACACGCACACCGGCGGTGATGGCTTCCACGCTGGCGGTGCTGCACCAGGCCTACCCGGGACGCTTCATACCCGGCTTCGGTACCTCCAGCCACGCCATTATCGAGGGCTGGCACGGGCTGTCACTGGACAAGCCGCTGACCCGCATGAAGGAGACCGTGGCCCTGCTGCGCTCAATGCTGGCGGGGGAGAAGACCGATTTTTCCGGCGACACCCTGCGCAGCAAGGGCTATCGCCAGGCACCAACGGAGCATGCCCCGATTTACCTGGCGGCGCTGCGCTCGAAGATGGTGGAGACCGCGGCGGAGATTTCCGACGGCGTGATCCTCAACCTGTTCCCGCGCAGCGCATTGGCAAAGATCATGGAGCACGTGGCCATCGGTGCCGAGCGCGGCGGCAAAGATCCCTCTGACGTCGAGGTGGTATGTCGCCACATGGTGGTGGTGAGCGAAGACAAGGCCGCCGCCCGCGACGCCTTCCGCGCCGGCTTCGTTGGGTACTACGCCACACCCGTGTACAACAAGTTTCTCGAGTGGGCGGGCTACGCCGATGCCGCCGCCGAGATTCGCGAGGGCTGGGCGGCGAAAGACCGTGAACGCACCGCCGCGGCCCTGCCTGATGAACTCGTGGATGAGATCGCCGTGATCGGCAGCCCGGACGAGTGCCGGGAGCTGATGCGCTGGTATGCCGAGGCCGGCATCCACACCAACATCATCTCCTGTGTCTATCCGACGCCGGAGGTGCTGGCGGCAACAGTCGATACCTTTGCGGCGGAGAACTTCAGTTTTTGAAACCCCGCGACGCCGCCACCCTGATCGTTGTCAGAAACCGGCGCGAGGTGCTGGTGGGTGTGCGCAGTGCCGGCCACGTGTTCATGCCCAACCTTTACGTGTTCCCCGGCGGCCGCGTCGACCCGGGCGATGCCAGGGTGCCGTGCCCGGTGCAACTTGAGAAAACCACCGAGGAAAAGCTCTGTCGCTCGGTAACCCCGGCCCGGGCTAGGGCGCTGGCCATGACCGCGGTGCGCGAGACCTTCGAGGAAACCGGGCTGGTACTGGGCGAACGGCCGCTGCTGCCCCTGCGCACGCGCTCACCGCACTGGAAGCCGTTCTACGATCTGGGCCTGGTGCCTGCCATCAACAAGCTCGAATACGTTGGCCGGGCGATTACCCC
>JAAUXY010019652.1_pt1 | contig 13563 bp, 15 predicted proteins | sample 7278121 | NCBI WGS metagenome assembly JAAUXY01 (sample SAMN14350117, study PRJNA611818) | marine sediment metagenome | isolation source: surface marine sediment (1.8m) | place: French Polynesia: Moorea | collected 2018-08 | reverse complement strand
CTAACGTAACAAACCCTACAATAGCGGGTTTGTTACGTTAGGTCTTATTTATGTAATCTTGAAAATGAATATAAATCAATATCATAGGTTTTTTCGGCGGAGATGGCATGACGCTTGTATCTAATGGAAATGACATATGCTAAATATTAATTGGAGAAGGAAATATGCCCATAAGACAGTGTGCCATCTATGGCAAAGGCGGTATTGGCAAGTCCACTACTACTCAGGATCTTGTCGCCGGTCTGGCTGAGTTAGGTAAGAAAGTAATGATAGTCGGCTGTGATCCGAAGGCCGATGCCACACGTCTGATTCTCCACTCAAAAGCTCAGGAAACGATCATGCACCTGGCCGCCGACGCGGGCAGTGTGGAAGATCTGGAGCTGGAAGATGTCCTCAAGACAGGTTATGGCGAAGTCAAGTGTGTTGAGTCCGGTGGTCCCGAACCGGGTGTGGGTTGTGCCGGTCGCGGCGTGATTACCGCAATCAACTTCTTGGAAGAAGAGGGGGCCTATGACGACGATCTGGACTTCGTATTTTACGATGTCCTGGGCGATGTGGTCTGCGGCGGGTTCGCCATGCCCATACGTGAAAACAAGGCGCAGGAAATCTACATCGTTCTTTCGGGCGAGATGATGGCCATGTATGCGGCCAACAACATCTCCAAGGGTATTGTGAAGTATGCGACTTCCGGCAGCGTTCGCCTGGCCGGCTTGATCTGCAACTCGCGCAAGACCGACCGCGAGGCGGAACTCATCGAGGCCTTGGCCGATAAATTGGGTACGCAGATGATCCACTTCGTGCCCCGAGACAACGTAGTGCAGCGCGCCGAAATCCGCCGCATGACAGTGATCGAATACGATCCCGACTGCAATCAAGCCAATGAGTACCGCACCCTGGCCAAAAAGATCATCGATAATAAAAAGCAAGTGATTCCAACCCCCATCACCATGGACGAATTGGAAGAGTTGTTGATGCAGTTCGGAATTCTCGAGGAAGAAGACACGACCATCATCGGCAAGACGGCGGCGGAAGAAAAAGCGGTCGAACCGGCTGCCGCATAGCCGTAGGCCGACGGGATGGTTGACGGTCTACCCGATTTTTTTTATTGGTGAACTTAACTACTGCAAGCTCTACAGGAATACGAGAATGACTACGATGACGCGTGAACAGACCGAAGCCCTCATTCAGGAGGTGTTGGAAGTCTATCCGGAAAAAGCCAAGAAAGACCGTGCTAAACATCTGGCAGTTAATAACCCTGAACAGGAAAAAGCCAAAAACTGCATAATCTCCAATCGTAAATCGTTGCCGGGGGTAATGACCATTCGAGGTTGCGCCTATGCCGGTTCGCGGGGTGTGGTCTGGGGCCCGATAAAGGACATGATCCATGTGTCCCATGGCCCAGTGGGCTGCGGACAATACTCGCGTGCGGGTCGACGTCATTACTATGTCGGTACCACGGGTGTGAATACCTTTACCACGATGAATTTCACCTCTGACTTTCAGGAAAAAGACATCGTGTTTGGAGGCGATAAAAAGCTGGATAAAATCATTGACGAGATTGAAACACTGTTCCCGTTGAGCAAAGGAGTGACAGTACAGTCCGAGTGCCCCATCGGACTCATAGGCGACGATATCGAAGCGGTTGCTAAAAAGAAGAGTAAGCAGCTTGATAAAACAATCGTCCCGGTACGTTGCGAAGGCTTCCGCGGAGTGTCCCAGTCTCTGGGCCATCACATTGCCAATGATTCCATACGCGACTGGGTATTGCCTGCGCGCGACGAAGACCACAGTTTCGAGACCACGCCATACGATGTGGCGATCATTGGTGATTATAACATCGGTGGTGACGCTTGGACCTCCCGCTCTTTGCTCGAGGAGATGGGGCTGAGAGTGGTGGCGCAGTGGTCCGGTGACGGCTCGTTGTCGGAAATGGAGCTCACGCCAAAGGTAAAACTTAATCTAATACACTGTTACCGTTCCATGAATTATCTCGCGCGTCATATGGAAGAGAAGTACGGCGTTCCATGGCTGGAGTACAACTTCTTCGGCCCTAGTAAGATCGCCGAATCATTGCGCAGCATCGCGAGCCACTTCGATGAAACAATCAAAGAGGGTGCCGAGAAGGTCATTGAAAAGTATTCGGAACAGAGCAACGCGGTGATGGCGAAGTACCGACCGCGCCTGGAAGGACGAAAGGTGATGCTCTTTGTGGGCGGTTTGCGCCCGCGCCATACCATCGGTGCCTATGAAGATCTCGGTATGGAAGTTATCGGCACCGGTTATGAGTTTGCACACAACGACGATTACGACCGCACCCTTAAAGAAATGGGTGACGGGACCCTGCTTTTTGACGATATCACCGGTTTCGAGTTCGAGCAGTTCGTAAAGCGCATGCGACCCGACCTGGTCGGCTCCGGTATCAAGGAGAAATACATTTTTCAGAAGATGGGCATCGCGTTTCGTCAGATGCATTCCTGGGATTATTCGGGGCCATATCATGGCTATGATGGATTCGCGATATTCGCACGCGATATGGATATGACGCTGAATAATCCGTGCTGGGACAAAATCAAAGTGCCTTGGAAGCAGAGTGAAGAAACCGCAGCGGCCAATGCCTGATTGAGCAGGGCGTCGGACTAAGAGCTGATCTGCTACGGAGAAATCATATTTACCCCTAATTCCCTGTGCCACGATCAGCTAAATCTGACAATCTCCCGAGGGGCAGATTGGCATCTCAAATAACTGGAGAAACCTCAATCCATAGTCGTACCGTAGTCCACTGAGCAGTGGCGCGGGAAGGAGTCAAGCATGAGTCAAGATTTGGCCGATATTAAACCCAGTTATCCTCTGTTTCAGAATGAGGACTACCAAAAGCTGCTTGGCGACAAGCGTGCGCGTTCCGAAGAGCCCCATGCTGATGAGCGAATCGAGGAGGTCTTCAAATGGACTACCAGCAAGGAATATCAGGAGCTCAATTTTAAGCGCCAGGCTTTGACGATCAATCCGGCAAAGGCATGTCAGCCCCTGGGTGCAGTTTTATGCTCGCTGGGTTTTAAGAATACCCTGCCTTATGTTCATGGATCGCAGGGATGCGTTGCCTATTTTCGCACTTATTTTAACCGCCATTTTAAAGAACCCATCGCCTGTGTCTCGGATTCCATGACCGAAGATGCCGCAGTTTTTGGCGGTCAGAACAACATGTTCGACGGCCTCAAGAACGCCAAGGCGCTCTACCAACCCGAGATGATGATGGTTTCCACGACGTGCATGGCCGAGGTCATCGGAGACGATCTCAACGGCTTCATCAGTAACTCAAAGAAGCAAGGGCATATCGATGAGGAGTTTCCGATTCCCTTCGCTCATACGCCCAGCTTCGTCGGCAGTCATACCACCGGCTGGGACAACATGTTTGAGGGTGTGCTGCGCTACTTTACCCTCAACAACATGCAGGACAAAACGGTCGGCAGCAACGGTAAGCTCAGTATCGTACCCGGATTTGAAACCTATCTCGGTAACTACCGAGTGATGCATCGCATGATGCGCGAGATAGGGGTGGAATATACCCTGTTGTGTGATCCTTCAGAGGTACTCGATACACCGGCTGACGGTGAATATCGAATGTATGACGGAGGAACGACTCAGGACGAGGTCAAGGATGCTCCTAACGCCATCGATACCTTGCTGTTGCAGCCCTGGCAGCTGATCAAGACCAAAAAGCATGTTAAAAACGTTTGGCATCAGCCTGCCAGCGCGATCAATATTCCCATGGGATTAGAGTGGACCGATGAGTTCCTTATGAAGGTTTCCGAACTCAGCGGCAAGCCCATTCCCGCCTCGCTGGGAAAAGAGCGCGGACGCTTGGTCGATATGATGACCGATTCACATGCTTGGCTGCATGGTAAGCGTTATGCGCTTTGGGGCGACTCCGATTTCGTGATGGGTATGACCCATTTCTTGCTGGAGCTTGGCGCGGAACCGGTGCACATCTTGTGTCATCACGCCAACAAGCGTTGGAAGCGGACGATGGACAAGATGCTAAGCGAATCACCCTACGGACAAGACAGCACCGTGTATATCGGCAAGGATTTGTGGCATATGCGCTCTTTGGTGTTTACGGACAAGCCGGATTTCATGATCGGTAATTCGTATGGCAAGTTCATCCAACGCGACACGCTACACAAGGGTAAGGAATTCGAAGTACCCCTGATTCGTATCGGTTTTCCAATCTTCGATCGGCACCATATGCATCGAGATACCACCCTTGGATACGAAGGCGCTATGTACATCCTCAAGACATTGGTCAACGCCGTACTGGAGCGCCTCGACGAGGAAACTCGAGAAATGAGAGAAACCGATTACAACTATGATCTAATCCGCTGAAGCGAAGGCTTTGTTAAATAAGATTATGGCAAACGTGATGTTACGTCGTGACGGGTCGGGTAGCTTGGTTTTCTACCTACCCAAAAAGGATCTCGAAGAAACTGTTAAAACGTTGGAGTTCGACCGACCCGATCGCTGGGGCGGAAGGCTGGAGCTGAATGACGGCCAGTGCTACTTCATAGAGCCTATGGAATCGCCGCCCAAGTTACCCGTCAGTCTGCGTGCAAGGCGTCTCTAATGAAATACTTATACTATGGGAGAAATTAAATATGGCTATGTACATCGTCTCAGAAGAATGCATTTCCTGTGGTGATTGTGAACCCGTGTGTCCTACATGTGCGATAAGCGAGGGAAAGATCGTGTACCGGATCGATCCCGAGGTCTGTACCGAGTGCGAAGATGAATTCGATGAGCCCCAATGCGTCGAGATCTGTGAGATCCCCGGCTGTATTCTGCAATTGCAGGTAGCCTAATATCCATGGCTGAATATACGGTGACGCCGCAGCTGGCGTTGCGCATCGGTTTGGCGGCCAGAGCGCTGCCGGGATCCGATATTCGTCATTTGACTGCCTTGCTCATCGATACGGTAGGTTTGCCGCTGACGCTATCGAAGCTCGCCGCGCTCGAGCCTAAAGACCTGCAACGCAAGCTTGGCGGAGTCGTTGACAATGCGGACTTAGCGCTGGCTATTGCTTGTCTGCGTGGCCAAGAAGGGCCTGATTGCGCACATGATTTGCCGCAACCGGAGTCGTATTCGGAAGGGGATTTGCCGGGTTCGGTGCGCGCTGCATGCGCCTCCAATCAAGGTGAACGGCTTGACGGACATTTCGGCTCCTGTGAAAGGTTCCTTGTGTATCAGGTCTCTGCGCAGCAAATCCGCTTGATCGATGTGCGTTCGGCTGGCAATGCTCAACGAGGACAGGATAAGAACACCTACCGTTCGGAACTGATCCGAGATTGTCACCTGGTGTATGTAATCTCTATCGGTGGACCGGCTGCCGCCAAACTCGTCAAGGCGGGAACGCTGCCGATCAAACAACCACGTGAGACCGATACTCGGGATGCGCTGATTCATTTGCAGCAGAAAATATCTGCGGATCCGCCTCCTTGGTTAGCGAAGGCCATGGGGGTGAAGACAAAGGATCGGATTCGTTTTCAGAACAATGTATACCCAGCAGGTATACGAACCGGCGGCGGAGAATGAACTATGATCTCTGACTCAAGACTTGCTCAGATTGTACAATGTGTTGAACGACAGGGATTGCACCCGAAAATTCTCAGTCAGTTGCGCAACGCCTATCCCGATCTTCATTTCACCTATTGCATGAATGCGGATGTCATTAATGTTTCTCCTGCGGAAAAACGGCAGGCATTCCATGTCTATCTGGTGGATTCGCGAGAGCATTGCTTGCGTCTGACCACGGATCGCAAGATCGCAACAGGTGTCGTGCTTGCTGAGGTGTCGGATGAGGACAAGCTCTGACACTAAACATCACGCGGCGTTTAATGCATCGAAGTCGAGTGCAACTGCGGTAGTATTAGACAAAGACCAAATCGCAGAGAGATGCCGGTCCGCTTTACCCGATCATGCGCACCGTTCATTGCTTTCGGCATTCGGTAGCCTTTACCCACAGATTCCGTTTTCCGTGTCTCGAACGCTGGAAGGATGGTATCGCATCGGTGGCGTAATTACCGCCAGCGGAGAGCGGGTGACAGATGATCTGGTGCATTGGGCTTATCGCGAGGGTGAGAACGATTTCGCTGGTTTGCTCGACTACTGCCGCAAGGAGGGTCTGTTCGCAACCCGTATCGACGGCAAGGTGCACTATATCGTCGCGCCGGTCGGGCATCGAGCTCAGGATTTTATTCAGATCGAAGTAGAGGAGACTCAGGAATGGCTTGATCGTCCCCTGTGCGGTGACATGATTCCTTTGGATATCGAGGATTTTGTCGATCCTCTCACCAAGTCGATGGCGCAGGACAGGCCCCTGGGACCTCCCAGGTACAAGCTGAAGCGCCTGACACCTATTGCAGATTTGCTTTCTTCGATGCAGCTAAAGAGCTTTAGCGAGACCGCGGTGTCGCGGTTTATACAAGACTGGGATCGTAGCAGCGCAAAGCACCATCATCGATTCTGCCACCACTGGGTGCTCGAGTTGCATAGCTACATCGGCCGTTATGACGAGCGATGTCATTCGATAGTTCCATGCTCGAGCTATTCACAGCCTATACCCCATCTCGATAATATCGGTACGTGTCATGGGCTCCAACTGGCAAATCAGATCAGGCATTTCGACCGCAAGCTAGGGTATCCCATGGCTTGGTACTTCCACATGCTCAAGCGCGACCGGGTGCCCAGCCATTTAGTCCAGGCCGTTATAGATGATTATGGTCGAGGTTTCGCCTATCTTCCCGAAATTGATCGGCAGCTTATTCAGAAATGGCTTGAGCGACCCTATATGCTTTGATTTAAAACCAGGGTTGCATCGTTCGATATCCGGGCTAGTCACTTTCGGGGTCGGCCATAAAGCGCAGCAGCTTGTTGTTAGATATCGCGCAATCATGTTACATCTTGTAGTGTTTCGTACATGAAAAAAATGAAAATAACGTTGATATTACAAAGACATATGCTCTGGTATGAGGATTGCAACATTACAGTTTGCAATCTGATGGACAAAATTGAATCCTGTGAAAGCTAAAGATATTACTGCCTTGCTGGATGAGCCAGCATGTAACCACAATCAGAAATCCAAGTCTGGTTGTGCGCGCTTAAAACCCGGAGCCACAGCAGGTGGATGTTGCTTTGACGGTGCGCAGATTGCGCTGCTTCCGATCGCTGATGTTGCGCACATCACCCATGGCCCCATCGCCTGCGCGGGCAGTTCCTGGGACAACCGCGGATCGCGCTCCTCCGGTCCTACATTGTACCGCCTAGGAATGACCACCGATCTAAGTGAGCAGGATATCATCATGGGTCGAGGTGAGAAGCGTCTATTTCATTCCATTAAGCAAACGATCGATGAATACCAACCGCAGGCAATATTCGTTTACAACACCTGCGTGCCGGCGCTCATCGGCGACGATATTGCAGCGGTCTGCAAGGCGGCCGAGCAACGCTGGGGCGTTCCAGTTGTCCCAGTGGATGCAGCGGGCTTTTATGGTACAAAAAATCTCGGCAACCGTATTGCAGGCGAGACGATGCTCGATTTTGTAGTAGGCACCCGTGAGCCCGATCCCCTGCCACCGCGAAAACAAGGCAGCGACATCAGAGTCCACGATATAAACCTGGTTGGCGAGTACAACATCGCCGGTGAATTTTGGCAGGTGCTGCCTTTGCTCGACGAGCTTGGTCTGCGTGTATTGTGTACGCTTTCTGGCGATGCAAGGTATCGGGAAGTGCAGACCATGCATCGTGCCGAAGTAACGATGATGGTCTGTTCGAAGGCCATGGTCAATGTCGCACGCAAGCTGGAGGAGCGCTACAACATCCCATGGTTTGAGGGTAGTTTCTATGGCATAGCTGATACCTCCGATGCGCTGCGTAGCTTCGCCCACATTATCGACGATCCTGATTTGAGCGCACGCACACACGCCCTCATCGAACGCGAAGAACGGCGTATCGGCGAGGTGCTGATGCCGTGGCGCGAACGCCTGCAAGGCAAACGGGTATTGCTCTACACCGGGGGTGTAAAGTCTTGGTCGGTAATCTCGGCATTGCAGGATCTCGGCATGGAAGTGGTCGCCACCGGTACTCGAAAGTCTACCGAGGAAGATAAAGCGCGCATTCGAGAGCTGATGGGTGAAGATGCATTGATGATTGAAAACGGTAATCCCAGGGCACTGATTGATATCGTCGGAAAGTATCATGCCGATATATTGATCGCCGGCGGGCGCAATATGTACACCGCGCTCAAAGCACGACTGCCTTTTTTAGATATCAATCAAGAGCGCGAATTCGGCTATGAAGGTTATCAAGGTATGGTGGAGCTCGCACGGCAATTGACGCTTACCTTGGAAAGCCCGGTATGGGAAGCCGTGCGGTGCCCCGCACCCTGGCACGATCGGCACTCTGACAACAGGATCAACGATGTCGGGAGGACCGTTTATGGCTAAGATTTTGAGACGCAAGAAGGCCCTATCGGTCAGCCCTCTCAAGGCGAGCGAACCGGTCGGTGCAGTCTTGGCCTTTATGGGCCTTGATCGTGCGATACCCATACTCCATGGGTCGCAGGGTTGCACCGCCTTCGCCAAGGTGTTTTTCGTGCGTCACTTTCGTGAGCCGATTCCTATGCAGACCACTGCCATGGATCAAGTCAGCGCGGTTATGGGAGCGGATGACAATGTCATCGAGGCGCTGAGAACGGTCTGTGAGAAGGCCCAACCTCAGGTAATCGGCTTATTGAGCACCGGATTGTCTGAGGCTCAGGGTTCGGATATCGTACGTCTGGTCAAGACCTTTCGCGCTGCTCACTCGCAATATGACACGGTCAATATCGTGCCGGTGAATACACCGGATTTCACTGGCTGCCTTGAGACCGGCTATGCCAAGGCAGTCAAGGCGATGATCGACAGGCTTGTCCCCGAGGGCAAAGCCAGCGAGGGTCTTTCCGAGTCGCAAGCTGCGCAGCTCAATGTGTTGGCCGGCGCGATGCTGACGCCGGGTGACATCGAGGAAATCAAGGAGATCGTGGAAGCCTTTGGCATGCGTCCCGAGGTAATTCCTGATCTGGGGGGGGCACTTGATGGGCATCTCGATGAGCATGATTTTAGTCCGACTACCAGCGGTGGGGCGCAGGCCTCGGTGTTTGCCAAACTGCACCGTGCGCAAGCAACACTGGTGCTTGGATCATCGCTGGAAGAGGCTGCCGATATGTTGCGGTGTCGAACCGGTGTTCCCGATTTCCGGTTTTCTCATCTACTGAGCTTGAGTGCTGTTGATGATTTGGTTACTGCACTCCAGGAAATTTCCGGTAATCCCGTTCCCGCGCGTCTGGAGCGCCAGCGCAGCCAGCTTCAGGATGCCATGCTTGATACTCACTTTACCTTGGGGCAGGCTCGTGTGGCGGTTGCCGAGAACCCTGATTTGCTGCAGGCGTTTAGTGAGTTGCTGGTGTCCATGGGCGCGGAAGTGGTGGCAGCGGTTTCTGCTGTGCCGGCTGAACAGCTGAGGCGGGTACCCGCGCAGGCGGTCAAGATTGGCGATCTCGAGGACCTGGAGAGAATCGCAAAGACCGAGCGTGCGGAGCTGGTCATCGGGAATTCACATGCCGCCGCGACGGCACAGCGGCTGGGCATACCCCTGCTGCGGGCCGGTTTTCCTCAGTATGATCTGTACGGCGGCTACCAACGTACCTGGATCGGCTACCGTGGCATCCGTCAGGCACTGTTTGACATTGCCAATCTTTTGCAGGGCCAGAGTCGTCGCGAAGTTAAACCCTACCGTTCTATCTATGCCCAGAGACTTCCTGCGGAGTCTCTCAATGAGGTGGATAACCATGAGATTGCGACGTCGTCTGCGCCTAGTGGGCGGCAGCTTTAAAGGTATGATGACGAGCAACACACTACACATCGCTTTTGCCACCGATGACATGAGACATGTCAATCAGCATTTTGGTGCGGCGCGCTGTCTCGCGATCTATGCGGTGGACGAGGCACATGCCAGGCTGATCGAAGCGGCGCAGTTCAGTGAGCATCACCACAGTCACAACGAAACCAAACTGACAGCGAAAGTGGACATGTTGCACCGTTGCGCGGCGGTTTATTGCTTGGCCGTGGGTAGTTCGGCCATCAAACGATTACTGGCTGCTGGCATTCAGCCGATGAAAGTGAAAAGCAATACACCGATTAAGCAGCTCATTACAGATCTGCAGTCGCAGCTGAGCTCATCCCCTCCGCATTGGTTACGCAAGGCCATTAGGGGAGGGCTGGAGGATGAGCCGAGTCGATTCGACAAAATGGAGGTGGAGGGGTGGGATGAATAAGAAATATTCCGAGGACGAAATCAACAATCCTGTTCGAAGGAGTAACGTGCCGACTAATCTTCAGTGCGCTGATGGAGTAGTGATCGCAGCAGAGAAAGAGCGCATGGTTTCCGTATCAGGCCGAGTGATCGAGGTTGGAAGTGACAGTGTCTGGGCCGAAACCAACAGCGTGTCTGCGTGTCACCACTGTTCTGCCCATCATGGGTGCGGTGTATCGACACTGACAAAGATTTTCGGGCGCCGAATAAACCGGATTCGTGTATCCAATAGCATGAACGCCCATTTGGGAGATGAGGTCGTTTTAGGAATAAGGGAGGTGGCGTTACTGAAAGAGACCTTTGTGCTTTACATGACACCACTGTTGAGCATGCTGGTGGCTGCCGCCGCAATAAATGTCTTGTTTTATAACGAAGCACTTTCAGTATTAGCGGCCGTATGCGGCTTTGTAATTGGCCTTTTTATGGTTAGATTATTTGCGGTAAGAAATATCAGTGGCGACGCGCTTAAACCCGTCATGCTGTCATGTAAGCGCGTTGATAGAAAAACTGATTAGGAATGCGAAGGAAATAACTTCCCCAACTGGCGCCGAATGATCGTTCGTATTCAAGGCGCGACAATAGGCGCATAGCTGGGCTATGTAACTGTTGTCGTAACACCGAAGACGGGCGATAAGGCAAGCCAGATGGGGAAGTTATTTCAGTAGCATTCCTTAGTCGATGAAATTCAACATAGCAAGACCGTAACCGTGGAGGAAAACTGATGAGTACGGGAAGTAGCGCTAATGTAATTACCGGCGTGACCCGCGGCGGAGTATTGTGGACGCCGATGTTCGTTGTGGCGCTCGATGAGACGACATGTATCGGTTGTGGGCGATGCTACAAAGTCTGTCCACGGGATGTTTTTGACTTGGTCGAGCGCGAACCGGACGAGGAATTTGATTCGGATGATGATGAATACGGCGACGGATTTTCCGACGACACATCCATGGTGATGCGCTTGAGTAATGCTATGGATTGCATCGGTTGCGAGGCCTGCGCCAGGGTGTGTCCCAAGAACTGCCATATGCATGCGTCTCAGCCGATGCCCGCTTGACCTGTTGAGGTGTCCTTTACTGAAACCACCTTAAACCGGATCTCAATTGCATTGACGATATTTGGGGAAAACTTGAGCGTTGTATAGACCTTGGTAAACGATTCAGTGTTGCAAACGATATCACTGACCCTGTCCCTGGCAGGGATGACTGTGATCATTCTGCTATTGATATGCATACCCTTAGCTTGGTGGTTATCGCGCACCCATTCGCCGCTAAAGATTCCCCTGGAGGCCGTCGTGGCCCTGCCACTAGTGCTGCCGCCGACCGTGTTGGGATTCTATTTGCTGGTATTTCTTGGCCCCAATGGGTGGTTGGGCGCTTGGTGGGTACATCTGACCGGGGATCCACTGGTGTTCAGCTTTCAGGGACTGGTGTTCGCCTCATGTGTCTATTCACTGCCTTTTGTCGTGCAGCCACTGCAGGTGGCCTTCGAAGCTCTCGACCTCGACGCTATCGAAGCGTCCTGGACCCTTGGGGCATCTCACTTGCGTACTTTCGCCTTGATTGTCATTCCCCAAGCAAGACGGGGTTTCGTTACGGCGATGGTACTGGGATTCGCCCATACCGTCGGAGAGTTCGGGGTGGTGTTGATGGTGGGCGGCAATATTCCGGGAGAGACGCGCGTGATTTCCATCGCGATATACGAACACGTCGAGATGCTGGACTATCACACGGCTCACCTACTTTCGGCCGGTCTGTTGCTATTCTCGTTCGCCGTGTTATCGGTGGTGTACACGGTTAACCGTCATTGGCGCGGAGTTTCTTGAACTATGGTTTCACTCGATGTTGACGTAAAGCTGACAAGGGTAAATTTCACCTTAGAAGCGTGTCTTAATGTGAAAAGCGAAGGCGTGACGGCCTTGGTTGGACCTTCGGGCAGCGGTAAAAGCACGTTGTTGCGTATTATAGCCGGACTGGATCACCCTCGGAATGGTCGCATCAAATATGGAGATGAAGTTTGGTACGATTCGCAAAAACGCGTCAATCTATCTCCTCAGCGTCGTCATACTGGGCTGCTGTTTCAAGATTACGCGTTGTTTTCTCACATGAGTGTAATGGCCAATATCGGTTACGGTTTAACAAGGCCAAGACCACAGCGTGCTGAAATCGTGGAATCGTGGCTGAATCGCTTGGAATTAATGCCGTTCGCCAAGCGGCGGCCTCGACAGCTTTCCGGGGGGCAACGCCAGCGAGTGGCCCTGGCCCGTGCGCTTGCGGCAGAACCCAAGGTGGTATTACTCGACGAGCCCCTCTCTGCAGTGGATGCCACACTGCGTGCACAGCTGCGTGAGCAGCTTGCCATGGTGGTGGACGATTTGAAGCGCCCGGTACTCGTTGTCACGCATGATTTGGATGACGTTCGCTACCTGGCGTCACATCTGGGTGTTTTGATAGATGGAAGATTGGTGCGTTTCGGACCGACTGCGGCGGTGTTCGCAGATCCGGGGAGTCGGGTCGTGGCTGAGGTGTTGGCCTGGCGTAATTTCCTTCCCATAGGCCATGTCGCGGGTCTTAACGTGCATGGTGCGTGGGGAGAAGTCAAACTGGGTCAGATAGTATCGCCACATTCACGCTGGCTTGGCATTCGCTCCGAGTACATCCGCGTTTCCCGAAAAGGTGAATCCGGATTGCCAGCAAGGATCTTAGATATTACTGAGCATGGTGCCACGCGCGAAATGAAGTGCCGTTTGATCGACGGGTCTACGCTATACGTGCAACGCCCGTGGAATGAGCCCTTGCCAGCGGTCGGTAGTCGTCTGAGCCTGATATTACCGGGTCATCACATCGTTCCTCTGAGTGACGTCACTGAGGAAGTGACGCTGCAAGATTGCCTGCGACCTGGCGTATCGCAGCTGGATCTCAGTATGGCGGATAGCTTCTAGCCCGCATTCCTCACCAGGCGGACTAGATGATTGAGATTATGTGTGCACATTTAATAAGTTATTGTGGTTCGTAGGACGTTGAGTTATTAACATTTTGTCCTATTCGGTTTTTGGCCCAATCTGCCTTCACATCTTGGCCGATCGCCCTTGAGCCATAGCTACGGCTATACCTCTGCGGGCGATCAACCAACCTGTTTCTCCAGGTTGACCCAAAACTCCGAATCCT
>JAAUXY010032385.1_pt1 | contig 13564 bp, 12 predicted proteins | sample 7278121 | NCBI WGS metagenome assembly JAAUXY01 (sample SAMN14350117, study PRJNA611818) | marine sediment metagenome | isolation source: surface marine sediment (1.8m) | place: French Polynesia: Moorea | collected 2018-08 | reverse complement strand
TACTTCGGTACTGACCGTCAGTATCCCGATGTGCCACATCACATGATGTTGCTCGGCGAGCGTTACCGCGAACTGCTCGACGACATCTTCACCAACAAGAAGCTCGCGGATGACTTCAGCCTGTACCTGCACAGACCGACGGCAACCGACACGTCGTTGGCGCCGGAAGGCTGCGACGCGTTCTATGTCCTGTCGCCCGTGCCTCATCTCGACAGCGGCGACGACTGGACCGTCATGGCGGAGCAATACCGTGCCGCCATTTCCAAGGCGCTCAGCGATACGGTGCTGCCGGACCTCGAGTCGCACCTGGCGACGTCGCACATGCTGACGCCGCTCGACTTTCGCGACCGCCTGTTTTCCGTCAAGGGCGCCGCTTTCGGGCTGGAGCCGGTACTGACCCAGACGGCATGGTTCCGGCCGCACAACAAGAGCGAGGAAGTCGACGGCCTGTTCCTCGTCGGCGCAGGCACGCATCCCGGCGCCGGACTACCCGGCGTGTTGTCCTCGGCCAAGGTCCTGGACGAAGTCGTGCCGGAACCTGGCTAGAGCTTCAGGTCGTCGGCGAGCGAGCGCGCCGCAAGCCGCCCCGAAATTGCCGTCATGGGTACGCCCGGTCCCGGGTGCACCGTGCCGCCGGCCAGGTACAGGCCGCGGACTCGCGAACGCGATCCGTGCCGCTTGAAGGAGCCCGACCAGCCGTGCGTGGGCCAGCCGTAGATGGCACCGCCGCTGCCTGGGAACCGATCTGCGTAGTCGCCCGGCGTTGAGACCACCGGTGTGCCCGTGTCGCTTAGCTCGACGCCGTGTCGCTCCAGCAGCGCGAACACGCGGCTCGCGTTTTCCTCAACCTCTTCCGTTGCGATCGGTCGCGGTGGCGCATTAATGAGCAGCAGGAGCCTCTCACTGTCCCCGTCCGCGGACGCCCGCCCGTGGCCCCGATCCTGCGCGCAGACATAGACGGTCGGCTCGTCAGTGATGCGGCCGTCGTCAAATATGCTGGAAAACTCCCGCGCGTAGTCGCCGCCGAAGAACACGGTGTGGTGATCGAGCGGAAAGCCCCGCACGCTGGCACGCATTGACCAGGTGATTGCGGACAGCGACCGCGGCTCGTCTCGTCGTGGCTGGACTGCGGTGGTGACGCCTTCACCGAGCAGGCCGCTGCCCAATGCCGCGACGTCGCCGTTGAAGACGACGGCGTCCGCCTCAATGGTTGTGCCGTCAGCAAGCGCCACGCCGGTCACACGGTTATTTGTCGTCGTGATCGCCGCGACCGATTCGCCGTAGCGAAAGACAGCGCCTTTTTCTTTCGCCAGCGCCGCCATGTTCTCGGCGAGCCGCTGCATGCCGCCATCGACCAGCCAGACACCGGCGCGCTCCGCGTGCGCGATCAGCATCAGGGTGGCGGGTGCCGAAAAAGGTGACGACCCGCAGTACGTCGCGTAGCGGCCGAACAGCTGCCGCAGGCGCGGGTCCGAGAATATCCGCCCCAACTCCGCCCACATCGACGTGAACGGCTTGGTCGCGGCGAGGCGCGGTACGCCGGCAAGCCCGAGCGACAGCGTCAGGCCGACCGGACCGGGCCGCTCCCTGCGCATGAACGAGTGATCGAGCGTCGCGAACATCGACTCCGCGCTGGCCGCGAAGCGTCTGTACGCATCGCCTTCCTGCCGTCCCGCCAACTCGCTGACGGCCTCGGCAGAGCGCTCGACATCGGCGTACAGGTCGAGTTGGCTGCCATCGAGCCAGGAGTGCCTCGCAAGACGGTCGGCCCTTGACAGCGGTACGCGCTCGGAGAATTCGGTACCGGCCGCCTTGAACAGTTCGTCGAATACCCAGCGCATGGTGAACACGGTCGGACCCGAGTCCACGGAGGCGCCATCGACATCGATCTCGCGCATCTTGCCGCCGGCAACCGGCTGGCGTTCGACCACGCTCACCGACGCCCCGCGCGACGCCAGGTCGATGGCTGCAGACAGGCCTCCGATGCCGGCACCGATGATGACGACCCGCGGCGGGCTCATGCGTCTCCCCCGCTGAGGCGGACACGACAGCGAATCTCGCGCGCGGGGCGCGTGGTCAGCCGCGAAACCGGCCGGACAGTCTCGGGGGCCTCGATTTCGAAATCGTAGCGCCGCACGAGCCTGGCGATGATCAGACTGGCCTCTATCGTTGCGAACGCCGCACCGACGCAGACGCGCGGGCCGAGACCGAACGCCATCAGCGCGCCGTCATCCTCGTCGCTGCGCTCCTTGTCGAAACGGTCCGGGTCGAAACAATCCGGGTTTTGCCAGTAGGCGGCGTTGCGGTGCGACGTCCACGGCGACACCATGATCATGGCCCCCTTCTTGACCTCGTAATCCCCGATACGTGTCGCCTCGGCAGCAACGCGCGGAATGAACGTAATGGGCGGATACAGCCTGAGTGCCTCGCGAAACACGTTACGCACGAAGCCGAGCTGTTTGACCGTCGCAAAGTCGATTGGTCCATCGCCCACAGCTGCGCGCACCTCGTCGCGGACTCGCGCCGCCACGCCGGGGTTAACCGAGAGGATGTAGAACGCCCACGTCAACACACTCGCCGTCGTCTCGTGGCCGGCGAGAAAGAAAACCCCCACCTGATCGATCAATTCCTCGCGAGTGAAGCCCTCCCCGGTGACGGCATCGCGCGCTGCGATGACCGCGGAAACGATGTCGTCTTTCCCGTTCGCCGTGTCGCCGAGCCGCGGATCGACGAGGTCACCGATGTGGCGGCGTATTCGCTCACAGGCGGCGAGCACGTTCCGAGGCTGCCGAACGTCCGCCCACGGCCGGCCGAATATCAGCTGCCGCAGGTTGACGCTCGCGACGCTGCGTTCGAACTCGGCAAAGGAATCGAAGACATCACGCGCCGTCTGCGAGCGCAGCGTCGATGAGAAAATCGTCCGGCAAATAACGTCGGCGGTCAGCTCCGTCATGGTTCGGTCCAGCGATACTGCCTCGCCGCGCGCGGACCGTTCGTCCAGCTTGCTTTCGTAATCATCGACGGCTTCCGACATCGACAGGAAGGCCTTGTTGATGCGCATATGCGAAAAGGCCGGGTCGATCATTGCGCGCTGCCGCCGCCAGCGCTCACCGCTGGAGACGAATATCGAATCGCCCACCAGCGGCTCCAGCGCGCCGACCATCAGGTCGTTCTTCGGAAAGATGTCGAGCGGATCCGTCAGGATGTCGCGGGCGATGTCCGGATCGTTGATGAGCAGAATCGACCGCCGGGAATAGCCGAGGTAAGTATAGGGTCGGGTGTACGCCGCAACCGGTACGAGACTGAGCAGGTCGCCGTCACCCTGGCTGATCACCCGTATCAGGGACCGAATCGGCGTCAGCGGTCGTGGCGCGGGCGGTCGGTACAATTCGCTCATGCAGAACTTGGAGTTATAAACGCCTATTATAAGCGCCTGATTGACGCCGGTGCGGCGATTGCGAACATCGACAACCAAAACCGTTCTGCTGACGCTCGGTCGGCTGCCCGTCGCGCTCGACCTCGCGCACGGCTTCCACAATGCCGGCTGGCGGGTCATCGTCGCCGATCCTCTTGGCATGCATCTCGCCCGCATGTCGAAGGCCGTGCACCGCTGCGTGCGAGTGACTGCACCGGCAACCAGCCCGGACGCTTTTGCGAGCGAGCTTCTCGCCGTGATCGACAGGTTCGCGATAAGGCTGGTTGTGCCGGTTTCCGAGGAATCGCCGTACGTCGCCGCCCTGCACGATCACCTGCCTGACGGCGTCGAACTGTTCGCGCCACCCCTCAAGAACCTGCTGGCGCTGCACGACAAGCTGCGCTTCTCCGAAACAGCGCGCGAATTCGGCCTGCCGGCGCCGCGCAGCACCGCGGGCGACGATCCCGAGCGAGGCAGCATCACGGAGGCCGGTGCCTATGTCGTCAAACCGCGCCATTCCTGTTCGGGGCGACATGTCGAGTACTACCGGGCGGGGACAGACTGCGAAGCCGGCGCCAACGCCGTCGTCCAGGAGCGACTCGACGGCGAACACGTATCGAGCTTCACGATCGCACGCGACGGCAGGAGCCTCGCGACCTCGGTGTATCGGGGAACCGTGATGTCAGGGAGCGTCGCGGTGTGCTTCGAGCGCCTCGACGATGCCGAAACGGTGGAGCGCTGGGTCGATGATTTCATCGCGAGGCTCGGCTACACCGGCTTTATCGCGTTCGATTTCATCGTCGACGAAGAGGGCGTCGCCCGCGCGATCGAATGCAACCCGCGGGCAACCAGCGGCATACACTATATAAAGAGTGACTCGCTGCCCGCGCTCATAGCCGGCCGGCGCGTCGATGAGCCGCTGCGCGAGGAGACGGCACTTACGGAGTCCTGGTCCTGTTACACGGCAGCGCTCGGCCAGTTGGCGAGGCCGCGTCATTTCCTTGCCGCCATGGCGAAACTGCGCGCGGCGCACGACGTAAGCTGGCGGCACGAGGACCCGTGGCCGTTCCTGCTAATGATGATCAACACCTGGCCGATCCTGTGGCGGGCGATGCGGCGGGGCCTGTCGCCGCCTGCCGCTGCGATGCTGGATATCGAATGGCGTGCGGAGCCGGGCGAATGCTGACGCTGCCGACAGAGTCCGTGCTTCTGAGCGACGAGGATCGCGGCCTGCGGTTGGTCGCACGTGCGGAGGCCGGCGAGCAATTCCGCCGTCACCTCGCTGATGTCCGTTTCGGCACGACCGGCGTCCGCTACCGGCGCCTCAACATCGAGGAGCAGCTGGAGCGGCTGTCCGACGCAGTGTTCCTGGAACTCATGCAGGACGATCGCCTGCTCGGTACTTATGTTCTCGCGCAGCGAACCGTGCACACGCCTGCCGGCCCGGCGGCGGGCATCTACCGGGGACTCCTGACTATGGCGGAGGAGGCCCAGGGCCAGGGTCTTGGCCGGCTGCTGGCGGCTGCGGCTCTCGACATGCTTGCCGAACGTTCGGCGCGCCAGGACGTCGCGACACTCTCGTGGGGCTGCATCGACGCTGAGAACCAGCGGTCGCTCCGTCTCCTCGAATCGCTGGGTGCCAGGCCGGCTGGCGAACTCGAATCGCTGCTGGTCTATCGCCAATGGCCCCGGCGGCGGGCCGGGGTCGACGAGCTCGGCGAAGCCGAGCGGTCCATTGTTGAATCCGCGCTCGCCGAGACCTACGCCGACTGCGCGCTGCGACCGGGCTTCGAGACTAACGCCCCCTACTACGCGCTGACCGACGAACGCGGCATCGTCGCCGGAGCACGCGCGGCTCTCACACGCGTCGACATGCGCAGCGGCTCGATCCTCGAACGTGGCTACGGCGCGATGCTCCAGCTGGCCCCTGCGGCGCGGCGCCGCTACGACCCGGGCAACTTTACCTACCTGAGGCTCAGCGACATCGTCATACGCGAGGGCCATGAACGCGCATGGCGGGAGCTGCTGCCGACGCTGCTCGCGCGGCATGATGCGCACATGGCCATGTTCCTGCTCGACCCGCGCTCGCGTGCGCGCCAGCTGCTCGAGGAAGGTGGCCTGTTCGGCCGCTTCTCGGCGGCCACCCGGCAGCGGGTCATCGTGATGACCCAGGCCTTCAATGCGCCGGCAGCGCTTGACGAGTCACTGCCGCTGGCGGTCGGCCCACTGGATATCTGACGGACCTGCGGTAACCTGTCGGCATGATCTTCATCAATCGACCGGTCCATCCATGTCAACCGTAACGCTGCCGCCGGCTGTCGACGCCGATCGCCACGAGATAAATGGCGACGCCGGCCGCATGAGTTACTACGTGAGCGGCGACGGCCCGCCGATGCTGCTCGTCCACAGCATCAACGCAGCCGGCTCGGTGTTCGAGGTTCGCCCCGTCTTTGAAGCCTGCCGCGAACGCTACCGCGTCTACGCGCCTGACTTGCCCGGCTTCGGCCATTCGGACCGCTCGCGAAGGCCGTACACGGTTGGCCTTTACGTCGACGCCATCAACGACATGCTCGATCTCATTGAGCGCGACTGTGGGAGCGTGGCTGTCGACGCACTTGCGCTGTCGCTAGCCTCGGAATTCCTGGCGCGCGCAGCGCGCGACCGGCCGATGCGTTTTCGATCGCTGACGCTGGTCTCGGCGACCGGCTTCAGGCGCGGTTCCGCCGCACTGACCGAAGCCGAAGGCAGTACGCGCGAGATGCGTCGGCTCGCGGCGGTGCTCGAATTCCCCCTTTGGCGCAGCGGCCTCTACCGTCTGCTCACCCGCCCCGGGACGATTCGCTACTTTCTGCGCCGCACATTCGGTTCCGCCGACATCGACACCGAGCTTGCCGCCTACGACGACCTGACGACGCATCAACCGGGCGCCGAGAATGCGCCCTTCGCCTTCCTGTCCGGCCGCCTGTTCAGCAAGGACATTCGCAACGTCTACGAGGCTCTCGATATGCGCGTCTGGCTCGCCCACGGCACACGCGGCGACTTCAGCGACTTCAGCGAAGCGGCCTGGACGCAGCAGCGAGGCAACTGGCGGGTGACGCCCTTCGAGACGGGTGCGCTGCCCTACTTCGAACAACCAGCGCTGTTTCTGGACCGCTTCGCGGAGTTTCTCGAAGCAGCGCCGTCACTGTCACAGGCAGAGTGACGTGACCAGGAACTTCGACGCGCCGCCACCCGCGCGCGAGCTCTGCACCGACTGCGGCGTTTCCCGGACCGATGACCCGGCGCGCTGCGGTCGCGCCTGCCAGTTCATCAAACCCGACTACCCGTCGCTGGAACGCGAGGTGCACGGCCGCGATCGCGATCCGTCGCGAGCCGACGAACTGCACTTCGGTCCACACCGGCGGATGCTGCGTGCCGCACTCGCGGAACCGCGGGAGCACGCACAGTGGACCGGCATTACTACCCGCCTCGGCGAACGCCTGCTCGAAGAATCCATGGTCGACGCCGTGCTGACGGTGCGCCCGCATCCGGATGATCGCTGGCGGCCGGAGCCCGTGCTCGTCACCCGGGCCGGGGACATGGCGCAGTGCCGCGGCATGCGCATGGGCTATGCGCCATTGCTCGCACTGCTGGAACCGGCGATCGCCAAAGGCTACAAGCGCCTCGCGATTATCGGCATTCCGTGCCAGGTCTATGCGCTGCGAGCGCTCGAACGTGAACTCGGTATCGAAAAGCTGTACGTCATCGGCACGCCGTGTTCGGATAACACGACGACCGAGCGCTTTCACGAGTTTCTTGCGCTGCTCTCCGATCGCCCGGAAACGATCGAGTACCTCGAGTTTCGCGCCGACTACCATGTCGAACTGCGATTCAGCGACGGGCGGGTCGAAGAGATCCCGTTCCTTAAACTGCCTATATCGAAGCTGCCCGCCGATTTTTTCCCGCTGACCTGCCGGACCTGCGTCGACTACACAAACGTTCTGGCTGACGTCACGGTCGGCTACATGGGTGGTGAGGGGGAACAGTGGCTCATCGTCCGCAACGAACGCGGCGAGGCCTTGATCGACCTGCTGGATGCCGAACTGCGCGTGTCGTCACCCGGCAGCGCCGGTCGGCGCTCTGGTTCTGTTCGAGGCTTCCTGAAAAACGTCGAGCGGGCTGCGGGCGGCCTGCCGCTACGCAGCATGCCCGACTGGCTGCGGCGGCTCATGGGCTGGCTCATGCCGCGCATCGGACCGCGCGGCCTCGAATTCGCGCGCGCACGCGTCGAGATGAAAGCCATCGAGTCGGTGCTACATCTTCGCCACGAGCAGCCGCGACGCCTGAAGAGCATGCTGCCCGCACATGTCTGGCGGCTGGTCCAGCGTTACGGCCTCGAGCCGAACACAGACGAGAAACAGAAAATCCCGGCTCACAGCGGGGAGCCGTGAGCCGGGCAGGGCCAGGGGAAGCTATTGGGTCGAAGCAGCTACTCTGCCAGCGAGGGATAGGCAGATATGGCGTCAGCTCCCCCAAGCGGTTTTTTCTGTCCCTGGTGACAGGTTGCGCAATAAGCCTTGGGCGCGTCACCCTCATGCGGCCCTAGACGGTAGTCCGGGTACTCACCCTCGAGCGGTATCAAGTACTCGGCGTTCAGCCCGCGCACCATGTTCAGGCCATAGTGGGCCGTGATGCGGTACGGCGAACTGTTTTCCCAGTCCTGGAATGAGCCCGTGTAGTGGCAATAGGTGCAGTTGACACCGAGTGACTGCGACCAGTTGACCATCAGCGCGTAGGTCTTCTCGGCATTCTTCGTTCCGGGCGACGGTTCGTCCACACCAGGCTGAAGTGACGCCAGTCTCACCGTCGGCGCATCGGTCGACGTCAGGTAGTGCGTGAACACGTCCTGCGGCATCGACGTCAGGCCGATGTCCTCACCCGGCTGGTTCTGGCCGTTCAGCCAGCCCATGAAGTGGCGATTGCCATCTCCGGAGTCGCCCTGCGAGAACCAGATGTACTCGGGCACATTCTTGCCGCGGTGGCAGGTGTAGCAGTTGACGCCGTTCGCGCCGACATGATCCTGCCATTCCGAGTTGATGTGCTGGTTCATCTGGATCATCCGCCGTGACACGACCTTCGTATAGATGTCATCACTCGCGAGATTGGCCGGGTTGTGGCAGTAGTTGCAGCCCTCTTCCGGCGACACCCAAGCCGTTATCGAGGTCATCAGGCGCGTGAACTCGGCAACCGAGAGATCGCCGAGCACCTGCACGTTCTGGTAGACCTCACCGGCCTTCGGGCCGCTGGACGATGCCGGCGGCAGCGCCGCCGGATAGCCCGTTTCGCCCATCTCGGCGCGCGGGTTCTGGATATCCGCCATATTCATGCCGCGAAAGCCGACCTGGGTCGACTCTACCGGCGGCCGTTCGCAGGCGGTAAGCAGCGTGAGCGCGGCGAGCAGAACAACCGGTATGCGATGGATACTCTTCATACTCTCGCTCCTCAAGGCGTTGCGGCCGGATCAGCCATGGCGGGATACACCTCGGGGTACGGCGGCACGAGTCCGTGCTCGAGACCCCAGAGGTACCAGTTGTCGACGACCGTACCGGTCAGCAGGATGCCGATGCCGCCCGTCAGCGTCGTCAGCACCGCGAACCACCAGGCCCAGCGGTGAATCGACTCGAACGTCGCGTTGAAACCCATCGTCCAGCGCCAGAAGATCGCGCCTCGTTCGGCGGCCGTACCGCGGTCCACGATCTGCTCGATCTCGCGGTGGGCACCGTAGTTACCCGAGGCGATGATCGTTGCACCGTGCATCGCGAATAGCAGCACCGAGCCATACAGGAACGTAATCGACAGCATATGGAACGGGTTGTACATCAGGTTGCCGTAGCGCAACGAGAATGCCGTCGTCCAGTCGAGGTGCGGGAAGATGCCGTACGGAACGGCCTCACTCCAGCTGCCCATCAGCAGCGGCCGGAACAGGCCCAGCACGAGGAACAGCCAGATCGCCGAGGCAAACGCCCAGGCGACGTGCGTGCCCATGCCCAGCGCGACCGCGCGGCGGTACATACGCACCCACCACAGCAGCACCGAGATCAACAGGAACAGACCCGTCAGGATGAACCAGCCACCCTCGTTGAGCGGCGGAATCCGCAGGCCCCATTCGGGTGACGGCGGTTCGAGTGCGAGCCACGGCAGCAGTCGTATGAACTGCACCGGGTCCCAACCCACCGAGGCCCACATGTTGAAGCCGATGATTTCGAAGGCCGCGATGCCGAACAACAGCGACAAGAGACCGGTCGTACCGAGGTAGCCGGGGCCGACCTGGGCTTCGCCGAACAGGCCGAACAAGCGCGAGAACTTTGCTTTGCCGCGCTCCCAGATCGTGCCGTCGGGCAGCGGTACGCCCATGTCGGGCTCGCCGTGGACCTGCACGCGGTTAAAGATATTTTGATACGTAGCCATGACTACGACCCCCTAGCTCCAGATGGGCAGCGAAAGCCACCAGTCGTACCACTCGGGCCAACCCCGGGTCCAAAACGGTCCGCTGATGATGATGCAGACCGCGCTCCAGAAACCTGCGTTGAGCGCGAGGAACAGCCCCAGCCGGTGAATACCGAGCGAACCGATCGAATACATGATTGTGTCGCGGAAGAAGCTGTTCTCGTGATACGCCGTTTTCACGGTGTCGCCTTTCTGGTGCGGATTGACTGCCGACAGGATGGCGCCGCCGTGCAGACCCAGCGCGAGCACGGTCGTGAAGAAGAACGTCACGGCGATGATGTGCGCGGGATTGTAGTGGAAGTGCAGGTACTGGTAGCCCGTGTTCGACACCCAATCGAGGTGACTCATGATGCCGTACGGGAAGCCGTGCCCCCACGCCCCCATCAGTACGGGTCGGATCACGACCAGGCTGACGTAGGCGAGAATGGCGAAACCGAACGCAATCGGAACGTGATAGTTCATACCGAGCTTGCGGCTGATTTCCGCCTGCCGGAGCGCCCATGACACGAACGCGCCGATCGCGCAGATCGTGATCAGCTGCCAGAGTCCGCCTTCATCGATTGGTGCGAAACCGAGTCCGTAACTCAGGTCCGGCGGAGCAATATTGATCTGCCAGATGTTCCAGGTCGGTCCTGTCGCGATCCCGTAAAAAATGAACACGGTCCCCAACAGCGCAAAAAATGCGCTGGTGATTCCGAAGAAACCGACGTAGAACGGCCCGACCCAGAAGTCGAACAGGTCGCCACCGATCAGGGTTCCACCGCGTACCCGATATTTTTCTTCAAAGCTCAGCATGGACATAGCGATAACCTCTATATGCCGAATGCTTGCTTCGCCGGCCCGTCAGATTATGGACGGCGTCCCGTCCGCAACCTGCCGGACCGACGAAGCGAGCGAGCGATTCAATTATTGCCTTCCGGCAACCATGACCTCTTCGTCTTTGGCCTCTTGAACCGCTGCAGTGCCCTCCCAGGGCTCACCAGACAGCCAGCTGCCATAACGCGGCGTGCTGAGCTGCACGAAGTGATTGACCAACACCATGAAAAATGCGAACGCGAGAACCGCGATCAGTCCACGGCGTGGGTCGACCATTAGCCAAATTCTCCACATGATTTGGTACTCCTATACAAAAAGTGAATCGACGGGCCTAGAACCACGGACGCCACATCCAGATAAGGATGTGAGCGACGAGGGTCAGTGCGATAAAGCCCAGCGTTCCCTGCATGAAGTACTTGTGGAACTCTTTGGCCTCCCTTGATGTAAGACCTGTTCCAGATCTTGATTCTTCAGACATAGTTTTACTCCTCAACACAAGTCGACATGGTTGTGGTTACCGCGAACCCCCTCGCGGCCAGGGTTTTCGCACGCGCGGCCGAGGCCGAACGCGCAAAAAGCTCTAAACGGAAAACACGGTACCGACGACGGTCTCCGACATTGCGCTCGCTTCGCGAATCGCCGAGCGACCGCTGTCCGATTTCGCCGGCCACGGTCGCCAGCGCCAGCCGGACAGCCGAGCAACGATCGCGACGGGCAGCAATACCGAAAAGCAGATCAGCCACATCAAACGGCATGACCAGATTTCGTCTTTACGAAGTCCGTGCGTCAGTCTGTTTTTGCTGTTCACAGTGTCTTCCTCCAATAACAATCAGGCAGCCACCCGGCCCGCCTGTTGTGATGCGACGTGTCGAACGCAATCGACCGTGACTTCGTCGAAGTCCTGGTCGCGCGCGTGTGCCTCGACCGCGTCGCGTATTCGTTTGGCCACAGAAATCCGGATGAGCACCGGCTGTGCGGCGACGATCTTCTCGAGCGCCGCCTGTGCCTCGTCGCTCCAGGCAAGCTCGCGATGCAATCGCGACGGCGTACTGTCCGCCTGGTCCAGCTGGCTGCCGAGCGGCAGGATGTTGAACAACGCATCGAACAAGGCGTTGCAGACCTCCTGCACGACGTAGGTCGCCCCGCTGTAGCCCATGAACGGCGTACCCGTGTGTCTGCGGATGATCGAACCCGGGAACGAAGCCGGGATATAGATGCCGCCCGCGCCGGATTCCGCCAGGTACATACGCTCGTTGTAACTGCCGAATACGACCAGTGGCTTGTGCTCCTCGAGCGCTTCCCGCACCGCCTCGTTGTCCGGCTTGACGCCGGCCTTGCGCTGGAACTTGACGGCGCAGGGCATGCCGAGATCGTTCTCGAGGAAATGCGCGAGCCCGCGCGTATAGGTCTCGCTCGCAACGATCGCGATGCTCGCGGTACCAAAGAAGTCCTGGGTCACCGAGCGCCACAGGTCCCACAGCGGTTTGATCGTCGTGTGCTTTTCGCGCTCGATGAACGGCTCCGGGTCGAGCCCGAGAATGTCGCCGAGCTCTCGCAGGAACTTCGTCGTCGAGTGCAGTCCGATTGGCGCCTGCAGATACGGTCGCTCGAGCGCCTCGCAAAGCGTGCGGCCGAATTCCCGGTACATACACACGTTTGCATCTGCGTTCGCGAGTTTCGGCACGTCTTTCAGGTCCGAGCCGAGCGGGAACGTCAGGTTCACCTCGGCACCGATTCCCTCGACCAGCCGGCGAATCTCGGCCAGGTCCGATGGCATGTTGAAGCTGCCGTAGCTCGGTCCGATGATGTTGACGCGCGGTTTCTCGCCGTCTTTGCGTTTGCGCGGCGGCACCTTGCCCTTCTTCGGGCCGTACTCGGTCCACAGCCAGTACATGGCGCGATCGGCGCTTTGCCACTGGTCCTCGTCGATCGTCCGCGGCAGGAAGCGCTTGATCCGGGTGCCCTCGGGCGTGACGCCGCCGCCGATCATCTCGGCGATGGAGCCGGTGACGACGACGCTGGGCATTGAAGGATCGAGAGTGCCGTGGGCACGCTTCATCGCTTCCTCGGTGCCGTGCTGGCCGAGCTCTTCCTCGGACAGGCCGGTCACGACGATCGGCAGTTCATGCGGTGGCAGCGCATCCGTGTAGTGCAGCACCGACGTCACGGGCAGGTTCTCGCAGCCGACCGGGCCATCGATGATGACCTGCAGGCCCTTGACCGCGGCGAACACGTAAACGCTGCCCCAGTATCCGCCAGCCCTGTCATGATCGATAACCAGCATCAGGTTCCAGCCTCCGCGTTACGTGATGCCGCCGGCGGCAGGTCCTGCCAGATGCCGCTCGTGTCGTCGTGGCCGACGTCGTCGAAGAACTCGCGCATCGTGTCGAAGCGCGACTGCTGCGCCATCGCCGCGTTGACGACCTGCGCCAGCGATCCCGGGCCCGGCAGCCCCATGAGCGGGCGTGCCGAAATCAGGTTGGTGAAATACAGCGCGGGTATGGCCGATTCCTTGGCCTTCTGCACGACGGGCGTCGTACCGATCGCGAGATCGGGCTCGAAGGCCTCCATCGCAGCGAGGTCTTCCTCGAGCGAGGCTCGGAAGTTCACGGTCACACCCTTCGACTCCAGCCACTCCCTGTCCGGGTCCGACCACTCGGTCTTCGGGCAGGCCGAGCCGACGTAGCGAACGTCGGCGCCGCTCTCGACGAGCATGCGTGCAACGAGCAGCTCGGAGCCTTCGTAGCCGGACAGCGTGATGCGGCCCTTGATCGGCGCCTGCGCGACGGCCGCGGCGATCGCCGGAATGAAGCGATTCTTCGCCTGGTCGACCTTCGCCTTGCTGAT
>JAAUXY010027954.1_pt1 | contig 13579 bp, 8 predicted proteins | sample 7278121 | NCBI WGS metagenome assembly JAAUXY01 (sample SAMN14350117, study PRJNA611818) | marine sediment metagenome | isolation source: surface marine sediment (1.8m) | place: French Polynesia: Moorea | collected 2018-08 | reverse complement strand
TTGATGGCATTTTTTTCCATGGACATGGCTGCCGAGATAGCGGCGGCCTCGTAATCAGCCGCTGAAATTTCAGACCTGATGTGGTGTGACAATATCTGGCTGGCGATATCCGATTCGCAATGATCGGTCATATCGCCAATATTAAACTGTTGCTTGTCCTGGTAGGCTTTAAACTGGTCGGATAAAATTTGGATGTGATTACTTTCTTCCTCGGCCATCATTTCAAAAAAACGTTTTACAACCTCGCCGGATGCTTGTTGGGCCACTTTTTCGTAAAAAGCCTGTCCACGCTTTTCCATTAAAATTGCGCACTTTAAAATTTCAGTAGTCTTGTCGTCCATAATTGTCCTCCGTTTTTTCATTGCCAAAGATAACTTAGGGCTCACAGCAGGTAAAAGCAAGCGACAATTTTCGCGCATTTTAGGATCGCTGTATAATATTATCAAAAAACCTCACGATTCGCCTTTCATACCAGCTTTGCAGGTTAAATCCGCTAATGAATCCATTATGCCCTCCGTGGGGATGGATGATCAGCTCAAGGTAATTACTGGGTGCCAGATCATAAAAATCGCTTACGGGAATGATCGGGTCATCTGCAGCTGTGATAACGGTTGTGGGAATGTTGATGTCGGCAATTGCCGAACCCATGACGGCGTATGCGTTAAAGTAATCCCGGGCGGATGTGAAATCACTGTATTCTGCCAGCACAAAATCAGTCACCGCCCGGATGGTTTTTAAGTGCATGACCTCGCTGAAATCATAGAGATCCGGAAACAGTGACTGTTTTTTGAGCAGCGAGCGTCGCCATTTGGTTAAAAAGTATTTTCTGATAAAAGCGATGCGATCGATTGTCTCGGTTGATTTTTGCGGATTTAGCACCGGACTGATACTGACGGCATAACGTAGATTGGCAATGGGGGCCTGTACACACTTTTTCAAAAGACGTAATACAAAATTACCTCCCAAAGAAAATCCGATCAAAAACAACGGGCGATTCCCGGCGAAATCAGCAACCCGTGATACCGCCTGATACACCTCCTCTAAAAGAACGGCATAAAAAATTCCGGTATTCAGATGATGGCTGGGGCCATGATCGCGGTAGTTCAACCTGAAAACATCATAGCCATTTTTGTAAAGAATTTTGCCGCAACGCAAAATGTAAGTTGAATCGGCACTGCCTTCCCAGCCGGATAACAAGACAGCCAACCCTTTGGCCGCATGATCCTTTTGTGGGGAATGGTAGCCCAGCAATTTTATGCCGCCGTCGGTTTCAATGATCTTTTCACGGGCCTTAACGCGCATAAGATTGGCACCGAGTGTGCGTATTTTGCTGCTGGCCAGAATCGTCTGTAGATGGGGATTTTTTAATAACAACGGCGGCCGATAATCATCCATCGTCTGCATGCTCATTCACTGATATCAGATCTCTCAAAAATGTTACAAAAGTTGCAAGGTATGAGGTTTCCCCCCTTTGCCAATGGGCTCCGGAGGGCAAGCAGGTGTCAGTGTTCAGGTGTCAGGGGTTCAGAGAAGAGAAAGCAGGCGACATAAGACAGATAGAAAAAACGGGTTGGACGAAACGATTATTTCTAAATGCTGTTCTCTGATTTCTGTCATCTGTTTACTGACACCTGGCATGTGCCTTCTGCTTTTGCTGACACCCGACACCTGACACCTGAAACTACTTACCCATCCGCCGCTTGATAAAATGTTAACTCCCATTCCCCGCTATGGGTGTCATGACGAACAATATAGACACCGTTATCATTGCCCAGCAGTTTAAAATAGCGATGAGCGGGATCCAGCCAGCGATCAAGCACCTTTATAACACGGATTTTGTGAGCGTTAAACCGGATGGCACGTGGGGTTTCTTCTGCCCGATATCCGGCATAACATTCCACCTGAATCGGAATCGTTTTCAATGGTAAATGTTTGATCCTTTCCGGGTCAAGCCTTGTTCATTTGCCGCCAGCACACTATACAGAGCCCATAGGCTGCGACAGCACCCGCTAAAATGACGGCAATGCCGAACATCAAAGCGATCTGAGCGGCCACGATCGATGCCAGAACCGATGCGCAGCCATTTGCCGACCAGGCATAAGCGCGTTGGACGGCGGAGGATAACATATCGCGCATACCGATGGTAAAAGGCAGCCCCATCAAGAATCCGATCGGGCCCAAAATCAGCAGGGCGACCGTATATTGCCAGAAGGGGGCATAGCGCAGCAGTATTTGTATCAACGGATCCAGCGCAACTAAGGCCATCAATAGCGTACCCAATAATGTGAAAAGAGCCACTTTAAGAACAGATTTTTGTTGTTGCTGGACCCAGGCACCCCCCAGGCTTGAAAATATGAGGACCCCGGCAACCACTACGCTAAAACTGATGACCGGATCACCAAACAACAGAATATATTTTTTTATAAAAAATAACTCTACAAACATAAAACCGGCGCCAACACCCAAAAAATAGAGTACCTGTGCACGGGAGGGTTTTTGGAGGTGTCGGCGAACAAAAATAAGCGGTAAAACCAGTAAAAGTACACTGACGGCCAGGGCTTCGAAGAAAACCACCATCACCACAATTTCACCGGACATCAGCAGGGCATACAAACGGCTGCCCAGGGTCTGGTAAAGGGCTTTGATCTTTGGCCACTTCAGGTAGCGGCCCGGGAAAGGACGATTGTCCGATTGGGGTCGGACATCCAATAGATAGGATCTGAAATAGACATTTTGTGTGCCTTGACGGTATGCGCCGGCCAGACGATGTATTTCACTAAAGTGGTAGGGCGCATCGAATTGATTGAAACGATTGGCCTGATCCGATGTCATGCCGGCCAGAAAGACGATATCAAAATTGCGCTCATTCGCAAACGCGTTCAGGCGAGCCGTGTTACGAAGCGGTTGCCTGGATATCAGCAAAACGAAGGTATCCCAATTACGCAGAATGGCCAGATGATCAGCCGGATTCTTGACCGCCATCTTCTCCAGGCCTTCGTAAGCGGCGGCCCACAGACGCAAACTATCTGCGGGCGGCAGCAGCAGCCTGCGGCAAACGACGATCAACCCCTGCGGGGTCAAGTGATTGAGGTATTGAAAAAAGGCATCGCTGGTATACAGATGATCTTGATTGAGGGCGGCCGACCCCGGAAGCGATGTTCCCCAATTTTCTACCTGAATGATATCAAACTGTCTGTCTATTCCGGATAAAAAAGAGCGCGGTGAGCGCGTAATCACCTCATGACCGTAGTGCGCGCTAATAATTTCGGCCAGGGCCGGATTCTCCACCACAAGGGTGATATCATGGATTCCGGAAGCCAGAATGCACGCCATGGCCGATCCGCCATTTTGCAAAAAGACCAGGGCATTTTGTGCGCCGGGATGCATTTCATAGCCGCTATAGCCCAGGGTATAGGGTGCAAATCGAACGCTTTGGCGGGCATCGGGCGGGTATAAAACCAGCTGATGATCACCATCTTTAAAGGCCGCCGTCTGGGGGACCAAACTTTCCATATAGCGCAGACTCAGACCCGGCGCAAAGCGGATATAAGGACTGCTGACCCGGTCGGTGCGCCCCCTGATTGTATTAAAGGTCTGTTCAATACGGGTTTTTGGAAATTGCAAAACCTGGGAAAGGGTTTTGTACGGTGACGGTTTAACCTTAATCATCGGCCGGCCATAGGGTGACACCAAAAAAAGGGCGCCGCAGAGGATGAGCAAACCAAAAATCATCCAGGTAATCTGAGTCGATTGCAGCCGCGCTTCGGCAGCCCGACTTCTGAGCAGGTGCATAAGATTTATCGGTACCACAAGCATTGGCATGAGCGCAAAAAAGACCACCAGCTGACCTTCACTGAAAAAGGGCAGCAGCAATGCCGGTGATACAGCACCGCAGGCTGAACCGCACATGGTGGCAAAGTATATCAAACCGGTATTTTCGGGCGTGCGGGTGTAGGCGAAGGCCACCAATCCGCCTGAAAAAAAGAACGGCAGTGCCAGAACGATAAAAGCGGTCAACACATACAGACTCTGAATGGGCTCGACCGGTAAACGGAAATAATCCAATGGCAGATGGTTGATGGCGATAAATGCCAGCAAAGCAGTGGCGGTATAGAGGGCGACCCAAATGGCGGTGGCGTGCTGTGTGGAGACAGATTGCGGGCGCCGCTGACCCCGACGGGCATTGAAGATACTCAGAAACGTTCCGCTGGCGGCAAAGCCAAAAAGGGCAATGCTGATCACCATAAACGAGAGGTGATTCCACTGGGTGATCGAAAAGATCCGGGTCAGCAGGACCTCAAAGGCCAGGGTTGAAAAACCGATCAGGAAAACGGCACTGAAAATCATGGGCAATCAGGGTGCGGGCTGCTTTAACGCATGGCCGGTCATGGGCACAAATAGAACCCCGGTAATTTGCTTGACAATAAGATCATCGCCCTTTTTGGTTACCAGGACAAGATTCTGGTAGCTAAACGGGTTGCCCAGCGGCAATGTCAACCTGCCGCCGTCTTTAAGCTGTTTAAGCAAAGGCGGCGGTATATGATCGATGGCCGCAGTAATCATAATGGCATCAAAGGGCGCTGCTTCCGGCCATCCAAAATAGCCATCACTGTTTCGAGTATTGACTTTATCATAACCGAGCAATTTCAGAATCTTATTAGACTGAACATGAAGTTTTTTCTTAATCTCGATCGTGTAAATTTGGTTCGCCATTTCAGCCAGAACCGCTGCCTGATAGCCGGAACCGGTTCCGATTTCCAGGACGCGCTGATTGCGGGCGAGATCCAAGATTTCGGTCATCAACGCCACCACATAGGGTTGCGAGATGGTCTGTCCTTCTCCAATGGGCAGCGGTCGATCGGCGTAGGCCACAGATAAAAGCCTGTCCGGCACAAAACGATGGCGGGGTACGGCTTGCATGGTTGCCAAGACCCGGGTGTCTGTTATACCCCGATCCTGGATGGTCGTCTTAACCATGTGGTGCCGGGCTTTTTTGATTTCAGGCCCTTCGGAAACCCGATCGGCATATCCGGCAGACACGCTGATGATGGCCCAAACGAAGATGAGGATAATCTTTTTCATACGCCGCTCCACCTCGAATTACAAACGATATAGCACAAAACAGCACGATTGTCAGGAAGTAACATCAAATCATTAACAAGCAGGTAAACAGGAGATTGCTGTCACGAGGTGCTGCGCAACTAAAGATAAAAATCGTCAGAGCAGGGTGGAATCCGTAGAGTCCATCGATTTTCAGAAGCTGGTATAACGGCTTAAGCACATTGCATGAAAAAATGAAATACTTCAAAAGACTAGCTGTTGATTTTTTTCATTTTGATATATAATGGGGAAGGTCTCATAAATCGAATGTCTGAAAAAAACAATCACAAAGAGGAGCAAATTGATGCCACTGTTCGGTAAGAAGAAAAAGGATGACAAATCGCAGCGCATCCAGACGACCTTATCGCAAAATGAAACCTCTTATTTTGGTAAAAACCTGATGATCAAGGGCCGTGTGTCGGGAAATGGCAACGTCATCATCATGGGCGGCCTTGACGGAGAATTCAACCTGCGTGGCCGTGTCAAAATCGCCCAGCCGGCCAAAATCAAAGGCGAGGTCAAAGCAGACGTCATCTCTGTAAACGGAAATGTAAAAGGGAGATTGGCGGCCCAGCAACGGTTGCATTTGGATCAAACCGCGCGCATTGAGGGGCAGATGACCACGCCTAAATTATCCATCGCCGAAGGTGCATCTTTTGATGGTGAAGTCACCATGACCGGTCGTGTAACCAAGCCGTCCAAACCCGCAGCGGTAGACGCGGCGCCGGCCACTCCCAAACCAGACCCATCAGAACCCCATCAAAAATAGACGATAGGCGACAAGCGGTTGTAAGCGCCGGATCCCAAATCATCATCGAACCTGAACAAATTACAAGGGAGTACGCTAAATGCAGAAAACTAAGACCACCGACTCCACGTCCCTGGTGAGTAAAAATGTGAGAATTGAAGGTGAGATTCAAGGACCTGAAAATCTGCATGTGGAAGGCTATATTAAAGGCGCCATTGCACTGTCGGGCGATATTTTTGTCGGCAATACCGGCATCGTTGAAGCCGATTTAGAGGCCAAGAACGTCGTCATCCAGGGCGAGGTCACCGGTAATGTCAAAGCCCACCAGCAGCTGGAAATCCATCCTTCCGGCAAACTCGTCGGTGATTGCACTGCAACCTCGATCGACATCAAAGAAGGGGCCGTGTTTGAAGGTCGTTCCATTATGATGAAATCTGCCGGCACCACCCCCAGTCAGCGTTCAGCACCAAAGGAGATACGGCCTGGACATCGCAAGTCACGCCAGCCGCGATAATGCCTCCTTGCGTTCATTTACAGTCGCTGGCGTCATACCGTTCGAGCTGCAACTTTTTTAATAGCAATATAAAAAAAATTTATAGCCGTCCGGCTCAGACCGGCAAGCATCCCGTCAGCTCCCATTTATCCCGCACCCGAATTCCAGCCGATAAATATTCGAGAGATAATTTTTTATACATATTATCAGCACCTTAGATTATTGTCCAAAAACCCGACGACCCGCTTCACGAATCGTTCTATTCTCCCCATCTCCCATACTTCGACATATCTATTTGGCATGCTAATTGCTGAAATCAATGATGCGGTTATTGCCGACAAGAAGCTGAAATAATTTTAAAAACGGATTGTTCAGCTGGCAACTGCCGGTCGGATGAATTCAATCAGGGGGAACCGTGTGCCTAGGATCAGATCCCGTTCCTTGTCCAAGCAATCGATCCCTCTGTCTGCGACAATTAAAAGGGGGTTTTTAAATGCATCCTAAGAAGAGGTCTGTTAGAATGCTCATGGGGGCAGTAGCTCTTGGTTTACTGTTGTTATTTCCTTTTCAGACATGGGGCGAACAATCTACCGGCACATTGGATATCCGGGTCGAAGATATCAGCGACGATGCCGAACAAAATGGAGCGTCCGTCAATAACGATATTTATGACCTGGAGCTGGGCGACAAGATATGCGGTATGCGGTTTCAAAATCTGGCAATCCCGCAAGGCTCTACGATTACGAGTGCCTATATTCAATTCGAAGTCGATGAGGTCAGAGATGGTATCACAAACCTGACCATCTGGGGCCAGAACCATGAAAACCCGACGACCTTTTCCAACAGCAACAACAATATTTCCAGCCGGGACAAAACCACTGCATCTGTGTCATGGGATAATGTGCCCGAGTGGGGCATTCTCCACGAAGTCGGTGTTGCTCAGCAATCACCGGATCTATCCGCCATCATCCAGGAGATCGTGGATCTGGAAGATTGGTCTTCCGGAAATGCGATTGTCTTCATCGTTGAAGGCTCCGGTGAACGCGTCGCCGAGGCGCGCAAATCCGGATACGATAAGGCGCCGATTTTACATGTTGAATTTACGACCGATGCTGTTGAAAGACGGATTACCCAATGGGATGACGACGCCGAAGAAAAACGGGATCAGAACGGCGAGATGCATGTCGACAGCCCTGACCATGACTTCGTTCAGGATCGTCTGGTGGGTCTGCGTTTTCAAGATATCACCATCCCCAAAGGTGCCGAAATTACCCGTGCCTATATCGAATTGCAGTCGGATGAAACCGATTCCGGTAACTGTAGTTTCAAAATCGACATCCAGTTGCATGATAATCCTCCCGAGTTTAACAGCACCGATGATAATATCTCCAATCGAACCCTCTCGGGTAACGAGATCAGCTGGAGCCCGGTTCCGAACTTCCAATCGCTGCATCAAACCTATCGCACACCGGACCTCTCTGCACTGGTTCAGCAAATCGTCGGTCGTTCCGGCTGGATATCCGGATATTCGATGGTGTTCGTCCTTGAAGCCAGCAGCGGCACCCGGGTAGCCGAAAGCTTCGATGGCGCCGACGATCACGGAGACATGTCGCTGGCGCCGTTGCTGCATATCGAGTATGGGGAAGGGGAGGTCGGCACCGCTGAGCCCATCATAACTGTTGATCAATCATCCATCGGCGCCTCAGTATATGAGGGCAGCAATCCGGATAACAGTCTTTTTACGATCACCAATACCGGCACGGGGACCTTGGCGTATCAAATTTCCGATGATGCCGACTGGTTGAGTGTGTCCAGTACAAGCGGTACGATAGACGCCAGCAATTCGACTGACATTACGGTTACATTAAACACTATAGGACTCAACGTCGGAACTTACGAGGCCACCATCACCATTACAGACCCCAATGCGCTCAACAACCCGGTTGAAATTCAGGTGAGCGTCACCGTAATGGAGCTGCCGGAGGAACTGACCTGCGGCAATGTTCCTGTTTATGCCCAGAATCTGGTCAGTCCGGCCATCCTGATTCTGCTGGATATATCCGGTAGTATGGATGACATGATGGATATATCTCCTCCGGAACATCCGCAGACACCGGATCTGACAGCCATTGTGCAGGAAATTATTGATCGGCCGGGCTGGGATCCGGATAACAATTCCATGGTGTTTATTATTGAAGGTTCGGGCCGGCGGACGGCCAAATCCTTTGACAACAGCACCGCTGAAGCACCGTTGCTGCATGTGGCCTATAGCCATGACAGCAGCGATTATGTGCTCGATATTCGCGTATCTGCCGGCAGCGATGATGCTGAAGAACGTATCGGTGAGGACTGGGTTCGAATTGACAGCGGGGATCTGGAGATGGTCGATGATAACGGCAATGGCGACCAGATTACCGGTATCCGCTTTCAGAATGTGGTCATACCGGCCGGTGCAACAATCAACAATGCCTACATTGAGTTTACGATTGATGAAACCGATAGCGTTGCCACCAGTCTGACCATCTGGGGCGAGGATTTAAATAATCCGCCAACCTTTGCCGATCGGGATGACGACATCTCAAATCGCACCAAAACGACCGCTTCGGTATCCTGGAATAACATCGCGGAATGGACCGGCGTGACTCAGGAACAGCGCATCGACATTGCCAAATCCGTCATCAGTGATCTGGTCGAAGACCGGGCCATTGCCTGGGGTTTTGGGACCTGGTGCAATTCAAATCCCTGGGATGATCTGGACGACTATACGATTATTCACGAAGGTACCAAACAAAACACCGATGAACATCAGCAGGCTTTGCAATCTGCGATTGCAGCCCCAAACCCGCACGGTGGGACACCGTTTTCCTTTTCAATTGTGGCGGCAACCGATTATTTTGAGGGTGACAAGGCTGATGAAAACAACGATTTTTATGAGACCTCCGACTGTCAACCCAAGTTTTTAATTGAAATCACCGACGGCATGGGCAATACCGGCTCCACCATAGAAAACACGCGAACGCGAAGCGAAGCGCTGGCTGACGCCGGTGTCACCGGGATTGGTGTCGGGTTTGGTTTGGATTATGCGGATGCCGAGCAACTCTATGTGTTGGCGGATGTGGCCAATGAACGCGGCGATAGTTCCCCCATCGACGACATATACGCCCTGCATGATGAAATTGGTGATGTTCCCCAGCCGTTTTTTGCACACAATAAACAGGAGCTCATCGATGCCCTCAATACCATCACCGAAAATGTGAAGGGCTCCGTTTTTTATGGCTCAGCACCGGCTCCGACGACCTCAACGGATTTGGGAGATATGGTGATTGTGGCTGAATTCGATGCCTCCCGCTGGAGCGGTGATCTGGACGCGGTTAGCAAAAATGAAAACGGTCAGTGGATCAGCAACCTCTGGACCGCCAGTGAAGAGTTGCCGGGTACACGGAAATTATGGACCGTAACCGATCCTGATGATCCCGGTTCGGCGGCTGCTTTTACCGATGGTACCCTTGCCAGCGATAATTTTCAGTGTTTAACCGATAAACCCATTGGCGATGTCATTAACTCGACACCGGTGGTGGTCGGACATGCGCCGTTCTGGTATCCGTTTGACGGATATATGAGTTGGGCGCGTGACCTGAATCGTGAAACCATGATCTATGTCGGTGCCAACGATGGGTTTCTGCATGCGTTTGGGCTATCGGATGGAGAAGAAAAATGGGCCTTCTTGCCGAACAACCTGCATGCCAAACTGAATCAGGCCGATGATCCGCTATTCGACCGCTGCGATCCGGAGTACTGCCATCAGTACTATGTGGACGGTAATCCCATCGCCGCTGATGTATATGCCGATTTTGACAACGACAGCAACAAGGAATGGCGCACGATGCTGGTCACCGGAGAGCGCAAAGGCGGCCAGGCTTATTTTGCCTTGGATGTTACCAGCGGCAATTACATTACGCACGCCAATCCCACCCGTTACCTGTGGGAATTTACGGACAATCAGCTGGGTGAAACATGGAGTGATCCGGCCATCGACCGGGTCGCCATTAAAGATGTGGATCCGACCAGCGCGACCGCCTGGGGGGTATTTTTTGGATCCGGTTATTTTCCGGTTGCCGATCAACAGGCCAATAAAGAGGCGTATATATATGCCGTCGAAGCTCATGATGCCAATGGTTTCTGGCGGGATGCCAACGGATATACAACCAATCGAATGCGCATCGCAGCGCCCAAGCTGGGTTATGATAATCTGACGGCAGCTTTCACGATCGGTGAACTGGTTACCGGGCAAACATCCGGTGCGACCGGCGTCATCATTGCCATTGATAGCGATGATCAAACATTGACCCTTGATGACGAAAGCGGGACATTTCAGAGCAACGAAACGCTGGTGGGCAGTTTGGGCGGTGGGGCCAACGTCAGCGCCACATTGACCGGAACCCTCACAAACGATGCCCTGGCCTCACCGTTAATGGTGGATATGGAAGGCGATTACCTCTCAGATCGAATTTATGTCGGCAATCTTTACGGCAACATGTATCGAATCACCCATATCGGCCAAAATATGACGCCGCAAATCAGCACGCTATTTTCCTACGAGAACACATCTCCCAATGAAAATCCCATCCGGGCCAGAGCCGATTTCGGTTATACGGAGACCAATGGGGATATCTGGATTTATTTTGGATCCGGCCGTTACGAATCCCAGGCCGATAAACAGGACAATCATCAGCAATACTTTTTCGGATTAAAAGACAGTCTTACGCCGGTGGACACATACACACCCGCGGAACTTGTCAGCTTACAGGCCAAATTTGCCGACCTCACGATTGATGGTGAATCGGTGATTGTCCGCTACGTGGATGGATCCAATCCCAACGGCTTATCTTGGAAATTGCAGCTCTATGAAAACACATTTCCCGATGGACCGACGGCATCTGGAACCGAACGTGTGGTCAGTCAGCCGCTGGTCGTCGGCAACATTGTCATATTTACGACCTTTATTCCGGATGAGAACGTCTGTTCGGGCAGTGGCGAAACCTATGTGTTTGCGCTCGATTATAAAACCGGCCTGCCACCGTTGGCCCCTGTATTTGATATTGACGGCGATGAAGAGTTTGATGAAAATGATAAAATCGAAATCAATGCTGAAAAAATAATTCCGGTCGGCAAATATGTGGGCCGGGGACGGGGCTCTAAACCGGTCGTACACGGTGATGTTTTGTTTATTACCACCACCGACAGCGGCCTGGTCGTAGATGATGACACCGGAGAAGGCGGACAACAGTTTTTTGCCGAGAAGATCAATATTCCGGCCCAGAAGGTGCGTCTGGAGGCCTGGCGTCATCAATAAACCCTTTTTCTGAGGTCCAATCAGGCCGTGGGGGCAAAAGTCGTCGCTCCCACGGCCTTTTTTATGATGCAGAATTTTGATGGAACCTGCATTAGCGCATTTTGTTGGAGGGATCGCCTTCACTCACCATGGCATCCAGGATCTGGCGCTCCTTTTTATCCGGCAGGATACCCTCCAGTTCCGCTTCCAGTACGAGATCGCCATCCGGGTTAAAATAGCGTGCTTTAGCTTTGGCACGCCGCCGTTCGTCAATATGGGTGATGGTAAATTCGCAGGTAATGATGTCGTCAAAATAAACCGGTTGCTTGAATTTAAAGTTCATGACCGAAGCCAACCAGCCGATTTGCCCGCCGACTTGCGTCAGCAGACTGCCCACCAGCAGGCCATGGCATATCCGGCTGCGAAAATGCTTGGCAGCGGCAAAACGCGAATCGAAATGAACGGCATTATAATCACGGGTAATATCGGCAAATGTCTTCATATCGGCCTCGGTGAATTGTCGTGCAATGCTAAATGTATCACCTACCCGTAAACCTTGAATTGTTCGGTCACGAATTTCACTCATGGTATCTCCCTGTCCGCAAAACTAAAGCCTGCAGCTTTTAGCGGCAATGGATTTGAAAACCCGTTTTACTTCCGTTTTAAGGTTCGATATAGTTTTCAATATGCGATACAGTGTTCCGGCTTTTATCACATTTTTTGATATTCTCCAATATAGCGGATCGTCCAGAGACACCGCTTAATTGGGCTTTGGCAATTTCACATGCGAGGACGGCTAATCTTATCCATTCTAATTTTTTTACTGAGCACTGCTGCGTTGCCGGCGGTCGAGCCATCCGTTTTGGAGTCGCAAGAACTGACGGTTGTTTATGACAGTAGCCTCGAGCAGACCGCGCACCAGGTCCTGCGGGTGTACGGCGACACCAAACAGGAGCTGCAAAAACTGTTTCAATGGTCGGTGGAATTTCGGCCCACCCTTGTGTTGATCAATGATAATCAAAAGTTTCAGGAAATGGCCGGTCATCCCCTGGTTGTTGCTTATGCGCTGCCGGCTAAAAAGGTCATGGTCATCGATCATACCCGGATGACGACAACACCCTTTAATCTGCGGGCGACCATTAAACACGAGCTGTGCCATCTGATATTACATCACAACATCAGCGGCGACCGCCTGCCCCGCTGGCTGGATGAAGGTGTTTGTCAGTGGGCCAGCGATGGTCTGGCCGATATCATTATGGACTCACGACGGGCACTGCTGCCGGCTGCCATCCTGTCAGATCGAAATTTTGATCTTGCGAGCTTAACTCAGCACTTTCCAAAGGAGAAAAACGCGCTTATCCTGGCTTACGAGCAGAGTAAAAGCGTCGTGGAATACATGAGCCGCACCTATGGTCCGCAGGGTGTTTTAGATCTTCTGGCGCTTCTGCAACAGGGAAATAAGCTCGAATCCGCGGTCGAGATGCGCTTTGCAGTCTCAATTAATCAATTGGAAGGTCAGTGGCGGGATCATCTCAAAAAAAATATCAATTGGTTTACCCACCTCTCCATCCACCTCTATGAAATTTTGTTCGTTTCAGCCGCACTGTTGACGATTCTGGCGTACATTCGACGGGTGATGCGAAAAAGGGCCTATGTCGATGAGGACGACAAGTTGGATGAGCTTTAATTGTTTGTAGGATATGCTTAGGGGAACCGATGCCCTTAAATACGAAAAAAATTCTCATCTATTTTCATACAAAACTCAGGGATGTTCTTGGAAGTGTTGCACCTGATAGGTGGAAATCTCTAGTTTGGGGTCTTCCCAGGCGTCTGCCGGGAGGCCGGCTTTGATGCACAGGTGAGTCAGAAAATCCGGCGCTTGGGGCAGCTGTTCCCAGACTTGTGG
>JAAUXY010041921.1_pt1 | contig 13584 bp, 15 predicted proteins | sample 7278121 | NCBI WGS metagenome assembly JAAUXY01 (sample SAMN14350117, study PRJNA611818) | marine sediment metagenome | isolation source: surface marine sediment (1.8m) | place: French Polynesia: Moorea | collected 2018-08 | reverse complement strand
TCGTCGTAGGCGACGTAGGCCGTGGTCAGCTCCCGGAAGAGACGGTCGAAGCGGCGGCTGAGCACGCCGCGATCGTAGAGCCGCGGTGTGCCCGGCGCCCTACGGCGAGCCGACCAGGGAGGCGAGGAACGACAGATCCGACGACCGCCGCCCGTTCTGATGCACCGACACCGCCAACACGTTCTCACCGACCTGCACCAGATTCGGATCCACCGCGAACACCCGATCCTCACGCTCGGCCGCACCCCAGATCGCCGACACCGCACGCGTCTCGAAACTCACCGGCCCCGCCGGCACATTGAACCGCGCCACCTCCACACCATTCAGATACGCCACCGCCCCATCATCGATCCGCATCGTCAACGACAGATCCCCCGGCGCCCCATCAGCGGTGAACTCGGTCCGGAAATACGTCGTCGCGAACTTGTCATCAGGATCCGGCCCGAACGACACCACCGTCGCCTCATCACCATCGCCATACCCGAACTCACCAACCCCCGACGCCCACGACGAATCATCAAACCCCACCTGCGACCACACCGACCCCTGATCCGACCCGTCATCGCGATACGACCACACCGCAAAGATCGGCACATCCACCCCACCACCCGGCGGCACCGTCGTCGTCGTCGTGGACGGCGGCGGGGTGCCGCCCCCGTACGCCACCACGTCGGCGAAGAACGTCAGGTCGGCCGAAGATGCCGATGATTGGTGGACCTCGAGAGCGATCGTGTTCGCGCCCGGCACGATCAGGGAGGGCGGAATGGCGAAGTACCGGTTGCTGGCCTCGGCGTTGCCACTGCGGTCCAGCGCTCGGGTGGTGTAGGTGACCGGCCCGGCCGGCATGTTGTCGCGCGCCACCTCGACGCCGTTGACGTAGACGACGGCTCCGTCGTCGATGCGCATGTAGATCGCCGCCTCCGACGGTGTCTGGGTCGCGGTGAACACCTTGCGGAAGTACGTGGTGATGTACTTGTTGTTCGGATCGGGTCCGTAGGAGACCACGGTCCGCTCCCCGCCGTCGCCGTAGCCGAACTCGCCGATGCCGCTCCGCCAGGAGCTGTCGTCGAACCCGGGCTGGCGCCAGGCGACTCCCTGGTCCGATCCGTTGTCGAGGTACCGCCACGACTCCCTGCCCCAGACGGCGGCGACGATCGGCGTCGGCGGGCCGGCGGGGAAGATCGCGAACCCCTCGACCCGCACGCCCGAGACGCGGCCGAAGTTGCCCGCGATGACGAGGGCGTCGGCGTCGCCGTGGACGGCCCGAGCCCCGAGGAAGCGGTCGAAGCTGGGGCGGAAGCTGAAGTCCTCGGCGCCGCCGGCGAGGTCGTAGAGCGCGACCCGCGTGGCGGAGTCGCCGTTGGACCCGTCGTGGAACCCGGAGAAGACCTGTTCGCCGACGGCGTGAACGCCCTGGACGTCACCCTCGACGCGCTCCGTCCAGCGGCGGGCGCCGGTCGCCGTGTCGTAGACCGACGTGCGGTTGCCGATCCCCGGCACCCCGGAATGGGCGGCGAGCAGCGACGATCCGTCGGGCGTCAGCTCGAGGTCGTCGATGTACCCGATCACGCCCGACAGCGCCGGCCCGCTGGTGGCGCCCGTGGTGGCGTCGAGCACGCTGATGTCGGTGTCGGCGACGCCGTTGACCTGCGAGTACGGGCCGCCGATGTAGACCTTCGATCCGTCGGGCGTGGCGGCCACACCGAACACGGTGCCGTCGACGTTCGGGTTGAACACCGGATCGACCGCGCCCGAGGCTGCCGAGAGTGCGGCAACCCGCGTCCGGCTCTCGCCGCCGATCGAGGTGAACGTGCCGGCGACGAAGAGTCGCCCGCCCATCGGGGACATGCGGTAGACGGTGGAGTTGGCGTCGGCCCGGAACCCGGTCCGCACCGCGCCCGTCGCCGGGTCGAGAGCGGCCACCCGGGATCGGGCGACGCCGCCGATCGTCGTGAAGCTGCCGCTGACGAACAACGACGTCCCGTCGGTCTTGAGGTCGTTCACCGACGCGTTGGTGTCGGCCCGGAACGAGGTGATCAGCGCGCCGGTCGTGGCGTCGAAGGCGGCCAGGTTGGACCGACCGACCGACTGCGACCCGTTGGGACTGATCGCCTCGGAGAACGAACCGCCGACGTAGACCGTGTTGCCGATCTTGAGCACGGCCCGCCCGGATCCGTTCACGCGCCACGACTCGACCGGCACGGACGAGTACGTGCTCGATGCCGACACCGACGACGGTCCGACGAAGACCCAGACGACCGGCGCCAGCAACGCCAGGAACCAGAGCGCGACGACGGGACGCCGCCATGACCTCTGGTTCTCACCGACCGCCCGGTGATTTGCCACGCCGTACCTCGCCTGTTCGCCCGAGCACGGATGCTACAGGCCGTGGCCCCGGTTCACCAGGCGTGAGGCCGAATCAGATCCGTGGAACGCCGGAAGCGACCACGCTGCGCGCGCATCTCGCTCCGGATCGACCGGGATGCGCCGGCGTCAGTCGCTCTCGATGGGGAGCCAGTCCACCGACGACCAGTCGCTCTGATCGCCGCGCTCTGCCCGCTGCACGATCCGGGCCAGCTTCGGCAGGATGCACGGCCGGCCGGAACAGGCGTCCCAGGTGGCGATGCCGCCGCCGAGCGCCTTGTGCCCGCTGAGGTCGCGCATCTGCCGGGCGAGGACGAGATCGGCGACCAGTTGGTCCTGGGTGTAGGCGGTCCAGCGTTCGGTGTCGGCCGCCTCGTCGTCGCTGATCGGCGCCCCGTCCTGGCAGTTCCAGCCGTCACCTTCGGCCTTGCGGGAGCGGAGGATCTTCACACGCCCGGCGCGGCCGACGAGGATCGTGCCGGTGACCAGGGGTGTCTGGTCGGTCGGAGAGGCAGGTGGTGCGAGCTGACGGCCGCCCATGTGCTGTTCATCGACCGATCCGGCGTCCCGGTTGAGCGGAAACTACGAACCGTGGCTTCGGTCGACGACACAGAACCGGTTGCCCTCGGGGTCGGCGAGGACGACGAAGTCGGGGTCGTCTGGGTAGGCGTCCCAGTCGACCCTCGTCGCACCGAGGCCGACCAGGCGCTCGATCTCGGCCGCCTGCTCCTCCGCGTCGTCGACGACGAGGTCGAGGTGGACCCGCGGGTGGTCCTGGACCGGCGTCTCGACCCGCTGCAGCGCCACACGAGTCCCCTCGCCCGACGGCGGGACGAGGATCGTGAAGTCGTTGTCCGAATCGTCGAAGGTGATCGGGTCGTAGCCCAGCGCGCTCGACCAGAACGCAACGGCCCGCCCGACGTCGTCGGCACCAAGCACGATCGTCCCGAGCTGGAGCACGTCCCCGAGTCTGACCGGGGGCCGTCGTACCCGCAACCGTCCAGTCGACGACGCACTCCGCGTCTGGCCCGAGCACCACGACGAGGTCGCGGCCTCGTCGCTGCAGCGGGCTAGCGGAACGGCGGGCCGCCGACCCAGCTCACCAGCGATCGCCGGGTCCCCGACACCAGCGGCGTCACGCGGTGGAACTCGAACGAGGGGAACACGACGACGCTCCCTCGCCCCCGGACCTTCGTTCGCCAGTCGGCGGTCGTGTCGGCGCCGTCCTCTGTGCCGTCGTCCACGGCGAAGAGCTCGAGGTCGCCGCCGTCGTAGTCGTCTGGGTCGCTGAGCTGCACCACCAGCGACAGCTTGCGCACCGCCAGCTCACCGTGGAGCCCGTCCTGGTGCCAGGTGTAGTGCGCACCCTCGCCCTCGTACTCCGTGAACTGCAGGTCCTCGGTGAAGCCGATCAGGTCGAAGCCGTACACACGGTTGGCGCGACCGACCACCGCTGCGAGCTTGTCGTAGACCCAGGTCCACGGTTCATCGGCCGGGATCCACGCGATGCGTGCATGCCGGATCGTGTCGTCGTGCTCGGCGACGTCGCTGCCGACCTGCCCGGCGTCGGTCGCGAAGTCGGCCGCGCCGTCGACGATCCGGTCGCACTGACGGGTCGTGAACACCGCCGGGTACACCAGCGCGCTCTCGTAGGCGGCGCTCCCGTCGGGGACGAACGCACGAACGGTCTGTACGGAGAAGCGTCGCATTCGGGACGTCAAGGTACCCGACGCCGATCCGGGCCGATCGTGCCCGGTCCGGATCACCGTGCGCCTTCCAAACGCCTCGGTCATCGGACGCGAGATAGTGTCGACGAGCAATCAGTCTTCATGAGGATCGCGCTTCCAGAGCCGGATGCAGCCCGGCCCCTTCAGCTGTCACCGGCCGCCGTCGGCGCCGGCGTCCATCCCGTCGTCAGGACGTTCCACTGAGGACGAGCGGCCGTGGATTGGAGGTGCTTCTACGACAGCTACCCGAAGCAGTTCGCGGCAGACGACTATCTCAGGCAAGCCGGCCACACCATCGGCGGAGCGCCGATCAGCGCAGCCCAGTTCGACCTCATCCTGGCGCGGATGGTCGAGCTCCTGGATCTCCAGCCCGACGACACGGTGCTCGACCTCTGCTGCGGAAACGGTGTCTTCACGCACCGGCTCTCGCGACACTCGTCGAGGATCGTGGGCGTCGACTTCTCGACGCCGCTCATCGAGGTCGCGAGGAGAGCACACGACGCGTCGAACATCACGTACGTCCTCGACGACGTGAAGAACCTGAACGCCTCGTCGTTGGGGGCGAGGTTCGACAAGGTCGTGATGTGCGGAGCACTTCAGCACTTCGATCGGCGCGACCTCGATCCGCTGCTGCGCAACCTCGCCGATCTGACCGAACCTGATGCGACGATCGCGTTCATGCTCGTTCCGGACAGGGCCAGGCGCTGGGACTTCTACGACTCGCCCGCTTCTCGACTCGCGCACCTCGCACGACGAGTTCGTCGACGGGAGCGCATGGGCACCTGGTGGTCCAGAGCGTGGATCGTTGACGCCTGCGCTCACTTGGACCTCGAAGCGGAGTTCTTCGACCTGGACGAGTCGCTCCATCCATCTCGGTATCGCTTCGACGTGAGGATCAGGCCTCGATGACACATCTCGGGTACGCATCCGCGGCGTACGCAGCCAGCTTCGAGCACTCCCAGGAGGTCATCGAGCTCCCCCGCAGCCAGGTCTACCTGGTCAAGCGACCGTTGCACGGCGGGCGTTTCGACCTCGCTGGCCTCTACCCGCTGACCATGTGTGACAACTGGTCGGCGCTCGACGACGACGTCGCCGACCTCCGAGAACGTGGTGCCGTCTCGATCGTGCTGGTCGCATGCCCGTTCTCCGCGCCCGAAGCGCGCACCGCCCTCAGCGGGTGGACCGTCAGCGAGCACTTCAAGACGCATGTGATCGTCAGGCTCGACGAGGACTGGTCTGCACTCCGCCCCAAGCGGGTCCGCGACGACGCACGCCGGTCGTTCCGGCTCCAGACGATCGAGGTCGAGCCCAACCCTCGAGACCAGGCAGCCGTGGTGTGGGCGTTGTACCAACACAGCATCGCCAGGCACCACATCCCCGAGAGCCGACGGCTGTCCGAGCGAGCGATCGCATCGCAGCTGGACGTCGACGGTGTGATTCTCGTCGTCGCCCGAGCCGAGGGCGAGCTCGTCGGGGCCATGGTCAGCTACGACATGGGTGAGCACGCGTTTCTCCACTTCACGGCGCAGAGCGCACGCGGGTACGAGCTGTTCACGAGCTACGGCTTGATCCACAGGTCGCTCGAGGAGCTCCAGCGGCGCGGCTGCCTTCGTGTCAGTCTCGGTGGCTCGGCCGGGCTTCGAGACGACGCCTCGGACAGCCTCTACCGGTTCAAGGGACGGTGGTCGCCTCATCGGGAGAAGTCGCTCCTCTGCGGGAACATCCTCGATCAGGCGGAATACGACTCGCTCGTGGACCGCGCAACACCGACCCACCCCACCTACTTCCCTCGGTACCGATCGCCGAATCGGTGACCACCCGCGCCAACTCCGCCACCGCCCGGGGCGTCGGGCCGCACCGGCGCAGGCGATGCCTCGGTCGACACCGCTCGTGGACGGCGGTCGCGACCGCTCCGGTCGTGCCCGTTGCAGGCTGAGTCAGTTCCGTTCGTACGGGAGTTCGTCGGCGCGGGCGTTGCGGTAGTCCGGCGGCGGCATCGTCGGTAGCCGTCGAGCGTCGAGGCGCGTCGTCCCATCTCGAAGCGCACGGGCGATCCGATGCATCCCGTCCAGGACTCGGCCGTCAGGTCCGAGAAGGATCGGGTGCGTCGTGTCCACGTCGTCGATGAGCCGGGCATGCTCGATCACTGCGCGCACCGTCGGCCGCTGCACCTCGTCGAACCAGTAGATCGAGTCGACCTCCTCGATCGACTCGGCGTCGATCTCCTCGACGGGAAGATGCTCTGCGAGCTCGATCAGTCGATCGACGTCCCACGCGTCGAGTCCGTCACCTGTTTCGCTGGGCCAGAGGTGGTACTGCTTCCTCATGTCGGAGAGATCGGGCACGGCGACATCATGCCGTTCCTCCTCGCCGATTCGCCCGGTCGGTCGTTCACGGGACGACGAATCGGCGCGTGGGCGATGCGTCGCACGGTCGTTCACAACCGGTGCACGACCAGCACGCGGGACGTCCTTGCGTTGGACGGGCGCCCGCCGTTTTCGATGAGTTTCGTCCTGGAAATAGTGTGCCAACCATGCAAGGTGCGCATCTCCGTGCAGGCGAGGGCCGGCACCTCGAGCGACTTGCTGTCGAGCGTCGGGGCGGGGCCCCGACCCGGCTCCCCCGGGTGCCCACCAGATTCGGGTCGCCGTGATCACTGGCACGACGACGACCCTCGCCTGGGCGACGCCCGCGGGGCCTCGGCTCCCGGGGGCGTGAGCCGGCGACATGGTGGCCAATCTCGTCTCCTTCGGCCAGCTCATCCTCGCAACCCTGCGCGACCTGGCACCGATCATCCTGGTCGTCACCTTCTTCGAGCTCGTCGTGCTGCAGGAGACCCCAGCCGATCTGGGCGAGATCCTCATCGGCCTCGGGCTCGTCATGCTGGGCCTCGCCCTGTTCGTGCAAGGCCTGCAGATGGGTCTCTTCCCGCTCGGCGAGTCGATGGCCGGCGACTTCGCTCGCAAGGGCAACCTGGCGTGGCTCCTGGCCTTTGCCTTCGCCTTGGGCTTCGGGACGACCGTCGCCGAACCTGCCCTCATCGCCGTGGCCGACGAAGCGGCAGAGGCCGCGGCCGAAGCGGGCGTCGTGGAGCGCAGCGCGTCGGCCCAGGAACGCTACGCCCTCGGTCTTCGCCTGACGGTCGCCGGGTCGGTGGGCGTGGCGTTGATCCTCGGCGTGGTCCGGATCTTCAAGGGCTGGCCCATCCAGTACTTCATCATCGCCGGCTACATCCTCGTCGTCCTCTTCACTCCCCTGGCGCCCGACGAGATCGTGGGCGTCGCCTACGACTCCGGTGGCGTCACCACCTCCACCGTCACCGTCCCGCTCGTCACAGCGCTCGGCGTTGGTCTGGCGAGCATGATCCGTGGTCGCAACCCGCTCACCGACGGGTTCGGGCTGATCGCCTTCGCGAGCCTGTCGCCGATCATCTTCGTCCTGCTCTATGGAATGGTGGTCTGACTCGGCATGGACTGGGTACGCGAGCTGGTGGACGTCTTCGGCGACACGGTGTTCGACGTCCTGCCGATCCTGCTGGTGCTCGTGGTCTTCCAGCTCGTCGTGCTGCGCCGGAGGCTGGCCGATCCCAAGCGGATCGTGATCGGGTTCGTGTATGTCCTCGTCGGCCTCACGTTGTTCCTCGTCGGCCTGGAGCGCGCCCTCTTCCCGCTCGGCGAGCAGATGGCCGAGCAGCTGACGGCCGACGCCACCGAGGGCGTCGCCGCGGGGGCTCCGGTGGAATGGGAGCGCTACATCTGGGTCTACGTGTTCGGTGCGGCCATCGGCTTCGCGACCACGGTGGCCGAGCCGGCGTTGCTCGCCGTCTCCATCAAGGCCAGCGAGGTCTCCGGCGACACCCTCAACCCCTGGGGCCTCCGTATCGCCGTCGCCATCGGCGTCGCCATCGGCGTGGCGCTCGGAGCGTTCCGAATCGTGACCGGAACTCCGCTACCGTATTTCATCATCGCGGGGTACATCGTCGTGATCGTGCAGACGTTCGTGGCACCACGGGCGATCGTCCCGCTGGCCTACGACTCGGGCGGCGTCACGACCTCCACGGTCACGGTGCCCCTGCTCGCGGCCCTGGGCCTGGGACTGGCGTCGACGATCCCCGGCCGCAGCCCGATCATCGACGGGTTCGGGTTGATCGCGTTCGCCAGCCTGTTCCCCATCATGACGGTCATGGCGTACGCGCAGCTTGCGCAGATTCGGACCTGGCGGCGCAGCCGTCGGCGAGAGGAGACGACTTAGGATGAAGTTCAAACTCATATGGGCGCTGGTCAACGACCACGAGACCGAGCTGATGGTCAAGACCGCCCGAGAGGCAGGCGCCACGGGCTCGACCGTCATCACGAGCGCTCGCGGTGAGGGTCTCATCCCCAGCAAGACGTTCTTCGGGATGGACCTCGTCGGCCAGCGCGATGTGATCCTGCTCCTCGTGGAGGGTCACCTCGCCCGGAGCATCCTCGAGCGGCTGGCCGAGGTGGGAAACTTCGACACCACGCCGGGGACCGGCATCGCGTTCCAAGTCGACATCGAGGACGCCGTCGGACTGGGTTCCCAGTTCGAGACGATCTCGAACGAGATCGAGGAGCAACTTTGAGTACGAAGAACTACGTGAAGGTCGGCGACGTCTTGACGACTGCTGTGCAGTTGATCGACGGGCTGGCCACCGTCCAGGAGGCGATCGAGCTGATGCGGACGCACGAGATCAGCTCGCTCGTCATCGATCGGCGCTACGACGGCGACGAGTACGGCCTGCTCGTCGTTTCCGACATCGCAACCAAGCTCATCGCCCATGACCGCTCACCCGACCGCACGAACGTCTACGAGATCATGTCCAAGCCGGTCTTGACGGTGGATCGCGAGATGGACATCAAGTACGCCATCCGGCTCCTGTCCCGTTTCGGGGTCTCGCGGGCGCTGGTCACCGACGAGGGCTGGCTGACCGGCATCATCACGCTGCGCGACTTGGTGCTTCGGTACGTACCGCAGGACAACTCAGAAGCCAGCAGCTAGCCGAGCAGGCTGCACGCCCGACACCGATCGATCGCAGGAGTCGACGTACCCCCCACCGCAGGAACACCGGTCCGACCGAGCCCGGGGTGGGAGTCGAACCCACACTCCACCGGAGTGGAAGGGGGCTCAAGTCTGGCCTTGAGCGTCCGGCGAGTTCGGCCTCGTCCGTTCGCCCTGGTCAGGGCCGGTGCGTCGTGTCGGCGAGTCCGCTGTGGGTGCGTGGACGTGGCCCATTCACGGGCCAGGTCTCGTTCACTCCGAGACCGGCGCTGAGCATTGCGAGCGCGAGAGAAGGGCCGGTTTCGGGTTGCCCGGGAGCAGTCCTGCGAGTACAGCTGATGTCGGTCGGGGTGCAAGGCTGGTCGCCGAGCAGCTCCTTGCGGCGTCGATCCGCTCTGTCCGAAGGATCTCTGTGAACGCTCGGGCTGGTCGGTGCCGACCTCGTCGACCAAGCTTCGCTGGACTCTCTGCGTCGTGCCTCGGCCTCGAGGCCGTCGACGGGGCGGTGTGCCCTAACAAGACCGTCGTCATCATCGGCGGCGTACCGTGACCAGCGTGGCCGACGAATCCGAAGAGTTGAACGAGGAACAGTACGCGGAGCAACTCCGCACCTTCCGGACTCACGCAGCGGTTTATGCCGCAGTGAACCTCGGCATCTTCCTCGTCAACCTGGCGATCAACCTCGCCGCCGGCATCGCCGACATCTGGTGGGCATGGTGGTCGGCATGGTCAATCATCGGTTGGGGTATCGGCCTGGCAGCCCACGGCCTCGTGGTCCGAGGGCAACGCCCCGCCCCGCAGCGGCGCTGAGCGATACCAGCGCCCTGCGGGCCGCAAGCCTGCGTCGTGTTCGAAGGTCCGAGCGGATCACCGGCGCAGATCGGCGACGAGTCGGGCGAGTGCGTCGCTGATCTGTCGTGGCATCAGCGGATTCGTCGCTGCGATCCCGCTCGGGTCGACCCCGACGAGGTAGCGCTGTCGCGGCCGTCTCGATTCGCCGATCCCGACTTCATCGAGCGAGAGCTGGAAGAGCTCTACCGGGAGTGGTGTCCATCTCCGACAACCGGATGTTCTCCTGACAGGACCCTCAGAGGAGGGCGTGTTCGCGGGCGGCCTGGATCGCCGGTTTGCGGCCGTCGACGCCGAGCTTGCGGTAGATCGCCTTGCAGTGCGTCTTGACGGTGTTCAGCGACACGTACAGTTCGCTTGCGATCTCGCGCTGGGACAGCGAGGTCGGGAGATAGCGCAGCACGGCGAGCTCGCGGTCGGTGAGCTCTTCGACGAGCCCGGACTGTGCGACGGATTGTTTGTTGAGCCCGTGCCGAGCTTCGATGCGTGCCAGCGCCGGTCCGACGATGCCGGCGTCGGCGCATCGGTCGAGGGCCGCACTCGCTTCGCGGAGGAGTTCGGGCCCGACCGGGTCGTCGCGTTCGCAGGCTGCGTCGCCGATGAGAGTGAGCACGTATCCGAAGGTGAACGGCTCGGGCGCCCGTCTGGCGAGTTCGACGGCGCGCTCGGCGGCGGCGGTCCTTCGCTCCGGGTTCGACGTGGTTCGGGCGAGGATCGCATAGGAGATCGACAGCTGTGGTGCCTCGGCGACGCCGTGGCCGTTGGCATGTTCGAGGCTTGCTGCCGCGTGTTGGGCCGCCGCGGCGCGGTTGCCTGACTCCATGTCGACGACGGCCGCGAGGCCTGGAGCGACCGACGCCGCATAGTCCGACGGTTCGGAGGCGCCGAGTTCCCGGGCGATCGCGATGTACCGGCGCGCCGCGTCGAACAGTCCTGCCCACGTGTGTGCTGCAGCCAGCCCGATGGCCTGTGTCGACTCGGTCGGTTCGGCCATGCGGCCGGCGATGGACGTGGCCGCGCCGAGATCTCCTTCGGCGAGGTGGACCATGATCCCGAGCGCGGCGGTGAGGTTGGCGTCGGTTCCGTCGTCGAGCTGCGCTGCGACGTCGTAGTAGTGCCGGGCACCGGCGAAGCGGCCCGTGCTGAAGTTGATCCAGCCTCGGACGAGCGCGCTGCGTGAGTGGCGTTCGGGCAGGTCGCCGAGCCGGTCGAGCAGCCGCAGCACGGTGAAGATCTGACCGCCGTTCAAGAGGGCGGTTGCGTGGACGGCGATGAGGTCGCCGGCGGTCACGAGATCGCCACCCGAGATGTAGTGCTCGATCGCGGTGTACATGTCGCCGTGTTCGCGGTGCCACGCGCCGGCGGCGAGATGCAGATCGGGCAGACGGTCGGGGATCTCGCGTTCGGCCTCCAGCCGGAGGAGGTCGCGCAGCAGGTGGTGGTAGCGGAAGGAGGTGCCGGTCCGGTCGAGCCCGATGAGCAGCTGATTCGAGGCGGCGGTGCGTGGCAGCCACGTCGTGCCGTCGGTGGATCCGGTCACCGCGTCGACCAGGGGGCCGGTGAGGCGATCGAGGATCGACGTCTCGATGAGCCGTTGCCGGTCGTCGGGTGGGATCGAGGCGAGCAGCTCATCGGTGAGGTAGTCGACGACGAGTTGGTCGTCGCCGCGGAATCCGGAGATGAAGTCGGTCGCGTCGTCGAGTCCGGTGAGCGAGAGCCCGGCCAGGACGAGACCGGCCGCCCACCCCTCGGTCCGGTCGCACAGCGTGCGCAGCATCTCCCGATCGAGCAAGGGGGTTGCGAGGAGCTCGGCTGCCTCCTCGGGGTCGAAGCGCAGATCGGCGGCACGTATCTCGGTGAGCTGGCCGCGCACGCGCAGTCGGCCGAGACGGAACGACGGGTCGGTGCGCGTCGCGATGATGATCCGGACGTGCTCGGGGCACAGCTCGACGAGCCGCTCGACGCCCGCGTGGACCTCGGGGTTGTCGATCAGGTAGTAGTCGTCGATGACGACGACGAGAGGGGTCACCACCTCTGCGAGCGCGTTGACCAGCACCGTGACGACGGCGTCCGGCGTTCCGCCCGATGAGACGATCGTCGGCACGACCGCTTCGGTGATCCCCGGTCGGGTGCGTTCGATCGTCGCCACCAGGTAGGACCAGAACCGCACGGGGTCTGCGTCGCTGTGCTCGACTTGGAGCCACGCGACGTCGTCGTGGCGATCCCCGAGGCTCCCGGCGAGCAGGGTCGACTTGCCTGATCCGGCGGGTGCGCTCACGAGGATGAGGCGATGTCGTTCGTCGATCGCCCGATCGAGGAGGTCGTCCAGCCGGGCGCGGTGAACGAGGTGTCCGGGCACCGTCGGCGCCTGCAGCTTGGTGGCGACCAGCTCGCCCACACAGTGCGCGGCCATCGCTCCAGGCTACGGGTGCAGGTGGAGGCGGTGTCGTTTCCTGCGGTTGGGTGGTCTCACCCGGGTGAGATCGGCGGGTGAGCGATGGCTGGTCACCCGGTTCGTCGAGATCGTGGCGCCATGACCGAACGAACGGGACCCACTCGCTATGAGATCGAGATCGGCGGCCACGCCTCCGATCGCGTCCTCCGTCCGGTCATCGACGAGTTCACCGTCGAGCTGACCGGGGCGGGCACCACCCGCCTCGTCGGCGAGATCCGCGACTCGTCGCATCTCAACGGACTGCTCGCCCACCTCACCTCACTCAACGTCGAGATGGTCGGCCTGCGTCGGCTCCACGACGCAGCGGGCATCGCACCAACCGTCATCCCCACTCACCCCTCCAACCCGAACAAGGACCAGCCATGACCAACACATCCACGACCCTCCCGACGGTCGACGCCGCCGAATCCCGACACTTCGACACCCTTCTGCGCATCGGCGGTGCTGCGGCGCTTGTCGCCGCCGGCACCTTCGCCTACGGCATCGCACTCTTCGCGACGACGCTCGCCGACTACACCGACACCGGTGCCACACCCGCTGAGTCGGTCGACTTCCTCGTCGATCATCAGGGCACGTTGCTCGCCTGGTACATCGGCATCTTCATCGTGTTCGGCGCGGCGCTCGTGCCGTTCGGTCTCGCCCTCCGCAAGCGGCTCGTCGGCGACGCACCGATCCTCGCCAACATCGGTGCGGTCTTCGCCATGATCTGGGCCGGCCTGATGTTCGCGACCGGAATGATCTCGAACATCGGGATCGAGTCGGTCGCCGACCTCGCCGAGACCGACCCCGAGCGGGCGATCACGGTCTGGTCCTCGATCGATACGGTCACCAACGGACTCGGCGGCGGCAACGAACTCGTCGGCGGTATCTGGATCCTCCTCGTGTCGACCGCCGGCTTCGCCGCGAAGCGTCTGCCGCAGTGGCTGAACGTCGTCGGTGTCGTCACCGCCGTCGCCGGTGTGTTCACCGTCGTCCCCGCCTTCGAAGCGATCGAGATGGTGTTCGGCCTCGGCTCGATCATCTGGTTCATCGGTGCCGGTGTAACGCTCTTCCGCAGCCGCCAGTCAGCCGAGGCGACGTCATGACCCGCTGAAACTCGTTGACCGCTCCGTTTCGTACTTAGTACGATAGGATGTCTCGTACTTAGTACGATTGGGAGAACTCATGAAC